>ERZ773359.1555-NODE-1555-length-31309-cov-10.872336_pt1 | contig 31309 bp, 28 predicted proteins | sample MGYA00374955_ERZ773359 | MGnify/ENA primary metagenome ERZ773359 (study PRJEB29098, sample SAMN04486028) | biogas fermenter metagenome | study: EMG produced TPA metagenomics assembly of the Biogas fermentation microbial communities from Germany - Plant 4 DNA1...
AAAGAAGCCAACGTCATCAAGAGCTCTGGATACGTCTTCTGCGTCCTTATCTCCTAACAGCAGCCTTTTTACAACTCTTCCTTTAACGAGATGTTCTTCAACAATTTCCTTAACATCTTCAACGGTAACTCTCGAGTAGGTTGCACCTTCAGGATAAATTACAAGAATAGGACCTTTTTCACATAGTCCAAAACATCCGGTGTGTAAAACCTTGACTTCATTGTCTATATTGTTTTCACGAATCAGCTTATTCATTTCGTCTATAATATCAAAGCTTTTGGATGATGTACATCCAGTTCCGCCACAAACCAGCACGTGTGACCTGTATATCATTTAAGACCCTCCAATCTGAAACTACCTTTGGATACCGGTAAATCTAATTTTATTCAGCCTCATTAATGGTGTATTCTTCCACAGGACGACCGTTAATTAAATGTTCCACAACTATCTTTCTTGCCTTTTCAGGATCCAGCTTTACATAGGTCGTCTTTACGCCGTCTGATGTTATGACTTCTGCAATAGGTTCCAACCTGCATGCACCTATACATCCAGTCATTGTTACATTAACATTTTGAACATTCCTTTTGTCAAGTTCTTCTACAAACGCATTCATAACAGGTCTTGCTCCCGCTGCAATACCGCAGGTTGCCATCCCAACAACAACTCTTGTCTTACCTGTATTATCACGAAGGTTTATTTCTTTTAACGCTCTTTCTCTAATAGCCTCCAGTTCAGCCAGAGATTTCATTCAGAACACCTCCAAAAACTTCATTCATTCCTTCACGAATTTTTTCTGCTATCCAGTTAATAACTTCAAAATTGCTTATTGAAACGCCGTTAAGATATTTTTTTACATTCTCTGTTTTAAGTTCAAATTGAGCCTTATTGCTCCGAAAACTTATTTCATAATCTATTTCAGGTTTTGCAAGTATTAAAGCCTTTAATGTTTCGTCAATGTCTCCTAAGGGAATTCTATCGATACTGTCAGCAACAAAGCGTGCTTCCGTAGTTGTACCTTTTCCTTTATGAGATTTTATCTCAAAACTTCCACCGGTCATTTCAGCAGAAAGTTTAAATAATGGGATTCCCATTCCGACTTCCCTTGTTGTCCTGGTTGTGGTGAAGGGGTCTGTCACTTTTTCCAGTATTTCCTTATCCATGCCGCATCCATTATCCGACAACCTGAATATCAGGAACCCATCTCTGCTAACCAGTGAAATTTTGATAACAGTTGCGCCCGCTGCAATAGAATTTTGGGCTATATCCATTAAATGCAGAGATAAGTCTTTCATCCCAAATCACGATATTTTTGAATTAGCTTCGGAACATCACTGGGTACAAGCCTTCCGTACACCTCACCGTTTATCGTAAGAACAGGAGCCAGACCACACGCTCCTATACAACGGCAGGCTTCAAGTGAAAACATACCATCCTCGGTGACTCCGTCTTCTTTTAAACCTAATTCTTTCTTTAATTCCTCATAAATTACGCCCGCTCCTTTAACATAACAGGCTGTACCCAGACATAACTGAATTTGATATTTCCCCTTCGGATAAAGAGAGAATTGAGTATAAAAAGTAACAACTCCGTATACTTCTGCAAGAGGAACTCCTAACCCCTCTGCAATAGCCTTCTGGACCTGTATGGGCAAATAGCCATATAGTTCCTGAGCTTCATGCAGAACTGGAATCAGAGCACCTTTTACACCCTTATACTTATTAATTATTTTTTCAAGTTCCTGCGCTTTTGGAGCCACGCAAGTGCTTGAGCATTTGCAGCCCATAGTATAACCCCCAGTCTGAGAAAAATTGTATTTGGTTTGTTATAATATTAACAAGACACTTTGTTAATATTATAACAAAATTTATCACATAAATCAACTTATAACGGGATTTTTTTAAAAACCCTTAAGCCCTTTATTTAAGCCACTTTGATAAATTTTTGAACAAATTATTTTTAGTATTTTGTATACACAATTTTAAACCGGCCCCGTATTGCGCAGGTATAAATTAAACATAAAAAAGAGCCATATTTTTTGATTTTTTTACAAAAAACATGGCTCTTTATAAAGTATTTGATTTTATTTATTGTGACGATTCTCTTTCTGTTAAAGCTTCAACCAGATTCGAGTATGATACCCTGAGACCGTTTTTGTTTTCATCTTCCAGCTGTTTCCTGCGCACCATCATACCGGTATATTCCCCGTTTTTAAATGCATACAAGTATACGCCCTCAGGTTCCGGCACTAAATCAACTACAATCCGTTCACCTGTTTTCAAGGTATATTCTATAGTTACTTCAGGATTTTCAAGGACAGGCTCTACATCAAGATTTAACTTATCCATGGTAATCCCTATAGCACCCTGGTAATATTTCTTGAATGTTCTTATATAATCGTCATCCTTTTCACCCGTGAGTAATGTTCCATTAAACTCGTATGTGCTCTTCTCATCGTCTTCTGTATCAACATTAATCCTTGAGACGTCAACCCTTCCGTCCATTGTTATTTTTAATTCGCTGACTTCATTAATATTCTGAAGGTGCACAAAGGAGCTAATAATCTCTTCTATCGGCTTATCAAGGAATGTAAAAAGGTTCGCCGAAACCGTAAAAATAAGATTTTCATCATTCATCGTGGCATAATATGCTTTTCCGTCGGTATATAATTTCCCGAGGGACAGCTTATAATCATTACCACCCAGGGTGTATTTAAAAACATAGGCGGGTGATTCAAGGCCATAATTATCCAGGTTTTCTGCATTTTCCTCAATGTATTTGGAAACAGAAACACCTGCAAGAGCCTCGGTTATTTTATATATATTTTCGTATCTGGCTTCAGCTTCTATTGGGTAAGAAAGTAACCATTTCGTATTTGATTCATCTGTTGCTGCATTAAAAATAAGATTTTGATGCCTTGTAAAACTTAAAGCCGTAAAATCCTGCGATGTATATTCCTTGTCGTAAACTTCTGTTTCCATCAGATCAAATTTGGTCTGAATGAATTTTTCAGCTTCATAATCCCCAATAGTATACACGGTAGCCTCATCTTCTTTTTTTGCGTAATAGGCACCACCCGTTGGGGTTTCGTTTCCAACAAGCAGAACATACCTGGTATTGTCATTCATTATAAAGGTCAGCTTAACAGGATTATCCAGGCCATATACCGATAAATCCTCAGGGTTCTCATCAATAACTTTTTGAGCCTTCAGGGAATTTGCATTCCATGCAATACTGTCTACTGAACTGGATCGAACATTCATGCCTTCGGGCTCAACAGGAACCCAGACATTTCTATCCACCATTTTTGTCTCAACAGTTCCGTCATCTTTAGTAGTTTCCTGCTCAACCTGAATGGTGGTATATTTAAAATGTAAAACTTCGTCATTATTCTCCATTATAATCTCGGAGAGATCGTTTTTAACAAAGTCAAATATCTGTATTTTTTCCTGGCTGGTATTGGTGTTTCCTTCATCTTCCTTTTCGGGAAGATTTGTGACAATTAAATATGCACCCACAAGCAACGCCAACACAATTGCCGGGATAATAAGTTTTTTGAAATTGCTCATAGATGTCTCCTCCTTAACCAGACAAATACACCTACGCCCATAATAATTAACGGAACAACAATAATAAGTCCGATAAACAAAATTGTCAGAGTCTGCTGAGTAACATTTTGAATTCGTGGTATTGAATATTTCTTAACAGGAATATAGATGTCTGCATCCTTATCCTGCATCCAGTTGATGCTGTTTACAAGAAATTTCTTTCCTGCATCCGAAATACTCATTCCTTTGTCCGAGACAAAGTAAGCATTTCCAATAACCACTGTTTTACTCGCTTTTATATTTCCGGCATTTTCAACAGCAACGGCAACATTAAGCGGCCCTGATTTATCCTCATTACCTTCAAACAGAGACCTTCCTATTGCTTCTGAAGAAGTGGTCAATAATGGTGTTGTAGTAATCCATTCTTTTTCATTTTTCAGAATTTCAATACTTTGGGCATAAACCAATGACAAACTGAATTTATCAGGTTCTAATACCGAATTAATTGAATTTCTCTCAACCGTTGGCATGAAATAGTAGGGTTGTCCGTACGCGGCTTTATTCGCTGCCATTTCAAAAATCACATCATAACCTAGAGCAATATTAAACTTTGATAGAAAATCCTCAAAATTAGTCAGTCTTGTATTGGTTTGTAAAGGATCGAAAAGGAATACGGTATTCCCGCCATTTTCCATATATTGAGTAAGGGTTTCCAATTCTGTAGTTGTCAAGTCCCGTTGGGGGTTGGCAAAAAGAACGATAGATGCATCTTCGGGAATTTTTTCAACAGATGCCAGGTTAATTTTCTCCACTTCATAACCATTCAACTCCAAATTAGATACCAGTTCAGAGTATTCATTTTCAAGGTCTCCCTCTCCGTGACCTTCGGTATAATAAATTACCGGAATATCCTCAGATGTGACATATCGTATTGCACCGGTAAATGCGTACTCTGCGTTTAATCCTGTAACTTGAGGCATATAATTTGATGTGTAGGATATATCAAAAATATCATAGGTTGATAAAACCTTTGAGCGCTTTTGACTTCTTACAACAAAATCATATTTTGAAACACCAAGCAAACCGTCAGGATCAAGCTCATTTTGTATATATGCAGGGTCCTTTTCAGGATCAACGTATTTTACATCAATTAAATTACTCTTTGTTTCATATTGTTTAATGAACTCAATTACCTGACTGTATGACGAATCGGTCATTTTGTTTTCATCAAAAAGTCCGATAATTTCAACTTTCTCATTTAATTCTTTTAATACTTCATCTGTCTTTTCGCCTAAGCTGTACAATTTATTGCTGGTTAAGTCTATCTTAAGTTTTTCCCTTATTTGTGTTGCGCCAACAATTGCATTAAGGATTATTGCAGCTGCAATCACAATTACAGTTAATACAAAGGAATAAGAGCCAAAACGTAAACTTCTTTTATTAAAAGTAAATTTTTTCTCATTTTTGTTTTTCATGTCAATCACCCCTGACTCCAACGTCTTTTATCAATAACTCTTGTTGTTAAGAACAGAAAAACTGCTGTAAAGCTCAGGTAATAAATAATAGAGGTAATATCCAGTATACCCGCATTCAAATCACTGTATCTTGACAAAAGCGAGAACATATCAAGTACTTTTGCTGTAAAACCTCCAACAAATGTTGCGATAGGATCTATTATGTTAATAAGCAGTAAAATGGCGAAACTGATTATTGCTGCTACTATCTGGTTTTCAGTCAGGGAAGAAGCAAAAACACCAATTGCTACATAAGATGCCCCAACCAGCAAAAACCCGATATATCCACCAATAAGCATGGGTATTTCAGGCTGTCCGCCGAGAATGTATATAATTGCAAGATAAATAAAAGTTGATGCAAACATTACCATAAAGACGGTAAAGGCTGCAAGGAATTTTCCTAATACAATCTGGTAAACATCCACCGGCGATGTAACCAATAAGACTTCGGTGCCGTTTTTTCTGTCTTCTGTCAGAATACGCATAGTAAGAATAGGACATACAAAAGTAAGTATAAATATTATACTTGAAAGAAGATTGTTCAATTCTGCCACCTGGGCTGCTACTGTACCAAAGGTAAAATATATAGACGAAATCAGAAAAAAGAATCCAATTAAAATATAGGCAATGGGCTGATAAAAATATGCCTGGACTTCACGTTTCCATATAGCTAACATATTAGTTTACCTCCCTTTCCTCAGTGGTTAACTGCAGGAATATTTCCTCAAGTGATAACCCCAATGATCTCAGTTCAAGAATTGGGTAACCAACCTGAGCCAGTTTGTGGAAAATGGGCTTTCTTACATCTATATCTTTGTCAGCTTCAATTATATAGCTACACTCATCATCTTTTCCTGTATTTTGAACTTCAAGGTATTTTACTCCGTACACCTGTTGTATCAGCTCTTTAACCCTTTTTTCAGGACCTGCAATTGTCATTCTGAATTTTGTAAAGTCAGTAAGATTTTTTGACAGGTTCTCCGGAGTATCAACTGCTACTATTTTTCCCTTGTTTATTATAACAACCCTTTCGCAGACTGCACTAACTTCTGGTAATATATGCGAACTTAATATAATGGTATGATTTTTTCCAAGAGCTTTAATAAGCTTACGAATTTCTATAATCTGCTTAGGATCAAGCCCCACTGTAGGTTCGTCCAGTACAAGAACCTCCGGAGCTCCGACAAGAGCTTGCGCCAAACCAACTCTCTGCTTGTATCCTTTAGAAAGGTTTCTGATTAATCTGTGCTGTACGTGAGTTATCTTTACTAATTCCATTATATCGTCCTTCTGACTTTTCCACGCTTTTTTGTCCACTTCTTTTAATTGGGCGCAGAAATCAAGAAAGTCAGTTACCGTCATATCCAAGTATAGCGGTGGTAATTCAGGCATGTAGCCTATTCTTTTCTTTACTTCCCTGGAGTGCTCCATTATGTCATACCCGTCAACCGTTACAGTACCTGATGTTGAAGGTATATACCCGGTTATAATATTCATCGTCGTGCTTTTTCCTGCTCCGTTTGGCCCCAGAAAGCCAAGGATCTCTCCTTTGTTAACCGAAAAGCTCACATTTTCTACAGCTTTAATTTCGCCATAATGCTTTGTGAGGTTTATAATCTCTATCATAGTGCTCCTCCAATCTTTCAAAGTTTTTACTGTAGTGATTAATGTTGTCACTCACAACGTCACTAGGACCTATTTAATTATGCAGTATTCATTTGAACAAAATATGAACAAATTGTAAAATAAAGACGTAAAAAAGGAAGCTTTCGCTTCCTTACATACCTAATATACTAAAGCCCGAATCAGCATAAATTATTTGTCCTGTTATACCCATTGTATGATCACTTAATAAGCAGGAGGCAATGTTACCAAGCTCTTTTAAGGTTATATTCCTTTTTAGAGGTGCTCTTTGCTGTACAATATCCAAAACATCACCGAAATTTTGAATTCCCATTGCTGACACAGTTTTTACCGGACCTGCAGAAATAGCATTTATCCGTATATTCTGCAAGCCCAAATCATGGGCAAGATACCTCACAGACGACTCCAAAGCTGCCTTGGCTACTCCCATAACATTGTATCCTAGAACAACCCTGTTTGAACCCTGATATGTTAGCGTAATAATGCTTCCGCCATCTTTCATCAGCTCTTTTGCGTACCTTGAAACCGCAATTAAAGAATATGCGCTGATATCCATTGCATGCAGAAAACCTTCCCTGGATGTATTTATAAAAGAATCCCTTAAATCATCGGTATTGGCATGAGCAACAGCGTGTACCAGGCCATGAAGAATGCCATAATCCTTCCCTGCCTTGTTAAAAAGCTCCTGTATCTGGTCGTCGGAGGAAACATCACAGGCATAGAGCCTTATTTTTGATGCATATTCTTTTTGCACAAGCTTTTCTATAGATTCTCTTTCTCTTTCACCCCTGTATGTCAGAATAATGTTGGCATTCTGCTCAAGACAAGACTGGGCTATTCCCCAGGCTATACTCCACTTGTTCCGTACTCCCATAATGATAATGTTTTTATTTGTTAACATACTACGCTTTCAACTCCTGTTTCAAGAATTTAAATAACCGAGGAAATGCTCGTTATTATATAAATGATAATAATATAAGTTCATAATGGCAATTAATATATTAACCAAATTTCATCTTCTCAATCAAACTATGAACAGTATAAAAGAATATAATATGGAAATATTTCCTGCGCTTTAATACCCTAAAACTAAGCTGGTACAACAATTTTGAGTCTTCAATATAGCCAGATCAATTTATTCGTTAAATTGACAAATATACCCACACATTTTATTATAATAACAGCAACATACATTAACCGTCAAGATTTTACACGACAAGTATTTAAGGGGGAATACAAAAGATGTCGGAGTTAAAGAAAGCACGAAAGGAGCTTTATGAGGTCATTGAATCAGGTTCAAGAGAGCAAATTATGGAGGTCAGTCAGGATCTGGATAAAATAATCTTAAGGCACATGTATAACCAATTAAGTAAAAAACATTTATGAAAGCAAAAATGTGGCAAAGTTTTTAAAAAGTGAAGGTGCGAACTTAATTCGCACTTTCACTTTTTAAATTTGGATATAAATTTACCCGTACGCTTTATTGCTTCAATAAGTTTTTCGGTTGAAGTCGCGTATGTGGCCCTTACAAACCCTTCACCACATTCTCCGAAAGCATTGCCCGGAACCATCAATACTTTTTCTTCCAGTAACAGGCGCTCACAGAACTCATCTGAAGAAAGCCCTGTTTTACTTATATCAGGGAAAACGTAGAAAGCTCCAAGAGGCTCGAAGCAGTCCAGCCCTATTTTTCTAAACCCGTCTACAACCAATCTTCTTCTCTGATTATATTCATTAACCATTGCTGCCACTTCTTCGTCTCCATTCCTTAAGGCTTCAATCGCAGCATACTGCGCTGTGGTAGGTGCACACATAATAGCATACTGGTGTACTTTTTTCATTTGCTCAATAATATACCTGTTACCACAGGCATAGCCAATTCTCCAACCCGTCATGGCATAAGCCTTTGATAAGCCATTTACAACAATGGTTCTGTCTTTCATTTTCTCAAAATTAGCAATTGACACATGCTTCCCCGAATATGTCAGCTCTGCATAAAGCTCGTCGGATATTATCATAATTTCCCTGTCTTTAAGGAAATCTACAATCTCTACATAATCATCATATTCCATAATTGCCCCGGTAGGATTGTTTGGATAGGCCATAATAAGAATTTTTGTTTTATCGGTAACAACCTTTTCCAGATCCTCACGTTTTAAACGGAACTGATTTTCCGCCTTTAATCTAAGGGGAACGGGTACAGCACCGGCAAAAAGCGTGCATCCCTTGTATGCAACAAATGATGGTTCGGGTATTATAACCTCATCACCCTGTGAAACCAGAGTCCTTATTGCAAGATCAATTGCCTCACTTCCACCTACAGTTACAAGAACTTCTGTTTCAGGCTCATACAAAAGATTGAAACGCCTTTCCATATAGTTGCAAATCTCTTGCCTGAGCTCAATGAAACCGGCATTTGATGAATAGTTTGTATACCCTTTTTCAAGAGAGTAGACCCCTGCTTCCCGAATAGTATAGGGCGTTACAAAATCGGGCTCTCCTATCCCCAGGGAGATTGCATCCTTCATTTCATTAATAAGATCGAAATATTTCCTTATTCCTGAAGGAGGAACGGCTGCGATATGAGGGGCAATCATTTTCTGTACATTCATAAAACCACAGCCTCTCTGTTATCTTTATGTTTTTTGTTGAATATGACGCCCTTATCTTTATATTTCTTCAAAACGAAATGAGTGGATGTACTGAGAACCGAATCTATGGTTGCAAGCTTTTCAGCTACAAACAAGGCTACATCCTTCATGGATTTACCCTCTACAACCACAAAAAGGTCGTAACTGCCCGACATTAAACTGCACGATTTAACCTGAGAAAACTGGTAAATCCTTTCAGCAACTTCATCAAACCCTCTGTCCCGCTGTGGTGTCACTTTAACTTCGATATATGCAGAAACAATATCATTATCGGTTTTTTCCCAGTCAATAAGAGCAGGATAACCTAATATAACGTTTTTTTCCTCCATTTCTTTAATGGCTTTCGTAACCTCTTCTTCTTTTTTTCCCAGCATAACTGCTATTTGCTCATTAGTAAGCCTGCTGTTTTTTGAAAGAATGTGTAAAATTTCATTGTCCATAAATAACCTCCAAAATAAATAAATTATTATCCTGCACGATCCTCTTCTTCATTTACATATTCGTATTCATACTCATATCCGCTTTCGTCATTATGTTCTTCCTCATCCTCATCCTGTATATAATGCTTTTCACGCTCTTCAATGTTTATAAGCACTTCTTCTATTTGATTTTCATACCTTGAAAGAATTTCTATGATATTGCCTCTCAGCTTTTTTAATTCCAGCTTTATATCAACTATTTTTTCCTTTTCGGACTCAAGCAGTTGATCAAGCCGCATTTTTTCCTTCAAGGCCTTGTCCTGTGCCTCTCTCATCATAGTTTCGGCTTTTTCCTGCGCCTGCAAAAGTACACCGGCAATTTTTTCCTTCTCTTTCATCAGGGACTCTGCCTCCCTGGACAGTTGATCATATTTTTCCCTCAATTCATTGAGTTCAGACTTAAGCTCGGAATTTTCCTCTTCCCTTTCTTTAAGTCTTTGATCAAACTCTCTGATTATTCGTTCCAGATAAACATTAACATCAGCCTTTTTAAAACCAAACATCGATGTTCTAAATTTTTTTGCGCTTGATCCTGCCACACTAATACCCCCTTTAAACATTATAACTGGTTATAAGGACACTCATTACATTAATTATCGGTAGTATCAGTATTTATTTTATCCTTTGTTGAAGCAATACTCAATATAACTTGTGGAATAAATAACCTGATTTAAATTGCTATTAGTATAAAGCAAAAATAGCCTTTTTTCAATACGATTCTTTATACACGTCAGTGTTGGTTTAAAAAACTATACCGATATTGTGCAATGCAAGGAATCTTTTTAGCGGAGTGGCGCATAGAACTGTTTAATTTACAGTTTTTTACGAATACTAAGTATATTGCGCAGCATGCTCTGAAAGAGCTTATTTCTTTTAAAGAAAGGGTGATCTTTTTATGCATATACTTGGAAAGATAAAAGTTACAACAGAATTGCCTGAAGAGATTTCAAAACTTAAAGATTTGGCCTATAACCTGTGGTGGACCTGGAATCACGAAGCAGTTAAGATATTCAGTGAAATCGATCCGACTTTGTGGAAAAAGACTAACAAAAATCCGGTCCATTTTCTTCAGGTGGTAAGCAAAAGCATATTAACTGAGAAAATATCAGATCCATTGTTTATGGAAAGATACACTAATGTTATAAGTAAATTCGACAGTTATATGACGCAGAAAGACACATGGTTTGCCCGGAATTACCCTGATAAAACATCAGAAAATATCATATATTTTTCTGCTGAATATGGCCTGCATGAAATACTCCCGATTTATTCGGGAGGCCTTGGTGTATTATCGGGAGACCACTGCAAAACTGCCAGTGATCTCGGACTTCCTTTCACTGCGGTGGGCTTGTTGTACAAACAGGGCTATTTCAACCAGCGCATTAATCGTGACGGCTGGCAGGAAACCAGTTTTACAAACCTTAATATATCCGAACTTCCTATCCAGCCTGTTTTAACGCAGGATGGCAAACCATTGTTAATTCAGGTCGAAATACCCAATAGAATTGTTTATGCCAAAGTTTGGAGAATTGCGATTGGGCGAATAAATTTATATGCTATGGATACCGATGTACCCGAAAATAACCAATATGACAAAACCATAACATTTAAACTGTACGGTGGCGACAGGGAAACCCGTATACAGCAGGAAATACTTTTAGGTATTGGTGGTATCAGGCTTTTGGACGCTCTGAACATAAAAGGAACGGTATATCATATGAACGAGGGGCATTCTGCATTTATAGGACTGGAGCTTTGCAGAAAACTTATGGCCGAATCCAATCTTTCCTTTGAAGAAGCCCGGGAAATAGTTTCCTCTTCGTCGGTATTTACCACACATACACCGGTACCCGCAGGAAATGATGTTTTTCCCCTTGATATGATGGACAGGTATTTTGGCAACTACTACAGTCAATTACATTTGAACCGGGATGAATTTATGGCTCTTGGTTTAAAACCAGGCGATCAGTATAATTTTAATATGACTGTACTGGCCCTGAATATGTCGGGAAAAAGAAACGGTGTCAGTGAACTTCATGGGGCGGTTTCCAGAAATATCTACAGCAGTTTATGGCCAGGTATCCCTGAAGATGATGTCCCAATTCTGCACGTTACGAATGGTATTCACACAAAGACCTGGTTATCTCCTGAGTTTGAACAACTGTACAATAAATATCTTCCCGATAACTGGCAGGACACTATTTATGATACTAAAATCTGGGAAGCGGTAGATCAAATTCCCGACAAAGAAATATGGGATACACACTGCCACCTGAAGGAAAAGATGATAAATTACGTGAGATCCTTGTTAAAAAAACAGTTAAGACTAAATGGGATGCCGGCTTTTGAAGCAGATGAGTTTGTATCAAAAATGAATGCGAATGCTTTTACTATCGGATTTGCAAGACGTTTTGCAACATATAAGAGAGCAGCTCTGATATTCAGGAATATGGCAAGAATAGAAAGAATCCTTAATAATAATGAAATGCCTGTACAGATTATTTTTGCGGGAAAGGCACATCCTGCAGACAGGCCTGCTCATGAAGTGATAAAACATATTCATGATATAGCCCGGCGCGAAGGTTTTAAAGGAAAGATTTTTCTTATAGAAAACTATAATATGGCTCTGGCCAGGCACCTGGTACAAGGAGTTGATCTTTGGCTGAATAATCCAAGACGTCCTTTGGAAGCCAGCGGTACAAGCGGGCAAAAAGTGTGCATTAACGGAATACCAAATTGCAGTATCCTGGATGGCTGGTGGTGTGAAGGCTATAACGGTAAAAACGGCTGGGTCATAGGTGATGGCACACCTTATGAAAACGAAGAACAACAGGATGACGCAGACAGTAAGTCCTTGTATTGCCTTTTAGAAAACCAGATAATTCCCATGTATTTTAAAAGGGATGTAAACGGCATTCCAACCGAATGGATAAAAATCATGAAAGAGTCGATAAAATCAATAACCCCTTTGTTCAGTACTCACCGTATGCTTCTGGATTATACCCGCGAATTTTACAATCCATGTATTGACAGGGTAAGAAGGATACAGCAATCAAATTATGAGTTAGTAAGAAATCTGTCATCCTTTAAACATAATATTCAAAGATTCTGGTCAGATATCAGAATAATGACTGACTCCGGCGGTCATACACTAAATGAACACAGTTTGAAGTCAGAAGAAAATATTACGCTGAATGTAAAAGTCAGTTTGGGAAACTTGTCCCCAGAAGATGTTTCGGTTGAAGTATATTACGGTCAGTTAGTAAATAATCAGCTCCGTCATGGTGAAGCCGTTGAAATGAATTTTATGAAACAGTCGGATTCCACTACCTGGCATTATTCGGTGAACCTTAATATCACAGAAAGCGGTGAGTATGGATATACATTCCGGGTAATCCCGAAACACAAAGAACTTTTTAATAAACATGGTATACCGTTTATAAAGTGGGCAAACTCTTGATTGAATAAATAAGTTCAGGGACAGAACACTTTATTTCTGTCCCTGAATTATGGATTTTTCTCATTCCTGTATTTCGGATTTAAGGTTAAGTTTTTCTATGGCTTCTTCCCGAATCTTATATTTAAGAATTTTTCCTGCCGCATTCATCGGGAATTCGTCTACAAACATAATATAACGGGGAGTTTTATGCTTAGCAATATGAGCTCGAATATAATCCTTCAGCTCGTCTTCGGTAAGCTCCTCACCGTCTTTCAAAATAATGCACGCCAGTATTTCTTCACCATATTGCTTGTCGGGTACACCTACCACCTGAACATCTTTTACTTTCGGGTGGGTATAAATAAACTCTTCTATTTCTTTTGGATAAATGTTTTCACCGCCACGAATAATCATATCTTTAATTCTTCCTGTAATCTTATAATTGCCATTGGAATCCCTTCGCGCGAGATCACCTGTATGAAGCCATCCATCTTCATCAATAACGGCAGCAGTTGCTTCAGGCATTTTATAGTAACCTTTCATAACATTATATCCCCTGGCTACAAATTCGCCATCGACGTTGTCGGGTAAATCTTCTCCGGTCTTAGGATCAACAATTTTACACTCAACTCCTGGCAGAGGCCTTCCAACGGTATTTACCCGAACCTCAATCGGATCATCTATTCTGCTTTGTGTACAGCCTGGAGACGCCTCGGTCTGGCCATATACAATGGTTATTTCCTTCATGTTCATTTTGTCTATTACATCCTGCATCACTTTGACCGGGCACGGGCTTCCTGCCATAATTCCGGTTCTCATATGGGAAAAATCGGTTTTTTCAAAGTCTTCATGCAGAAGCATAGCAATAAACATTGTTGGAACACCATTACAGCATGTGATTTTTTCCCTGTTTATGCAATCAAGAGACCGTTTCGGTGAAAAATAAAGCAGAGGGCACATAGTTGTACCATGGGTAACAGCTGCCGTCATGGAAAGAACCATTCCAAAGCAGTGGAACATGGGCACTTGTATAAGCATACGGTCCGCGGTAGACAAATCCATGCAGTCACCAATGGTTTTGCCATTATTTATAACATTATAATGAGTAAGCATAACTCCCTTCGGGAAACCTGTTGTGCCCGAGGTATACTGCATGTTACACACATCATGTTTGTCAACGGCAGCAGCTCGTCGGTATACTTCCTCTACAGGCACTTTCCCGGACAGATTTAATGCTTCGTCCCAGGTTAAACACCCCTTTAGCTTCGAATCAACAGTTATTATATTTCTTAAAAAAGGCAGCCGTCTGGTATGAAGTGGCTGACCTGCTTTAGCATTTTCCAGCTCGGGACAAAGCTCTTTAATTATTTCAATATAGTTAGAGTCCTTATACCCATCAGTCATAACAAGAGTATGGGTATCGGACTGACGCAGCAGATATTCCACTTCGTGTTTCTTATACGCCGTGTTTACAGTTACTAAAACTGCACCTATTTTTGTTGTGGCCCAAAATGTAATAAACCACTGAGGAACATTTGTTGCCCAGATGGCAACATGATCGCGCGGTTTTACACCCAATGCTATAAGTGAACGTGCAAATCTGTCTACATCATCCCTGAACTGGGAGTAGGTTCTTGTATAATCCAGTTCTGTATACCGAAAAGCATATTGATCAGGGAACTCTTCAACAACCCGATCAAGCAGTTGGGGAAATGTTAAATCAATAAGGGAATCTTTCTGGAAGATATACCTTCCGGTTTTTGTCTTATTATAGAATAGACTTGTACTTCTTTTTTCTGCTTTGATATATTTTCTCATGTAGTTTTCAAACTGGGGAAAAACAATTCCTGCATCGCTTAAATCCGAAGCCCACCTTTTAACCCATTCGAGTGTAACATACCCTTCGTAGTTTATTGAGTTTAAAGCCATCATTGCTTCGTGGATTGGAAGATCCCCCTCTCCCATCATTTTATAGCGTATTTCTCGATTTTCAACTACAGAGTCCTTTACATGCACATAGCGGATATAAGCACCAAGGTTTTGCACAGTTTTTTCGGGGCTTTCCCCCGCAAACCGGTACGGATGGTGAATGTCCCATAATGCAGCAACGAAGTCGCTGGCTGCATGGTTTAGAAGATTACAAAGACGTGAGGTATCAGAGTACACCCCATTTGTTTCTATAAGCAGAGTTACATTATTCTTCTCAGCAACTGGAATTAAGCGTCCCAACACTTTCAAAATTACTTCATCGTCTACTTCACTCCCGGGCTCAGGACTTTGATCTGCCAGTATCCTTACAAACGGTGTACCAAGCTTTGCTGCAAGCATTATGTACTGGGTTATTTCAATTACATTTTCTTCTTCCTTCTCAGGGTATTTAAGGCAGCATCCCGAAGAAAGGCATGGAATTTCAAGGTTGAGAGAATTCAGCTTCTCTATGGTCTGTGGTAATTGTTCATCGGTAAAAGGTTTGGCTTTTACTGCAAAAATGTCTTCGCCCAATCCACGAATTTCAATACCATCAAACCCAAGATCCTTTGCCATGGAATAGATCTCTGCCCAACTAAAATTTGGACAGCCTAAAGTTGAAAAAGCTAATTTCATATTGAACCTCCAAACTCATTTTTTCCAAGGACAGGAAACAGCTTATTCCAACTGTTACCCATTTAAATCTGAAAAATATATAATAAAAAAAGCTTTCATCCCAGGCAATCAGCAAGAGACGAAAGCATAACTTCCGCGGTACCACTCTTATTGGTAAGGAATTTACCCACCTCAGATGTTTCGGATAACGGTGAACAACCGTCCTGACTTACTCATCACAGAAAAAGCAATGTTCGGCCAGGATACTCAGGGGCGAGCTATTACTGCATCATGCACTGTTTTTCACCAACCAACAGTTCTCTGACAGCATAGAAAAGCAGTATTTTTCCCCATCATCGCTTTTATCATTATTTTTTTCAGATTACCAAAAAATTAATGCATTGTCAAATGAACTACTGAATAACCGCTTCCATTCTGACATGTTCAATTCCCGCATCCATAAAAACATCACTTGTTACATAAAAACCCAGTTTCTGGTAAAAGCCCACTGCTCTAACCTGGGCATCAAGAACAAACCGCTTTGCTCCCTTTTCTTTTGCTATGCTGATTAGCTTCTCACAAATCAATTTTCCTGTACCCTTTTTTCTTTCCTGTGGTAAAACTGCAACACGGCCAATTCTTGCATAATCATCCTGTAAAAACACTCTTCCGCAGCCCACGGGTTCACCATTACGACAAGCAATAACATGATCAGCAATATTATCATATTCATCCAGTTCTATCTCTTCCGGAACATTTTGTTCCTTGACAAAGACCTCAATCCGTATTTTATAGGCCTGTTCCAGTTCAAATTTGTTTTCCACTCTTTTTACAATTAACACAGAATATCTCTCCTTACTTTTTGGCAAATTCAAAACTCTCTAATCAGAGTGTGTCAGGTGCTATAAAATTATTGTTAAGCTAACTAAGGAAATTTGCTTAATAATAACATAAATTTTTAGAACCAACCACCTCATTCAGCATAGGATAATAGTAAGTACAATGGCAGGTGATTGTTATGCCACTTTCGGCAAGAGAAATGTTTGCCCGCATGATACGGTGTGAGACTGAAGGCGAAGGAGACAGCGGAATGAAGGCGGTAGCCACTGTTATAATGAACAGGGTTCATGTCCCATATGGCGAATACATGAGGGTTTGCCAGGGCGATTTGAGGAAGGTTTTGCTGCAACCGTTCCAGTTTACATGTGCCATGGAAACAGTATATGGCCAGTACAATCCGCAGAATATATATAATATTCCTCCAAGGCAGGATGATTACGAAGTAGCTGACTGGGCCCTTTCGGGGAATAAGCACCGGGGAGCTGGTGAATGCCTATGGTATTATAACCCCTTTGCAGAAAACTGCAGTACATACTTTCCTGCGACAAGAACAGGTGTGTACTTTAACCGCATCGTTCAGCACTGCTTCTATTCACCCACCCCCAGATATGCAGAAACTTAATGAATTACATAGATTATTTTGGAGGTTTTAATTATGAATGGGGAAAATGCAGCCAATATCCACAAACCAGTAAGTCCTGCAACTGCTGATAAAGATGTTAAACAGCCACAACAGAAAATGGAGCAAACAGATATGTTTCAACCTGCAATGCAGCAAAGAGGATTTTATCAGACCTTTTCGCCGCAGGAAGGAATGTTACAGCCACCAACAACACCACAGACAAGTATATTTCAGCCTTCCCAAATGCAGCAAATGATGCCTCAAATGCCTCAACGAACAAGCGTCATGACCAGTGGCCGTGGCGTACGTGACAGTGTATTGAGTGATATTAATTTCACTCAGGGCTTTTTAAAAACCCAAATTGGCAGGCATGTCAAAGTAGAATTTCTGATCGGTATGAATATGTTTGTTGACCGTGAAGGGATCCTGATCCTGGTAGGAACAGACTACATAATAATCCAGGAAACCGAAACCGATGACTATCTGCTTTGTGACATATACTCAATCAAATTTATAAGGTTCTATTACTAAAATGGTTTTATATTTTTTCATTGCATTACAAAATGTAATGCAATTTTTTTATTATTCACTGCCATTACAAATAACAGGAGTGGATGAAAAACCATTTCCAATCCGGCTAACTCCCATATCCAGAAATACACGGGCCTGCTCTGAATTTCGAATACCACCCGAAGCCTTAACCTGAATCTTTCCATTTGCAGCCTTAAGCATTGCCTGAACTGATTTTACAGTTGCACCTTCACCGTAAAATCCGGTGGATGTTTTTACAAAATCAGCCCGGGCATTAATTGCACACTCTGTTGCCTTTATTATTTCTTCCTCTGTAAGCTGAGATGTTTCAAGTATTACTTTAAGCAGCACTTTATTAGCCTTTGTAATCTCTGATACGGCTTTAATATCCTTTACAACCTCATCCCATAATTTTGATCGGATATAACCGTAATTTACCACCATATCAATCTCGTCAACACCTTTTTGTATATAAGCCTCAGCTTCCAGCCTCTTTATTTCTGATGGAACCGTACCGTGGGGAAAAGCTAAAACACAGGATACACCTGTTATTGTTCCACTGCACATTTTCACAGCCAGTTCAATATCACAGGGCCTGACACAAACAGTTTTTACCTTATAATCAATTCCAAGCTGGATTGCATTACGCACTTCTTCCTGAGTCATTTCGGGTTTTAATACGGCATGATCAATATATCTGTTAAACTCATATTTTTTCAAAATTGCAGCACTCCTTTATTTCCTATTTTTGCTTTGATCGGGTTTATCATTTATGTTATTGTTTTTTCCGATATCTTTATTACCATTATTAAATTCGCCGGAGTCTTTTTTATTTTTTGAGTTATCTTTTCACTGTTATTTTTTTTTATCTCTTTGAATTACTTTTCCGCTGTTATCCTTCTTATCCTTGTTTAATGAACTGGAATTACCATTTTTTATGGTTGTTTTTTTATTTATATTGTTTTTGGTTTCTTCATTTTCACTCTTATGTTTTTTCCTGTCATGCATTTCTTTGCTATTATTTTTCTTATGTGCTTTTATACCACTATCATCCTTGTTATCATCACTTCTGTTTTTATCCTGATTTGCCTTATTCTCTTTTTCCTGATTCTTTTCCCCATTATTGCTTTTCTTATTAACATTATCATTCCCGTTGCTATCTTTGTTTCCTTTACTATTCCTGTTGTCAGCACTGTCTTTCCGGCTACCTGTTTCATTACTCTCACTCTTTTTTTGCTGATTATTTTTTCCCGCATTTTTATAATTAATATTACCATGATTTTTATCGCGATTACCATTGCTGGAGTTTAATTTATTCTTTTTATTCTTATCATTTGGCCCATTGCCTTTGTTTTTATTTTTACTTTGCCCATTTACAGTTTTTTCTGTCTCTGTATCTTCTTCACTATTATCAGTTTTTGTCCTATCATCAACATCTGTGTGCTGTTCCTCTAAATTACTGTTTTTATTGCTCATTACATTGAAATCAATTTTTGTATTTTCGATGCTTGCTTCCTCGCCTGATTCTGCAAAAGCTTTGCTTTCCTTTATTTTCATCATCAGATCTTTAACCGATACAGCCGCAAGCTCTTCCTTACTTAATTCTGTACCTGTTTTAATTACTTTATCAATTATATCACTCTTACCAGGTGACAATCCTTCTTCAACCGATAGTTTATGCGCTTCGGTATCAAAGGTCAGGATTTCTATTTTTTCATCCACTTTTCCCTTTATTGTTTCCTGAGTTTTCTCACCTCGTTTTAAATCTGACGAAGAAATACTTATTAAAATATCACCTTCATCTTGCAGATACCCTAAATTTTTAGCAGCACAGATTACTTCACTGATGCCTGTTTCATAGTGATGGGTGTTTATGGATATGCTGTTAATAAGTTTCTGTCCGTCGTCATTCAGAGATTTTACTTTTATAATTCTGTCAAGACGGTTTATTGTTAACTCTACAGAAGGATTTATATCAATATTAATATACTGTACCGGAGTTGCCCATATATAAACCCCTGTTCCCAGGAAAACAGCAACAAACACTGCAGCAATCATTGCTGTAAACTTTTTCAAGTGGAACAATTCCTCTTTTATAACATCCTCAGTATATATAACATCCCCCACTCTGTGGGACCTGCATTTTTTAATATTTTTAAATGTTCCATCTGATAAGAGAAGAACCGAATAGTCATGACCTTTTTCTACTATGATGCCCTTCATACTCCTCACCTTCTTCCTATTTAACGTACTCTTCCAGGTAGGGATAATCCCCGGACAAAATAATAAGGACTGCCAGAATATATTTCCTGTGCCTTTCAAATCTCTTTCTCTTTATACAAAGCCCTTTTTCAATTTGAGCCAACGGAAGGCTTTTATTAGCCAAAGTTTGATTAAGAAGCTCGGGATTGTTTTTAATATAAGAAATTACATCTTTACATACTTTTTTGGTATTTTTATTTTTGGGACTTACCCTTTCCAATTCAAAAAAACTAATATCATACCTGGCGAGATTATCTTTTAACTGCTGTATTTCAGAAAGCCTCTCCTGACGCAGTTTTTCCTCATCGTAGGCAGCCAGTGAAACCTGTGTTTCAATCACACCTTCTGTTTCACAGTCCTCTTTATGAATATAAATAATTTTGCCCGTTTGCCTGTTCTGTTTTCTATAGTAATCAATAACTCTGTTTCTTATTATTGTGGATGCATAACTTAAAAACTCGCCGTTCTCGGTCCGGTAACCATGCACTGCCTGTACAAAGGCCATCATTGCAATGGAAAGCTCGTCGTCTGAACCATATTTAAGGTATTTACCTGATAATTTTTGCGCACACGAAACTATGAATGGCTTATAAGCTTCAATTAAGTCATTCATTTTTTGCTTGTCATCTTTGCTCTCCAGAACCATTTGCTCCAGTTGTTTTTTTTTCATTATTTCTATCCTGTAAAGCAGCAAGCTGCATAATGCTAATTTTCTGTCATAATTTTATCATAAACCTTAATCTTTCAAAAGTTTTATCCTCTACTCATTAACATAATACGCATTTGACATCATATTTTTTAAGGTAGGCAAAAAATTATTACTAATATGGACAGTCACCAAATATTACTTTTCTGCATAAAATATATAACCTGAGTATTACTGCAGGGTGGTGAAATGGCATGTTTATAAACAGTTTTCTTCAATTATTAAATGAAGTTTTTACTGCAGTGTTTTTTACCGGATATATAGCTAACTCCCAATCCTTTCCCCATCCCTTGAGTGTAGAAGAAGAAAAAAAGTACCTGGAGCTTTTCAGTCAGGGAAATGAGGAGGCAAGAAATGTCCTCGTGGAAAGAAATCTTAGGCTGGTTGCCCATATTGCAAAAAAATATAATACAGGCAATATCGATAACGACGATATGATATCAATAGGAACTATTGGTCTTATTAAAGCCATTACAAGTTTTGATCCCAATAAAGGAATCCGGCTTGCAACTTATGCAGCAAGGTGTATTGAAAACGAAATATTAATGTATTTAAGAGCAACTAAAAAATTCCAGAATGAAGTTTCATTACATGAACCTATTGGTACCGACAAGGAAGGCAATGAAATTTCATTGATGGATATTATCGGAAGCGAAGACAGTGTGGATGATAAGGTAGCTTTAAAATTTCAGGTAAAAAAACTATACAGAAAAATAGCAGAGGTTCTCAGGGGCAGAGAAAAAACTATTATTGAACTAAGATACGGGCTTAGCAACGGTTCGAACAAAACTCAGCGCGAAATTGCCAAAATGCTTGGAATATCACGTTCATATGTCTCAAGAATTGAAAAGAAAGCTATAAATAAACTAAATAAGGAACTTCAAAATCTAATCCCCTGATAATACTCAGGGGATTAGTTACACTTCTTTCTTCGTTACTGTAACATCTACTCCGGTTTCCTTTTTAGGAAGAGGTTTCATATAATAATTAAATGTTTGCTGCAGCCATTTCTTAATCTCATTGGTTTTAAGTATGGTACCAAAAATAGTCTTTATAATAACCATTATTACCGGCCCAACTATCATACCAATAATCCCGAACAATTGCAGCCCCAGATACATTGAGAACAGAGTTGCAAGGGGATGAACCCCTATTTGCTGACCAATAATTTTGGGCTCAATCAATTGCCTTACTACAAGTACAATTATGTATAACAGTAACATTGAAATACCACGCTGATAATTACCAGACAGAAGATCCACTATTCCCCAGGGAATTAATACAGTACCCACGCCAAACACCGGCAGCGCATCTACAATTGCTATTATTAGCGCAAGCAAAAGGCCGTTTTGGATGTCCAGTATAAGAAAAGCAACAGTCAACTCAGTGAATGTTACCGTCATTAATATCAGCTGAGCCCTCATCCAGCCAAATAGTGCAGAAAACAAATTATTAACTACTATACGTGTTTTCTCCATCCATTGGACTGGAAATTGCCTGTCAAGAAAAGAATTTATTTTATTCTTGTCACTGGTCATAAAATAAGTGGCTAAAATGGTAACAACGAGGAAAAGCAGTGCCTGTGGCAAACTAAGGGTAAAACTGGTTAACTTTTCTATTAAAGGCTTCATAATTTCCTTTGCACTGTTTGCAGCTTCGGCAAAATACTGATCCACAGTGTCACTGATGGTTTTAGGCAGGGATATATATAAATGATTAACCTTTTCTATCATGGCCTCGAAGAAAAGCTGCATACCCCCGAAAATTACGTTAATTTGCTCATAAACATTTATTATCTCCTTAACCAGCCTGGTAATTATCAAGCCAAGGATGGTTCCAAGTATTGATAATACTAATAGTATTGAAAAAACAGAACCAATTTTTCGAGGTATTTTAACTTTTCTCTCTAAAAAACTTACCAGGGGTTCAATAAGACTTGAAAGAATAAATGCAATAATAAAAGGGATACAATACACACTAAGCCGTAAAAGCAAAATAATTCCTATAATTATCAGTATTATTATAAATACACGGATTGTTCTTCTGTTAAGTATAGCCATCAATTAACCCCTTCATTACTCTTTTTGACTTTTTAAACCAGTAATTGCTTAGTAATTACAATTTACCATTTCCAAGCCTGTTATAGTAACATAATAATAAAAAATATATTCGTAGTCAATAAAACTCATTTATCTCCAGGATAATCTTTACTACGTATGTTATTATGTTTTGTCTGCATCCAATACACTAATCATATCCTTTTGTAACAATTTTAATTTCCGGGTTATTTCTTCAAGCCTTCTGTCATCCACCCCTTCTATCATTTCATCCATAAGCATGGCAGCCATATCGGAAATGCCTTCCTTCACATCTTCAAGCAGGCTTATAACCGGCAGATAACGGAATCTGCCGGTAACTTCCCTTTCAAAGCTACGGCTTACTTCACGCTGAGCCTCGATAATAAATGACTCTTCTCTTGATGGTATTATTGGTTCAATATTAAATTCATCCTTTATCCTGTCCGAAAGCGAATTCAATGCACTTTCTTCACCATGGACAAGAAACACACCTTTGGGCATGCGTCTGAAATTTTTAAGCCAGTTAATCAACCCTAAACAATCAGCATGCCCGGAATACCCGTCAATTGTCTCTATACGTGCATTAACACTTATTTCCTCACCAAATATGTTAACCTTTTTTGCACCGTTTAATAATCTGCGTCCAAGGGTTCCTTCAGCCTGGTATCCCACAAAAAGAATTGTTGATTTTTCACGCCACAGGTTGTGTTTAAGGTGGTGCTTGATCCGCCCTGCTTCGCACATTCCGCTTGCTGAAATAATAATGCATCCTCCGTTTATTCGATTTATAGCTCTTGATTCATCAGCAGTTCTTGAAAAATGAAGGTTGGGAAAGTCCAACGGGTTATCCCCGTTTTCTATATACCATTTTGCCTCTTCATCATAGCAATCAAGATTTTTCCGGTAAACTTCGGTAGCACTGATGGCCAAAGGACTATCAATATACACGGGAGCGTTCAGAAGCCTGATAACCTTTTCAGCAGGAAGGGTAAGATTCTTGTTTATCTCATATATGATTTCCTGTGTTCGTCCTACAGCAAAGGATGGTATAACAACATTACCGCCCCTGTCCAGTGTATCCAGAACAATATCCAGAAATTTCTCTGCTTTGTTCCTTTTGTCGTTATGAAGTCTGTCACCATAAGTTGATTCCATTACAACATAATCTGCTTCTTCTATGGGTTCAGGGTCCTTTAATATAGGCATGTCCGTGTTTCCTATATCTCCGGTAAATACTATTTTTGTCTCCTTGCCATTTTCGCATATCCACACTTCAATAAAGGCAGAGCCAAGCATATGCCCGGAGTTCTTAAATCGTACTCTTATATCGTCGGTCAACTGTATAATCTCATCATATGCCACTGTTCTAAACAGTTTTAAAGACTCCTGTGCTTGTGAATGGGTGTATAGCGGTTCAACAGGTTTACGGCCTGCCCTCATTCGTTTTCTGTTTTTCCATTCTGCTTCAAATTCCTGTATGTAGCCGCTGTCGGGAAGCAGCAGACTGCATAAGTCAGCAGCTGCTTTTTGTGCAATTACTTCGCCCTTAAACCCATTTACATAAAGCCACGGTATACGCCCGCTGTGATCAATGTGTGCGTGGGTTAATAACACATAGTCAATTTCTGAAGGAGAGACCGGCAATGGTTGCTCGTTCATCGCCTCTTCTTTCGCACGGCCCTGAAACATACCACAATCAACAAGAATTCTGGTATTTCCTACCTCAAGCATACTGCATGATCCGGTAACCGTTCGTGCAGCACCCAAAAATGTTAGCTTCACATTTTCACCCCCAAAGTTATAAGGTTTCACACTACTTATTTATTTGCTCTTCTATAATTCCACCACCAAGAACAATATCACCATCATAAAATACAACTGACTGACCGGGGGTTACCGCTCTTTGAGGAAAAGTAAATTCAACCTTTACTTTTCCGTTCCCCAACGGGCTTATTACAGCTTGGCTTTCCTTTGCAGAGTAACGAATCTTGGCCATAGCTTTTATAGGACCTTCAAGTTTTTCAAAAGCTATCCAGTTTAAGTCTGAAGCAATGAGCCCATCTGAATACTCTTTTCCCGACTCTCCCAGTACTATTCTGTTGTTCTTCACATCAATTTTCACTACATACATGGGTTTTCCAACAGATATACCCAAACCTTTTCTCTGTCCTATGGTATAATTATAAATACCTTTGTGCCTGCCCAGGATATTTCCTTCGGTATCAACAAAATATCCCGGCCTGCCCGGTTCTTTCACCCTGGAACTAATAAACCCTGCATAATTATTATCGGTAACAAAGCAGATTTCCTGACTGTCGGGTTTATCTGCAACAATAAAACCCAGCTCTTCTGCAATTCTACGCACCGTTTCCTTGTTATAGCTCCCTATAGGGAATAGAGTTCTTTCCAGCTGATACTGCTTCATATTGTACAATGCATATGTCTGATCCTTTTTATCTGTAACCGATCTTTTCAAAAGGTACCGGCCACTTGATGCATCGTGCTCAATCCTTGCGTAATGGCCTGTTGCTATATAATCTATACCCATTGAAAGGGCTTTTTTCAGCATGGCGTCAAATTTCACATAACGGTTGCAGGCTATACATGGGTTTGGAGTCCTCCCTTTTGTGTATTCATCTACAAAATAATCTATAACATTTTTTTCAAAAATGTCCTGAAAATTTAGTACATAATAGGGAATATCCAGTTGAAAGGCAACCATCCGGGCATCATCAACTGCGGAAAGCGAGCAGCAGCCACCTTCGGGTTGAGGTCCGGGCAAATCGTCAGGCCAAATCTGAAGTGTTACCCCTATAACTTCATAACCCTCCTTCTTCAGTATAGCTGCGGCAACCGAACTGTCCACACCACCGCTCATGCCTACCATTACCTTTTTATTCATTAAACACAACCTTTCACTTTTCCTTATAGCTTCAAATTATTAATCTTAATGTACTTTTGCGAGCCACAAGCTTAATTCCGCAGGCCTCCCCTGCAACAAGCGTTTGCTTCCGGCATTGCACAATATCTTCACAATATTAATATGCAGATACTGCTTCAGGTGTTTTATCTCTCTGAGCAACAAAACACTCGCCAAACACCCGCTATTAGCTATGAATGTAGTCCAACGGTGAGGTCTCCATATCCCGGGGTCACTCAGCTTCATGCTTCCAAAATCACCCGAATCACCCGCTTTTTTTAACTCTTCGAAGGAAGCAAAATAACCATTCTCTGCTCTAACTTCCTTTGCAGAGTTCTGTTCTATACCTGCACAGGTACGTCAGCTTTCCATTCATGCGCGTACTTTCCATCAGAGAAATGCTTTTTATATTAAATTTATGCTGCAGAACCCCGGCTTCTTTAATGGTTTTATATATATCGCCCTTCGGAATAAACTCTCTTGCAAGGGTAATATGAGGTTTATACGGCCTGTTTTCGGGTCTGAACCCGTTTACTGTTATTTCCTTTTCCAAATCCCTCTGAAGCTGCAAGAGATTTTGATTCTCTTTTATTCCGGCCCAGACAATGCTTTTCTGTCCTCTTTCAAAAACACCAATATTTGAAATTTCCAATTCAAAGGGGCTATGCCTTTTCGAAACCAAATCCTGTATCTTTTGCAATTCAGTAAAATCTGCATGAGCCAATTCCCCCATAAAACGCAGGGTTAAGTGCAGGTTTTCCCTTCTTGTAAAATTAGCTTTAACTGAATTAGACTTCAGTATACTTTGTCTGGCAATAAGAACATCCTTAGTCTTTTCATCAAATTCAACAGCATAAAAAAGTCTCATATTAATACCTCTTAATCTAAAAGGCGGCATAAATGCCGCCTTAAAACAATGTAACAAGTCAATATTATTGCCGTGACTTTTTCAGAATACCCGGCTTAAATGAAACGCACCTGCAGCTTATTCATCCCGACTTGAACCACATTTTCCACAGCAGCCCGGACACTGTTGGGCATCTTCAATTTCATGCCCATGTCTCCTTTTATAGTCTTCTATTGCAGCTACTACTGCCTCTTCAGCCAGTATTGAGCAGTGTAGTTTTGCAGGCGGAAGCCCGTCCAATGCTTCAACTACCGATTTGTTCGTGAGTTTCAATGCTTCTTCAACGGTTTTACCTTTAATCATTTCGGTAGCTATACTGCTTGTTGCAATTGCAGCGCCACATCCAAAGGTCCTGAATTTAACGTCTACAATGACATTATTCTCTATTTTTAAATACATTTTCATTATATCACCGCACTTGGCGTTTCCAACCTGGCCAACACCGTCTGCATCCTCTATTTCACCCACATTTCTCGGGTTCATAAAATGATCCATCACTTTTTCACTATACATATAAATCACCTCAGCACATTTTGCTGTTTACCTTTCCCTTAGAATTTTATATATCTATTGTCCTCCTTTTTTTATGAAATCTTCATATAATGGGGACATTTGTCTTAGCTTGCCTACTATTTCAACTAAATTATCAACTATATAATCCACTTCTTCTTCGGTATTTCTTTCACCGAAAGATATTCTTAAGGAACCATGGGCTATTTCATGAGATAAACCGATGGCTAACAGTACATGAGAAGGATCCAAAGAGCCCGATGTGCAGGCAGAGCCACTTGAAGCCTGAATTCCCTTCATATCAAGCATCAGCAATAGTGATTCCCCTTCAACAAACCGAAAGGATAAATTTACATTTCCCGGAAGCCTCTTCTCTCTGTTTCCGTTTAAACGTACATATGGAATCCTTTCCATAACACTGTTTATAAACCTGTCACTGAGTTTACGGAGGTGCCTGTTGTACTCTTCAAGGTTTTCATAAGCAAGTTTCAAGGCAGCTGCCATGCCAACTACACCAGCAACATTTTCTGTTCCTGCTCTCTTGTTTCGTTCCTGTGCCCCGCCATGAACAAAATTATCAATGCGGACACCCTTCCTGATATATAAAGCCCCTACACCTTTTGGCCCGTAAAATTTATGGGCGGACATGGACAGAAGATCAATATTTAAATCTTTAGCTTTTATATCTATGTTACCCATTGCCTGCACAGCATCGGTATGGAATATTACACCCTTTTCCTTTGCTATGGCAGCAAGTTCTTTAATGGGTTGTATTGTCCCGATTTCGTTATTTGCAAACATAATACTGATCAGTGTGGTATCGGGCCTTATTGCTTTGGCAAGATCGTCAGGATTTATAAGACCTTCTTCATTTACCGGAAGGTAAGTTACCTCAAAACCTTCCTTTTCTAAAAACTGAAAGCAGTGAAGCACTGCGTGATGCTCTATTGATGATGTGATTAAGTGCTTGCCTTTTTTCCTGTTTGCATATGCAGCACCTTTAATTGCCCAATTATCTGCTTCGGTACCCGAGCCTGTAAAATAAATCTCTGTAGGGTGTACACCCAGGCAATAAGCTATCTGAGACCTTGCATTCTCTATGGCTTTCTTGCTTTCCCTTCCAAGAGAGTATATGGATGACGGATTCCCAAAGAGATCGGTAAAATACGGTCTCATCTCTTCAAACACTTCGGGCTTAACATAAGTAGTAGCCGCATGATCAACGTATATTATATTTTTATTCATGTAAACACCCTCTTTATAGCTGCTTAAAAGTATTCAGAATGCATTGCATTTTTATGCATTATTAAGCTAATGCATTTATTTATTCTGCATTAAAAAGAGTATCACTATGATTTTTAAAAGTCAATCACAGTTTAAACATCTTTTTAATTGTACTATAATTTTTACCCTTCGATTAATTAAATAAACCTGCAATTATTAAATAGGCCTATGCTCATTTCATATATCTGAATCTGTCTACAATATTCTTTATAATGGTAAAGTTCTCATACTCGTCAACCTGGTAAGTTACTTCCCATTCTCTTGGAACAATTATAATACCCAGATCGTTTACACCATCCGGGTAACATTTGTGCTCATAGATTTTTATCTGACCAGAAGGATCTTCGGTATGCATCCAGATAAACGTGGGACTGCTTGATAGAATATGCCTTATTCCATCCTCGGTTTGAACGGGTTTACCGTTAACATTCAAAATAATTTCTCCCCGTTTCATTTTCATTTTGTCTGCAGGACCCCCTGGAATTATCTCTAAAATTCTTACCCCACGCCGAACTGCAGTATATAAAGGTTGTTTTTTCCTCTCCATATAAAGCCCGTATCTGTATATTATTTCACGGTACAGCAATGTAAAAAAGGTTCCAACCCATTTAACGGCCTCGGCTTTTGAAGAAAAAAAGGCCAGAATAAACAGTATTAAACTTCCAGCAAGGTATTTTATCGAATCATTTCTGCACTTCTCTTCAGGTGGAGTGGATATAGAAACCGACGAATAATTGGTTACACTAATTGCTCCAACAAGAAAAAAGAGAGTTCCGGCACTTATTTGTGCAATATCATTTTTAAACATAGTGCCCCATTTCAAAGTTATTTCATTAACCAAAAGCGAATATGGCACTACTGAAAAGGACAGAAAAATAAAAGGGACGGCATAATATTTTTGCTTTATAAATGCACCTGTTATTTGTCCTTTATGCTGTATGAATATTGGAATGTTATCCTGTTTTCGGGTTAAATATAACAAAACAGATTCAATAATCTGTACAGTTGCTATAAAAACAAGCATTGATGGAATGTGAATTTTATCATAATTAAAAATTAAAGTGTAAAGGCAGGTAAGCCCTCCGGCATATGAAGGGTTTACAAAACGATGATTAAATAACGCCAGGATGACCATAGTAATCAAAAATGACTGCAGGCCCTCAGGCTCTATATAAATACCAAGGCAAACAGTTAATATTCCCCCGAAAAAACCCGTAAGGAGCCCTACCAGTAAAAGCTCCTCCATGGTCTGACGGATATTTCTTGTTCTGCATCCATGAATGCAGTGTTCGAATCCATAAATGATTTCGAGTCTTGCCTTGACAATTATATAAATAAACAAATATATAGCTATATACTTATAATCCAGAAATATTGAAAATACCAGTTGTCTTGCAACAGCTCTTATAATCTCCAGCATCCATCCCACCATATACAGATTTACAAAATCAGTTTACCCGTTAAAACATTCAAAATCCGTCTCTGTATATCATCCTCTTGTTATTAATTGTTCTTATTATAGCACGTTTTAGAATAATAAGGAAATCCTTTATAAACGCGTAATATGCAACATTTACGGTTTATGGTTAACAGGGTATTAAAAAAGCCGCTTACGCGGCTTTTTTTATAATTATTTTCCACCTAGAATATATTGGTTCAGGATCGATTCCAGCATTTCCTGTCTGCCTGATGTAATTTCAGGTTCACCGTTTTCAAGGACATATGCTTCAAGTTCTTTGAAACCTACTTTTCCTTCTACAATGTCTTTACCAATGCCGGTCCTGTAGCTTGCATAGCGCTCTTCAATGAACTTGTCGAAAATTCCGTCCTGAACAATTCTGTATGCTATTTTAAAGCCCTGTGCAAATGCGTCCATACCGGATATATGGCCATAGAACAGGTCAACAGTTTCAAAGGATGCTCTTCTGACCTTTGAATCAAAGTTCAGGCCACCTTTTGTAAATCCACCCATTTTAATAACTTCCATCATTGCAAGAGTTGCTTCATAAATGTTGGTGGGGAACTGGTCGGTATCCCAGCCCAGAAGCAGATCTCCCTGGTTTGCATCAATGCTGCCAAGGGCATTATTTATTCTTGCCAGGTGCAGATCGTGCTGGAAGGTGTGACCTGCAAGAGTTGCATGGTTAGCTTCAATATTCATTTTAAAATCTTTATCCAGGCCATTTGCCTTTAAGAAACCAAGCACTGTTGCAGTATCAAAATCATATTGATGTTTTGTAGGCTCTTTTGGTTTTGGTTCAATTAATAGCTGACCGTCAAAACCTATTTCTTTTTTGTATTCCACAGCCATGTGCAGGAAACGGGCAAGATTATCAAGTTCAAGTTTCATGTCGGTATTTAAAAGCGTCTCGTATCCTTCACGACCGCCCCAGAATACATAGTTCTGGCCACCAAGCTCCATTGTAATTTCCATGGCCTTTTTAACCTGAGCAGCTGCATATGCAAAAACAGCAGCGCTGTTAGAGGTGGCAGCACCGTTGGTAAAACGTCTGTGTCCAAAGGCATTTGTTGTGCCCCAAAGCAGTTTTACTTCACTGTCTTTCATCCTATCCTTAATGCAGGCTACAATCTCATCAAGACGCTTGTTAGTTTCTCTAAGGTTATCAGCCTCAGGCGCTATATCTCTGTCGTGAAAACAGAAAAACGGAACACCAAGTTTTTCACAAAACTCAAAATTAGCTTCTACCTTTGCCTTCGCCAGATCCATCGGATCGGTAATATGATCCCAGGGTCTTATTGCTGAACCATCGGCCCCAAAAGGATCACTCCCTCT
>ERZ773359.1561-NODE-1561-length-31198-cov-6.336609_pt1 | contig 31198 bp, 24 predicted proteins | sample MGYA00374955_ERZ773359 | MGnify/ENA primary metagenome ERZ773359 (study PRJEB29098, sample SAMN04486028) | biogas fermenter metagenome | study: EMG produced TPA metagenomics assembly of the Biogas fermentation microbial communities from Germany - Plant 4 DNA1...
GTTATATAAAGGCAAGTCAAAATCGGTATATGCAGGAGAAAATATTAATACATGCATATTGGAATACAGGGATTCGGCTACAGCCGGAAACGGCGCAAAAAAGGCAGAACTTGACGGCAAGGGAGCGCTTAACGCTGAAATATCTTCTATTTTGTATCAGTATCTGGAGAAATACGGGATAGAGACACACTTTATAAAAAAACTTGACGATACCAGAATACTGGCAAAAAGGGTTGACATAATTAATGTAGAAGTGATTGTCCGCAATAAAGCCGCAGGCAGCTTTTCAAAAAAATACGGTGTGCCCGAAGGAACAGCGTTGAAAAACACAGTTGTAGAATTCTGTTTGAAAAGTGACGAATTAGGCGACCCAATGATGAACGAGAGCCAGATTACGGCTTTGGGAATAGCTTCCCAGGAAGACCTGGAGATTCTAAAGAATAGGTCACTGCGTATTAACTCTCTTCTGTCTTCACTGTTTGATAAATGCGGCATAACCCTTGTGGACTTTAAACTTGAATTTGGCATGTATGACGGCAGAATTATTCTTGCAGATGAAATATCACCGGATTCTTGCCGATTTTGGGACAAAGCCACAGGCAAAAAACTGGACAAAGACCGTTTCCGCCGGGATCTCGGCGATGTGCTGGACGCGTACAGGGAAGTGTTGAGGAGGCTTAAAAATGCGCAGCAGGTATGAAAATCCTCTCTGTGAAAGATACGCAAGCAAAATGATGCAGGAAATTTTCTCCCCCGACAGAAAATTTTCCACCTGGAGGAAACTTTGGGTTGCCCTTGCTGAAAGTCAGAAGGAGCTTGGTCTTAATATCTCTGACCGGCAGATCGAGGTCATGAAAGAACATATATATGATATAAATTACGAAGTTGCGGAACAGCGTGAAAAAGAGGTACGCCACGATGTGATGGCCCATATTTATGCTTATGGCGTTCAGTGCCCGGAAGCGAAACCGATTATTCACCTGGGTGCTACTTCAAGCTATGTGGGAGATAATACAGATTTAATACTGATGAAGGAAGCCCTTGTTCAGATCAGATCGTCCCTTGCCGGAGTCATACTGGAACTGGCCCGCTTCGCACTGAAATACAAATCACTGCCGACACTGGCATACACGCATTTTCAGCCTGCGCAGCCAACCACCCTCGGGAAGCGGGCTGCTTCGTGGCTGCAGGATCTGGTCAGTGACATGGACGCGCTTGAGTTTGTGATGTCACAAATAAAGATGCTTGGGTGCCGGGGTGCCACAGGTACTGCAGCCAGTTTCCTTGAACTTTTTGACGGTGATGCTGAAAAAGTTGCATGCCTTGAAAAGCTGATTGCGCAAAAAATGGGTTTTGACGAAATTTTTGACGTTAGCGGGCAGACTTATCCCCGCAAGCTGGATTACAACATGCTTTCCGTTTTATCCGGAATAGCGCAGAGCGCGTGGAAGTTTTCCAATGATATCAGGCTTATGTCACATCTGAAAGAGGTGGATGAACCTTTTGAAGAGAAACAGGTCGGCTCATCTGCAATGGCATATAAACGCAATCCCATGCGAAGCGAGCGTATATCGTCACTATCAAGGCATGTGATCTCACTGGCACAGAGTGCTGCCATGACGGCATCTACCCAGTGGTTTGAGCGCACCCTTGACGATTCGGCGGCACGCCGCATCTATATACCTGAAGCTTTCCTTGCTGCAGACGGCATACTTTCCTTGTATAAAAATGTGATCAGCAATATGAAGCTTTATCCTGAAATGATAGGAAAGCATCTTGAAGAGGAACTGCCTTTCATGGCAACCGAAAACATACTGATGCACTGTGTGAAAAAGGGCGGCGACAGGCAGCTGCTGCACGAAGCAATAAGAGAGATCTCAGTATCAACTGCAAGGGACATTAAGGAAAAAGGGGCAAAGAACAATCTGATTGAAAGAATTCTGGAAGACGGCAGGTTCAACATATCACGAGCCGAATTGGAGGATTTGCTGAGCGCAGAAAAATTCACCGGGCTGGCAAAAGAACAGGCGGAACAATACGCAGAAAAAATTCTTAACTGTTTCAGAAGTGAAAATGTTTCTGAAGATGCTGATATTACTGTTTAGGAGGAGATTAGTCCGTGTTGACGGCAATAGTCGGAATAAACTGGGGAGATGAAGGAAAGGGAAGAATGGTGGATCTGCTTGGTGCCCAGTATGATATCATAGTGCGGTATCAGGGCGGTAACAATGCAGGACATACCGTGGTGAACGAAAAAGGGAAGTTTATACTGAATCTGCTTCCATCTGGGATCCTGCGCGATAATACAGTAAATGTCATGGGACCGGGCATGGTCATAGACATTGAACATCTTTGTAAAGAAATCACAGGACTGGTTAAAAAGGGAATACGAATAACTCCCGATAATTTAAAAATCAGTCATGGAGCAGCAATATGCTTTCCATATCATGTACGCCAGGATATTCTTGAAGAGGAGCGGCTGGGTGACAGAAAATACGGATCAACAAGACGCGGCATCGCGCCTGTATATGCCGACAAATACATTAAAAAAGGCATACGAATGGGTGATTTGCTTTTTCCGGATACTTTGCGGGAAAAGCTTGAAGGGATTATTGAGTGGAAGAATCTGCTGATCCACGGAGGAAATCACGATTTTATGATAGATACGGATAAGATGCTGAAATGGCTTCAGGTCTATGGCGAGCCTCTCATGCCCTTTGTCTGTGATGTTTCTGATTACCTTGACGACGCGGCCGGGAAAAATAAAAACATATTGTTTGAAGCACAGCTTGGTGCGTTAAGGGATATAGATTACGGGATCTATCCTTATACAACATCATCTTCCACACTTGCCTCATATGCGACTACAGGAGCTGGTATCCCGGGTGCAAAACTGGATAAAGTCATAGGAATAATGAAGGCTTATTCCAGTTGCGTCGGCGAAGGCCTGTTCGTTGCGGAATTTTTTGGAGAAGAAGGCAGCCGGCTTAGGGAAGCTGGAAGCGAGTACGGGGCTGCAACCGGAAGACCGCGCAGGGTGGGAGCGTTTGATATTCCCGCCTCCCGATATGGAATAAAGGTGCAAGGTGCAGACGAAATTGCCCTCACAAAACTGGATGTACTTTCATACATGGAGAAAATACCTGTCTGTGTTGCCTATGAGATTGAAGAAAAAAGAACAGACAGGTTTCCGATAGGGGAAAGTCTTCTAAAAGCCAAACCTATAATCGAACTGATGGACGGTTGGAAATGTGATATATCGTCCTGCCGTAAAAAAGAGGATTTGCCAGAAGCAGCCTCTGCATATATAAGGTTCATTGAAGAAATGTCAAGGTGCAGAATCCGTTATGTATCAGTGGGAGCAGAGAGAGATGCATACATAGATATGGATGCAGTTTGAATGATATATTTGCATAAAATGGATTAATTAATTATATCATCGGAGGAATCAGAATGAAGGCAAAGGTATACGTAACACTTAAAAAGAGCATAGCTGATCCGCAGGGAAACGCTATACAGAATGCACTTCGCAAGCTTGGTTATACAAATGTCGAAGAGGTTCGGATAGGTAAACTTATCGAACTGGACCTGGGGGATATTACCACAGATGAGGCTGAAAGACAGCTTGCAAAGATGTGTGAAGGCCTTTTGGCAAACACTGTAATTGAGGAGTATAAATACGAAATTGATCAGAGGTGAGCATCAGGATGAAATTCGGTGTAATAGTATTCCCGGGGTCCAACTGTGATATTGACTGTTTCCATGCAGTTAAGGATGCGCTGGGCCATGAGGTTGAGTATATATGGCACGATACGGAAGAGCTTGATGACTGTGACTGTATCATACTTCCGGGGGGATTTTCCTATGGAGATTATCTCAGATGCGGTGCCGTAGCCAGGTTTTCCAGGATAATGGAAGCTGTCAAAGCTCATGCTGCCAGTGGCAAGCTGGTTATCGGCATATGCAATGGTTTTCAGATATTGACAGAGGCGGGGCTTCTGCCTGGGGCGCTTGTCAGGAACATAAATCTGAAGTTCATATGTGACACAGTGCCTTTAAGGGTTGAAACCAATGATACACCCTTCACAAGCCTGTATCAAAAAGGTGAAATTATTAATTTTCCTATAGCTCATGGCGAAGGAAATTATGTGGTGGATGAGGCGACCCTGAATAAGATGAAGGAAAACGGTCAGATCGTTTTTACCTATGTAAACAATCCGAATGGTTCCATGGAGAATATTGCAGGAGTATGCAATGAAGAAAAAAATGTACTGGGTATGATGCCCCATCCTGAGCGGGCATGCGAGGAAATCCTGGGGAATACCGACGGCAGGAGATTATTTGAATCCATCATATCAGCACTGGAGGAGAAGGTGAAACATGAAAAAGCCTTATGAAACAGTGGGTTTAACAGAAAAAGAATATAAAAAAATCATAGAATATTTAGGCAGAGAACCCAATGAAGTTGAGCTCAATATTTATGGAGTTATGTGGTCAGAGCACTGCAGCTACAAGCATTCCCGGGCTTTGTTCAGGCATTTTCCCACCACGGGCAAAAGGGTTCTCCAGGGACCGGGGGAGAACGCAGGCATAATAGATATAGGAGACAATCTGGCTATTGTAATGAAAATTGAAAGCCATAACCATCCCTCTGCAATTGAGCCCTATCAGGGTGCGGCAACCGGAGTGGGAGGAATTATAAGAGACATTTTTGCAATGGGTGCCAGACCCATTGCCTTGCTTAACTCTCTCCGTTTTGGCGACATAGAAAAGAGCGAAAGGGTTAAGTATCTGGTTGACGGCGTGGTTGCAGGCATTGCAGGATATGGTAACTGCATGGGCATCCCAACAACAGCCGGAGAGACATATTTCAACAGCAGCTATGACGGAAATCCTTTGGTTAATGCCATGTGTGTCGGTATATTGGAGCATGATAAAATTCACAGGGGCAATGCGTCGGGAGTCGGTAATTCCGTAATGTATGTCGGTGCTGCCACCGGCAGGGACGGTATGGGCGGAGCCAGTTTTGCTTCGGTAGAACTGACTGAGGAATCAGAAGAGAAAAAGTCTGCCGTGCAGGTAGGGGATCCGTTTATGGAAAAACTTCTGTTGGAGGCCTGCCTGGAACTGCTTGAAACAGGTTCAATAGTCGGGCTTCAGGACCTCGGCGCCGCCGGCTTGACTTCGGCCTGCTGCGAAACTGCTGCCAGAGGCGAGGGCGGAATGGAGATAGATGTGCTGAAGGTACCCCGCAGGGAAAAGGGAATGCTGCCGGTTGAAGTCATGATTTCCGAATCACAGGAAAGAATGCTTCTGATTGTTGAAAAGGGTAGGGAAGATGAAGTAAAGAAAATAGTGGAAAAATGGGGGCTTCATGCCGTAACAATAGGAAAAGTAACTGATAACGGCAGATTGACTGTTAAAGAAGGAGACAAAACAGTTGCCGATGTACCTGCATACAGCCTGGATTCTTCCGGCGCACCCAGGTACTATAAGGAATACGAAGAGCCGGCATACTACCGGGAACTGAAAAATTTTCGGCCGGAAACAACAACTGAGCCGAAGGATTATAATAAAACCCTGATGGATTTGTTTACTTCTCCAAATCTGTGCAGCAAGGAATGGGTATATAGGCAGTATGACCATATGGTAAGAACCTGTACAGTAGTAAAGCCTGGTTCAGATGCTGCTGTATTGCGGATAAGGGGAACCAAAAAGGGAATTGCTTTAACTGTAGACTGCAACAGCAGGTATTGTTACCTGGATCCAAGAGCAGGAAGCGCCATAGCGGTGACAGAGGCGGCAAGAAATCTCGTGTGCAGCGGAGCTAAGCCTTTGGCTGTAACTGACGGCCTTAACTTCGGTAGCCCCGAAAAGCCCGACCGCTTCTGGCAATTCAGAGAAGCGGTCATAGGAATCGGAGAAGCATGCAGAGAACTGGATACACCTGTAATAAGCGGAAATATCAGCTTTTATAATGAAACTGAGACACAGGCAATTTATCCCACGCCAATTATCGGCATGGCGGGCGTGATAGAGGACACTGACAAGTACTGCACAATGCATTTCAAGGACGAAGGAGATATAGTAATTCTTTTGGGCAAAACGGAGAATGAACTGGGCGGCAGTGAATATCTCAGCAGAATTCACGGAATTGAGAAAGGTGCGGTGCCTAGGCTGAACTTTGGCCTGGAAAAGAAGCTTCAGGCCTTCATATTGTCAGCTATAAATAAGGGCTGTCTGAAATCTGCCCATGACGTTAGCGACGGCGGTTTGGCAATAGCCCTGGCTGAATGCTGCATGGAAAAAGAACTTGGAATAAAGGTAAAACTGGAATCTCATCTTCGCACTGATGCCGTACTGTTTTCTGAAAGCCAGTCCAGATTTGTAGTATCCTGCAGTCAGGAGACTTTAGCAGAGTTGCAGCAACTAATGGAAAAACAGGAAATACCATATGAGATACTGGGCAGGGTCGCAGGCGATGAGTTTAGAATAGATATAAATAAAAGAAATGTAGTTGCTCTGAAGGTTAAAGAAATGAAAGAGGCGTGGAGAGGAGCCTTTGAATGCTTAATGAGTTAAGCAGCGACAAATTAAGGGAAAAATGCGGAGTTGCCGGGGTTTATAATAGTGATTTGACCATGGATGCGGCTAAATACCTGTACTATTGTCTGTATTCCCTGCAGCACAGGGGTCAGGAAAGCGCGGGAATAGCCACCACCGACGGCCGTCATACTTATTATCACAAGGATATGGGTCTGGTACCAGAGGTGTTAAATGAAGAGATCTTGAAGCAGTTAAGAGGACATATAGGCATCGGGCATGTGAGATATTCCACAACGGGTGACAGCAAAGTTGCCAATGCTCAGCCTTTGGTTGTAAGATATCGCGGCGGCAGCATAGCCCTTGCCCACAACGGAAATTTGGTAAATGCAGCCGAACTAAGAGACCGTCTGGAGGAAGACGGTGTGGTCTTTCAGACCACTATTGATTCCGAAGTCATAGCAAACCTGATTGCCCGTTTCAGCAGCAACGGTATTGTTAATGCCATAGAACGAACTATGGACATGATCAGGGGAGCTTATTCTCTGGTGGTGATAACGGAAGATTGCCTGATAGGTGTCAGGGATCCCTATGGTTTAAGACCCCTCTGCCTGGGAAAATCAGAGGACGGCTTTGTTCTTGCCTCTGAAAGCTGTGCTCTGGATGTCATTGATGCTGAATATATGAGGGACGTGGAACCCGGAGAGATAATTATCATAGACAGAGAGGGACTTAAGTCAAAGCGGGTGAAAGAAGTAAACAGAAGAGCCTTTTGCATATTTGAATATATTTACTTTGCCCGTCCGGACAGTGTGATAGATGGTACAAGCATTTATGCTGCCAGAAAAAATGCAGGAAAGATATTGGCAGAGGAGCATCCTGTGGATGCCAATCTGGTTATAGCGGTTCCAGATACTTCCATTCCTGCTGCCATAGGCTATGCGGAAGCTTCAGGCATACCTTTCGGCGAAGGGCTGATAAAAAACCGATATATAGGCAGAACATTTATACAGCCGGAACAAGAGCTTAGGGAAACGGCTGTCAGGATTAAGCTGAACCCTTTGAAATACAATGTTTGCGGCAAAAGGATTGTCATGATCGATGATTCAATTGTAAGAGGAACCACCAGCAAGTAAATCGTGAACGGCCTGAGGATGGCAGGAGCCAAAGAGGTACACCTTAGAATCAGCTCACCGCCGGTAACCTATGGTTGTCATTTTGGCATAGATACACCGGACAGAGAACAGCTGATAGGTGCTGTAAAAACCATAGAACAAATCAGAAATGCTGTAGGGGCGGACAGTTTGGGCTTTCTCAGCATTGAGGGACTGATAAGGTCAACCGGCAGACAGGCAGAGCATCTTTGTTTAGCATGCTTTACCAGTGATTATCCCATGGAGGTGCCATCAGTGGGCAATAAAAATGTATTTGAAAACAAGACAAAAATACAAAACAAATGATTTAGGTGTATCGATAAAATTATATCAATGATTTGGCCTGAAAGGAACGAATTGATGAATAATGAACTGATAATGGTATTAGACTTTGGTGGACAATATAATCAGCTGATTGCAAGGAGAGTAAGGGAGCTGAATGTATATTGCGAGGTTGTACCTTATAGTATTCCCGCTGAAGAGATAAAGAAGAAGAGTCCAAAAGGGATAATTTTTACCGGCGGACCGGCAAGCGTATATGCGGATAATGCACCAAAATGCGATGAGGAGATTTTTAAGCTGGGCATACCGATTCTGGGTATTTGCTACGGCTGCCAGCTTATGGCTGAAATGCTCGGCGGCAAGGTTAACAGATCTAAAAGCGGTGAATACGGCAAGACAGAACTCAGGATTAATAAAACATCTTCGTTATTCAAAGGGATACCGCGGGATTCCATATGCTGGATGAGCCACAGGGATTTTGTTGAGAAGGCACCGGAAGGTTTTATTATTACCGCTTCCACCGATGATTGCCCGGCGGCCGCCATGGAGAATGCAAATTACAGGCTTTATGGAGTTCAGTTCCATCCTGAGGTGGAGCATACTGAAAAAGGAAAAGAAATCATCAGGAATTTCCTGTATGAGATATGTCGCTGCTCAGGAAACTGGATAATGAAGAATTTCATAGAAAAAGAAATCCAAGCCATCCGTGAAAAGGCGGGAGATAAAAAGGTACTATGTGCTCTGTCCGGCGGCGTGGATTCTTCAGTGGCTGCTGTGTTAGTACATAAAGCTGTCGGCAGTCAACTTACCTATATCTTTGTAGATCATGGGTTGTTGAGAAAAAATGAGAGTGTTTGGGTTGAAGACTTATTTAAAAATAAGTTCAACATCAATTTCATAAAAATAAATGCAGGTGAACGTTTTCTATGCAGGCTTAAGGGTATTGAAGATCCTGAAATGAAGAGAAAGATAATAGGAGAAGAATTTATTAGTGTGTTTGAAGAGGAAGCAGGAAAGATAGGCGAAATAGATTATTTGGTTCAGGGAACACTGTACCCTGATATTATTGAAAGCGGTACAGGTACTGCGGCGGTTATCAAAAGCCATCACAATGTGGGCGGGCTGCCTGAGGATATGCAGTTCCGGCTGATTGAACCCTTAAGATACTTGTTTAAGGATGAGGTAAGAGCAGTGGGCATAGAGCTTGGTTTACCTGACGAGATTGTATGGCGGCAGCCTTTCCCGGGTCCAGGCCTGGCAGTCCGGGTATTGGGTGAGGTAACAAAAGAAAAGCTGACAATTATCAGAGAGGCAGATGCAATTGTATGTGAAGAAATTAAGAAAGCCGGACTTAATAGAGATATATGGCAGTACTTTGCGGTGCTGCCTAATATTAAAAGTGTGGGTGTAATGGGGGATGAAAGAACTTATGCCCATACCGTTGCCGTCCGTGCTGTAACAAGCTCAGATGCAATGACTGCTGACTGGGCAAGAATACCTTATGAGGTTCTTGACAGAATATCCGGAAGAATCGTTAATGAGGTAAAAAATGTAAATCGTGTTGTATATGATATTACCTCAAAACCGCCGTCGACAGTGGAATGGGAGTAAGATATCTATATACCGAACAATGGCGTTCATTTAATGATGCGATGTATAAACAGCGCATTATTCAGTGAACGTTTTTTATATTATGTACTTGAGCGTATTGAAAGGGGAATTTGTTTATGAGAGATTATGCCGTTGAAATACAAAAAAGAGTCGCTTTTATACGTGGTGTGCTTGATTCTGCGGGTGCCAGCGGCATTGTATACGGAAACAGCGGTGGTAAAGACAGTGCTTTGACGGGTATTTTGTGCAAGAAAGCATGTGACAACACAGTCGGCTTAATTATGCCATGCGGTTCCAGGCGTAATAATATGGAAGACAAGGAAGATGCGGAAATGGTTGCCCGACAGTTCAATATTGAATTACGAACTGTAGATCTGACGGCAGTCCGATCGGCTTTTGTTGACACACTGACAGATGAAGTTATGCTGACTCCAGATGCACTTGCAAATATTGCTCCCAGACTCCGCATGACTGCATTATATGCTGTGGCTGCAAGCGAAAACCGGCTTGTGGCAGGCACCGGCAACCGCAGTGAATATTACATGGGTTATTTTACAAAATGGGGCGACGGAGCTTATGATTTTAACCCTGTTGCGGACCTGACAGTAACGGAAATATATGAGTTCTTGCGTTACTTGAATGTTCCAGAAAACATAATAACAAAAGCGCCGTCTGCCGGATTGTACGACGGTCAGACGGATGAAGGTGAAATGGGTATAACTTATAAAAGCATAGATGAATTTTTGCTTACCGGCAAGGTTAGCGATGAAGAGAAGAAAATAATTGAAAGATATCACAATGCAAGCTGTCATAAACGGAGACTGCCTCTGGCATATAAAGAATAAAATGCAGCAAATGACATTGCGACTTGCAAAATTCTAACAAAACTATTGACATGGATTAAGTCTGATAGTATCATATATTGATGAACAAAGGCGTTCTTCAGATAGTGCCGGGCAAAAGTCAGTTTGTGACTTGAAGCCGTATTACCAGGTACTATGTGATGAACGCTTTTTTTATAATAAATGACTGCTGTGAGTATACTACTGAAGAATGATTTGAAGGAGGCAGCAATGCAGAATAAAGCATATTTAGTACTTGAAAACGGAAAGATATTTGAAGGATTTTCTTTTGGAGCTGTCTGTGAAACAATTGGTGAACTTGTATTTACAACAGGAATGACCGGTTACCTTGAAACCTTGACAGATAAAAGCTATTTTGGACAGATCATCATGCAGACTTTTCCTCTAATCGGAAACTATGGTGTCATCCCGCAGGATTTTGAAAGTCAAACTATATATGCATTTGGATATATCGTTAAGCATTGGTGTGAGGAACCGTCTAACTTCAGATGCAAAGGCACTCTGCATGAATTACTTAAAGAAAAGAATATAGTGGGACTATACGGAATTGATACGAGAGAGCTTACAAAAATTCTGCGCGAGCAGGGAACAATGAACGGAATGATAACCAGTAAGCTTCAAAATGCAGACTTGGACAAAATTAAGGCATATTCGGTCACTAATGCTGTGGAGAGTGTATCAGTCAGAGATACATCAGTGCTAAACCCAAATGGCAGATATTCGGTTGCACTGCTTGATTTTGGATATAAAGAAAATATAGTCAGGGAGCTTCTGAAGAGAAACTGTAAAGTAACAATTCTACCGTACAATACTTCTCCTGAAAGAATAAAGGAGTTGGCTCCGGATGGCATTTTGCTGTCTAATGGACCGGGAGATCCTGCCAGGAATCCTATAGTTATTAATAATTTGAAAAAAATCGTCAACTTTAATATTCCGGTATTTGGAATATGTTTAGGTCATCAGCTGTTAGCTCTTTCTTTCGGATTTAAGACATAAAAGATGAAATTCGGACACAGAGGTGCAAATCAACTGGCAAAAGACATGTATACAGGCAGAACCTATATAACAAGCCAGAATCATGGATATGCAGTGAATATGAACAGTATAGATAAAACAGTTGCCAGACTTTGGTTTCTTAATATAAATGACAATACCTGCGAGGGCATAAAGTATATTGAAAAGCCCGTTTCATCCGTACAGTTTCATCCCGAGGGCTGCGGCGGGCCTCAGGACATAGGCTATTTGTTTGATAGATTTATTGAGGAGATTGAAAGAAATGCCGCTTAACAAAGATATTAAAAAAGTACTTGTAATTGGTTCAGGACCTATTGTAATCGGGCAGGCCGCAGAGTTTGATTATGCAGGGACACAAGCCTGCAGGGTGCTGAAGGAAGATGGCATTGAAATTGTGCTTGTAAACTCAAACCCGGCTACCATAATGACTGACAATACCATGGCTGATAACATATACATTGAGCCGCTGACGCTTACCACTGTTAAACGAATTATAGAAAAAGAACGTCCGGACAGCATTCTGTCGGGGTTAGGCGGGCAGACGGGCCTTACCTTGTGCATGCAGCTTGCCCGGGAGGGCTTTCTTGATGAGATGAATATACGCCTTTTGGGTTCATCTCCTGAAACCATATACAAGGCTGAGGACAGGCAGGCATTTAAACAGACGATGGAGGCGATAGGCCAGCCCATCATCCCTTCCGTCATTGCAGGTGATATCAGCACTGCTCTTCAATTTGCCAAAGATAACGGTTATCCTGTTATTATACGGCCGTCATTTACTTTAGGCGGCAGCGGCGGCGGAATTGCTCACAATGAATATGAGCTTTTGGATATTGTCAGAAACGGTCTTGCCCTGTCTCCAATTCATCAGGTATTGGTGGAAAGATCGGTTGCCGGTTGGAAGGAGATTGAATTTGAGGTTATGCGTGACAGGATGAGCAATTGTATTACGGTATGCTCTATGGAAAACTTCGACCCGGTGGGCGTGCACACGGGAGATAGCATTGTCATAGCACCAGCAGTTACCCTTGCTGATAAGGAATACCAAATGCTGAGGTGCGCCGCATTGAACATAATTGATGCCTTGGGCGTTGAAGGCGGATGCAACTGCCAATTTGCGCTGCATCCTCATTCGATGGAATATGCAGTCATAGAGGTTAATCCCCGGGTATCCCGTTCGTCTGCTTTGGCATCAAAGGCAACCGGTTACCCGATAGCAAAGGTAGCTGTCAAAATTGCCCTGGGATATACTCTTGACGAGATCCCCAATGCAGTAACGGAAAAAACCCTGGCCGCTTTTGAACCTACTCTTGATTATGTTGCAGTTAAGCTGCCAAAATGGCCTTTTGACAAATTTGTATACGCCAAAAAAGATTTGGGAACACAAATGAAGGCTACCGGAGAAGTTATGGCTATAGCCGATACCTTTGAAGATGCCCTGCTGAAAGCTGTGCGTGGTGCGGAAATCGGCTTGTCGGACCTGAACCTGCCCAAACTCAAGGCTCTATCCGACAAACAAATATACGACCTGTTACATGAAATAACTGACGAACAGCTTTTTGTAGTATATGAAGCCATAAAAAGAGGGGTTTCGATTGATGAAATACATTCTATAACAAAAATTGACCGCTGGTTTTTATACAAGCTTGCAAGGATTAATGAGAATAAAGCCGGAAAACCCTTGACATATAAAATGGTTGATACATGCGGAGGCGAATTTGAGGCAAAAACACCATATTTTTATTCAATATGCGGTGAAGGTGAAAATGAAGCTTTGGAGTTTATTCAGAAAAGCCGGAAAGAACGCATCATTGTTTTGGGGAGCGGGCCTATCCGCATAGGCCAGGGCATTGAGTTTGATTATGCCTGCGTTCACTGCGTAAATACCCTGAAAGAAATGGGATATGAAGTTATTGTTATTAACAATAATCCCGAAACAGTATCTACTGATTTTGATACGGCTGACCGATTGTACTTTGAACCTGTCTGCATCGATGATGTAATGAGTATTGTAAAAATTGAGAATCCGATAGGTGTTATTGTTTCCTTTGGCGGAGGAACAGCAATTAAGCTGGCAAAAAAGCTTCATGAACGCGGGGTGAATATTATAGGCATATCGGCAGACAGTATTGATATATGTGAGGACAGGGAATGTTTCAACAAATTTTTGGATCAGCTTGGGCTCAAGCAGCCAAAAGGTTTCTGCGTGATGACAAGGGAAGAAGCCCTTACTGCTGCCCGGTCTTTGGGGTATCCTGTATTAATGCGTCCTTCCTATGTGCTGGGCGGACAAAATATGATTATTGCTTTTTCGGACGATGACATTAACGAATATATGGATGTTATCCTGCGGCAGAAACAGGAAAATCCGGTTTTAATTGATAAATATCTCAGCGGAAAAGAAATAGAAGTTGATGCTGTTTGTGACGGCGTGGATATACTTATCCCTGGAATTATGGAATATATCGAACGATCAGGCATTCATTCCGGCGACAGCATTGCTGTTTATCCTGCGGTTCATATTGATGACAGGATGGCGGAGAAAATACTGGACAGCACAAAGAAGATCTGTCTGGCTTTGAATGTAAAAGGACTTATTAACATACAGTATATCGTCATCGGCGAGGAACTGTATGTTATTGAGGTTAATCCGCGGGCTTCCCGAACAGTGCCGTATTTAAGCAAAGTAACTGGTGTTCCTATGTGTGAGCTTGCGACAAGGGCAAGCATAGGACAAAAGCTTTCAAGCTTTGGTTATGGAAGCGGTATCTACAAGGTGCCGCCTTATGTTGCTGTTAAGGTGCCCGTATTTTCTTTCGAAAAGTTAGTGGACCTGGACACCCATTTAGGTCCCGAAATGAAATCCACAGGCGAGGTGCTGGGAATTGGCAAAACCTTGCAGGAAGCCTTGTATAAAGGGCTGGTTGCGGCAGGATACAAGATGAAAGTTAAAGGCGGTGTGTTTATTACCGTGCGCGACAACGACAAGGGTGAAATAGTTGAAATAGCAAGGAAATTTTACAGCCTCGGATTTTCACTTTACGCTACAAGCGGCACGGCAAAGGTATTATCGCTGGCGGGACTTCCGTGTAAAACTGTTCAAAAGATACATGAAAACAGCTCCGACAACTCAATGACGATTTTAGAAACCAGTCAGATTTCATATATTGTTTCCACATCTAAAAAAGGGAGAAATCCTGCTGATGATGATGTAAAAATACGCAGAAAGGCTTGTCTTTTAGGTATTCCCTGTCTTACCTCCCTGGATACTGCAAATGCGTTGGCTGACAGTTTACTCAGCAGGTTCAGTGAAATCAATTCAGAGATTATAAATATCAATAATATGAGGGAGGAACGTATGAAGCTTGAATTTACCAAAATGCAAAGCTGTGGAAATGATTATATATACATCAATTGTTTTGACAGAGAAATAAACTGTCCTGAAAGTCTTTCGGTTGTTTTATCTGACCGCCACTACGGCATTGGCGGTGACGGTATAGTTCTGATATGTAAAAGTAATATTTGTGATACCAGGATGAGAATGTTTAATCTTGACGGAAGCGAAGGAAAAATGTGCGGCAATGCAATACGCTGCGTAGCAAAATATCTTTACGACAACGGCATTGTCAAAAAGGATATTATTACCATAGAAACATTAAGCGGCATAAAATCCATGCAAGTCAACACACAAAACGGTTTGGTTTGTTCTGTAAAAGTGGATATGGGCAAGGCAGAACTTGATCCTGCTAAAATCCCTGTTTTACTTCCAGGTGACCGCATTGTTAACGTACCTGTGGAGATAGGCGGGAAATACTGCCATATAACCTGTGTTTCAATGGGCAATCCCCATGCTGTGGTATTTTGCGAAGAGATTGATAACTTAAATATTGATGAAATAGGGCCTTTGTTTGAATATAATGAGTTGTTCCCTGATCGTGTAAATACCGAATTTGTAAAAATCATTGATCAGAATACAATAAAAATGCGCGTGTGGGAGCGTGGAAGCGGTGAAACCCTTGCCTGCGGGACAGGAGCCTGTGCTGCGGCTGTTGCAGCCGTACTTAATGGATATTGCGACAAGAACAGTAATATCAGGGTGCTTTTGCCGGGCGGTGAGCTTATCGTTAATTACACCGATGATACCGTGTATATGACGGGAGACTGCTTAAAGGTATTCGAAGGAGTAGTAGAGATTTAAGAAAGATAAAGGGCATGTGTTATGTAAACAAGAAACACATGCCCTTTGTATCTGTTATCTAAATACTCCTGTGAATCATGTTACGCTATTTAGAATCTCTGCGTAAGTTGGAATCTTCCAATGTTTGCTGCTGATAAGCGTTTCCAGTTCATCAACAACCAGTCTGAGTTCATTCATGGCTATAAAAACTTTTTCACGATATGCACGGGCGAGTTCAAGACTGTCTTTTATATCTCTGACTGCTATAGTCTGCTCATACAAATAATCCAATCTCCTTTTCAGGCATTCCGACAACCTGGATATTTTATTCAGCAGTTCTTCTTCAAGACAGGTTGAAATATCAGCACTCACAGCTTTCTTATTTAGAATCAGCTCTGCAAGTTCCTTCTGATATACCAGAACGGAAGGAATTATCTGCTTGTTTACCATATCAATCATGGTCAAAGCCTCAATATTAATGGTTTTTGAGTAGTTTTCAAGAAGAATTTCATATCGTGAATAAATCTCGTTTTTTGAAAAAACCTTATGCCGGATAAACATCTCCATATTTTTTGAATTAATAAATGCGGGCAGGGCGTCTGGCGTGGTTTTTAAATTGGATAATCCACGTCTTTCAGCTTCCTTAACCCAGGATGGATCATAACCGTTTCCGTTGAAAATAATGCGCTTATGATCTTTGATTGTTTTCTTAATCAGCTTGCTTAAATCTTCATTAAAATCTGCGCTGTTTTCAAGTATATCTGTGAACTGTGACAATACATCAGCCACTATGGTGTTAAGAACGATAATGGGGCCTGCGATGGAAAAAGATGAACCAAGCATGCGGAATTCAAATTTATTGCCTGTAAATGCAAAAGGTGATGTTCGGTTTCGATCGGTTGCATCCTTGGGAAAATGGGGTAGCACTGTTGCGCCTATCTCCATTTGAGCTTTTTCTTTGCCCACGTATAATGTATCATTTTCCAGAGCATTCAGAATCTCATTAAGCTCATCTCCCAAAAACATTGACACAATAGCAGGTGGTGCTTCGTTGGCACCAAGGCGGTGGTCATTGCCCGCACTTGCCACTGAAACACGCAAAAGATCCTGGTAATCATCAACTGCTTTAATTACTGCAACAAGGAAGAGGAGAAACTGTGCGTTTTCACAAGGTGTATCTCTGGGTTCGAATAAATTGATTCCGTTATCCGTGGATAATGACCAATTTATATGTTTCCCGCTGCCGTTTTCTCCTGAAAAAGGTTTTTCATGCAAAAGGCAGGCAAGATTATGTTTTGTCGCAATGCCTTTCATCAATTCCATAACCAGTTGATTATGGTCTGTAGCAATATTGGCTTCGGTGTGAATGGGAGCAAGCTCATGCTGGGCAGGAGCCACCTCGTTATGCTCGGTCTTAGCCATTACACCCAGCTTCCATAGTTCTTCATCCAGTTCCTGCATAAAAGCTGCGACTCTCTGCTTGATAGCCCCAAAATAATGATCTTCCATTTCCTGGCTTTTAGGCGGCCGTGCCCCGAAAAGTGTTCTTCCGCAGTACATCAGATCAAGCCTTTTTAAGAACACGTCTTTATCAATCAAGAAATATTCCTGTTCAGGTCCTACCGATGATGAGACACGCTTTACATCAGTCATTCCAAATAACCGTAAGATACGCAATGCCTGATGGTTCAGAGCCTGCATGGAACGCAGCAGTGGGGTTTTTTTGTCCAGTGCTTCCCCGCTGTATGAGCAAAAAGCTGTTGGAATATAAAGAGTTTTGTCTTTTACAAAGGCATATGATGTTGGATCCCATGCTGTATATCCTCTTGCTTCAAATGTGGTACGAAGCCCGCCGGAGGGGAAACTTGATGCGTCAGGTTCACCTTTCACCAGAGATTTTCCGGAAAACTCCATAATAACTTTACCGTTGCCGTCAGGAGCAATAAAACTGTCGTGTTTTTCTGCCGTTACACCTGTCATTGGCTGAAACCAGTGGGTGAAATGAGTGGCGCCTTTTTCAATTGCCCAATCCTTCATCACGGAAGCTACCACATTAGCCACGTCAAGCTCTAAATGCGTACCGTTGGCTATGGTTTTTCTAAGTGCATTGTATATATCTTTTGGCAGACGTTCTTTCATTACAGCGTCATTAAATACCATGATGCCGAATGTTTCTGATATTCTGCTATTTGCCATTTTTTCTTCCTCCTTAAAGCAATTCAATGCCTGCTGAACTGCAGCCTGATAATGTGGCCTGGTCCCACACGGATACCTGAACCTCACCGATATGCGCTTTCTGCAACAGAAGCATGCATAATCTTGACTGGCCTATTCCGCCGCCTATGGTAAGAGGTAATTCGTTATTAAGCAGCATCTTGTGGAATAATAAATTGCGTCGGTCATCACATCCTGATTTTCTTAATTGCTCATCAAGGGATTCTTTATCAACACGTATTCCCATGGAGGACACTTCGAAAGCGCACTCCAGTATATCGTTCCAAAACAGGATGTCGCCGTTCAGCTTCCAGTCGTCATAGTCCGGTGCCCTGCCGTCATGCTTTATGCCTGATTTTAATATGTCACCTATCTGCATGATAAAAGCGGTTTTATGTTCTTTTAAATATCTTTCTTCACGTTCTTTAGGTGATAGAAGCGGATACATATTCTGAAGTTCCTGAGTCGTTATAAAAGGAACTTCTCTGGAAAGATTTACAGTAAGCATCGGATAATGCTTTTTGATTTCTTCTGATGTATCACAAATGGCTCCCACAATTTTATTTACTGTGTCTTTCAATGTTTCCGGGTTTCTGGTGTCGCGGTCGATAACCTTTTCCCAGTCCCATTGATCAACATATATTGAATGAAGATTATCCATTTCTTCATCCCGGCGTATAGCATTCATGTCTGTATAAAGTCCTTCGCCTGGTTTAAAACCGTATCTGTGCAGAGCTAAACGCTTCCATTTTGCCAGGGAGTGAACAACCTGGGCTTTGGAATTGTTTTCTTTTATATCAAATTCAACGGGACGTTCAACACCGTTTAAGTCATCGTTTATACCTGTATTGGCTTGAACAAATAATGGTGCAGAAACCCTTTTCAGATTAAGAGCATTGCTGAGATTATCTTCAAAAATCCTTTTTATCTTTCCTATTGCATTCTGGGTATCATATAGGTTTAATAATGATTTGTATCCTTTAGGCACTGTCAGCTTACTCATATTCCCATCCCTTTCAATATATAAATATACAAAAAATAAGGTGCTGCGGATCTGAATGATCCACAGCACCTTTGCTGCCTGGAAGAAGTGTAACATGGTATTATGTAAATGTCAACTATATTTCTTGAAAATATTTAAAAAAGTGCAGCATATCTCATGATAACTTGCATACAATACGGGATAAAAGCCTGAATCAGAGGACAATACGTGTGTTTATGCAATATTATGTATTTAGTAATTCATAAAACTGTTGACACAACTACCGGCTTATAGTATCATTAACTCCGTGAACGAACAAAGGCGTTCTTCAGATAGTACCAGGTTAAAAGTCAGTATGACATGCAGCCGTTTAACAGGTACTATGTGATGAACGCCTTATTTATATGTTAGGAGGAAAACCTGTGAGAGAAGGAATGTTCAGAAATTTATCAGGGTGTGCTATTTCGGGCATGTTTTCCAAATCCGGCAAACGATTCTCAGGTAAATACATTATAGAATCAATTTCAGTAATGCACGAACGTTCCAACGGCCTTGGAGGAGGCTTTGCGGCTTATGGAATTTATCCGGAATACAAGGAATACTATGCTTTTCATATATTTTACGATAATAAGTTTGCAAAAGAGGATTGTGAAAATTTTTTAGAGGAACATTTCGACATAATTAACCTTTCAAAGATTCCTACTCGAAAAATACCGGAAATCACCGATGAACCGCTGATTTGGAGGTACTTTGTCACACCGCTTCCGACTAAGCTTGCCGACAGTCAACTGGATGAAAGGGAATATGTGGTCAAATGTGTGTTCAGGATCAATACATCTGTTAAGGACGCCTATATCTTTTCAAGCGGTAAAAATATGGGCATTTTCAAAGCAGTAGGATTTCCTGAAGATGTAGGACGCTTCTATTGCCTGGAAGAGTATGAAGGATACTGTTTTACAGCTCATGGCAGGTATCCTACCAACACTCCCGGTTGGTGGGGAGGCGCACATCCGTTTGGGCTTCTTGACTATTCAGTAGTTCATAATGGTGAAATCTCTTCATATGATGCAAATCGCCGCGCCATTGAAATGTACGGATATAAATGCACCTTAAAAACAGATACAGAGGTAATTGCTTACATTATTGACTATCTACACAGAAAACAGGGGCTTACTTTTAAAGAGATTTGCTCGGTGATTGCGTCGCCATTTTGGTCAACCATAGAAAGCAGGCCCCGGGAGGAAAGGGAAGAGCTTGAGTACTTGAGAAGCATTTTCGATTCACAATTGATAAACGGCCCATTTTCCATAATTGTGGGTTTTGAAGGAGGTATTCTGGCATTGAATGACAGGTTGAAATTTCGCAGTATGGTAGTGGGTGAAAAAGATGATATGGTATTTGTGGCCAGTGAGGAAGCCGCAATAAGGCTGATACAAAACGATTTGGACAGAGTATGGGCGCCCAAGGGCGGCGAAGGGGTAATATTCACTATTGAGAAAGGAATAATGTAATGGCTGTGAATTATATTTATCCGGATTATGAAATAGTACGCAATTATGAAAGGTGCATCAACTGTCGGGTGTGTGAGAGGCAGTGCGCCAATGAAGCACATTTATACCTGAGTGAAAGTAATAAAATGACAGCAGATGACACAAGGTGTGTAAACTGCCACCGTTGTGTTTCCTTGTGTCCTGTAAGGGCGTTGAAAATAGTTAAAACTGATCATACCTTTAAGGAAAATGCAAATTGGAGCGGTAAAAGCATCAATGAGATATATAAGCAGGCAGAAAGCGGAGGAGTTTTATTATCCAGCATGGGAAACCCCGAAAATTACCCTGTATATTTTGACAAGATACTGTTGAATGCATCACAGGTTACAAACCCTTCCATTGATCCTTTGAGAGAGCCTATGGAAACCAGGGTTTATTTGGGACCAAAACCCAAAAAGATTGAAAGAGATGATAAAGGACGCATAAAAACCGATCTTCCTCCTCATCTTATGCTTTCTCTTCCTGTTATGCTGTCAGCAATGAGTTACGGTTCCATAAGTTACAATGCTCATGAAAGCCTGGCAAGAGCTGTTGCTGAAGCAGGAACTCTCTATAACACAGGAGAGGGCGGCCTGCATGAAGATTTATATAAATATGGGAAAAACACAATTGTTCAAGTAGCCTCCGGCCGCTTTGGCGTTCATAAGAAATATTTGAGCAGCGGCGCCGCCATTGAGATAAAAATGGGGCAGGGTGTAAAGCCGGGTATTGGAGGACATCTGCCAGGTGCCAAGATTGTCGGCGATATATCAAAAACACGGATGATACCCGAGGGATCTGATGCCATATCACCTGCTCTTCATCATGACATATATTCAATTGAGGATTTGCGTCAGCTTGTATATTCTCTAAAAGAAGCAACCGGCTATACAAAGCCGATAATTGTCAAGATTGCGGCTGTTCATAATGTAGCGGCAATTGCAAGCGGCATTGCCCGCAGCGGTGCTGATATAATTGCCATTGACGGTTTCCGGGGGGGAACAGGGGCGGCTCCTACCCGCATAAGAGATCATGTAGGGATTCCTGTTGAACTTGCCTTGGCCAGCGTTGACAAGCGGCTCCGTGATGAAGGCATTATGTATCTATTGTTGCCGGAGGAAGCATTCGTTCCAGTGCTGATGTCGTTAAAGCCATTGCTCTTGGCGCGGATTGTGTTTATATAGTAACTGCAGCCCTTATTGCTTTGGGATGTCATTTATGCCGAAGCTGTCAAACTGGTAAATGCAATTGGGGTATTGCTACCCAGAGGGAGGATCTCATGAAGCGTTTGAATCCTGATCTTGGATACAGAAGACTTGTAAACCTTTTATCTGCCTGGAAGCATGAAATTGAGGAGATGATGGGGGGTATGGGTATCAACTCTATTGAAAGTCTTAAGGGCAACCGGCTTATGCTTCGTGGTGCAGGTCTGAATGAAAAAGAACTAGAGATACTGGGCATTAAGCATGCCGGGGAATGAAAAAAACGTAGTTGCGTGGTGATTTGATTAATGAAACGTGTGTATGTTAATGAAAAATGGTGCCTTGGCTGTCATCTGTGCGAATACTATTGTGCTTTTGCTTCAACCAATAAAATTGATATGGCATATGCATTAAAAGGCATAAAAATAAATCCCCGGATCAGGTTAGAAGAAGCTGATAATATCAGTTTTGCTGTTTCATGCCGCCATTGTAGTGAACCTCTTTGTGTCAAGGGCTGCATAACAGGTGCATTAACAAAAAATGATAGTGTGATAATGATTGACAAAGAAAAATGCATAGGGTGCTTTACCTGTATATTATCTTGTCCTTATGGTGCAGTTACAATCTCCGAAGATGGAGTAATTCAAAAGTGCGAACTCTGCATCAACACACAAGAGAGGACTCATCAATGCGTCAGGGGTTGCCCCAATGGAGCGATTGTGTTTGAGGAAAGAGGTGAATAGTATGAAATACAAGTATGTAATTATCGGTAATTCTATAGCTGCTGTAGGTGCAGTGGAGGCTATACGAAGAAATGTTAAAGACGGTAGAATAGCAATAATAAGCAATGAAAAGTATCATGTCTATTTAAGGCCTCTTATATCTTATTTATTAATGGGCAAAACAGATGAAAATAAAATGAAATACAGGGATGAAAATTTTTACAGCCGTAATCAATGTGAACTTAAGTTAAACAAAACTGCAACAATGATTGATCCTGACAAGAAAATGGTAATTCTGGACGACGGATCTGATGTAAGTTATGAAAAGTTATTGGTCTGTACCGGAAGCTCCCCAGTGATACCTCCTATACCGGGGCTGGATAAAGTTAAATATAAATTTGCATTCACCACATTGGATGACGCTAAAGCATTAGGGAATGTTCTGAAAGAGAATATAAAGGTGCTGATTATAGGGGCAGGGCTTATTGGGCTTAAATGTGCTGAGGGTATCAGTTGTTGTAAAGATGTGGAAATTATTAGTGTGGATTTATCACCTAAAATTCTTTCCAGCATATTGGATGATGAAAGTTCAGAAATTATAAGAAAGCACTTGGAAAAAAATAATATTAAGTTCTGCCTTGGTCACCGGATAAAAGAGTTTAAGGATAATACTGCCTTTCTTGACGACAACAGTAAAATACGGTTTGATGTACTGATAATGGCAGCCGGGGTACGCCCAAATATATCCCTGATTAAGGATATCGGAGGTAAAACAAATAAAGGAATTATCATTGATGAAAGATGCCAAACTTCTGTTCCGGATATTTATGCAGTAGGTGATTGTTGTGAAAGCCTTGATGTTTCCTCGGGAGAATCGAAACTGATGGCACTTCTTCCCAATGCTTATATGCAGGGGGAATGCGCCGGAATGAATATGTCAGGCGCAGATTACGTTTTTGACAGGGCTGTTCCAATGAATTCAATCAGTTTGTTTGGAAAACATATAATGACTGCGGGAACCTATTCAGGTCAGGTTTATTATGAATCCAATGGCAAAAATTATAAAAGTCTGTTTTATTCGAACAACAAACTGAATGGTTTTATTTTAATCGAAAACATTGAAAAAGCAGGCATATACGTCTCACTTATAAGAGAAAAAAACACCGCTTGATACACTGGATTTTGAACTTATATGTAAAACGCCGGGATTAATGGCTTTCAGCAAAAAAGTCCGGGCTGAAATATTGGGAGGGAAAATTGATAATGAATCTGCAGGCTCGTAAATTAGGATATTGTATATTGAATGAAGAAATAAGGAAAGCAAATGAGGATATAACAGTGGACGAATGCTGCGGTGAACGTTTTATAGGAAGCGGCGCTTCGTCAAAGGCTATAACGATAAACGGCACGCCTGGGAATGCATTAGGTGCTTATCTTGACGGAGCAACCATAATAGTGAAAGGTAATGCCCAGGATGCAGTCGGAGACACAATGAATGACGGAAAAATTATTATATATGGTAATGCCGGCGATGCCTTGGGATATGCAATGCGCGGCGGTAAAATTTTCGTAAAAGGTGATACCGGATATCGGACAGGTATCCATATGAAGGAGTATAAGGATAAAAAGCCTGTTATTGTGGTAGGCGGAAGTACAGGAAGTTTTTTAGGTGAATACCTGGCAGGCGGTATAATTATTGTTTTAGGTTTATACTCTGATGATTGTCCTGTAGGTAACTTTATGGGGACAGGAATGCACGGCGGTCAGATATTTATCAGGAGCAATAGATTACCGGTGAATCTGCCAAAACAGGTAGCGGTCGGCATGGCAAATGATTCGGATTTAAATATGATAAGTGAATATCTGATTGAGTTTTCAGATGTTTTTAATATTAACATTGATGAAATACAACGAAAAACATTTTATAAGCTTTCGCCGAATGCTAAAAATCCTTATAAGCAGCTGTATACTTTAAACTGATTTTGAATTTTGACTAAAGAAACTTTGTTATAATCTGTGACTGCTTAAAAACTAAAAATCATGAGAAGGGATAAGGAATATGACTAAATTTATTTTTGTAACAGGAGGAGTTGTATCCGGCCTTGGTAAAGGAATTACAGCCGCCAGCCTCGGAAGGCTGCTGAAGCAGAGAGGATTAAAAGTTACGGCACAGAAGCTGGATCCATACATGAATGTGGATCCGGGAACCATGAGCCCTTTTCAGCATGGTGAAGTGTTCGTCACTGATGACGGAGCAGAAACTGACCTGGACTTGGGACACTATGAACGATTTATGGATGAAGACTTAAACAAATTTTCCAATCTTACTTCCGGCATGGTTTATTGGAATGTGCTTAACCGTGAGCGGACAGGCGGCTATTTAGGTCAGACAGTTCAGGTTATTCCACATATAACCGGTGAAATAATAGATTTTATTTGCAAGAGTGCTGAAAAAGGCGGCGCTGATGTCCTTATAACAGAAATTGGAGGCACAACGGGAGATATTGAGAGTCAGCCTTTTCTTGAAGCCATAAGACAGATCGCTCTCACAAAAGGCAAGGAAAACTGCCTTTTTATTCACGTTACGCTTGTTCCGTATCTAAAAGGATCCAATGAACATAAATCCAAGCCTACACAGCATTCGGTCAAGGAACTAAGATCAATGGGTATCTCGCCCGATATCATCGTAGCCCGGTCAGACGAACCTATGGACGATGAAGTCAAGGCTAAAATATCATTATTTTGTAATGTTAAACCCGACTGTGTAATTGAAAATCTTACCTTGCCATGCATTTATGAAGCTCCGCTTATGATGCATAACAGCGGACTGGACGATGTAGTCTGCCGGGAACTGAACCTGAAAACCAGGGAACCTGATTTGACTGAATGGCGAAACATGATAAACAAAATAAAAGAACGCAGGGAAGAAGTTGTTATAGCAATTGTAGGAAAATATGTTAAGCTTCATGATGCATATCTTTCGATTATAGAAAGTTTGAATCATGCAGGTATTCACACAGGTTTAAACGAAAAAATCAGGTGGGTGGACAGCGACAGTTTGAATAAGCAGAATGTTTCTGAAAGATTGGGTGGCGTAAACGGAATTATAATTCCCGGAGGTTTTGGCGACAGGGGAATTGAAGGCAAGATTACCGCATGCCGGTATGCGAGAGAAAATGATATTCCATACCTGGGAATATGCCTGGGCATGCAAATCAGCGTTATTGAATTTGCTCGCAATGTTTGCGACCTGGCAGATGCACATTCTGCCGAATTCAAAGAAGACTGCCTTCATCCGGTCATTAACCTGATGGAAGACCAACTTGGAGTAACTAAAAAAGGCGGAACAATGAGGCTTGGTGCTTATCCATGCAAGGTGCAAAACGGAACAAAGCTTCGTCTCCAGTATGGTAAAGAGTTAATCAGTGAACGTCACCGTCACAGGTATGAGTTTAATAATGCTTACAGAGAAATTGTAACCAGGCACGGAATGGCAATCAGCGGCACATCTCCCGATGACACCCTGGTTGAAGCCATTGAACTTCCTGAAAAAAGTTATTTTATAGGGGTGCAGTATCATCCTGAATTTAAGAGCAGGCCCAATAAACCTCATCCTTTATTTCTGGGTCTTTTGAAAGCTGCTATGAAAAGAAAAGGAGACAGTTATGAAAATTAACAGTAATTATTTGAATTTAAAGGACAGTTATCTTTTCTCATTGATTGCAAAAAAGGTTAACGAATATAGGGAACTGTATCCCCAAAAAGATATTATCCGGCTTGGAATAGGTGATGTTACATTGCCTCTTGTACCCGTGGTTGTGGATGCCATGCACAGGGCTGTTTCTGAAATGGGAAATGCCGAAACATTCAGAGGATACGGGGAGGAGCAGGGATATGCCTTTTTAAGGCAGGCTGTATGCAATTACTATGCAAAAAAGGGCGTAATGACTGACATAAATGAGGTGTTTATAAGCGACGGGGCAAAAAGCGATCTTGGCAATATTCTTGATATTTTTGATACTGACAACAGAGTAATTATTCCCGATCCCGTTTATCCTGTGTATGTGGATACAAATATAATGGCAGGTCGTGAAATCATATTCATAAACGGCAGTAAACACAATGGTTTCCTGCCGCTGCCGAATGAAAACCTGGATGGTGATATTGTATATATATGTTCGCCGAATAATCCTACTGGGGCAGTTTATATAAGTGAGCAGTTAAAAATCTGGGTGGACTGGGCTTTGGAAAGGAAGGCGGTTATTCTGTTTGACAGCGCCTATGAAGCCTTTATCCAGGATGACAGCCTGCCCACAAGTATTTTTCAAATTCCCGGTGCCAGAAGCTGTGCCATTGAGTTTTGCTCGCTTTCCAAAACAGCCGGTTTTACAGGAACAAGGTGCGGTTATACGGTTGTACCCTTTGATCTTGAAAGAAACAATGCATCACTGAATAAACTGTGGCTCAGGAGTCAAACAACCAAGTTCAACGGAGTTCCGTACATAGTGCAGAGGGGAGCAGAAGCTGTGTTTACGGAATTAGGCCTGACTATCTGCTGCATTGCTGCAATATCGTGGGTACTCCGGGAATAGGTTTCGGGAATAATGGAGAGGGATTTTTTCGTCTGACTGCTTTTGGAAACAGGCAAAATGTAATTGAAGCCATAAAAAGAATAAGAAATATTAAGTTTTAACCTTAATCGAAACCATTTAAACTTTATTCTTCTGGTTTTATAATATTTAGCCAGTTCCTGGCTTCATTTATGGCCTGTTTCACAGTGTTTGCCGCGGGCCCTCCCGGCAGTTTTCTCTCGTTTACACAAGTATCCAAAGCCAAGGCATAGTATATATCTTCCTCAAATAATGGTGAGAATTCCTTCAGCTGTGTTAAATTTAGATCCAGCAGGCTGATATTGTGCTTTATACAGTGCAGTACCATCCTGCCTATGACTTCATGAGCACTTCGGAAAGGAAGCCCTTTTTTGACCAGGTAGTCTGCCGCATCAGTAGCATTGGCAAATCCTGACAAGGCACCTTGCTTCATCCGGTTAGCACTAAACTTAGCAGTGGACAGCATTCCTGTAAAAACCCTTAGACATTGCTTTACGGTGTCCAGACTGTCAAACAGGGCTTCCTTGTCTTCCTGCATGTCCTTGTTGTAGGCCAGGGGAAGGGCTTTCATGACGGTCAGCAGTGCCATCAGGTTCCCATATACCCTTCCTGTTTTGCCCCGTATCAGTTCTGCAACATCAGGATTCTTCTTTTGCGGCATTATGCTGCTGCCGGTGCTGTATGAATCATCCATTGTAACAAATCCAAATTCATCTGTCGACCATAGTATCAGTTCTTCACAAAAGCGACTCATATGCATCATTATCATGGAACAGCATCCAAGGGTTTCAATAATATAATCCCTGTCACTGACGGCATCCAGGCTGTTGCGGGTTATATCTGAAAAACCCAGTTCTTTGGCAACCCATTCCCTGTCCAATGGATAAGTAGTGCCGGCCAGTGCACCGGAACCCAGAGGCATAACATTTATTCTTTTTCTGCACTCCATCAGCCGTTCCATATCCCGGCGAAACATTTCAAAATATGCCATAATATGGTGCGCCAGGGTAACCGGCTGTGCCTTTTGCAGATGAGTATAGCCGGGCATGTAAGTTTCCGTATGGTTCTGTGCAAGTTCCAGCAGTTTATATTGAAGAACCGACAACAACTGCAGGATCTGTCCGGTCTCATCTCTTGCATACATCCTGGTATCCAGCGCTACCTGATCATTTCTGCTTCTGCCGGTATGAAGTTTTTTTCCCGCTTCACCGATACGTTTAATAAGCAGGGTTTCAATGTTCATATGGATATCTTCTGCTTCAGTGCTGAAAGTTATTGAGCCTGATTCAATTTCCTTCAGCAATTGCTCCAGGGCGGTGCAGATCAATCCGGCTTCTTCTTTTGAAATAATGCCCTGCTTTCCAAGCATTCGAGCGTGGGCTATACTGCCTAAAATATCATGCCGATACAGCCGCCAGTCAAAATGGATTGAGGAATTGAAGTCATCCACTTCCACAGCTGTTTTCTTTTCAAATCTGCCGCTCCATAGTTTCATGATTTGGATCCTTTCTCTTGTTCCATTAAAGCACGCATTTTAAGAGGAAGACCAAAAAGTCGTATGAATCCTTCCGCATCTTTTTGATTGTAAACTTCATCTTCACCAAATGTGGCAAATTCTTCACTGTACAAAGAGCAGGGAGATTGTACTCCGGCAGGCATGACATTGCCCTTGTACAGCTTCAGCCGAACTTTGCCGGTGACTGTTTTCTGTGTTTCATCAACAAAGGCAGACAAGGCTTCACGCAGAGGCGTAAACCATTTTCCATCATATACCAGTTCTGCGAACTTAACAGCAATCAGCTGCTTATAATGCAGGGTATCGCGGTCAAGTGTAATGGATTCCAGTTCCCGGTGGGCGGCATACAGAATGGTTCCTCCCGGTGTTTCATAGACGCCGCGTGATTTCACGCCTACCAGGCGATTTTCAACCATATCAGTTATTCCAATGCCATGCTTCGCTCCTATCTTGTTCAAAAGCTTTATCAGGGATACGCCGTCATAAGGAGTTCCGTTTACTTTTACCGGAATTCCTTTTTCAAAATCTATTTCTACATATTCCGGTTCATCCTGTGCCTTTGTGGGAGGGGTGCAAATCATGTATAAATTTTCACTTGGTTCATTCCATGGATTTTCCAGGTCGCTGCCTTCATGGCTGAGATGCCATAAATTCCGGTCCATGCTGTAGTTTTTTTCTTTGGAAACTGATATATCGATATTTCTTGCCATTGCGTATTCTATTTCTTCATCCCTGGATTTAATGTTCCATATTCTCCATGGAGCAATAATTTTTAGCTTTGGATTCAGAGCCATTATAGTAAGCTCAAATCGCACCTGATCATTACCCTTGCCGGTTGCCCCGTGGCATATTGCAATGGCGCCTTCCTTTTCTGCAATTTCAACCAGGCGCTTGGCTATAACCGGCCTTGCCATGGATGTACCCAGAAGATATTTTTTTTCGTAAATTGCACCGGCTTTCAGAGTAGGAAATATAAAATCGTTGACAAATTCTTCCTGGAGATCTTCTATATAGATTTTACTCGCACCTGTTTTAAGTGCTTTTTCTTTAAGGTCTTTCAGTTCTTCATCCTGGCCTACGTTGCCTGCAACCGCAATTACTTCATAATCATAGTTTTCCTTAAGCCAGGGAATAATGATAGATGTGTCCAGTCCTCCCGAATATGCAAGAATAACTTTTTGCTTTTCAGACATAGTTTCACCTTTCTTCTTAATTAGTATATAATGTATGCGTGTTATTCAGTACCATCTCTACACATGTGAAATAATTATACATTAAAATGCATAATTATGCAATATATTTATATAAAATTTCTGCTTTCGTATTTTAGCGTGATATGCCGTATGGCCGCCTGTTAAACTAACAGTTCCTCCATCACCGCACCATCTGCATCAGGCAATGATATCCCAAGGGCCCGGGCAAGAGTGGGCGCAATATCAACAATAGAGCGGCGGTCCAGAATTACACCTTCCTTAAAAGAAGGTCCCTTAGCATAAAACACCGGCTGCGGCCCTTTGTCCGGAAGATAGCCGTGGCTGGCTCTGCCAAAACGATAGTCACTGAAATCGAAATTTGTCACAATCGGGCGAATATAGTTTTCTCCGAAAGAAGTATACCCGTCGGTTTCAAGTATAAAAGCAAAGTCTCCGCACAGGTGCTCACTTTCGTTTGCTTCCGCCGCGGTGTAAACTTCACTGATGCCGTAAATCTGCTCATCCCGCATGTGGCACAGCAGCCCATATACTTCATCATAAGCATCGGGCTCATTGATATATACAGCTGCCGACATCCCCAGCGAATGGCATATAGCCTTCCAATGAGTAAGATTTCCATCACTATCATATTGAATCAGCCCATGGTCAGCAAAAATCACATTGGGGTGGATAATCCGCTTAACCTCCATCTGACCATGGTCGCTTAAAAGCACAAAATCGGTCTGCTCAAGAGCCCCTGCATCCTGCAGAGCTTCTGCCAGCATGCCGATCCATTCATCAACCTCATGTAAGCCCTGAAGGATCATATCATTAAAAAGACCGGTTTTGTGGCGGTAGGCGTCAATGTTGGCCGGATGGAGGGCAATCAAATCGGGATCAAATTCCCGTATTATATCACAGGCGCATTTAACCACAAAATAATCGCAGCCGGGATGAATCCTGTCTTCGAGTTTGCTTACATGCTTATCAACCACCCGGGTTAAAACTTCCTCAGATGTGCCGGATCTGGCAAATGCGTCACGACTGGTTTCTTCTTCGCTTTGCGCCCAGTATTCATTAATCAGGTAATCGATATGAGGATGGTTGCCGGTTACCGGCCAAAATACGGATGCCGTTTTGAGTCCTTTTGCTTTCGCCGCTGAAAAAAGATCCGGGACAACCAGGTTATCGGCAAACCACCGCCATGGATAATTCTTCGATCCCGCTTCAAAATGGCCATTTGAATAGACCATGTGACGATTGGGATAAGTTCCTGTTATTATGCTGGTGTGGGCAGGATATGTAATTGTTGGATAGATTGATCTCATCTTCTTCACAGCAGCCCCGCCGGCTATGTACTTTTGAAAGCATGGCATGGTGGACAGGTAGTCCATATCTTCAGCAACTAGGGCATCCACAGACAGGATAAGCAGTTTTTTTCGCTGTTTCAATTTAAAATACCCTCCTTTATACATTAAAATTAGTATACAATTTACAAGACAGCTTGATTATAACATAAAATAACTCACTCTATTAGATAGTGTCTACACGAGAATTATGATATAATAGAGAAAACGCATAGGAGG
>ERZ773359.1562-NODE-1562-length-31170-cov-15.429150_pt1 | contig 31170 bp, 31 predicted proteins | sample MGYA00374955_ERZ773359 | MGnify/ENA primary metagenome ERZ773359 (study PRJEB29098, sample SAMN04486028) | biogas fermenter metagenome | study: EMG produced TPA metagenomics assembly of the Biogas fermentation microbial communities from Germany - Plant 4 DNA1...
GCTTTGGGGTCAAGGCCGACAAACGGTTCGTCCAGCAAAAGCAACTTCGGCTCGTGCATAAGCGCCGAAATCAAGGCCAGCTTCTGCTTCATTCCGTGCGAATATGAGCTTATCGACTGTGCAAGAGCGGGGGTCAGCTCAAACATGTCGGCATATTTTGCTATGCGCTCCTCGCGCTCGGTTTTGCCGACGGAAAATACGTCCGCGATGAAGTTGAGATACTTTATACCCGACAGAAATTCGTAAAGGTTTGGATTGTCGGGAAGATAAGCGATGCGTCGCTTTACCTCGAGCGGGTTTTCCTTGACGGATATGCCGTCGACATAGATTTCGCCCGAATCAAAAGGCAAAATGCCGCACACCGCCTTGATTGTAGTAGTTTTGCCGGCACCGTTGTGACCGATAAAGCCGCAGATTTCCCCCGCCTGTATGTGGAGCGAAAGGTCGTCCACCGCCTTTTTGGCACCGTATGTTTTGGTAAGACGCTCAATTTTTAGCATAAAGCCACTCCTTTGCCGCTACTATAAAGCTGTAGGCGGTTATTTTGCAATTCAGCCGCGTAATCACACGACCTCGCGCAATATATGTCGGCTTCTATCAGCCAACGCTATATTTCATGCATAATTTCCAGCCATATTTTTGCGCTTTTTATATATTACCACAGCCGATACTGATTGTAAATAAAAAACTGCATTTTTCAGAACCGCGTCAAACAATTAACCGGAGGTCATGCTCCCATTATTCCGTTATTTTCTTTTGAAGCACACCGTAAAAGCCGGATGAGCCGGATTTTGAGTTCAGTCTGATAAGTTTGGCGGTCAAATTTGATTTTGTAATGCGGACGCGGTCGCCTCTGCGCAGCCGGTAGGTTTCGCTTCCGTCGACGGTGAGATAAAGCGCCACCGTGTCCGGGCACATATTCTCTATTTCAAGCTCGGAGTTGCCGGAGAATACCAGCGGTTTGGCGTAAAGCGTGTGTGGGCAGATCGGGGTGACGCAAATGCAATCGAGCTTGGGGTCGATTATCGGGCCGCCTGCCGACATCGAGTATGCGGTGGAGCCGGTCGGGGTTGCCGCGATAAGTCCGTCGGCACGGTATTTTGTCACCGGCCGCCCGTCGCAGTAAAGCATGATGTCGACCAGCCTTGAAACAGCGCCGTGCGTCACAACCGCGTCGTTGAGCGCCGGGGCCGTCATGTGCGCTTCGCGGTCGAGTCGCAGCAGTGCCACATCCAGCATTATGCGCTCTTCGATGCTGTATTTGCCTTCGAACAGCTCGTCGACAAGTCCCAGCTCGTCAAGCTCAAGCTCGGCGAGATAACCGATTCTGCCTAAATTTATGCCGAGCAGAGGGATGCCGCGCGGCGCCGCTTTTTTGGAAGCGCGTATCATCGAGCCGTCGCCGCCGAGCACAACGCACACATCGGGCGTTTCGACGGCGCCGTACTTCAGCTTTGCACTGCCGTCCGTCTCAAGCAGCTCGCGAAACACCTCGGCAACATATATTTCACAGTCACGGCGGGCAAGCTCGGCGATGACCTTTTTTGTCATGTCGAGCCCCGGGTCTTTTACAATGTTTGGAACAAGCTCAATTACCTTATGTTTTGTGTTCACTTTCAGCACTACTCCTTATGGCGCCCCACGGCATGCCCGCGAGAGCGCATAATGGCAGGCATATCACCTGAGTATGAAACACGCGAGATACTCGACATTGCCGTCACCGCCGGTGATGGGCGACTGTATAATCCCGCGACAGGTGAAACCGGAGCTTTCGGCCGACCGGACGACGGTATCCACCGCCAACTCTCTCGCCCGCTCGTCTTTTACGATGCCGCCTTTGCCGATGTTTTCCCTGCCCGCCTCAAACTGCGGCTTGATAAGGCTGATAAATATGCCGCCCGCCGAAAGCAGGCTTGCCGCGGTGCCATGCAGCTTTGTCTGCGATATAAACGACACGTCCATCACGACTATGTCACAGCGCTCGCCGAGCATATCCAAAGTTAAATTGCGGGCGTTAACACCTTCAAGCGATACAACGCGCACGTCGCTGCGCAGCCGCTCGGCAAGCTGTCCGCGGCCCGAATCTATGGCATACACTTTTTTTGCCCCTCGCTTTAGCAGGCAGTCGGTGAACCCGCCGGTCGAGGCACCGATGTCCGCCGCCACCATGCCGGCGACATCTATGCCGGGGCTTTCCGTGTCGCCGAGACTAAACTCGTCAAGCGCCGCCGCAAGCTTGTATCCGCCCCGGCTGACATATTCGATAGGCGCGCCCACAAGCTCAATCCGGTCGTTTTCTCCACATTCAAACGCGGGCTTTGTCACAACAACTCCGTTAACCGAAATGCTGCCCGCCTCTATAAGCGCTCGGGCGCGGCTTCGGCTTTCGGCTATGCCACGCCTGTAAACTTCAACATCAAGACGCATCAGTAGTTATACAAAATCGTCGGAATCAGTATGCCGAGTATCGCCCCGCCGAACACTTCCGGCGGGGTGTGACCGAGAAGCTCCTTCAGTTGAGCCTGCATATCTTCTTCAAAATCGCTAAGATAGTCTTGCGTGAGTATGTTTATACGCCTTGCCTGCTCTCCCGCGGCTCTGCGTACGCCTGCCGCATCGTACATGACAATAAACGCAAGTATGGCCGCAATCGCAAATTCCGGGCTGCCAAAGCCAACCTGAAACCCGATTGCCGTCGCGAGCGAACAGACTGTTGCCGAATGAGAGCTCGGCATCCCGCCCGACTGTATCAGCACAAGGAGATTAATCCTGCGCTCGCGAATGTTCACGATTATAAATTTCATCAGCTGAGCCGATACCCAAGCCAGCGCTGCGCATATAAGCGGATTATTGTTAAAAATATCCATGTGTGTGCGTCCAAATTGTGTAGTTTATTTGTCTCTGTCGCGGATAAACTCACAGAAATCGCGCATAACCCCGTCCCTGTCATATTCGGCGACGGCCGCCGCCGCTTCGTCGGTCAGCTTCTTTGCGTAACTCTGAGCTTCTTCCGGCGTCAGATATGTCAGATATGTTGTTTTGTTATCTTCCGTGCCCATGTCGAGCAGGTCGTCCGTCAGCTGAAAAGCGAGACCAAGCCGCTCGGCAAAAAGTTCGGCTGCTGCTCTCTCTTTTGCGCCTGCGCCCGCGGCAATGCAGCCGAGCAGGCAGGACGCGCGTATGAGCGCCCCGGTCTTCAGCATGTTCATTTTGGTGAGCCGCTCGTAGCTCAGCCGCTTTTTTTCGCCGGCAAGGTCGAGCTGCTGTCCGCCCACCATGCCCGACGCACCCGCACACTCGGCAAGAATGCGTATGCCCTCAAGCTTTGCTTCTGCGCTCAGCTGCTCGGCAGAGGCCGCAAGCTCGAACGCGGCGGTAAGCAGCGCGTCGCCTGCAAGCAGTGCCAGCGCCTCGCCGTAAGCCGCATGGCAAGATGGCTTTCCCCGCCTGAACTGGTCGTTGTCCATGCAGGGCAAATCGTCGTGGACGAGCGAATAGCTGTGCACCGCCTCCACAGCGCAGGCAAAAGGCAGCGCAGCCGAGACAGAGCCGCCCAGCATCCTGCAAAACTCGAGCACCAAAAACGGCCGGATGCGCTTGCCGCCTTCCGCGGTGGCATAGTCCATTGCCTCCCAAAGCTCGGGATAATCGTCGTCATAGTAGCGGCGCAGGAAATTTTTCAGGGCTTCCCCTGTCAGCGCGGCCGCTTCACTCAACCGGCTCGAAAGGCTGCTCTTCATAGCTGCCGTCCTTATTTTTAAAGAGTGTTTTTATTTTCTGCTCGGCGCTGTCCAGCCTGTCGGTGCATATTTTGACCAGCGCAACGCCTTCCTCGAACATAGACAACGACTCGTCGAGTGGGGCGGTGCCGCTCTCCAGCGCGCGTACTATCTCCTCAAGCCGCGCCAGCGCCGCCTCGAACGTGATGTTGGTTTTATCTTCCATAATTGCTCGCATCTCCATGCTGCCGCGATTGTACGCGGTTATTTTATTTTTCGTCCGGTTGACTGTCGGGGCGTATGCGTGTCACCTTTCCGTCCACCGTACCGTCGGAGGTTCTGAAACTGATGTTGTCCCCGATTTTTACCTGCGACACGCTTTTTATCAGCTCGCCGCTTTCGCCAAAAACCGCGGAATAGCCGCGGGTAATCGTTTTCATTGGATTCAGCGCTTCAAGCGTGGCGGTTTCGCGAATAAAAGCGTTGCGTTTTTCGGCAAGCAGCTTCAAAATCGCGCTCTCCAGCCTGCCGGCATAGCCGTCGAAGGTCGTGCGCTTTTTTGAAATAAGCAGTTTTGCCGCGCTAACCAGCCGCCGCTCGTCCGAAAGCAGCATCATGCGCTTCTCATCAAGTATACGTTCGGGTGATGTAAGTACATGCCGCTCGGCAAATTGCTTCAGCCGCGCCCTGTCGCGCTCAAGCCGTTTGGAAATAAGCAGCTCCATGCGCCCGATTATGTTGTTTATCTTGCGTTTCAGCTCTCCCGTGTCGGGGACCGCAAGTTCCGCGGCTGCAGACGGTGTGGGCGTGCGTTTGTCGGCCACAAAATCGACGATTGTAAAGTCGATTTCATGCCCGACGGCGGATATGACCGGCACAGGACATTCGGCGACCGCGCGCGCAAGCCCCTCGTCGTTGAATGCCCAAAGGTCCTCTATAGAACCGCCGCCCCGTCCTATAATGATAACGTCGACGCTGCGCGTGCTGCCGAAGTATTTAATCCCTTCTATCAATTGAGGCGGCGCTTCTGCGCCCTGCACGAGCGACGGGAACAGCACAAGCTCGGCAAACGGGAAACGCCGGCGCGTTATGTTTATCATATCGCGCAGCGCAGCGCCGGTCGGTGAGGTTATAATTCCGACGCGCAGCGGTATTTTGGGAAGCGGCTTCTTGCGTGATTCGTCAAACAGTCCCTCGGCCGCCAGTTTGTTTTTAAGCTGCTCGAACGCCAGATACAGCGCCCCGAGGCCATCAGGCTCAAGCGACTCGCAGTATAGCTGGTACTGCCCGTCCCGAACAAAAACCGAAACCCGGCCTTTTGCCAACACTTTCATGCCGTTTTGGGGAACGAATTTCAGCTTTGCGGCCGCCGATCTGAACATAACGGCCTTTACCGCCGCGGTTTCGTCTTTGAGCGTGAAATAAAGGTGCCCGCTGCGGTGGCTTGTAAAGTTGGAAATCTCGCCTTTGACATACAAATCAGCCAGCAGCGGCTCGCTGTCGAGCAGCATTTTTACATATTCGTTGACCTGTGAGACGGTCAACACTTTCGGTTCAAATGCATTTACCATCGGTATATTCCATTTCGGTCAGCAGTGCTATTCCGACCGCATTGTCGCAAGAAAGCTCGGGCGGTGCGAAATATGCGTCAAACTTGTTTTTTATCGCCGCGGCAATCAGCTTGTTGCTCATAACGCCGCCAGCGCATATAAGCGGTATGCCCGGATAGCGCTGCGTTGCGTTTTCCGTGACTGCAACAAGCGTGCGCGCGATAAATTCGAGAGTATACAGCGCAACCGAGGCCGGCTCCTCTCCGCGCTCAAGCAAAGCCGCGGCTTTGTTTTCAAGCCCCGACAGGTTGAGGTCGCAGCCGCGCACACTCACGCGCACCGGCTCGCGCGGGAGCCGGCCGCTCTCGGCGAGCCGCTCAAGCTCAGGCCCGCAGGGAAACTTCAGCCCCAGCCGGACGCCTATGCGGTCGATCGCCATTCCGGCGCTGATGTCAAGCGTGCCGCCGAGCCGGGTTATCATGCGGTTTTTGACATGGAGAAGCTCTGTCGTCCCGCCCGAAACATGAAATGAAAGAAACTCACCGCCCCCGCACCAAAGCTCGGTTTTGCCACAGCCAAAAAGCGCGGCCATGATGTGGCCCGCCTGATGCGAAAATTTATAAAGAGGCACGCCAAGCAGATTTGCCAGCGTGGACGCTGCCGCCACTCCCGCAAGAAAACACGGCATGTACGAGCCCGGCACGTCGCGCGGCGCATGGGCGCATCCCACCGCCGACGGGTTGTGGCTGCCGAGCCGCGCGGTGACCTCGGGCAGGTTTTTTGTATGCGAAAAAAGCGCGTCGCTTTGCCGCAGACCGCGCTCGCCCTCGGCTACAGAAAGCATGATTCGCACCGACGACACAATCTCACCGTCCCGGACAGCCGCCGCGGAGGTTGTATAGTTGCTTGTGTCGAAACCGATAAAAACGCTCATTTTTGGGAGTCGCGGGCTTTGATGCCCTCAACCTCGGCAACTTTGTTCAGCACGCCGTTAATAAACGCCGGCGCCTTTTCATGGTCGAATTTTTTTGCAAGCTCAACCGCTTCGTTTATCGAAACCGTAAACGGGATGTCCGGTATATACAGCATCTCGCATACCGACAACCGCATGATGGCAAGCGAGGTCTTTGACATGCGAGAAAGCGACCAGCCGACCGCGCACGCTGCGATTTTCTCGTCGATTGCAGCCTTGTGGTCTACCACATTATAAAACAGTTCGCGTATATAGCCGTTATCCTCGAATTTGCGGCACTCGAGCGCGTTTTCGTACAAAACGTCCGGGCTGACTTCAAAGTTAAACTCATGCTCAAAAATAAGTTCAAACGCAAGCTCGCGCGCTCTGCGTCTTTCCATTACAAGTCCATCCATCAATAAATATTTGCTGTTAAAACGATACAGTATTGAGAATTATACAGTATTTAAGTATTGCTTGTCAAGGCAAAATAAAGCAAAGGAATATGCGCGGCTACTTGCCCGAGTCGGCTTATATGATACCCCGCCTGCACCGGCGTTTATGCCGCGGAGCGTGTTTGCCGGCGCCGTATTGGGGCCGTATAGGAATAGTAGAAAGGAATGCGAGTGATAATATTGCAAAAGAAACATCGGAGGGACAAGCGATGGAATCGCTTTGGGAGAAAACGGCGTCTCAGCGCAGCTTTGACAGGCTTGAGGGGGACGCAAGCTGCGACGTTTTGATAATAGGCGGCGGACTTGCGGGCATTTTATGCGCTTATATGCTGAAGGAAGCCGGCATCGACTATATATTGGTGGAAGCCGATAAAATCTGCAGCGGCGTCACAAAAAACACCACCGCGAAAATCACATCCCAGCACGGGCTTATATACGACAAGCTTATTCGCAAGTTCGGGGTAAAAAAGGCGGGGCTTTATCTGCGCGCAAACGAGGAGGCGCTACAGCGCTACAGAGAGCTTTGTAAGATTATCGACTGCAATTTCGAAGAAAAGGACAACATCGTATACTCGACGGGCAGCCGCACGAAAATCGACAAAGAAATCGCGGCGCTCAAGGTATTGGTCTACCCGGCAGAAAAGCTCGGCAGCCTTGAGCTTCCCTTCCCTGTCGCGGGCGCGGTCAAATTTCCTCGCCAGGCGCAGTTCAACCCGCTCGAGTTTGTCTCGGTTATATCACGGGGCCTGCGCATATATGAACAGACACCTGTCCGGGAGCTTATCGGCACAACTGCCGTGACCGAGCGCGGGAAGATATTTGCGAAAAGGATAGTCGTTGCGACACACTTTCCGTTTCTCAACAAACATGGGCTTTATTTTATTAAAATGTACCAGCACCGCTCGTATGTCATCGCACTCGAGGGCGCGCCGCAGGTAAACGGGATGTACGTCGACGAGGCGCCGAAAGGCATGTCGTTTCGCACTTACGAGAATCTATTGCTTGTGGGCGGCGGCGACCACCGCACCGGCAAAACCGGCGGCGGATGGCAAGAGCTGCGCGATTTTGCCGCCAAACATTTTCCCGGCGCCGTTGAAAAACATCACTGGGCGACCCAGGACTGCATAACACTCGACGAAGTGCCCTATATCGGGCGCTACTCGAAGAACACCGCAAACCTATATGTGGCTACCGGCTTCAACAAATGGGGCATGACAACCTCAATGGTGGCGGCTACGCTGCTATGTGACATGCTGGCCGGCAAAACCAGCCCTTATGAGGAAGTTTTCGATCCGTCGCGCTCGATTTTGCGGCCGCAGCTTGCGCTAAATGCGGCCAGCGCGGTGATAAACATCCTGACGCCCACGTTGCCGCGCTGTCCGCACATGGGTTGTGCGCTGAAATGGAATCCCGTCGAGCGCACATGGGACTGCCCATGCCACGGTTCGCGCTTTGCCGGTGACGGAAAGCTGATAGACAACCCCGCTACCGGCGATTTGAAGTTGAGCGCGCGGCAAAAAGAACGCGACTGACGAAAGGCCGACCAAAAAAGGTATAAACACCGCGGTGTTTATACCTTTTTTATGCATTATATTCAGCTTAAATAAATGTGAAAGTGAATACTATTTTAAACCCGAATATTAAATAATATGCTACAACAGCCAGTATTATTGCTATAAGCACCTTAATTAATCTGTCTAAAGATGCTGTATCATTGTTATTGTGGGGGTTACCATATATTTTTTCAGAATTAAGCCATGAGTTTCTTTTATTTAGCCCCTTAGTGTCAGTAGGTTCTTCAAGAAAACTGTTTGGCATTTGATCTTCAACTAAGTTTGTCCGATAGTAATACTCGTCTTTTATTTTATATGACGGTTCAGGTATATATTAGCATTACATGCCAACATTAACCCATTTAACCTCATGATAATATTTTCCATTGAAATATTCGCTGAAATTAAAATCTATGATTTTTATAGTACCACTGATTGATTTTATCCCATGTATCGGTATTTCATCTTCGTCATTTGACGGATAAAAAGCTATACGGCCAGTGCTTTTAGGAGCAACTTCTTCGGATCCGCTAAATTGATAACTTATGCCATTAAAGGCAATGGTGCTTGGTTGAAGAGTTATTTCTATATCATTTTTATTAGTCACATTAAATATTGCTTCATATTTTGTGAAGAATCTATCCACTTTCTGACATCCCACAAATTCAATTTTAACATATTGATCTTCAAAAACAACAGTACCACTTTTTAGACCTGAAGATTGAGTCAACTTAATTGTATTAGTACTCCCATCCCAAACGGAGTTTAAACCTAAAGCTCTTGCAAAAGCACTAACCGGTATATATGCTACACCATCAATGGTAAAAGGCTCGATTTCTTTACCGGAAGAATCTTTTAATATTAACGGTGAGTCGTTTAAAGTGACTTTTATATTGCTATATAACAGCGTCTTTTTTACACTACCAGTTGAAGCAACAATTCCTACCGAGAAAACAACAGCCAACAATACGAGGATAATTGTGACACGTCTTTTCATATCCTTGCTCCCCCTTAGTTTTATAGTAATTCACAACATATTTTACCACAAATGCTTATAATTGTCAATGTTTGCGATTATTTCAATAAAAAAAGTAAGCCTCCCATATAATTGCGCGCTTAACAGGCTTTAATTTGATTCGCAGAAAAAGATATTATGATGTGTTAAAAAATCGCCGCGCCATGCCTTTCCCATTGGCACAACGCGGCATTTTCATTATCCGAGATTATTAATGTCTACAAAAACATGCTCAAGGCTACTGCCCGCCGATGAAATGCGAAGGACTGTACCGCCGTTGAGATGTTTATTCCAATAGCAGCCCATCCCCGTTTTAAGCGAGTATGCAAGTTTAATACCCTCGTAGTTTATTACAAAGTTGTTTACATGGTCGTGACCGACAAGTATCGTATCGGTCGAGCCAACATTTTTAATAAATTCAAACTCGCCCAAATCCGCCGGATATGAGCATACCCCCTCATATTTGACGCCGAACGAATCTTTATAGCCATCGTTCCAATATTTTGTGTCATAGCTGTCAAGCGGCAAAACCGACTCGGGGTCATACTCGCTGTTCCACGCAGCCTCAAAAGCGGTGCGGAAGGCATAAATCGGTATATGCATTATTATCGCCGATTTAACACCGCCGAGCCTTTCGACTTCGCTTTTATACCATTCAAGCTGCTGTGGCAAAAGATGTGCCCACTGTCGCGAGGTTTTGCCGTCGGGATCGGTATAATCCATCGTGTCGTGGGAGTCCATCATTATTAAAGCATAGATTATTTTTCCATCTTCCTCGATGGCAATTGTATAGTTGCCGTTGCCGAGCGAGCTGTCGCCCCTTTCATAGAGACAGAACTCATGTTTTGTTATCAGCCCGACCTGGCGCTCAACCGCTTCCGGACCGCCTTGGCTGTCATGGTTGCCCCATACCAAAGCCCACGGAATCTTATAGGAATCAAACAGTTTTGCAAATTCTCTGTATGAGTCCAAATCATTTGAGTAAGACAGGTCGCCGGAGATTGTAATAAGATCGGGTGACGTGCGTTTCACAAGCTCGTCAATCGTATATGTAAGAATTTGTTTTTCCCTGCCGCCGGATTCCCATTCTCTGCCGGTAAGCTGCGGGTCGGTGATGTTTAAAACGATAAAATCCCGATCGGGCTGTTTTTTCAAAGCGAACATAAATTAATATCCTTTCAAGTGGGGATAATTGATGTCGGCTCTTTTTGCCAGCTTGCAACTCTGCGCTATAATCATAGCTTAAAGGCAATCCTGTGTCAATGCTTGGCTCCGGAAAAAGTCCGGGGAAACAAAAAACTCCCGAGAACATTATGTTCCCGGGAGCTTGGCGGAGAAGGAGAGATTCGAACTCTCGCGACGGTCGCCCGTCCTACACCCTTAGCAGAGGCGCCTCTTCACCACTTGAGTACTTCTCCACGTCGGTGAATACCGGTTTATTAACTTTTCGCACGGTACATCAAATTATAGCATACTTTTTTCATTTTTGCAATAAGTAAATTATGAATTTTGTTTTAACAACATGTTGCGACGCCGGAAATACCCTGCCGCAAACCGGCCTGCCTTTTGCAGACGGGCAAATCAGCGGCGCTGAAAAATGCTCCCCCTCGGTGGGGGAGCATTTTTACTATTATCCGGTTATTTCAGCAAAGCTCTCGTTAAGTCTTTCGAGCTGTTTGAGCGCTGATTTTTCGAGCTTCTTATACATTGACGAAAAGTCGTTTTTGAAGTTGCGCAGCAGGTTCATAACCTGTTCGTTGTAGGTGCCTATCTGATAATACCAGCCGAGGTCGTATACGCGGGTGGCAAGAATGATGTCGAGCATCTCCGAGCTTTCGTTATCGCGCGTATACTTGCCTTTCAGCGCGATTTCATAATATGCCGGCGTTACAACCTTCATCGACTCTGCCGCGATGGCCTCGAGCAGAATGCCGGTGCGGTCGAGGTTCTCCTGAACTTTCGGCACGCACATAAATACCGAGTGCCACGAGCCGACGGTGTTATAGTATTCGGACTGCGCCTCGTCGTATTTCGGGTATGGCAGGATACCGAAGTCGGTTTCCATGCTGCGCAGCGACTCGACGTCGAGCAGCAGGCGGAGGAAGAACAGCGCCTGGTTGTTGCTGAACATGTTGATTGCCGCGACGCCGTCCCAGTTCTTGCGCTGGTATGTATGGCAAACGGCATTGTCGAAACCGACCGAGAAGTACTTTTCAAGCATGTTCACAACGCGCTCGGTGTTGAGCGTGAGCTGAATCTCGCCGTCCGGGCCGACAGTACAGCACTTGTCGCCGGTTGCGTTTATCATGCCCATAACCGTGTCGTCCCACAGCAGCGCGCCGTACAGGTCGTTGGTGTCATACTCGCCGTTGCCGTCAAGGTCGGAGTGCACCTGAACGACCGACTCGATAAACTTGTCTATTGTCCATGTGCCGTTCTTTACGAGCGAGTAATAGTCGGGCAGCCTGTAGTCGGAAACAAGCTGTTTGTTGAACATTATCGCATAAGTGGCATCGTTGTCGGCGGTGCTGATATCGCCCGTAGTGTAAAACATCTTGCCTTTTATAGTAAGGTCGGCATTTGCCTTCTGATCCCACCACGGTTTTGAAAGGTCGAGATAGTTGATTGCGTTGAGGTCTTGCAGAAAGTCGGTGCTCGCGAGCGCGCATGTGTCGTAACCGGCCATCATTGCCGCGTCATAGGCGAAATCGGCAGCGGAAACCGATCTTTTAATGGCATTGAGCGCGGTCCCGTTGTGTCCGGCAGGCTGCGGATAGTCTACAATGTCAACCTTGTACTTTTCCTCGATATACGCATTTCTGGTAAACCGCGCGTCGTTGATAACGTCACCTGTCATCTCTGTGGCTTCAAAGTCGTTTTTAACAACACCCGCCTCGTCGTTTGACGAAACAAGAATGGCAAACTCTGCGCCGTCAAACGTTATGTCCGGGAGATCGGGTTTAATTTCGGTTTCTCCTTCCGACGTTTCGGCCGACAGGTCTGTGTTTTGTACATTGCCGATTTGGGTGTTTTTGTCGTTGGCACATGCGCTCACACCTGCAAGCAGAAGAGAGAGAAGCAAAATTACCGCTATTTTGCGATTTAGTCTGTCCATCTTCAATCTCCGATTCTGTCTTGATGTTGTTATAGTCGGTATAATATATAATATCACAGAGACAGCGTCAAGTCAACCTTAATTTAGCATAATCGATGCAATTTACGTCAATAATAGCTTATTCGATACCGGCTTGCCGCTGCAATATATAAAAATTACACAAATTCCCGCCGCACCGGTTGCTGTCAAATAACATATCTAATTTTACGGATGCAGACACAGATTAGCTTCTCCGCAATCAGCTTGACGGGCGCCCACAATATTTGATATATTGGTTTTAGAAAGTATATAACTCTAAATTTTGAGGTTTCTATGGCTGAAAATATCCTTGTAAGTGCGTGCCTGCTCGGCGCGCCATGCCGATTTGACGGCACCCATAAGCGCTGCGAGGCGGTTTTGGCGCTCGCCTTAAACCCAAATGTAAAGCTGGTTCCGGTGTGTCCCGAGGTTTTGGGTGGTATGTCCACCCCGCGCGAGCCTTCGGAGCGGCGCGGCAGCCGCGTTTTCTCGCGCAGCGGCGAAGACGTTACCGCAAAATTTGAGCTTGGCGCACAAAAAGCGCTTGAGGTTGCGCAAAAGCACGGCTGCAAATATGCGATATTCAAAGAGCGCAGCCCGTCGTGCGGGAAAGGCGAAATTTACGACGGCAGCTTCACGGGCAGGCTCATTCCGGGAGACGGGATATGCACACAGCTCCTTATGAAAAACGGCATAATGGTGTTCGGCGACTCGGAGATTGACAGGCTTATTGCGGCAGCAGGTCTTTCGGACTAAGCTAAATGCGGCAAAAAAGCGCAGCTGTGCCCGTCCGGTTGTCCGGCGGCGCGCGGCAGGCCGGCCGAAACCGCGGGACGGAGAATTTTCATTGCAACAGTAAGCGCAGGGGCTAATTTGATAGCTCCTGCGCTTTGCTATTTCTTGTTTTCGAGTTTTTTACGCATCAAAAATCTGCGGCGTGTCGCTTCGCCGCCCCGAATATGCCGCTCGGCTTTGTTGCGATCCAGCACTTCGCGCGCTTTCTCATACAGTCTGGGGTTTATTTCGCGCAAAGTGGAGGTTACATCCTTATGTACGGTTGATTTCCCTATCCCAAACCTTGCAGCCGCAAGTCTTACGGTTGCTTCATATTCAATTATGTACTCTGCAAGCAGCTCACAGCGCTCTTTTTCTCTGCCGGGATACAGGTCACTCGTCGTCATAATGTACCTCAACCTGACTTGTGTTTGGTACATTTATATGACGAGGCCTCCCGAGTTATTCTATTGCGCTGTCAGACTTCGCCGAACAGGCGTGCAAGTTTTTCGGTATACGGCGGGCGCACGATACCGCGGTCGGTGATAAATGCGGTGATATGTTCGGCGGGCGTGACGTCGAAGGCGGGATTGTATACGGACACGCCCTCTGGCGTCATGCGCTTTTCATACCACAGCTCGGACACTTCATCGGGCGACCGCTGTTCAATAACAATGTCGTCGCCGCATTTGGTCGAAAGGTCGATTGTCGAATAGGGCGCGGCAACGTAAAAAGGTATGCCGTAATGCTTTGCGAGAATCGCAAGTCCCGAGGTTCCGATTTTGTTTGCGGTGTCGCCGTTTGCCGCGATGCGGTCTGCGCCGACTATGACGGCGTCAATCCAGCCGTTTTTCATGACCTGCGAGGCCATGTTGTCGCAAATAACGGTTGTATTAACACCATTTGCGCACAGCTCATAGGCCGAAAGGCGGGCGCCCTGAAGCAGCGGACGGGTTTCGTCGCAAAAGACGCGGAAGTTCATTCCCCGCTCGCGGCCGACGTGAATCGGCGCAAGCGCCGTGCCATAGCGCGTCGTGGCGAGATGACCGGCGTTGCAGTGTGTGAGTATCCCCGCGCCGTCACAGAGCAGCGTCAGCCCATACTCGCCGATGGCACGGCAGGCGGCGATGTCGGCGTCGCGCAGCTCCTCCGCTTTGGCACGCAGGCGCGCGAGGTTATCCTCGACGCTCAGTGCCGGGTCAACAGCCTCGGTCATAGTATTCAGCGCCCACGAAAGGTTGACTGCCGTCGGGCGCGAGGAGTTTAGATAGTCCGCCGTCTCGCGCAGCTTTGCGATAAATCGATCGGTATCGGTCTCGCCGAACCTCAGTGCCGCGCAGTAAAGACCTATTGCCGCGGCAACCCCGATAGCGGGCGCGCCGCGCACCCGCAGCGATTTTATCGCCTCATAGATTTCGCCCGGCTCGGTCAGATCGAGATATACCGTCTCGCCCGGCAGTTTTGTCTGGTCAAGTATTCTCAGCGCGCGCCCGTCGGGGGAAAATGCCACCGTATCGGGTAGACCGCGCACTCCCTGATGCTCGTGTGAGCAGTTTTTGTTTTCCATACTCATCTTTTCTGCAGTTCAGCAATAATAGGCACAAATGATTTGTCGTACTTGTCAAGCAGATTGTATGCGCGTTTGATTACGAGCGCAAGGTCGCATCCGGCATCGACAATCGAGCTGTACTGAGCCAAAGCCGCGTTGAGCCCGTTGTTTTGGACAAATCCGGCAACCTCGCGGGAGGATTCGTCCGTCTCGGGCGCAAACATATAGCCTGCGGCGATGCCGAGGCATATATGCAGCGGCATAATTCCGTGTTTATAGCAGAGTTTGGCCGCGCCCACGAGCCTGTCGTTTTCGCTGAGTTTGCGTTTTGTATCGCGGCCAACGCGCTCGATTGTGTCGCCGAGCAGCTTGTTTTCAAACCTGAAAAGCAAATCTTCAATATGCAGGTAGATTTCGTCCAACGGGACGCCGTGCTCGATATGAAGCGCACGTGCCGCCTCCAGCAGTGCGCGCAGCACAAGGAGCTGGATCTCCGGGTCAAGCGTCGCTTCCCATATATAGGTGTAGCCTTTCAGCGCTCCGAGGTAAGCGGTCATTGCATGGCTCATGTTGTGCAAAAACAGCTTGCGCTGGATATAGTAATCAAAGGGTGTGTAGGGCACCATGTTGACTACATGCGGTATCTCTCCCTTGAACCCCTTTTTGTCGACCGGCAGCTCGCAGTATTCCTCGACGCATACCGCAAGCGGGTTTTGCTCCGCCAGCTCTTTGGGTGTCAGGGGCACCATGCGCCCGATGGACGGCTCAACGAGACCGATATACTTGTCGAAGTATTCCTTTTGCTCGTCATTTAAGTGGGCTTTCACAAGTCCCGCAAAATACTCGTCGGCACCCATCAGGTTTTCGCAGATTATAACGTTCAGCGGCGCGTCGATTCCACGGGCGCACCGCAGCTTCACGCCCTCCGCAAACGGCGCCGCGATAAAACGCAGCACAGTCACGCCGACTGCGGTTGCGGCAATATCCGCCTCGGCGACAGCTTCCGCAACGGCGGAGACATCGCGCCCGTCCACACCGCGAACGTTTTTAACCCGGTACTCTTGATAACGATCACCCCGGGTTATATAAATCGGATATGAGCCGTCGACATTGAGCCTGTTAACAAGGTCTATATTGATGTCAATGAACGTGGTCTCGTAGCCGGACATATAAAATAGCTGACCGATAAAGCCGCGTCCGATGCTGCCGGCGCCATACATAACCGCTTTTTTCATCTTTGTGATTTTATGCCGTTTCCTTCCTGTTGTTATTTCTGACGTATTAAAAAAATTATAAAATTTTGTCGGGTAGTTTACTAAAAATATTATATATGATATAATTCTATAAATCAATGAGCAATATAAATAAATCGCATCCGGAGGATTTTCTTTATATGGGTAGTGGAATCATCGTTGCGGGCAACCTTATAGTTGATCTTCTCAAAAAAATCGACATTTATCCAGACGCAAACAAGCTTACGACCATTCGCTCCGTGTCACGTTCGACCGGCGGTCTGGTAAACAACTGTGCCGTAGACTTTGCGCGCATCGATCCCACGCTACCGCTCAAGGCGGTGGGGCGCGTCGGCGACGACGAGTATGGCGAATTTATTTTCGAAAATCTCCGACGCTATGAAAACATCGACACAAGCGCCATAAAGGTCGAGGGACAAACCTCGTTTACCGACGTCATGTATGACAGCGAGCGTCGCACTCGCACATATTTCCAGTTCCGCGGCGCAAATGCCGACCTTGACATCGGCGATTTCGATTTCGACCGGCTGGACGGCGCAATACTGCATGTCGGATACATACTTTTGCTCGACCGGCTGGACGAGCCCGACCCCGAGTACGGCACCCGCATGGCGCGCCTGCTTGCCACAGCAAAATCGCGCGGAATCAAGACTTCCGTCGACGTGGTCAGCGAGGAAAGCGACCGGTATCAGACTATTGTGCGACCCAGCCTGAAATACCTCGATTACTGCATTATAAATGAAATCGAGGCGGGCAAAATCACCGGTATAAACGTAAACCTCCCCGACGGGTCGGTCAACGACGACGTTATGCCCGAGGTGTGCTGCAGGCTGCGCGAGTACGGCGTATCCGACTGGATAGTTATCCATGCGCGCGATGCCAGCTATGGTCTTGACCGCGACGGCACATATTATCAGCTTGGCGCGCTGGACATCCCGCGCGAGCTTATCAAAGGCACGACCGGCGCAGGCGACGCTTTCTGCACAGGTGTGCTTTACGGCGCATATAAAGATATGAGCTTGCTCGAGGCGATGAAATTCGGCACCGCGGTCGCGTCATGCTGCATACTCGAGCCCGGCGCATCGGACGGCGTGCGCAGCTATGACGAAACAATCAAGCTTTACAGCTCCTATCCCGAACCGGAGCTTGTCACGAAAAAACTGTGAGTACAGGCACCGCTGAAATAATTGTTGAAGGCTGGCTCCAGCCTCCCGCGCCCGGCGATTTTTCGGGTGTGGTTATACCGTTTGAGGCAACTGTCACAAAAGGAGCGGCGGTATTACGCGTCTGCACAGAGCTTGCGGAGGCGGCGCATGTCTTTGTGCGCCGCTTCAACGGCTCTGAAACCTCGGCACAGGCCGAGGCGTGGATAGCAGATACTGCCGCCCCTATACTGCGAAAAGCCGGGCTGATACTTTCGGGCGAATGCGGGCGCATGCGAGTGCTGAATTTTGACATCAAATGCCCTCACAAGGCAAATCTTGCGCCCATGCGTGCGTTTGATCCGAGAGACGGGCTTGAAAATCTCACATCTTTTGAGCTTAAGACCTATTATGATATGGAGCTGCCCTGCTTTGTCGCTGCCGCCGACGGGAAAATCGTGTCTGCCGCGTGCTCGCCGGTCGAGGAAGGCACCGACGTCGCGGAAATAGGCGTTGAAACCGCGCCGGGATACGAGGGGCGGGGATACGCAACGGGATGTGTCAGGGCGCTTGCCCTCGAGCTTCACAGCCGGGGCATCCGCGCCGTTTATATTGCTCAAGAAGACAACCCGGCTTCGATCTCCGTCGCGCACGCGGCTGGTTTTTCGGAACACGGGTCTATATTGCAGCTCGTCTGCATACCTGCGGGCGACTGAAGAAAGGTTGAAAATGATTACAGAAAGTGAGGTCTGCCGTGATAAATTTCTACACAACCAAAAACAACGCCTTTACGGTATTGACCGAGCCGGAAGACGGATGCTGGATTAACATGGTTAACCCCGATGACGCTGAAATAGCATTTATATCCTCAAAATACGCCATTGACCCGGACATACTGCGAGCAGCGCTTGACCTCGACGAGCGTTCCCGTATTGATGCCGACGAAAACTATGCCATGATTCTCGTCAACATCCCTACGGTTGAGGACAAAAATGACGACGAGCTTTATACCACGATACCGCTGTCCATCATCGTGACGCGGGAGGTTATAATAACCGTCTGCATGGAAGACACGCCAATTCTCAAGCAGTTCGCCCTCAACCGCGTGCGCGATTTCCGCAGCAACATGAAGTCTAGGTTTATACTGCAAATCCTTTACCGCATCGCGACCACATACCTTGAATATCTGCGCATTATAGACCGGAAGACAACCATCGCCGAAAACAAGCTGCGCAAATCGACACGCAACAGCGAGCTGTTCGAGCTGTTCAAGCTGAGCCGCTGTCTGACCTACTTTACCACCGCGCTGCGCTCGAACGAGACGGTATTCGAAAAACTGTTCAAGAACGAGATAATAAAGAAATATCCCGAAGACGAGGATCTGCTTGAAGATGTTATAGTAGAAAACAAGCAGGCAATCGAAATGGCGACAATATACAGCAATGTTCTTACCGGTTTGATGGACGCTTTCAGCTCGGTTATATCAAACAACATCAACATAGTGATGAAGGTTCTCGCCGTTATAACTATCGTGTTGAACATACCGACACTAATTTACAGCGCCTATGGCATGAACCTTTTGCCCGCAAGCATGCCGCTTGCAACATCACCGCACGGTTTTCTTGCCATCAACCTTATCACAATAGTTATTACCGCAATAGTCACGCTTATAATGACAAAGGGGAAAATGTTTAGATGATAGGTCGACGAAGAATTGCCGCGCGGATAAATATCCGTCGCGGGAGCCGATAAAATTGCACAAAAACTATTGCATATTGGCGTGCGATGTGATATAATTCTTACATGTCAGCGGTAGGTATCCGCGCGGCAGTCTCCGGGAGACGTAGCTCAGCCGGTTAGAGCGCACGGTTCACATCCGTGAGGTCGAGGGTTCGAGCCCCCCCGTCTCCACCAATGAAATCCAAAATGTTTTATTCTTAAAACGTATTACTGTTAGCATTTCTAAAAGTAGACGCAAAAAATAAAAGGCAAGGCTTATAAACCTTGCCTTTTATTTTTTTGCTCCTCGGTAATAATTGTTATTCTCTACCCTTTATGTTTCACTTGATAATTGGCGTTGACAGTGCTATAATGTAGGTGAAATATTATTTCATTATTGTGAAACATGAATTCACCATAAAGAAAGTAGGCAATACCAAACATGAATACAGCACGAAATATAAGAACTAAACGCGTCAATGTTGAGGTCATCGCGCGACACGACCCCACCGGTAAAGTAACGCCGCTCTCGATTAAGTGGCCGGACGGGCGCGTGTTTGAAGTGGACCGCGTTTATAATGTGTGCCGCGCCGCCAGTTTCAAGGCGGGCGGGATAGGGCTGCGTTACTCTTGTCGTATTGCTGGAAAGGGTACGTATTTATTCTATGAGGACCCGCTGTGGTTTATGGAGGGGCGAGGATAATAAATTTCCTTAGAGTAAATAAAAGTTCTGCACTAAGAAGATTTTATTTCACGAAATATGATAGAGTAGGCTAGTTAATAATTAAGATTTTGTCATTTTGTATTATGTAATGTTAACTCTATGATATAATTTGTCATAATATAACAAATGTTTGCAAATATATCTAGAGACGAGAAAGGAAGCAACTATAGTCATGATGCCCGAGCAAGAAGCTCGCAAATCAATCGATACAAAGCTTTATTGAAACAAATTTTTGAATGGAGCTTACAATATGCCAGAACCAACTATAACAGATTGGCTATTAGTTATTATTACATTCGTATATGTTGTTGCTACGATTTTTATATGTTGGGCAAATATAAAATCAGCTTGAAGGTACAGCTTGAAGAAATGAAACTGCAATACGATAATGAAAATCGCCCATATATAAGCAGGAATTGAGGTCAAGATTGAGTTAAACATTATTGGTAACAATAAAAATATTTATGGCTTAGATACAGCGCTGAGAACTATATTAAATCCTGTATCTAAGCCTTTTAAATTCATGTTATTTATAAATTCATGTTATTTAAATGAAACGTTCTGCATAAGGCTATGGATTTGAATGATTACAATGTTATAGTTCATCCCTTCTCCTCCACCTCCTCCACACATTCCTCCGGCCCTTTGTCCCGACGCAAGCCTTTAAACACCGGTTGCCTCATGCCGCCGTTTGGGGTTTTCATCATGTATTTTACGGTGCACACCAAAACCGGCTCCACCCATACGGCATTTTCGTTTCCGGCAGGTGCCTCGAAAGGTGGCAACTCGAGTTTCTTCTGCCTTGCAATCTCCTGAAAGTCCGCGCTGCTGACGCCCAGCGTCACATGCCCCCTGTAGACGAGTGAACCGCCTCTGTACTGCCCAAGAACAATGCTCGTTACGTTGTTTTCTTTTATGATATAGCCGCATACCACAAAGTCATCGTCCTGCAAATACTTGATTTTTATCCAGTCCTTCGTGCGCTTGTCAAAGTAATATTTGCTGTCCTTCCGCTTGGCTACAATCCCCTCAAGGCTCTGTTTTTCCACCAGCTCGTAAAACGCTATCCCTTTTTCTTCAATATAGCGGCTCTGGGCAAAAAGATGGGACTCCTTTTTGATAACCGACGCCAAAAGCTTCTTTCGCTCCATCAGAGGCAGGTCGATTACCGGATGGTCGACATGATACAGAATATCATAGGCAGTAAAACAGGCGGGGTGCTGCCGGGCGGCCAGCTCGATCTTGAGGGGATTGCTCATCAGGCTCCGCCGCTGAATCTCAAAAAAGTCGGGCTTGCCATCCTTGATTACAATAAGCTCACCGTCCAATATGCAGCGGCAATTCACATGGGTGTGCAGGCTTGCCAGCTCCGGCACCTTGAGCAGCATCTTGTGGTTGCGTTTGTTCCGCAGCTCGGTGCCATGCTCGTCCAGATAAGCAATGCACCGTTCCCCGCAAGTTTAAGCTCAAAGATAAAGTCGGCGCTGTCAAAAGGCTTGCCTTCGGCCCCAATGAGCATGGGTTTGATATTTTTCTCGTCAAACAGGCTCATTGTTTGGCGCCCACCTGTTCAAGGCTCTGTTTCAACGCGTCCATGATGTTGATGACGTCAATCTTAACCTCATCCGGCGAGACGATAATTTCCTTGCCTTGAATCTTGCTGTTGATAATCGCCCACAGCCGTTCTCGGTACTCGTCATGATACTTTTCCGGCTCAAAAGGCTGTACCATCGCGTTTATCAGGGTCTTCGCCATCTGAATTTCGGCGTCACTCACCGCCGGTTTGGCGGGTTCTTTGGGCGCCTCTTTCAGCTCATCGGCAAATAAGATGGTTTCTACCAAAATGCCGCTGTCGGTGGGAATCAGGACGAGCAGTTTTTCCTTTGTGCCCATGACCGTTTTGGCAACGGCGATTTTGTTTTCTTCCTTCATAGCCCGTCGGAGCAACTCGAAGGCTTTGTCGCCGCCGGACTCGGGAATGGCGTGATAAGTTCTGTCGAAATAGATTGGCGGGATGGCATCTAAATCGGTAAAATGCAAGATGTGAATGGTTCTGTCCTTCTCGGTTTTAGCCTTTTCGAAATCCTCGTCGGTGAGGGTGACGTATTTATCCTTTTCGTACTCGAAACCTTTGACAATATCCTCGGCCGATACTTCCTTGCCGCATTTGGAGCAGATCTTTTTGTATTTGACCCGGCTCCCGTCTTCTTTGCAAAGCTGGTTGAAATGGATGTCGTTGTCTTGGGTAGCGGTGTAAAGACCGACAGGGATATGCACAAGCCCAAAAGAAATCGCCCCTCTGTGGGAAACTGCCATAATATCACCTCGGCTATAGTATTTCCGATGGCGGGCGGTTCATCCGGGGGGCGGTGTTCACGACATAACCCAACCGGCAAAGTAACGCAGATCTCAGTTAAGTGGCCGGACGAGCACGTGTTTAGATCGCAAATATAATGTGTGCCGCGCACCAGCCTTAAGGCAGGTGGTTATGGTTTATGATATTCCTGCCTTCCTGCTACATAGCCGGGAAGGACACATACCTATTTACGAGGAGCCTGTCTGGTTTATGAAGAGGCGGGTAACGGGGTGATAAAATACTTCTGGTCGAAGGTTATACCTACCCTGCTTTTTATGAAATTTTTACATAAACACTCCTATAAAAACGAGTTCCAGTATTCAATACTGAAGGCACAATTCCAACAGTTACTGTTGAAGTTTATGTAGATATATAATAAAATAAAAAGCATTATGTGTCATAGATAAAAAAGGCAAGGTATAATGCCTTGCCCTAAATTTATTGCATTTATTAACCATATCTCCAGTAAAAATCTTGAAAGTCAATAATCAATTAATAATATAATAATTACGCAGCAAGCCAATTAAGTGCTTTTAACTTAATAGCGGTATACCATTCTATCTCATCCTTGGCATTTTGCGCCACTTGCATAGAGTAATCACAAAAATGCTTAACTTGCTCTGGCGTAGGAATATAGGTAGCTTTTACTGATTGCTCTATCATCTTTTCAAATACACTTAATTCAAGAGGAATAATAATTGATGTTCCTCCATAAAAAGCTATATTTATTTTATGAAGTGTGTAAAAATGAGCAATACATGAATCATTAATTTTTGGTGCGATAAAAAAACAGTAAGCTTCTTTTTCATGTTCTTTCTTTAATTTAGCTAAATGTCGTGCTACTGGCTCACCTTCCATTTCGTATTGTCTTTGTCCTGATTGCATCGTAACTTCAACTGCTAAGGCAAAGTCACCATAATCACATATTATATCAGCCATATTACCTGATGCAGTAGCCATAGGTTGTCCATGATCATCAAATTTGAGGTTGGCTTTAATATTTCCACCGTCAAGCATTGTCATGGCTCTCCATGTATTCCATTCAAGCATTAATGGTAGATCATAAAAATTTTTATTTCTTATATCGCGAAATACATTAATAACATCTTGATATGCTTGATATGATTTTATTTTTGTAATTTGATCTTGCAAAATACGTTCTTTTCTGTCATTGATTGCCGCTCGAAGAATTCTTTTGATATCATCTGTAGATTTCTTTGCGATGTCTGAGGTGTATGTAATACCAAATTGTGATAATTGCTTAGTAAGATTGTGTCTATTATCTGAATACAATACAGGCAATGATGCATTAAATAAATACTGCTTATATTTTTCCTCATCATTAATGAAACAAGGTTTTGGATCAATAGTATCTAAAAAATATTTAGTATCTTCAAGTTTTTCAGGGATAATTTCTAATGAGCGTCCTTTTTGAGATATAGATACTAAACCAGTTGCACGTAAATATCTAAAACAAGCATCTGTATAATCCCTTAAATTATTTGCTTTTGTTCTTAAAAATTTTATGAGCGAAGTGTCGCTAAAACGCCCGCGATATACGCTATGTCGTCTATATAGCGCAAAAGCCAGATAAACAGCGCGGCGACGGCGCTTTTAACGGCGCCGCACAGTTTTTTTACAGGGTTTATAATAAACCGTCGTATTATACAACCATCCCCTTAACCGAAAATCGCAAAGCCGCGCTCCTTGATAATCGTGTTGATGTCATTATCGACAGCGACAATAAGGCGCGACAGTGCGTTAATCATAGCCGCCACCGGGTCAATACGCTCGGTGTCGTCTTTGTGCTTTTTCGACAGCTTTATGTCGCCGTAGCTGTTTTGCACCTCAATCGCATTTCCGAGGCACCATTCAAACAACGGCGAGTACTCCGCGACGATTTTTCCTTGCAGCACGAGCTCGCGAAATCGTTTTGTCGCCTGATTAAGCGATGCGCAAGTCTGCGGGATTTCGACAACTATATCGTCTCGCCCGTAATGCTCGCGCAGTCGTATAGCCATGTCGGTCGCGTTATGCCCGTCGTAGTCGATTTCTTTGACCGTCCAGCCGAAATCTCGTTCACACTCATATATCCAGCGCTCAATGTAGCGGTTGTCGCACACGTCGCCGGGCGTCAGCGTCACATACCCGTCACGCGCCCAATCAAGGTACGGCACACGGTCGCTGCGTTCGTGCTCGAGAGCGCGGTTCTGCGCCATAAAGCCCTGCACTTTTACCGCAAAACGCCCGTCGTCGAGCCGAGCCACATACGCCGCACCCGACAAGTCGCGCGTTTTACCGAGGTCATATCCGTAATAGCCGGGCACACCGCGCGTAAGCTCAAGAAACTCCTCGCGTGACACTTCCTGCGCCTTAAACTTATCCATGCAGCCCGAAAAGTACTTGTTTTCGCTGTCGACCTGCCACAAGTTCATTCGCTTAATTAAAAACTCACGGATTTTCGCGGGGTCGTTTGCGCCGTATGCTTCATCGTGCTCGAAACATACCTGCTCATACAGTGTTTTTGCATAATCGCCCATTGCGCGAAAAAACGGGTTAGATTTACACCATACCGTTTTGTCGTGCGGATTGTCGCCCTCGTCGAGCTCGCGGATCATGATAAAAATGCGGTCAGCGCTTGCCCGCCCGTCAAGCACCTGTTTGTAATACAAGTCGTCGCGATAGCAGGGCTTGTTTTCCGCGTCTGTGCCGGCTGTCGTGATGATGTATTCAAGGCTCTGCGGCTTTTTACCCAGCGCGCTTGTCGCGACATTGCGCACAGCAGAGGTTGTGTGCGCGTGCCATTCTTCGACAACGACAAGGTCGGGTTTTTCGCCGTCCTTGTTGTTAGTCTCTTTTGAAAAGAGTCTGATTCCCCCGCCGCGTGTTTTGTGCCGGATATATGTTCGCTTAACATCAAGCCGCTTCGTAAATTGCTCGTTTGCCGATACCATGTTCCACACGTCGCCCCACACCGTCGCCTTTGCCTGCTCCTTATCAACCGCGACGACGTTTACAATCGGATTGTAGGCAAACTCGGCAAGCTCGGGGTGCCCCGGCGGATAATATGCGTCGCCGCACATAATATAAGTGACGACGCCCGAGGCATCTGTTGTTTTGGCATGTCCGCGGGCAATGCGGCGATATGACTTCAGAAACCGGCGGCGCCCGCTGTCCATGTGCACCCATCCAAAAATACAACCGAGGTCAAACATCTGCCAGTCCTCAAGCTCGATTTTTTCGCTCGGCTTGTCGGCGCGTTTGATGCCGGCAAAGTGTCTGTAAATGCGGTCGGCGCGCGTCGGGTCAAAGACGAAAGGAAACTCGGGCGTGCCGGCGCGTTCAAGGTCGTCGAGGTGCCGCTTGCAGGCAAGCACCTCCCATTTACAGCAGTACTTGCCCTTGTCGCCGTAAACAACATCGTGAGCGTACTGCGTTACGGGGTTCATTTACGCCCACTCTCGTTATGCGGTGCCGTACAATTCGTCGGCTTCGTCGATTGTCTGCTGTTCGGCTTCACGTTTTGCAATGCGGAGCCGTGCCTCCGGAGTAAGCCCGAGTTTTGTTGCGTATTGGAGCTGCAGCCGCTCATTCGCTTCGATGCGCTTCATCAAATCCTCGTCAATTACACCGCTGCTGTTGTATGTGCTCGTAAACGCCTTGCGGAGCAACTCAAGCCGCGCCATAATTTGGCAGTATATTCCGAGCGCCTCAATGTTAGCGTTATCCAAAACCTTAAACGCTTTCATGCTTTTCAAGGTCTGTTTCCAGTACTTAAACGCCGTTTCATCTGCCTTTATGTAGTCGGGCGGCGTCGTGCGTATACTCGCCCGCGAGAGTCGTTCCTCGGCGTTCAACCGTGCCTGTTTTTCCTGCTTCGTGTAATGTTTTTTTGAATTTTGCAGCAATAGTATGTTAGTTGACATTTTCCATCACCTCCGGAACGAGAATCACTGAAAACCGGCTCAAAATGAAAATTTCATCGGGGAAGTTTTTACACACGCGAGGCGGGGCGCGGTTGCCGTGGTACCAACACTAACATTTTAAGGGCGGGGGGCTCTCTCTCGTATTGTTTAGGCTGAGTGACAGTTGCGACAAAGTGATTGAAGATTGGCTTGGTCATAAAACAAATCCAGATTTCCACGATGAGGTATAATGTGGTCGACCTCAGTTGCGGGCGTTCGCATTTTACGACTGGCACAATGCCTGCAGAATGGCTCACGTATCAGCTGCTCGGCTCGCAGTCTTTTCCACGCTCGCGTATAGTACAGACCGTGCCATGCTTCCGATTCTCTGCGCTTGCCTCGGTCTTTTGGCTTATGCTTATCGCACCAAGTCTCACGAGTCAGCGCGCCGCAGCCGGGCTGTTTGCAAGGCCGATATGGTTTTGTGGTTGCAAATTCGTTTTTCATCATTTCGGTCGCCGTGTAGCAAAGCGGGCGCAACTTGCCGCGCCCGCTCTATATATTTTCTGACACTACCATAATACCACAATATACACGAACAAAACAAACTTCTTTCAATGTGAATTCAAATATCGGAAACACGCCATGCGGACACTATCAGGCGTGTTGCCCCCACCCATATGGTGCGCGACCTTGCGCCAGCAGTAGCCGTGTATGTACCGCAGCGTCATTATCTGCCGGATATAGCTGTCGTCGACACCGTTGATGTACTCCATGATCTTGTTGTACTCGGCATAACACCGCTTCAGCTTGTCCTCGATAACTTGCTTGAGATATGCAATCTCAACAGCCAAAGCAGTTTTATCGATGGTGCCCGGCGCGTGCGGCAAGCCGGTAATTTTGCACGACATGTCGGTCGCCGCGGCGTACAGCTCACGCAGCCGCTCTTCGTCACGCTCGATTTCTTTGTTCAGCCAATACAACTGCCGAAGCTCCTTGTTTGTCACCAGCTATCTCCTTTACCGCTGCCCGCAGTAGTATCAAGTAATTGATGCTGTCGATTATCTTCTCGTCCCACAGCTCGGGCGGTATATTTGCCCCGCGTTCGTATCGGCGTATTAGATCATAAATCGACACCGTATGCTTGACCATCATGCCGCCGAGTGCGCCGATCGGCGTGCAGCCCTGCAGTTCCGCGGCTCGTTTGAAGTTGTGAAGCCGGTCGCCGCTTTCAGCATACTCAGCGGCTTTGCCGTTAAGTAAATTAAATGCCTTTTCTACTGTATCGCGAAAAATGCTGTTGAACTGTTCAGTTGTCAATGTACCATCTCCTTTTTGATTTTTTCTATCCGGACTTTAAGACTTTCGATTAAAGCGTCCTGTGACGCGCCTTTTGTATCGAGTGCTGCCGCGATGTCCTCGTCGCGGCTGTCGGTCACAAGCAGACGGTGTATAATGACTTTTTGCGTCTGCCCCTGCCGATGCAGTCGCTTGTTTGCCTGCTGGTACAGCTCCAGCGACCACGGCAAGCCGAACCAGATTACATGATTTCCGCCGTCCTGCAGGTTGAGTCCGTACGCCGCCGAAGCCGGATGCGCAAGCAGGATGTCAACTTCGCGATTGTTCCAGGCCCGCTCGTCCTCGGCTGATTGCAGCTGCCGGATCCGCAGACCCATGCCGGACAAGGCTTTTGTTAACCTCGGTATGTCCGATTGGAAGTTATAGAACACAAGTGCCGGCTGCCCGTTGAGGCTCTCGATTAGTTCTGCCATTGCCTGCAGTTTACAGTCATGAATCTCGTAAGTGTTGTGAGTATCGTCGTAGATTGCGCCGTTACATAACTGCGTCAGCTTGTTTGACAGTGCCGCGGCTGACGTTACTGAGATTGTTGCCATATCAGTCTCGAGTATCATCTGTCGCTCAAGCTCGCGGTAACGCCGCCGCGCGGCTGCATCAAGCTCGACCGGCACATCGTGCGTGATAAGGTCCGGCAACTGCAGATAATCATCAGCCTTCATCGACACACATATGTCGCTTATTTGCTCGCGGATTCTTTCCTCGGCTCCGCGTTTAGGCCGCCATGTCCATATCTGCGTCGCGTTGCGCTTGTCCGGCTCGAAGTATCTCTCCCGGTAGTGGGTTATGTACTTGCCAAGCCGTTGCCCACGGTCCAAGAGATACATCTGCGACCACAGGTCAAGCAGTCCATTCGGGGACGGCGTGCCGGTCAGCTCGACTATGCGCTTTATGTGCGGCCTTACCGACACAAGCGCTTTAAACCGCTTTGCCTGATGATTTTTAAAGCTGCTCGACTCGTCGATTACTACCATGTCGAACGGCCAATCATTGCGATAGTAGTCGACCAGCCATTTCACATTCTCACGATTTATGATCCAGATGTCACCCGGCGTATTGAGCGCCCGTAATCGTTGCTGTTCGGGGCCGAGGACTAACCGTATTCTCAAGTCTTTTGTGTGATCCCACTTCTGTGCTTCGCGGCTCCAGGTTGCCTCGGCGACTTTCTTCGGCGCGATCACAAGCGCGCGGTTTACTTTAAAGCGGTAGTATTTCAGCTCTTTGATGGCAGTTAAGGTAATGACCGTTTTTCCTAAACCTAACCCATGTCTAAGAACAGCCCAAGCTCCGGTGTATTTAACATGCGGTCAATACAATAGGCTTGGTAGGGATGCGGTTCAAAGATCATCGGGCATCACCTCCTCGGGAATCCACCGCTTCAATATTTCCTTTTCTCGTGCGTGCCAAGCCGCGTGTTCGTTTTGCGATGAAAATACGATTAGGTTATGTGGGCTGTTGTTTCTTTTGTCTCCATCAAGATGATGTACAACCTCTCCAGGTCGAAGCGGACGGTTTAATATTTGGGCTGCGATGATTCTATGCTCATGCCGGCCATACTGCTTTACATATGTTTTTTGTTGCCCTGTACCTAAACGCGCTTTTCGTAGCTTTTCTCTAACTTCGGGCGTCATTCTGTACGGATTTAATTCCGCATTTAAATACGCCATATGGCATTGTCGGCTACAAAATGGACGCCCCCTTTTTCGTTGGCTTGGAGGTCTATATAACTCCTTGCCGCATTTAGTACAGTATTCAATTTGGCCTTGTCGCGGTCTGCCCAATAATTGATCACCTCAATTTCATTTCATCGTACCGTCTTAGAAGAACATCAACGTCCGCTTTACTGCTCGCCCAGTCAACGTCGAAGCCAAGCGACCGGATGAACTCCATCTGCATCTGCTGCAGCCGCGTCGGGATCTTGCCGGGTGCCTTCAACTCAACAAACAGCACTTGCCCGCCGGGGAAAAGTACAATCCGGTCAGGCACTCCATCATTACCGGGCGACACAAACTTATAGGCCCTGCCCCCCAACTCCTTGACGCGCTTTACAAGATACTTTTCGATTTCTCGCTCTCGCATTATCAATCCTCCGTTTATGCCTGTCACTACACTTACTACAGATTTTTTCTATAAACCTATCTAATCAGGCGTATTAGGCGCGTTATGTATATGCCTATATTACCTAATTTGCCTGTTTTTTATTTTTAATAGAAAATCTGTAGTAAGTGTAGTAAAGTAGAAATTATAAGCATGGCAGGCTGATTTCTTCAACTACACTTTAGTGTAGTGAAGTGTAGTAATCTGTAGTTAAGTGTAGTGCGCGAAATTGAATCTGTAGTTCGAAGTGTAGTAATCTGTAGTAAAGCGAAACGCTTTACTCGTGACGCTCAAATCCTCTTTGTTGACCGTAAGGCCCGAATAATGTACCGTATGGGATACGCTTCCATTCAGGTATAGACTCAATAATTGAGTTAATCTCCCGCGAGTCAGCTTGCTTGATGTTGCGCGGGTCGCCGCCGAAGCACTCGACCCAAATCTCAAGCGCACAGACACGCGTCCTCTTTGTAGTATCTCCGCTCTCCCGTGCGAAGCCGTCAAGCCAATACATGCGCCGCTCGGATATCGTACGCTTGTCCCAGTCAAGCGGTATCGGACGCTCCAGGAACTCTCGGATCAGGCCTTCCTTAGTGTTCGACTCCTTATGGCTTTCCTGCTCCTGCAAAGCTATTTCGGCTACCTCTCCGCTGAGGTACAGCGGCTCGCCTATCCGCCAGCGTACGACGGCCTCGGCCCATATCTGGTCGACCTCGTTAGGCAAATCGCGGAACACGTCTTTTGTAGGCGTTTGCCTGTAAACGTCAACCGGCCAGAAACGGCGGTTGCCTGTACGGTCACGGAGAAACTCGCTGTCATTGGTCGTCCCGAAGAACACGCACCGGCGCGGATAAACGCACGTGCGCCGCCCATACGGCTCGCGGTAAATATCTTCGCTGCGGCTTAAAAATTGCTTTATCGCGCTGACCTCGGCTTTTGAAAAGCCCGCAAGCTCGCCTATCTCGTTAATCCAAACGCCCTGCAGCATCTCGGACGCCTCGCGGCCCTCGAACACTTGCAGGCTGTCCGAAAACCAGCGCTTGCCGAGCGTGCGGAGCAGCGTAGACTTGCCTATGCCTTGCGGACCGACGAGTATCGGCATATAGTCGTATTTGACGCCCGGCATCATCACGCGCGCGACGGCGGCAGTCAGGCTCTTGCGAGCCACTGCGCGCGTGTAGACGTTGTCCTCGGCGCCGAGGTAGTCGATAAAGAGAGTGTCAAGCCGCGGCTTGCCATCCCACGTAAGGCTGAGCAGGTAGTCTTTGACTTCGTTTACGATATGCCTGTGCGCGACCAGCGTTATGGCGTCGTAGATGCGCTTTTCGCCGGTGATCTCGTAGACTCTCTCAAGGTAATGCCGCAGGCCTGCGTCGTCGACATCGGTCCACTCACGCCGATCGGCTCGCTTGTCCCACGGCAGAGATCCGAGTACAAGTCCGCGGTTCGCGAACTCATCGTAGGCCAGCTTGCCGCATAACAGGGGATCGTTTTCGAGTATTATAATTACGTTGTCGGTCGTGTTGTTCGGCTTGCCGGTCGTCGGCGATATAGCCAGCTTGCTCAGCCAGTTTGTATCTGCTGCTTGCTCCTGTGCAGGTGCATCAGCTCCGAAAGCTTCGACCGCCTGTGTGTACCGCTCCGATGCCAGCAGTGCCGATACCTCCGGGTCCGCTATTGCCAGCTCGCACATCGCGGTGTATGACGGCAGCTTATTAACCGGCGTCTCGGGTTTGGCTTCGTCGTCTTTGTCGCCGTACATATGCAGGCGCACGAGGTCAAACGCATTGCAGAGCTTGCCGCATGCCGGGTCGGTGGCGTGGTGCGAATAAAGAAATGCGCCGTTTTCATATACAATAGCGCCGCCCGTAGTGCTGCCGCCAGTGTATGTATAGCGGTCATTATAGCCGTCGACCGGGAC
>ERZ773359.1564-NODE-1564-length-31147-cov-7.337161_pt1 | contig 31147 bp, 30 predicted proteins | sample MGYA00374955_ERZ773359 | MGnify/ENA primary metagenome ERZ773359 (study PRJEB29098, sample SAMN04486028) | biogas fermenter metagenome | study: EMG produced TPA metagenomics assembly of the Biogas fermentation microbial communities from Germany - Plant 4 DNA1...
TAGTTCACCTTTAGCAAATACTATCTTCTGTAGGTTTTCTAATGCCTTATCAGAAAACATTTCTCTTGGCATTGCTACTTCGAAACCATCAAATGCATTTTCACCATAGTTTGTGGGAATAAACCCTTTCTCCTCAAGCTTTGCGACCAAACTGTGTATTTCTGCAGGAGTCATGCTTTCATTTATTAAAAGCGATCCTTCTTTATCAACATTAGGCATAGTATTAATGATACCATTTAATTCGCCAAGTTTACTATTAGCTGTATTTAACGCTTTATAAATGTCAATATCATCATAGTTTAATCCAAACGGTAAATAGCGCATATTATCACCTTCATGCACAAATTTTATAATTTTTTGTGCGCAAAGTCAATATGTGCACAAAAAACATTCTAACTAAACTATATTCATCTTTTTTTATTTTATTATATCTAAAAGTCTTTAAAATAATAATATCAGGTTTATAGGCATAATTATGAAAGTATCCCATATCAACCTCTTTTATCACATGTTGATTAGTTTATATCACAACCATTTTATCAAACAAAGCCAAATAATACAAATTTTCTATAAAAAGAAAAAGCCTCATAATAGAGACTCGTGTTAAATATTTTTCATAATGACCGATTCGATAACATCGGCGACGTCCTCGCAGGCGTCACAACAATTTTCAAACTGCAAGAGGACCTTATCCCAGATAATCAATTCTATCGGATCGACCGTATCAACATAGAGTTTCCTGACGGCTTCCGTATAAAGGCGGTCGGCCTTTTCCTCAAGATTATTAACCTCGACGATATAATCTCTTAATTTTGTTGATTTCTTAAAATCATGAAACTCATCAAACGCCTTTACCAAAGCTTTACAACTGTCGATAACGATTCTCGAGAACTCGACGAGTTCCGGTCTCAACTTCTTCACGTTATACATGTAGAAACACAACAAAACGTCCTCAATGGCGTCGGTAACGTTGTCAATCGTTTGGCAGATCGCGATGATGTCTTCTCTTTCAATCGGCGTAATAAATTCCCTGATTAATTTAAAGATGACGGTGTGATTCGCGGTATCGGCCTGATGTTCGATTTCATGCATATTATTCAATTCTTCTTTAATGTCGCGGTTGTCATAATCAATAATGATTTCGTTTAAAAGCTCGGCTTCCCGCAAAGAATACTTTGCTAGCTCGGAAAAAGAAACAAAATAATAATTTTTTTTCAGTTTCGACATTTCCTTATTTTCCTTTCTCTAAAAGATCAAAATAAATAATTTCGCCATCCCGTAGCCGATAAGCCCGCATCCGGGAAAAGTCAATAGCCAGGTCATCACTAAATCGCCAACGACGTTCCACTTGACCGAGGAGAATCTTTTCGCGGAGCCGACGCCCATTATCGACGTCGTTTTCATGTGCGTGGTGCTCACAGGGATTCCCCACACCGACGAAAGCAAAAGACAACCCGAGGCCGCGAGATCGGACGCGAAGCCTTGATATTGTTCAAGGCGGACCATGTCCATCCCGACTTTCTTAATGATTCGATACCCGCCGATTGAGGTTCCCAAAGCCATCACTGCGGAGCTTAAGATCATCAGCCAAACGGGAATAAAGAATTCCGTAACCTGGTACTGTCCCTGGGACAGGAACACGCCGAGCATGAAAACGCCCATAAATTTCTGACCGTCCTGAGCTCCGTGCATGAAAGCCATCGCGGACGCGCTGACGATTTGTCCCTTTCTAAAGAAATTTTGCGCTTTGCTGCGGCGGACGTTTTTAAAGATTTTCTCCAATAGTTTTACAAAAAGCCAGCCCGAACCAAACCCTAAAACCGTCGAAAGGCCGATGCCGTAAAGCACTTTGACCCATTCGGAGGGATTGATGCCGGAAAATCCGTTTTGCAGGGCGATTGCCGCGCCGGAGATACCGGCGATCAAGGCGTGGCTTTCGCTTGTCGGGATTCCGAAAAACCAGGCAAGAGTCGCCCAAATAACGATTCCAATCATCGCCGCCGATAGCGCGGTTATCGCCAGTTTCGCGTCGCCGCCAAAATCGACCATATTATAAATGGTCGCCGCGACCTTGGCGTTAAACATCGTCATGATGAAAACACCGAGAAAATTAAAGAAGGTTGCCAAAATAATCGCGTTCCGCGGGGTAATGGCTTTTGTAGATACGCATGTGGCGATCGCGTTGGGGGCGTCCGTCCAACCGTTTATCAAAATAACGGCCAGAATCAGGAGAACCGTGACTAAGGCGATTGGATTGGAAATCACATGTTCAACAAACTCGAAAAAATCAATTGACTGCATAAGCTTCCTTTTTCATATTGTTTTTTCCAAAACATCATATCCGATTATAATTATTGTTTAATTTAATCCCGTGGATATGCAATAAAAACGTATAACTTGTATGCGAACAAAAAAACCAAGTAAAATTATATCATAAATCAATATTTTTGACAATGTGTAAAGATAATGATAACGGTTTTTTGTCATAATTTGGCTGTGATTATATGTATTTGCTTCCTTCCCTGACGCTCAGTCTAGCGAGCCGGCCTCGGTATCTATCGAGAAAATCACGCACCCAAACGGGATTCGTTTTGCTGTATTCGCGCAAACTCCAACCGATCGCCTTGTTTATGAAAAATTCATCGCTTCCCAAATTATTGCGGATAATCTCTTCCAATAAGGCGGTGTCGGTTTTGTCCTTCCGCTTGCGTTGATGATTGATGGCGATGCGCCGCAACCAAATATTATCGTCACGGCTCCAAGAAAGAAGGATCTCGTCTACCCGCCGGTCGCGAAAAGCGATATCGCCGATAATGGTATCCAAACTATCAACCGTGTCCCACCACGATTTTGTAACGGCCAAGCGTTTTAAGCGATCGATGTCATCGATCGTCAAGCGGGCGCGGATTCTATCCAAATAAGAAAGCGCCACGTACTGCAACTCCCTGCGCGGGTCTTCCCAACAGGAAAAAACAAAATTCCAGTCGACATCCTTTTGCTTACTCATTTCCATAAGAATCGGGGCGATTATTTCCCGCCGTTCGGGTGTTTTTATGCCATAAAAAAGAAACTGGTTGCGCATGTAGGCGGCCATTTCTTTCGCCCGGCGCGGGTTTTCTCTTTTCTTAAATTCTCCGACAATCACTTGATACATTTTTAGATCTCCGTTTCTTTTATTTTTTATCCGCAATATCGAATAAATTCATGTATATTCTACCCTTTTTTTATTATCAATTCAACATCCTTCTTGTGAAATAAAAAAAACACTAAATGCTTTAACAGCATTTTAGTGTTTTTTCGTCAATGTTTTATAACTCTTCTATCACCATGATATCAATGCTTAAACCGAAATAAGTGGAAACAGACACTTCATCGGGGCTTAACCCGATTATCGTCGTTTTGGAATATTCCTTTTGCTCATCAACAAAATCAGCAATCGTTTTGTCGGAAATATTCCACAGCCATAAAGGCGGCGCGATATCGATAACGCCAAATCGGACTTCTTCAAAATCATCCATTCGCGATAATATGTCGGCGACATGCATAACGTTAAAATACCCGGGTTCCGTTAATTCTAAATATAAATCATTAAAGCCTTTGCTCACGGAAGTAAAATCCAGATAAGGAAAATCATCAACGGTATAAGTTTTTTCTCGATCAAGGTTTGCCGGTCTTACTTTTAAGCCTTCATATCCTAAACGGAGGATGATAATATTTACAATCGCCCGTGACTTCGATTACCAACTCTTCCCCACCCTTAATCGTTTTGGTCCGGGCAAATAAATCGCGGTTATCATAACTCTCAAAAGCTCACTTCTCATTGTCCCCCTTAATTAATATCATATGCGGGCACAAAGGAAAAAAAACACCATGTTTCAATCATAAGTTTACATATTCTAAATTTTAACGTATTTTTCCTTCATAAACATTTTACCAAACATAACCAATTTTTTTTGATGGAAAAGTAAAAAAACCATACCGCTTCGGTATGGCGTTTTTCGAATGGTGACCCGTACGGGATTCGAACCCGTGAATGTAGCCTTGAGAGGGCTATGAGTTGACCGCTTCTCCAACGGGCCTTTTCACAACTATTATACTAAATATCGATAAAAAATACAATATGGAATTATAAGAACTTCTCGATTGCTTATTTAGTGAAAACACTTACTTTAAACCAACCTTGAACAAACAAAAAAATTATGGTAATATATTATATGGAATAACAAAATCTGTCAATAATTTTTAAAATAATTATACAGAAAGAGGGTAAAGAATGAAAGAAACCATGAAGGCCTTGGTTTATCACGGTCCGGGTAAAATTTCGCTCGACGAAGTGCCCGTTCCCAAAATCATTGAGCCGGATGACGCGATTGTCCGCGTCACGACTTCCACGATCTGTGGAACCGACATTCACATTTGGCATGGCGGTTTGCCGGAAGTAACGCCGCCCAGGATTCTCGGTCATGAGTTTTGCGGCGAGATAGTCGAGGCGGGGCCGGCCGTCAGAAACGTTAAAGTCGGGGATCGCTGCGCCATATCATGCGTTACCCAATGCGGCGAGTGTTTTTATTGCCGGACGCAAACATATTCGCATTGCGATACCGGGAGTTGGATTTTTGGTTACATGATTGACGGCTGCCAAGCCGAATACGTCCGCGTCCCCCACGCCAATCTGGGGTGTTACGTTATTCCCGATAATCTAACCGACGAGGACGTGCTGCTTGTCGGCGATATTCTATCCACCGGTTACATGGGAGCCGAAAACGCGCGCATCCAACCCGGCGATGTCGTCGCCGTAATGGGTAGCGGTCCCGTCGGAATGTGCGCGATGGCGACCGCGAGGTTATGGGGACCGTCCCGAATCATAGCGGTCGACACGATTCAATCGCGGCTTGACTTTGCCGTGAAGAACGGCTGGGCCGATGTCGGGCTCAATCCCAATGATTGCGATATCATTGAAGAAATCAAGAAATTGAGCCACGGCCGCGGCGCCGACGCTTGCATCGAGGCAGTAGGCGTGACGCCGACGATGAAATACGCCTTAGACGCGGTCCGTCCCGGAGGCAACGTATCCGTCATCGGCGTTTTCGAAAAACCGTTCGAACTGGAAATGAACAAATTATGGATCAAAAACATCAACATCAGCATGGGGCTTGTCAACGCCAACCGCATCCCCCAATTAATCGATTTAATCGCCGCGGGAAAAATCAACATGAAGCCGCTTATCACTCACCGCGCGCCGCTTGATGACATCTTAACAGGCTACGACGTTTTCGGCGGTAAAAAAGACAATTGCATCAAATGGGTAATCAACTATTAATAAAACAACAGCGCATGAGCGCCGACATTATCGGCGCTCATTTTTTTATACGCGCGTAAAAAAACTACTTTTTCAGTTTATCCTGAAAAAGTAGTTTGCATGTCTCGAATCATTTTTAATCATAAGTGATGGCGTCAACCGTTTTACGGTCTAATTTTTTAATTACCGCCGTCATCAACCGGATCGCGTTCTCATAATCATCCTTATGAACAATCGACGTATGAGAATGAATATACCTGGTGGCGATGCAGAATGACATCGCCGGGACGCCGCTATGCGTCAGGTGCACGGCGCCGGCGTCGGTGCCGCCGCGACGGAGATAATCAAGCTGGTAAGGGATGTTTTCCTCTTTCGCGATTTCAATGACCTTCTCGCGCAGGGCGACATGACCAATGAGCGCGCCGTCATAGACCAGAAGGCACGGTCCGGCTCCGAGTTTTATCGACATATCGGTTCCCGGGGTATCCTTGGCGATTCCCACGTCAATCGCGAAACAAATGTCCGGTTCGATCGCGTATCCGGAGGTGCGGGCGCCTCGCAGGCCGACTTCTTCCTGCACGGTACCGACGCCGTAGGCGATATTCGGATGAGTCTCGTCCTTAAGACGCTTGAACACCTCGAGAACGATCGCGCAGCCCAAGCGGTTATCCAATGCCTTGCCGAGAAGATAATCGGGGTTGGCAAGCGGGCGGAAAGCAATCTTCGGGCAAATCATGTCGCCGACACGGATTCCCAAGTTTTCCGCTTCCTCTTTGTTTTTAACGCCGATATCAAGAAACATATCGTCAATTGTCGCAGCGGCCTTCGCTTCCTCGGGTTTTAAAAGATGCGGCGGTTTCGACCCGATCACGCCCTCGTAGGTTTTCCCCTCGACGGTCGTTACCGTGTATTGCTGGGCAAGCATTACCTGGCTCCACCAGCCGCCGATTGTCTGAAACTTCAAAAATCCCTCGTCGGTAATTTTAGTCACGATCATTCCGATCTCGTCCATATGACCGGCGAGCATGATTTTCGGACCGGCCGGGTCGCCCGTCTTCCGGGCGATGATCGAACCCAACCCGTCATACGAAATCTCTTCTTTGGACACGACTTCCAAGAATTCGCGCTCCATAAATTTGCGCACGTTTTTCTCGTGGCCGCCGATGCCGTCAATCTCGCAAAGTTCCTTAAGGAGTTGTGCTTCTTTAGTCAATTTCACGCCCTGATTTCATCGCCTTTCTCTTCTTCGGGAATTATGACCTCTTCCTTCTTCGGCAAAGGATCCTCTTTCCTATCTTCTTCAATTACTTCTTCTTTTTCTTTCTTTTTCTTTACTCTTCGCGTTTCTTCTTTCGCAAGCCATTCGTAACGGTAATTCTTATAGTTCTTATACCCGTCAAAAGCGATGACCAGCGCGCTTAAAATGGAGAAAATCAACAATATCCAGGCCAAGTTTTTCTGATTAAAGAAATCGGTAAAAACGATAATCGGCCCCAAGGTGATCACGCCGATATGGGTCGCGAACTGCGCGTAATCGGTCGATTCCTTCCGCAAAACCGTGGCGAAGAAATAAAGAACGCCGCGCAGCCAGAGAATGCCGCCGACAGAATAGCGCAAGAGGCTTTGGGAAGCATCGTCTTTCCCGCCCTCGAGAACCAAAAGGATTCCGACCACGACATTAAGCAAAATCTCAACAAGATAAATTGACATCATCAACCTGTCTTTAGTCGTCTTAAGCAGCGGATATAACCTGAACAAGCCGAATATAATCAAGGCGATGCCGGCGATATACAGGAAAATATCCGGGGTGACTACAACAACGATACCGACGGCCAAAAGGATGGCGGCGCCGATCCATTCAAAAACAAATAGATATTTTTTGAAGAAGTTTTTCATGATGCCTCCTACATTCTTTCTTTTACGCTAACTCCGATTAAATCTAAGCCGTTCTTCAAAACCGTCCGGACCGCATCCATTAACGTCATCTTTTCCGCCGTCTCCAGCGGGTCGTCTGTGATAATCTTTTCGCTATTATAGAAACTGTGCAAACCGGAGGCTAATAACAACAAATATTGAGCTATCTTATGCGGCAATCTTTTTCCCGCCGCTTCCTCGACATATAAGGGATACACGGCAAGTCCGAGAAGCAAATCCTTCGCTTTCGCGACGTCCAAAACCTTAAATTCTTTAACCGGCTCGTACGTCAAACCCTGCTCGGTTAATACCCGGAAAAGCGAACAAATCCGGGCGTAGGCGTACTGGACGTAATAAACCGGGTTTTCGTTTGACTTTTTCACCGCGAGATCAAGATCAAGATCAATGTGCGTGCTGAGCGCTTTCTCGACGTACATAAAACGCAAGGCGTCGCTACCGACCTCGTCGATCAAATCGCGCAGCGTGATCGCCTTCCCGCTGCGTTTGCTCATTTTTACTTCCTCGCCGCCTTGGATGACGCGCACCATCTGCAAAATCTCAATATGAATATTTTCCGTATCGTATCCGAGTAGTTCTAAGGCAATCTTCAAGGGAAGAATATGACCGTGATGGTCGGCGCCCAAAACATCAATCAAGTAATTATACCCGCGGTTGATTTTATTGGCGTGATAAGCGATGTCGGGAGTGATATAAGTAAAGTTTTTATCGCTTTTCACGATGACCCGGTCCTTATCGTCACCGCGCAAGGTAGTTTTTAGCCAAAGCGCGCCGTCGGCTTCGTAAACGTAATCTTTGGCCTTATAATAATCAACTACTCTTTGCACTTCGCCGCTGTCATAAAGGCTTTTCTCGCTGAACCATACGTCAAACTCGACGTTAAACTCCCGCAGGTCCCGCTTCAAGCCGTCAAGCAAATATTCGAGCCCGAAAGAGCGGATATCGTCGTACCACTCGTTATGAAGATAATAATCGCCTTTTTCTTCTTTGATTAGTTTGGCAATCTCGATAATCTCCAGGCCGTAATAGCCGTCCGGGCCCAATTCGCACGGAAGCCCGAAAAGTTCCTTGTATCGCTCGTAGATGGAAAGGGCGAGGTTATGAACCTGGTTGCCGGCGTCGTTAACGTAATGTTCCGTCGCGACCTCATAACCCGCCTTGCGCATAACGCGCGCCAGGGAATCGCCGTAAGCGGCGCCGCGGCCGTGTCCGATATGGAGATATCCGGTCGGGTTGGCGCTCACGAATTCCAGGTTTACCTTCACGCCGCGACCGATATCGCTTGCGCCGAAGTCTTCCTTTTCATTTAGAATCTGGAAAACTACCCGGGAAAGATACCGACGGTCAAGGTAAAAATTAATAAAACCGGCGCCGGCCACTTCGACTTTCTCGAGATTCAGCTTCCGACAATCAAGTCTTTCGACGATCTTCGCGGCTAACGCCCTCGGGTTTTTCCGCGCCCGTTTTGCAAGGCGCATCGCCAAGTTCGTCGAGAAATCGCCGAAAGCGGGATCCTTCGGCGTCTCGATTTCAATCGCCGGGATATCTTCAATCTCGTAATCGGCGATGATCGTTTTTAATTCTTCTTTTATCGTTGTTAATATTCTTCTAATCAATGCAATCACCGTAAATTCTTCAATGTTAATTTTCCCAAAAACGCGGATAAAATACGGCGCAAACCGTTTTAAAAATTATATCACAATCTTGAATAATTGTTAAGCATTATGTATAAATAATGTAAAATTGTTCCGGCGGAGAGCGGTTAAATCGACAATGATTCCGAAAAGAATATTTTGGATCCCCGCCGTTTGGTTAGCGTTAGCTTTCTCGCCCCAAATTAAATCGACAAATTCCGGGTAATCGATAAACGGGTTGCGGTTATTTTGGTAAGAATAGATTACCTCGTTCCGGTTCCGCTCGAAATCATCAACCGGGTCTTCCTTATGCCAGATAAGAAGAACGGAAAGTTTGCCGTGATAAGGCTCCGAACCGTTCCCGACGCAATCGTTTAATTCCAAATCTGGCTCGCCGCTCTCGCCTTCATAACGCGTCGCCATATAGAAAAGGATCCTGGCGACGTCGCCCTTAACCTCGTCGCGCGGCTCGAATGAGTTGCTGTCGCTATAATTAAACGAAGAACCCGGCGCGTAACCGCGTCCGGGGCTTACCAAAGTGCCGCCTTCGTCGAAATCCTTGTTTCCGCGTATGCTGTTGACTTGCGAGTCCGTCGGCCGCAGATTATGAATATCGCTTCCGGCCGGACGGCTCGTGCCGAAGTTGCCGTGAGATTTTGCCCAAACGTGTTCCTTATTCCAAACTTGGGAATTGTAAGAACTTTTCGGCTCGCTCCTGCCGGTGTAAAACAAAATCACGTTATTCGGGTTTTCCGGATCCTCGTCCGTCTCCTCAAGCAATTTGGTGGTGCTTGTATAATCGTATTCGTAATGATCTTTGATAATATTGTGCAGGAACGCCTTCAGTTCCGCGCCCGTAAGCCCCTCCGCGCCCCGATAATATTCCGATAGCGTCTGTTCAATTTTCTTAACCGTGATCAAAAAGACGGCTTCGTCCGTCAAACCGCGGTATTCGAGACTCACGGTAACCGTGACGAACTCGTCCTTAACGCCGCGCGTTACCGCGCCCTCGTTATCAATTACCGCCGGATTATCGCTCTCCCAAGATAATAGGACCTCCCCGACTTCCAACGGGAAATACAAATTCTCGGTAACGTTATCGAGATCAACGCCCGAAAGAAGGCTTTCCTTTACGGATTGTAACCATTCCCAATCGTCGACCTGAGTATCCCGCGCCTTTACTTTCAATGTGAAAGTTTTAGTCGCTTTAACGCGGTTATAGGTGAGGGTTGCCTTAAGCGAAACCATCCGGTCATCATCCGCCCGAAACACGCGGCCTTCGTTGGTCACGACCGCGGGATCGCCGCTTTCCCACTTGATCGCCACGCCGGAAACAAGTTTCGGCAAATCCAAATCCTCGGTCACTTCGTCGAGGTTTTCGTTTTGTAAAAGATTCGCGAGAACCGCCTGAACCAACGCGTTATCGGCGGTGTCATCGGCCAAAACGGTAAAAACAAAAGTTTTCTCGCCCATTGCCGAGCGATAGCTAAGTTTTACGGTCACGCTCACGGTAACGTCTGCCGCGCGGCGATAAACTATCCCCGCGTTATCGATTGTCTCCGGGTCGTCGCTTTGCCATTCCAGCCGCACCCCGTCGATTTCCGTCGGGAAATCAAGATCGGATACGACGTTATCTTTATCAATCCCGGCAAAGAGCCCGTCGCGAACGGCGATTAGTTTATCCATATCGTCTCTATCATAGGCCGCGACGGTAACTTTAAATATTTTATTGTCATTTAAGCCGTTATAAGAAAGATAGGCGTAAAGATCGACCTCGACCGCCGCGGCAAGCGGGTAAATCTTGCCGGTATTGTCGAGAACGTCGGGTTTCGAGCTGACCCAGGAAATTGCGACGCCGCTTACTTCTTCCGGCAAAACCAAATCGGAGCGCAAAGGCGCAGACGTTTGCCCGCGTAAAAGTCGCCTTTTCACATATTCGATCCTCTCCGCGGCCGAGCGCGATAGACCGACCACGGTCAAGGTATATTTTTTATTATCCGATAAATTCTCATAACTGAAATAAGCGTAAAGATCAACGGTGACGTCTTCTTCCTGCCGGAATACCTCTCCCTCGGAGGTAACAACGTCCGGGTCGCCGCTGACCCACGTAATGGCGACGCCTTCGATTTCCGAAGGTAGGATTAAATCGTCGGTCACCGCCTGCAAATTAATGCCAGCAAACACTTTGCCGGCAGCGATTTCAATCGGGTTTTTCGTTTTACAGCCAATTAAAATAATAAACAACGCAAAATAAAAAAAAGTTTTTATAATTCTTCTCATCATCTATTCACCTTCATTTATTATACCATAAAACAAGGGAAAATTGTGTAAAAATATATTATTTTGTCATTAAAAATTTGTTATTCATATTTATTTTTTTCCTGATAAGCATAAATTTAAAAAACAAGGATTTTCCCGGCAGGCGACGGCGCGATAAAACTGAAATTTTTTATAAGGGTAATTTATTATATTGGTCAATGCTTTCTCATATTTATGGTATAATACATATAACAAGGTGATGACCATGCGAAAAATTTTAGGCCTGATATTGGAACTTAACCCTTTCCATAACGGCCACGCATATTTTCTTAAAGAAGCGTCCGCAAGGGCGGCTCCCGATCTCACGGTCGCCGTCGTCTCGGGGAATTACACGATGCGCGGCGATCTTTCCGTGATCGATAAATTCGCGAAAACGAAGCTTCTGCTTAAAGCGAGCGTCGACATCATTCTCGAGTTGCCGTTTGTTTCCGCGGTCAACAGCGCCGATTACTTCGCCGCGAACGCCATCGCCATCCTCAACGAGATGGCGATTACCGATATCGCCTTCGGCGTCGAGCTTGACGACTTGGCCCGGTTAACGCGGATGAAAGAAATAATTGACGACCCCGGTTTTGACCGGGAAGTCCGTGCGCATCTCGCAAAAGGGCTGTCTTACTCCGCGAGTTGCTATCGCGCGCTAAAGGAGCTGACTCGCGACGGAGAAATTATCGAAAACTTTACGCTCCCGAACAATACCTTGGCCGTTCAATACTTAAGAAGCATCGACAAGACGGGACGGGATATCGCCGTCACCTTGGTTAAAAGAATCGGAAACAATTATTTCGACGAGGAAGCGACCGGCCCGCTGGCAAGCGCGACCGCGATTAGGAATCTTCTCCGCGAACATAAAGACCCGACGCCCTACCTTCCCGAAATATGCAAAGACACGCCCTTTATCGATCTCGCGACGGCGGAAAAAAATATCATGCTCCTGCTTAAATACCGCTTTCTGAGCGGCGCCGCGGCGATGCGTTCCGTTTTAGGCGTCGCCGAGGGCATCGAAAACCGTTTCGCGGGACTACTTACCCGGGAGAACGATTACCGGGAATTCGTCGGGAAAATGCAAACGAAGCGTTATCCCCGCAATAAAATCAAACGATTGATAATGCATATTTTGCTTGCTACGGACAAAAAATACGAGGAGACGAACAGCTATTATCTTCGCCTTCTCGGCGCGAGCCAAAAGGGGCTTGCCCATATCCGCGGACTCCCGAAAGCCACGAAGGATAAAATCATCACCTCTTTTAAAAACACGACCGACGAGATCGCGATGACCGAACTGAAAGCCAGCCGGCTTTACGATTTGCTAACGGGCATGACGACCGCGGACAATGAATTTAAAATACCGATAATAGGAGAAACAACATGAATACGAAACTAATCCGGGAAAAAATCGGCCGCTTGATCGACGAAACAAGCGGAAAAACGCTCGAAGCCGAGGGAGCAATCCGGCATGTCGGCGTCGACGCCGAGAAAAACCTTGCGGTTCTTATAATCGCCCTTCATAAAACGGGCGGCGAAGCCGAGGAAAAACTGAAACGGGAAATCGCCCGCGTCGTGAAACAAGATTTGGGCTATAGCGGCGTTAAGATCCAGTTTGAGGAGAAAAGAAAAATCGAGTCGATCGTTAACCGCGACGTCCGGTTTATCATCATCACTTCCGGAAAAGGCGGCGTCGGGAAATCGACCGTCGCCGTAAATCTTGCTTACGCCCTCGCCAAACTGGACAAAAACGCGGCGATAATCGATGCCGATATCTACGGTTCCAGCGTCCCGGCGATGTTGGGAATGACGCTTGAATATCCCCGGGCGACAGCCGAGAAAAAAATAATTCCTTTCCGCCGCCACGGGATCGAGATCATGTCGACGGCGTTCTTTACCGAACCGGGAAACCCGGTCATCTGGCGCGGCCCGATGCTTCATCAAATGCTGGAGAACTTTTTTTATCAGGTCGCCTGGAACAAAAACCTTGATTTTATGATTATCGACGCGCCGCCGGGAACCGGCGACGTTACCATTGACTTGAAGAACATCGTGCCGACTGCGGAAGCGATAATCGTCACCACCCCGCACCTGGCCGCCAGCGACGTCGCCACGAAAGCGGGAATCGCGGTCCGGAAACTGAAACAAAGTATTATCGGCGTGGTGGAGAACATGGCTTATTACGAAAACCCGTCGACCGGGGAAAAGGAATATATATTCGGCCGGGGCGGCGGCGAGGCCGTCGCGGAAAAACTTGATTGCGAGCTCATCGCGCAAATCCCCATCCGGCAGCCGAAAAAACATCTCGCTCTTTACGAACCCGAGGAGGAAAACGGAAAGAAATTCATCGAACTTGCTTCTTACGTTATCGCTTTTGAAAGTTAAACCGGCGCTTTAAAAAGGTGAAGCCTAATCGGCTTCACCTTTTTTGCGTATTTATGCTGTTCTTTATCTTACTTCCAACCATTTATTATATTTTTCCACAAGCTCAAGAAATTCTTTTTTATACTCATCCGCCGGATATTGGCGTAACCCGCCGTCGAGGTATCCAAGGCGAAAGCCGAAACGCTTTGTTCTTGGGCGGACACGAACGGGTTTTCCGTTATGTCCAAATAACTCTCGCCAAGCGCGTCGGGAACGACTACCATCGGATAATTATAACTGCCGTAATTTTGGCCGTCGCAACCGATGAAAACGAATAAAAAGAAAACGAAAGCGAAAAGACAGAATATTTTTCACCTCAACCTTAATACGAATTAACTGCTTATTTGACAATTATTAGATTTTACAAAGCAATAAAAAGGCGAGATTTTGGTCTCGCCTTACATTTTCGGCCGTTTTCTTTTTGACGGCCCTTTTCGGTTTCAAGCAAGAGATTTATTGCTCGTCTTCGTCGTCTTCATCATCTTCGAAATCGTCTTCATCATCACAATCTTCGCAATAATCTTCTTCTTCATCTTCGTCTTCGTAGTCAAATTCTTCGGCGTTGTCTTCCTCGTATTGCTTCAGCACGCGTTCGATTAATTCCCATTCTTCGTCCGTCTCGATCGGGAACAATTCCCCGTCGCCGTCCTTGCCGGGAACATAGGAAGCGGCCATCACTTCGATATTGTCTTCTTCGTTTTCGGAAACCGGGTAAAACAATACGTAACTCTTCTTAAACATTTCCGAGTCGAACGTGAACAGTATCTCGCAAAGGATCTCGTTGCCGTCTTCGTCGATAAAGGTAAGATGTTCCTTATCCATTATTTTTTACTCCTTTCTGCTTATTTATGGTTGAATCAAGATAGCTTTGTAGGATAACGGCCGCTGCAAGCTTGTCGACATGCTTTTTTCTTTTTTTCCGGCTTACATCCGCCGACAACATTACCCTTTCGGCTATCCGCGATGTCAACCGTTCGTCGATCATTATCACTTCCAAAGCAGAACTTTCCGATAACAGTTTTTCAAATCTCCGGCAATACTCGGCCAGAGTACCCATATCGCCGCTCATATGCCGCGGCAATCCCAAGACAATTTTTTCAACCCGATATTTGTCGATGACATCAAGAGCGGCCTCAAGCGCCGCCTCCAAATCGTATTCGGGAATGCGAGCGGTGCCAAGTGGCGTCGCGATCGTGGCCGTTTCGTCGCTGATCGCCATTCCCAGCGTTTTCGATCCCAAATCCAGCCCTAGTATTCTCATAGACGTTCCGTTATCATGGTCCTGACCGCGGCCACGGCCTCGGCGAGGCGCGCCGCGTCGCGGCCGCCCGCCTGGGCGAAGTCTTTCCGACCACCGCCGCCGCCGCCCAAGATCCCGGCCGCCAGTCGGACGGTCTCGCCGGCATGAAGTTTGTCGATTTTATTTTTCGAGACAAAAACGACCTTCTCGGCAACGATATTGGCGATAAACACGATTGAGGAAGGAAGTTTGTCGGAAAGACGGTCGGCCAGGTCTTTTTGTTGTTCGACGTCCATTCCCTCCGTTGTGATAATTAAAACATTATAGTCGCCGATTGTCAAGACATTTTTCAAATAATTGTCAAGGGAAACGGCGTTTTTCTCTCTTTTGCTTTTTTGGTAAGTTTTATCCAATTCCCGCGCCGCCTCGCGCCACGCCGCGGCGTCCCGGCCAAGGTTGATAAGGTAACGGTAACCGGGCCGGGGGGCGCTTAACGCGGGCGGTCGGAATTCGAGTTTGATATCCTCTTCCCGGGCGGCGGTAAGAATCTTCTCCGCCTTCGTGGCGAGGTCCCTGATCTCCGTTTTCAAATGCGCCGCTGCGCTATCGACGGCGGTCTTGACGGCGTCGCCGGTCGCGGCCTCAATCCGGAAGATCCCCGATCCCTTGCTTTCGATATTATAGATTGCGAATCCGCCGATATCGGCGGTGTTCGCGACATGGCAGCCGCCGCACAGTTCTTTGGAAAAGACGGTGTCGACGACGCGAACGATCTCATCATATTTTTCGCCGAAAACGGCCTGGACATTCATTTTTTGCGCTTCCTTAAACGGCAGCTCGTAAATAGCGACCGGGAACCCTTCCCTGATTTGCCCGTTGACCATATCCTCGACCGAAAGGATCTCCTCTTCGGTAAGGTTTTGATAATGATTAAAATCAAAGCGCAGGTATTCGTCGCCGACGAACGACCCTTGCTGGCGGACATGGGGACCGAGAACGCGACGCAAACTCTCGTTAAGCAAGTGAGTCGCAGTATGGTTTCTAGTCACGCGGGCACGGAACTCAGGATCGACTTCGAGTTTCACCCGTTCGCCGACGGCGAGACTATCCCGTCCCAATTGTACCACCGAAGCGTGTTGAAAGTTGGGTAATTTTATCGTATCCGTAACTTCGTATGTTTTTCCTTTGAATATGAGCCGGCCCTTATCGCCGATTTGGCCGCCCGACTCGGCGTAAAACGGCGTCTCTTTAAAGACGACGAGCGCCTCGCCGGAGGCCAAGTCGACCCGTGCTCCTTCCTTAAATAGAGCTAGAGTTTCTGTTTCCGCGCTAAGCTCGCGGTAACCGAGGAACTCGCTTTTCTCCGTAAATGACAAAAACGCCTCGTTTTGCGCGGTCATCGATTCCTCGACCTGCCGGGAACCGCGGGCCCGCGCTTTTTGTTTCTCAAGCTCGCGATTAAAACCCTCGACGTCGACGTTAAACCCATGTTCACCCGCGACTTCAAGCGTGAGTTCCATCGGGAATCCGAAAGTATCGTAGAGAAGAAAAGCGATCTCGCCGGGAACGGTCTTTCCCGGGGCGGAAGCGATAAACTCAAGCAGGCGGTTCTCGCCCGTCTCCAGGGTCTGGAGGAATTTTTCTTCTTCCCGCTTGATCTGCGCGGCTAAAAGTTCGGTCTTTTCAGTCAGGTACGGGTAATATTCTTTCATTATTTCCGCCGCCACCGGGACTAACCTGTAAAGGAACGGCCGATCCATGCCGAGTTTTTTCCCGAAGCGCCCGGCGCGTCTAAGCAAACGCCTCAGGACATAACCGCGGCCTTCGTTCGAGAGAATCGCGCCGTCCGCCAATGCAAAAACCACGCTGCGCAAATGGTCGCTTATCACCTTAAAGGCCATCTCGCCATGATACGGGACGCCCGTAATCGCTTCCGTCGCCTTGATTATCGGCAGGAAAAGATCGGTCTCGTAATTGGTTTTAGCGTCCTGCATAATCGCTGCCACCCGCTCCAATCCCATGCCGGTATCGATATTCTTGCTCGGAAGCTCCCGGTATTCGGAACGGTCCTTGCCGGATTCGGCGTTATATTGACTGAAAACGATGTTCCAAATCTCGACGAAACGGTCGGTGTCGATATCGCGGCGGATCGCCTCGACGCCGAGTCCTTCCGGATCAAATTCGGAGCCGCGATCGTAGAAGATTTCCGAACAGGGACCGCACGGGCCTTCGCCGATCTCCCAGAAATTCGATTCCAGCGCGATAATATGGTCGCGGGGAACGCCGAGACTGATCCATTTCTCGACCGACTCGACGTCCGCGGGGTAGACGGTAAAATACAGGCGATTAATATCGAAACCGAACCAGCGGGGCGAGGTCAAAAGCTCAATCGCCCAGGTTAAGGCCTCGTCGCGAAAATAATCGCCGATGGAAAAGTTTCCGAGCATCTCGAAGAACGTATGGTGACGGGCGGTCTTGCCGACGTTTTCGATATCGTTGGTCCGGATGCATTTCTGCGAGTTGACCATCCGCCGGTTTTTGGGGATTTCCCGACCGTCGAAATATTTCTTTAGCGGCGCCACCCCGGCGTTGATCCACAACAGCGTCGGGTCGTCGACGGGGACGAGCGAGGCGCTCGGGATAATATCATGCCCTTTTTCCCGAAAAAAATCCAGCCACATCTGCCTTATTTCGCTGCTTTTCATCTTTTTCATATCCTGCACCTACTGTTTCTATTTATCCGATTCCACGTCTACCAAAGACGGAATAATAATCGGGTTTTTCTTCGTCATTTTGAATATTTCTTTGCCGATGGCGTCGCGCAAAGATGTTTTCAAGTCGTTCCAATCGATATATTTTTTTAGGAAATAAATATCGATAATATCGCGAGCCACATTCTCGATCTTCTTCTCGACCTTCTCGGCCGTCGTCCCGGTCATAAAGCCTTTCAGTATCACCCGCGGGCCGGAAACAATCTTTTTCAGCCGGACGTCCAAAACGACGATGACGAGAATTATTCCTTCCTGAGACAAAAGCTCGCGGTCACGCAATACGATCTCGTTAATGTCGCCGACGAAGGAGCCGTCAACGAGTACGTCGCCGACGGGAATTTTCTCGCCTTTGGTCTCGAGTTCCCTGTTAACGAAACTCACCATATTCCCGTTATCGAGGAGGATGACGTTTTCTTTTTTATAACCGGCGTCGAGGGCGATATCGTACTGCAGCCGCTGATGCCGGTACTCGCCGTTAATCGGGACGATATATTTCGGTTTGAGAAGCGAATATAATAATTTTAAATCCTCGCTGTTGGCGTGCGAGCTTTGCAAGATCTCCTTGGGGATAACCGTGACCTTGGCGTCAAGCCGATAGAGAAGGCCGATCGCCTTTTGGGCGAGGCGCTCGGTTCCGGGCCGCGGCTCGGAAATGATGACGACATGGTCGCGGCTCGTTATCTCGATCAGCCGGTCCTGGCCGGTGCTCATCCTCTGAAGATTATAATACGGCTCGTGTCGGTTGCCGGTGACGATAATCACGAGATCCTCGTCGTCGTTTTTGTTATCGTCGGTTATGTATTTTAAATTAACGAGCCTATCCGGGGGGATATTTAAATAATCATTTTTTAGGGCGATGTTAATCGTCTTTTGGGCTTTTTTCCCGATAATGGCGACGCGGCGGTTCTTCTCGACACTGATGTTTATAATTTTTTGTATCCTTTGCAAATCGTCGGAAAACATCGAGAAGATAACCCGTTTCGACGACTGGAGTATATCGCCGACTTGATGGATCAAAATATAATCGTTGGTCACGCGATTGATATTGCTCACGCCGTTGCTTTCCGAAAACAACGCCAAAACGCCGTCTTTCGCCGTCTCGACGATCTTTCGGAAAGACGTTTGATACCGGCGGTCGGTATTATGAATAAAGGAAAAATCGGGGGCGTACACGAGTCCCCCGTCGGGGGTCATGATCGTGATCCCGTAGGTCTCCGGGATGCTGTGGCCCAAGGCGAAAAAGCCGACGCGGACGTTCCCGAAAATAAGAACCTTATCGTCGGTCACCCGGTAAAGGCGGTAATCCTCGACCGGCATCCCCGCGTCGATCAAAGCCAGTTCCGCAAGCGCCATCGTGAAACGGGAGCCGAAAACGCCGACGTTTATTTCTTTCAATAATTCCGGCAAAGCGCCGATATGGTCCGCGTGACCGTGGGAAAGAAATATTCCCTGGATCCTGTCCTTGTTCTCCACCAAATACGAAAAATCGGGGATAACGACGTCGATGCCGTATAAATCGAAACTCGGGAACTTTAGCCCGCAGTCCAAAACAAATATCTTCTCATCCACCTCGGCAATATACATATTCTTGCCGGTTTCCCCCAAGCCGCCTAAAGCGCAAAACTTAATAACACTCATCTTATCACCTGTTAAAATTCCTCAAATATTCTTCTTCTTCTTTTTCTTTTTGACGATTTTCCCCGCCCGCGACCCGCGTCAACTTTTCGTAAATATCGGGATAGCGACGGGAAATATTCTGCGGTTTAAAATTCTCGTTCAGCCAGGCGAGCGTCGTCAGACCGGTATTAATCAACTCGCCTTTTTGGTTATAGATCTCGTACGCGAAGACCAAACGGACGCCGGTCACGGCAACGAGCTCGGTCATGAGTTCCAATTCGTCGCCATAATACGCCGGGCGGTGATACTTCACGTTTAGCTCGACCAAGGCCTGGGAAAGGCCGCGCTTCTCGATTTCGTGAAACGGCATCCCGAGGGTTTTGCAGAAATCCGTCCGCCCGCACTCGTACCACACCGGGTAGACCGAGTGATGGATAACCCCCATTTGATCGGTTTCCTGATACCGGGGAATTATTTTGGTCTTAACGCGCATGCTCCGCCTCCGCTGTTGATTATATATATAACAAGTATACCATTTTTTCCGAAAAAAATCAGCAAAAATGAAAAAAACTTACCGGCAAAAAAAACAGAGTTAACGAATAACCCTGTCTTTAGCGCGCCGCTTTTATTTCACCTCGAAACTAGAACAAAAAGTCTGATCCGGATGCAAGGCGCGGGAACCGTCGATTTTAATCTCCTTGGCGTAGCATATCCGGTGCGAATTATACTTGCAATTGACCGCCTCGCAGTAAACCGGCATTTGATAATTAATTTCCCCGATGCTGCCGATTTCCATGAGGTAAGAGTCGTCCCTTTTGTCCGGGACATCGCGGGAATAACTTTGGCACCGGGTTTCTTCCTCGGCGAGCGCGGTCGCGCCCTTGACGATAATGCTCGCGCGCGTGCAATGACGCTCCCGGTAAAAGACGCAGGTTTTAACCCCGCATTTTAATCTTGGCATTGGTAACCTCCTGTTTTTGATTTTTATAGGGATAGCGGATGAGTATTTTTAAAAGCCGTCTAAAGTTAAACGGGACGAGCGGGTAAAGGTAAGGCTTCCCGACGCTTCTCAAGCGGGAGAGATAAACAAACCAAATTATTGCGGAGGCGATTAGCCCCCAATACCCGAAAAGAAAAGTCACAGCGATAAAAAACATCTTCGAGATCTTATTGGCGAGCCCCAGCTCGTAACTTGGCGTCGCGTAAGTCCCGACGGCGCTAAGGGCGACGACGAGCACCGTCTGGATGGAAAAGAGACCGACGGCGACGGCGATATCGCCGAGTAGGATTCCCGCGATCAAGCCCATCGCCGTCGAGAGCGCGGTCGGCGTGTGAATCGAAGCCATCCGTAAAAACTCGACCCCCACCTCGGCTATCGCCACCTGCAGGTAGATATTGACGGCGCCGGCCGCGGGAACGAAAAGCGCCGCGATGCCTTTAAGCGCCCCGACGTCCAACAACGCGAGCCATACCGGGGTCAAAAATAGCGAAATCAAAATCCCGAAATAGCGGACGGCGCGCAGATAGGTCCCCGATAGGGGCGTCTGCCGGTATTCCTCGGTGTGCTGGAGATGATCGGCGAAAGTCGCGGGGGCGAGAATCACGCTCGGCGAGGTGTCGACAAAGAGCGCGAACATCCCCTGGTAGAGATGAACGGCGACGGTATCCGCCCGCTCGGTATAACGGACAAGGGGATAGGGGTTAAAACGCTGACGAACGATGAGTTCCTCAAGCGCCTTGTCCGCCATAATCAGATGGTCGACCTTGATTTTTTCGAGCTCGCCGCGAATTTTATTCAAAATGGCCTCCGGGCACAGGCCGACGATATAACTTAAACAAACCGCGGCCGGGTTGGCCGCGCCGACGGTAAAAAGCTCGTTGCGCAGGCGCATGTCTTTAACCCGGCGGCGCAGGAGGGCGATATTGGTATGAAAGTTTTCCGTAAACCCGTCATGGGCGCCGCGAATAACCTTCTCCATATCCGGCTCGTCGATCGAGCGGTTCGGGTAACTGCGAACGTCGACCGATAGCGCCCGGTCTTCGCCCTCAAACACCATTACCAGCATCCCGTTAAGGAAGTCGAGATACAACTCTTCCTCGCTTTCAATAACCGCGACGGAATGATGCGAGAGGTTATCCAGCACGAGTTCGAAAGAATACTCCCGTTCCCGGGGAATCGCCAGAATGCTTTCGATTATCTTTATCGCCTGCATTCCGTCGGCGAGTCCGGAAAGATAATAGATGTTGATTTGCCGGGGGAAAACCTTGATTTCTCGTTTCTCGACGTCATAGGAAGAGCCGATGCCAAGTTTCTTCTCAAAATCCGATACAAAACCCGCGAAATCGTCCGTGTTCATCATCTATCCCTTCGGGCGGAAAATAAGGGCGATAAAGAAGGCGAAGATGATCGAGGCGGCTATCCCGGCCGCCGTGAGATTAAAAACGCCGGTCAGGATGCCGATATAACCCACCTCTTGCGATTTTTCCAGGGCGGCGTGGACGAGCGAGTGTCCGAAGGAAGAAATCGGGATCGTCGCCCCGGCTCCCGCCTTTTCCACAAGCTTATCGTATAGGCCGAACGTGTCGAACATCGCCCCCAGTCCGACAAAAAGCGACGTGATATAAATAGGCGCGAGTTTAATAACGTCGAGAATAATTTGCCCGAGCGCGCAAATCGCGCCGCCGACCAAAAAGGCCATTAAATAAATCATCTAGATACCGCTCCTTTCGATCACCGCGGCGTGGGCGACGCCGGGAATCGTTTCTTTTTGGGCGACGATAATCGGGTTGAGAAGCGCCCCGGTCGCCACCACCAATATTCTTTTATATGTTTTGTCCCGCAACTTGGCAAGCAAATACCCGTAGGTAACCGCGGCGCAGCAGCCGCATCCCGAGCCGCCCGCGAAAACTTGTTGTTTCTCGCGGTCATAAAGCATGAGTCCGCAATCATTATATCGTTCGGAGATATCGATTCCGACCTCGCCGAACATCCTTACGAGCATGTCCTTCCCGTAATACGAAAGGTCACCGGTAACGATCAAGTCGTAATCTTCCGGCTTGGTATTAAAATCCTTGAAGTGAGCGTCGATTGTGTCAAACGCCGCCGGAGCCATCGCCCGGCCCAAATCCAGGGGGTCCTTCAGCTTCGCGTCGATAACCTTCCCGATCGTGACCCCCGTAAGTTTAATATCGGTCGGCGAGTTTTTGAGCAGAACGACGCCAGCCGCCGTCGCGGTGAATGTTAAAGTGTCGGGCTTTTGCCCGCCGTATTCCGTCGGATAGCGGAATTGTCGTTCGGATGTCGCGTTATGCGACGAGGTCCCGGCCAAAACGCGGTTAAAGGCCCCGCCCGCGATCATCCCGGCGCCGATAATAATCCCCTCGACGCTCGTGCTGCAGGCGCCGAATATCCCTAGATAGGGTATATCGTATTCGCGCATTACGTAGCTTTGAATAACGATTTGATTGTTTAAATCGCCGCCGATGAAGCAATCGACCTCGCCGCTGCCGATATTGTTTTTTACGAGGCACTGTTCGACCGCGTCGCGCAACAATCTCATCTCCGCCTTCTCCCATGTTTTCATCCCGCAATAAAGATCGTCGTAACCCCGGTCAAAGTAAGCGCCCAACGGTCCGAGTTTTTCTTTCGGCCCGGCGGCGACCGCCGCCTCGCCGACGTAGACATTATCGAACGCGATGCTTTGTTTGCCGAGTCTCATCGTTATATCCTCAATAGAAAGCGGATTGTCCCGAATATGAACGCGCTAATAACGCCGACGACGATCACACTTCCCGCCACTTTAAACATGTTCGTAAAGACGCCGAGAATAATGCCTTCGCTTTTTGATTCCAGCGCGGCGCTCGTCATTGAGTTCGCGAAACCGGTTATCGGGATAATCGTCCCCGCCCCGGCAAACTGGCCGATTTTATCGTAAATCCCCAAGCCCGTTAAGAGCGATCCCAAAAAGACCATAATCGCGACGCCGACGCTATTCGCCAGCTCATTATCGAGCTCGAATTGTTTCTTCAAAATATCGATAATGATCTGGGCGAGTAAACAGATCATCCCGCCGACAAAAAAAGCCTTCGCCGTGTTGAAAAGGACCTTGCGCTTCGGCTTGGTTTCTTGTTTTGCTTTTTCGATCGCTTCTTTCTTTACATTATTCATTCCAAACACTCCTTTATTGCTATTGTTTGATTTTTTCCCCCGTTTATACAAAAAAAACTACCGCTTAGCGGCAGTTTTTCTTCGTTTTCTTTGCCTCGCGCGCAAAATTATTTGAATGATTACGGTCGGCGCGACGGCGAAAACATACACCCGCAAAACCTGCGTTTTCGTGAGCGGATAGGTCGCGAAAATTTTTTGAAAATACGGAACGAACAGGACGAGATTGATTAATATCATCCCCACGATAAACGAGAAAATCAACGCCCGGTTCCCCACCCGGCCCCGGAAGAGGATTTTGTTTCCGCGGCAGTTAAAACCGTGAAATAGTCGGGCCATGCAAAGCGTCCCGAAAACGCAAGTTCGCGCGGTGAAACGGTCGACGGCGAGCCCGGTATAATAAGCGAGAACGGTAAAGACGCCGATCAAAAGCCCCTCGAACATGATAATCTTCATCACCCGCGGGGAAAGGAGCGATTCCTTGACGTTTCGGGGCGGCCGCCCCATCAAGTCGTCATCGTTTTCCTCCATGCCGATGGCGATTGCCGGGAGGCTGTCGGTCAAAAGATTAATGAAAAGCAGGTGAACCGGGGCGAAGGGCACGGGAAGCGACAGCAAGCTCGTGTAAACGACGGTTAACAGTCCGGCCGCGTTTCCCGAAAGCAAAAACATTATCGCGTTTTGGATATTGTTATAAATCTTTCGCCCGTTCCGGACCGCCTTCACTATCGTGTAATAATTATCGTCGGTTAGGATAATCGCCGCCGCGTCCTTCGAGACCTCCGTGCCGCTTTTCCCCATCGCGATGCCAATATCCGCTTTCCTAATCGCCGGGGCGTCGTTGACGCCGTCGCCGACAAAGGCGACGACCGCGCCCAGCTCCTGCCAAGCCGACACGATTCGAATCTTATGCTCGGGCGAAACACGGGCGTAGACCGCGGTCGCGGCGATTTTCTCCCTTAATTCCGCATCCGCCATTTTATCAAGCTCTGCTCCGGTGATCACGGAATTTCCGCCGGCGGAGATTCCGAGCGCCGAAGCGATTGAGAGCGCCGTGTTTTGGTGATCGCCGGTAATCATTACCGGCTTGATGCCGGCCGCGATCGCTTCCTGGATCGCCGGCCTCGCTTCCTTCCGCGGCGGGTCGATAATCGCAAGCATCCCGAGGAAGGTAAGACCGCTCTCATCGGAAAATGTAATTTGCGCGTCTCCCGCCCGCGCCTCAAACACGCGGTAAGCGAAACCGATCGTCCGGTAGCCCTCGCCCGCGAGCCGGCGGTTTTGAATTTTCAGGTCGTATCGGTCGCCGGCGCCAAGGCGACGGATCCTGCCGTTAATATATAAATTCTCGCACTTCTCAAGGAGAATATCCACCCCGCCCTTTGAAAATATTAAGAGTTCGCCGCCGACGCGGTTCAGGGTGCTCATCATCTTCCGCCGGGAATCAAAAGGTATCGCCGACAGGCGCGGGTGTTTCTCGTACTCCCGGTAAACGTTGATCCCCAAACTTTTCACGTAATCAAGAAGCGCGTACTCGGTGGCGTTGGCGTTTTCGCGGGAGAGAAAAACCGAGTCGTTGCATAAGAGCGAGCAAAGAAGCAAAAGCCGCGCGCCTTTCTCTCTCTGGTTCAAACTGGCGGCGGGAACGGTCTTCCCCGCGAGATTCGCGCGATGAACTGCCATCCGGTTTTGCGTCAATGTCCCGGTCTTATCAGAACAAATCACGTTCACGCAGCCCAGGCCCTCCACCGCTTTTAATTCCTTGACGATCGCGTTTTCCGCGGCCATTTTTTGCGTTCCAATCGCGAGAACGATCGTGACAATCGAGCTTAAGGCCTCGGGAATCGCCGCGACCGCGAGCGCGACCGCAAACATCAAAGCGTCGACTAACGCGACGCGCCGGTAAAGCGAGAGACCAAAAATCACCGCGCAAATTATGATAATCCATACCGCGAGCCGGCGGCTGAATTCGTCCAGGGAAATTTGGAGCGGCGTTTTATGACTCTCGGCCGCCTCAAGCATTTTCGCGATTTTCCCGAGTTCCGTTTCCATGCCCGTGCCGGTAACGACCATCAAACCTTTTCCGGCGGTGACGAGCGAGCCGGAGAAAAGCATGTTTTTCTGATCCGCAAGCGGAGTGTCCGCTTTTTCGATCGTTTTCGAATTTTTTTCCACGGCGAGAGACTCGCCGGTAAGCGAGCTTTCGTTCACCTCGAGAGCCTCGCTGTAAAGAACGCGACCGTCCGCGCAGATGACGTCTCCAGCCCGAACGACGACGATATCGCCGGGCGTGATCTCCGCCGACGGGATATCGTATTCCTTGCCGCCCCGGACGACGCGGGCCGACGGCGCCGAGAGACTGCGCAGGCTCTTGAGCGATTTCTCCGCTTTGATGTGCTGGTAGCTGCCCAGGACGGCGTTTAGGGTGATAACGAAAAAGATTACGATCGTGCTTTCGATTTCCCCCGTGAAAAGCGAGAGTATCGCCGCGAAAATTAAAATTATAACGAGCAGATCTTTAAACTGCTCAAAAAAAACACGGGCCCGCGATTTCGTCTCCTTTTCCCGGATGATATTAAGCCCGTATTTTTTCCTGTTTTCGACCGCCCGTTCCGGCGATAGGCCGTCGTAACCGACGCCGAAATGGGCGAGAACCTGCTCTTTGGCAAGGTTTGAAAAGCGGATCATGAATCCCCCTTTGGAAAAAGGCTTTTAATATTATTAATACTAAAAGCCCGGCGGTTCTAGTATGTCGCCAGAACTGTTTGTCTGGTGACATATTATATATATTAAGAAAGGAGGCGATTTATACCTGGATGCCGGTCCCGAGCAAATACTTTCGCATTTTCTCAAGCGCCCGCGACTCGGCCCGCGAAATATTGCTTTGCGAGGCGTTTTTCATTTTCGCGACTTCCGCCTGCGTGTGGTTTTTAAAATAACGCAGGAAGATTATTTCGCGGTCTTCGGCGGGAAGGCTCGCGACCGCTTCCGAGATTTGCGTCCGCCTGTCCGGCGCCGCGACCCCGTCCAAAAGCTCGCGCTCTTCAACCGCGCCCGGTTTGTTGAGGGAAGCGATTCCCTCCAAGTAATTATAAGCCGTGATAACATCCTCGCGATTGACGCGAAGCTTCCCGGCAATCTCTTCCGGCGCGGCGCCGGGGTTTTTTTTTATCTCGCCGATAATCCGGAATAGTTTCCGGTTCAGTTTTATCAGCCGGTTTTCCCGCAGTTCTTTTTTGATCTCGCCGATAATATAATAACTCGCGAAAGTGTTGAATTTAACCCCGAGGCCGGGGTCATATTTTTCCGCCGCCCGGTATAATCCCATCAGTCCAACCTGACGCAAATCCTCCTTGCCGATAAAACCGTAATTCATCTTGTTCACGATTATCTCGACAAGACCGACATTTTCCTCAAACAGCCTCAAGCTCGATGTTTTTGACGGCAATAATCGTCGTCCCTTCGCCGGGGGCGGATAATACGGTGAGCTCGTCGGAAAAAATGTCCATGATCGTGAAACCGAGTCCCGCCCGTTCCTCGAAATCGCGCGTCGAGTAAAGCGGCTCCCGCGCCTTCTCGATGTCCTCAATGCCCGCGCCCGTGTCGACGACCTTTATCGTCAGCCGCTCGCCGGCAAGCTCCAAACACATATAAACCGTCTCCTTCTCGTTCTCGAAGTATCCGTGAACGATGGCGTTGGTGACGGCTTCCGACACGATCGTTTTGATCTCGTTGACGACGCTGAGCCGCAGGTTATGCTCTAAAAGAAAAGCGGCCGCCGCCGCCCGGGCAAAAACGACGTTGCGCAGTTTCGCGCTAAATCTCATTTCCACAAAATTATCCATCAGGCTACCCCCAAAAATTTATCTGCTTCTTCCTCGTTCTTTTTAATCACGCAGATCCGGTGTAAACCCGATAACTGCACCAAGCGGTTGATGTGCTCGTTCATCGCGCAAAGCACGACGGCTCCCGCCTTTTTTTTCAACCGGTTATAGCGACCGATAATAAAACCCACGCCGCTTGAATCCATGAACCGGAGTTGCTCGCAATTGATCACCAAATATTTGATCTGGTATTTTTCCATCAGTTCCACGATTCTCGTCCGCAACCCCTCGACGGTATACTGGTCGAGTTCGCCGTCCAACCGCACGTATAAAACGTATTTCTTGATAACGACTTGCGCGCTCAGCACCGGATGACTACCTCCTCGTAGTTTATATTTTACCTTTTTGCGCGTCTTATCGCAAGCGATCGTCTTAACAATCAAGACAAATTGAAAAAAGCGACCGCGAAAGGAGTCGATGCTTGGCGGATCGGGCGGAATGCGGGAGAAAAGCGGAGAAAATTGTTTTAAAATGCCGCGCGCCCTGCCCCTAAGCTGGACGCATTATACGAGCGCTTCCGTAATCGCGACAAACAATAAAAAAAACCGCGGATTGAAAATAATCCGCGGTTTTTTATTTGGATACGAGAAGTATCTCTTTCAGCACTTCCCAGAAAACCTTGAAATAACCCGCCTTCTTAAGTTCTTCTTTGACCGCCAAGTCGGCCTCCTTGATTAATTCCCCGTCGTAGTAGATTTTCATCGTCCCGACTTTTTTATTGTCGTAAGGTAAGTTTTTATAATCGATGTTTTTCTCGACCGTGATTTTCTTAAGTTTATCCCCCTTCTTCAGGAGCACGTTTACATCCTCGGTTATAATGACGTTATATTTCGCAGGGTAGACGCTAACATCCTCGTAAGTCGCGATTACTTGGTCTTTTTTGTAAATATTGTGCACGTCGTATGTCCCGAGGGCATAATTCAGCATTTGCATGATTTCCTGGTTGCGCGTCTTGGCGCTGCTTCCCCCCATGACGACGGCGATGAACCGCTTGTTGTCCCGACAAATCGTTGCCGTCAGGCAATACCCGGCTTCGTTCGTCCATCCCGTTTTGATGCCGTCAACCCCCTCGACAAACCTCACGAGTTTATTGGTGTTCACGAGCCAAAACCTTTTGTCGGTATCCTCGCGGACATAATCCTCGTAAATCTTCGTGTATTCGAGGATTTCCGGGTGATTGTTCACGAGATACGCCCCCATCAGGGCCATGTCGCGGGCGGTCGAGAGATGACCCGCTTCCGGCAGTCCGTGCGGGTTTTTAAAGGTGGTCCCGACGCAGCCGATTTCTTTCGCCTTGTTGTTCATCATTCGGACGAAATTTCCGACGCTGCCGCCGATGGCCTCGGCGAACACGACCGAGGAATCGTTCGCGGAATTGATCGCGATCGACTTAAACAAATCCTCGGCTTTCATTCCCTCGCCCGGTTCGAGGTAAATATTCGTCCCGCCCATGCTGGACGCGTATTCGGAGGCGTAAAGCGTGTCGTCGAAACTGATGACGCCCTTTTTTACCGCTTCCATAATCAATATCATCGTCATTATTTTCGTCATGCTCGCCGGGTGACGCCGGTCATCGGCGTTTTTCTCATAGATTACCGCGAACGTGGTCGGTTCGATGAGAATCGCGCTTTTTCCGTCCGTTACAAGTTGCGCTTCTTCTTCCCCGGCCCCGTTATCTTGCGCAGGGATGTCGATAAAAGAAAAAATAGCAAAAATCAGGCCGACGAGAATCGCGGAAAATATTCTCGTTATTTTCGTATTCACGTATATCACCGATTAATATTATTAGCGACCCCGGGAAAAAAGAACATTTTTGTCAATTATTACATGAAAATTTTATTTTGATTTTACACATAATATATTCAGGAAATAATGGAGGTTAACATGTCATTTGTTTACAATATAATCAATGGATTATCGAAACTTACAGCGAGTTACAAGCAGCCCTATCCCGATATTCACATGCTCGACTTTCGCATCGTCAATTCCTTTATTATCGGCAACGTGCAAATGCGCAAATACGATTGGGTGATTGTTGACGCAGGCATCGACAGTTCCGGACGGATGATTGTGCGGACGGGGGAAAAACTATTCGGGACAATCGGCGTCCCGAAAGCGGTCATCCTCACGCACGGTCATTTTGATCATATCGGCGGGATCGAAAAGATCTTAAGCCGTTGGAACGTACCCGTTTACGCCCACCCCGACGAAATTCCTTATTTAACCGGGGAAAAGCGATACCCGGAACCGAAACCCGATTCCGACGGATTGGTAGCGAAACTTTCGCCCTATTTTCCCGAGCGTTTTATCGAAAACATCGTGCCGCTTCCTCCCGACGGTTACGTTCCCTTCATGCCGGAATGGCGGTGGATCCATACTCCCGGCCATACCGCGGGGCATATCGCCTTATACCGGGAGTCGGACGGCGTCTTATTCGCGGGCGACACTTTCACGACCCTGAAACAGGAGTCGCTCTTTTCCGTAATCACGAAAAAAGAACAAATCAGCGGTCCGCCCGCGTATCTTACTCCCGATTGGGAGAAAAGTCGGGAATCTATCCAAACTTTGCGCGACCTAAACCCAAAATACGCTTTGCCGAGCCACGGCAAACCATTGGAAGGGATATCGCTTCTTAAGCATCTCGACTTGCTTCTTATTAACTTACGAGAAACAGCCGCCGCGGACCAATACGAGGAGCAACCGCGCGCATGAAAAAAAGCCCGATTTGACGGGCTTTTTTACGTTTCCTCCATGTTTTTATAACGCTCGTAAAGTTCTTTAAACATCGCGAAGTGCAAAAGTTCTCTCTCCCTCAGCCATAATAGCGGCTGGATTAAATCCTCGTCGTCAGCAAGGTCGATCAAGTTCTCGTATACCGCCCGCGCTTTTTGCTCGGCGGCCATATTTTCCGACATGTCGGCGACGGGATCGCCGACGGCGCCGACGTAAGCGACGGTAAACGGGACGCCGAAATTATCAACCGGGAACAAATCAAATCCCCTTTGGCCATAATGCTTCCCGAGACCGGCTTCCTTGATTTCCTCGATCGATGCGCCGGCCATCAATTGATGGACCATCGTCGCCACCATTTCGACATGCGATAATTCCTCGGTCCCGATGTCCGTAAGCAATGCGCGGCCGTGATCGTCGGGCATCGAGTATCTTTGATTGAGATAACGGAGCGCGGCCGCGAGTTCGCCGTCGGGGCCGCCGTACTGGGTGATAATCGTGTTCACCATTTTTAAATCGCGTTTCCGGACCTTCACCGGAAACATCAAGCGTTTTTCGTAACGAAACATTTTATGTCCCCCTAACCCATGGCCAACCGCCGACAGTCCAACTGAACGGGGCCGTTTTTAAGGCGTCTGATTCGGTCGTAATCGCTCCGAATCTTTCTTCGTAAGCGTCGCGGGCGCGCAAGTAGGCCTCCATAAACCCGTTATACAAGTTTATCGCCTCCTGGTCGTTCGGGAAATTATCGAGATACAACAGGATATCATGCGCCGCGAAAGCATACTTGTTTACTTCCTGCATCATCGCAGATTTCTCATCGGGCGGCGTCGGCAAACGCGGCGTGTAGTTTTTATACGGCCGATAGATGCCGCGAAACATCGTCCCTTTCACAAACCCCTCTTCCGGCGAGAAAACATTCAGCGTCGCGGTCGGGGGAGCCATTCCCGGCGAGAGCGGCTGCTGCGCGCCTCCCTGCGGCGGGCGCGGAATGTGCGGATGCAAGGGCTGCGGGAATTTTGGCGGCATCGGTCCCGTCAGCGACTGACACCCGCCCGGACAGCCTTGATTGCGTGAATTCATTTAATGTAACCTCCCAAAAGTAGTTTATTCACGCCCGCCCGAAAAGTATGGGCATAAAAACCAAAAC
>ERZ773359.1573-NODE-1573-length-31059-cov-9.901722_pt1 | contig 31059 bp, 28 predicted proteins | sample MGYA00374955_ERZ773359 | MGnify/ENA primary metagenome ERZ773359 (study PRJEB29098, sample SAMN04486028) | biogas fermenter metagenome | study: EMG produced TPA metagenomics assembly of the Biogas fermentation microbial communities from Germany - Plant 4 DNA1...
CCACAAAAATGGTCGGCCACGGTAAAGCCCCCATCCGCAGGGCAATATACATCGAGCTCGCCGTAATAATCGCCGAACCAACCGCGCCCAGGATCAAACTGCGGATGGTTAACTGCTCGATCCCCCATAAACCTTTCTTCTCATTCGCATTCTCCACTTTAAACTCCTCCTTCCATCAACCCAAACAAATGTTTAAGGTAAGAAAAACTCCTACTGGCGCTGGCGCGTCCGGTAGGAAGTTATTTCCCTAACCGCTTTAGAGTTCTTGACGACCTTCAATTGCTTTCCCCAAAGTCACCTCATCGATATATTCCAAGTCGCCTCCGATCGGCAGCCCCCGCGCTAAGCGGGTGACTTTGATCCGCAGCGGTTTGATGATCTTAGCTAGATATAAAGCGGTTGCTTCACCTTCCATATCAGGGTCACAGGCGAGGATCACTTCGTTAATCTCTCCCGTCTGTAGTCGCTCTAACAGCTGGGAGACGGTCAGTTCCTCGGGGCCAATCCCCTCTAAGGGCGATAGCGCACCGTGGAGAACATGGTACAGTCCTTTAAATTCCCGGGTTTTTTCGAGGGCAATGACATCTTTCGGTTCCTCGACAACACAAAGCAGGTGGCGATCGCGGGTGGGATCTTCGCAGATCTGGCAAGGAGATTCGTCCGTCAGATGGCCACAGACGTCACAATACTTCAGGCTCTCCTTCGCTTCAACCATCGCCGTCGCCAACCCAACCACTTCATCCCGGGGTAACGCAAAGAGATGAAAGGCCAAGCGTTGGGCGGTTTTGGGCCCAATCCCCGGCAATTTGGCCAGCTCTTTAATGAGCCGGCTCATCGGTTTTGGATAGTGACTCATCGGACTTAACCGTTAAAAAAGCCCTCCGGGCATTCCCGGAATCTTCAAATTACCGGTGACTTTGGCCATCTCCGCAGCGGACAGTTCCTGTGCTTCTTTGATCGCTTCGTTCACCGCGGCGACCAGAAGGTCTTCGAGCATCTCTTTATCTTCCAACGCTTCCGGTTCGATCGTCACTTTTTTCACCTCTAAGGCCCCGCTGATCTCAACGGCAACCACGCCACCACCCACGGTCTTGGTGACGGTTTTAACCGCTAATTCCTCCTGTACCCGTTGCATTTCCGCCTGCATCTTCTGGATCTGCTTTAAAGCCTGTTGCATTTTTGCCATTATCGGTCCTCCTCTTTAATTTCGGTAACTTCCCCACCGAAAAGTTCCAAAGTTTTGCGGAGTAAATCTGAAGAATTCTCCTCCGCCGGGTTATTTCCTGCTTCCCCCAGAATAAATTGGGGGATCAGCTTCTGTCCGGTGACTTCCTGTAATACTTCGGTCACGAGACGGGTGTACTCCACTTCCCTGATTTTCTCCCAGTGAAACTCGAGAGTAAAGCGGATCAGTAGTTGATTGCCACGCAGCCCGACAGGGGTTCCTTCCCGGAGCAAGGCTTCAACCGTCCTTTTCCGCTGCTTGACTCCTTCTAAGACCTCTTCCCAGCGGTCAAAGGGTTGTAGTCCGGTTGATGCTGCAGGGGGCTGGGCCGGAGTCGAAGCCGAAGAAGGCGTCACCGCTGGCGTCGAAGCCGGAGGGGTCGCTACGGCGGGGCCCTTCTTCACCGTCGACGCAGGGGCCGCTTTCGCCGCCGGTCCCCGCGGCGCGGGTGGCCGGTTTTCGAGGGCGGCTTCCAGTTGCGCCAGCCTTTGTTCTAACGCCGCCACCTTCTGTACCAGCTGGTCAGGGGCGGTAGCCTGTGCGGTATCCGCTTCCGTTAACAGACGTAAAAACGCCATCTCCAACGGCAGACTGCCCTCCGTCCCCCGGCGGGCCGCCGAACCGGCGTCAAGAAAGAGGGCGACCCCCCGCTTTAAATTGGCCACCCCAAGCCTTTCGGCGATTGTCCGGGCGGCTTCTTTTTCCGCCGGGCTAAAGTGCACTTGGTCCGCGGTCTCCGTCCATAATAAGAGAAGAAGGTCCCGGAAGAAGCCGGCGATCTGCCGCGCAAAGAGGGGTAAATCCTTCCCTTCTTCACTGGCCTTTTGGATCAGACGAAAGCCGGCCGCCGGATCGGAAGCGGCGGCAGCTTCGCCCAGTGTCAACAAAGTTTCGGTCTCCACGAGCCCCATAACTGTTCGGACATCCGCAGCGGTTAGTTTCCCCTCCGCGTAGGCCAAACCTTGTTCCAACAGGCCGATGGCGTCACGCATCCCCCCGTCGGTCTCCCGACCGATCAAACGGAGCGCTTCCTCCTCGGCCGTTAGCCCTTCGGCCTCGACCACCCGGGCCAAGTGCCCGCTGATCTCTTGGCTCGTCAACCGTTTGAAATCAAACTTTTGGCAACGGGAGAGGATGGTAGCCGGGACTTTATGGCTCTCCGTCGTCGCAAAGATAAAGATCACATGCGGCGGCGGCTCCTCTAACGTCTTCAGAAGTGCATTGAAGGCTTCGGTCGTTAGCATATGTACCTCATCGATGATGTAGACCTTATAATTCCCTTCCACCGGCGCAAACTTTACTTTCTCCCTTAAATCCCGGACTTCGTCGATCCCGCGGTTGGACGCGCCGTCGATCTCCAAAACATCCAGCGAAACCCCATCGTTGATCCGCTGACAACTTGGACATTGGTTACACGGATCGGGGCTCTCCCCCCGCGCGGTACAGTTCACCGCCTTCGCCAGGATCTTCGCCGCCGATGTTTTTCCGGTCCCGCGGGGCCCGGTGAATAGATAGGCGTGGGCTACCTTATTATAAAGCAGGGCATTGCGTAAAGTCCGGACCACATGCTCCTGCCCGACAAATCCTTCCGTAAAACTCTGTGGTCGCCATTTGCGATAAAGACTCAGATACTCCAATTATTTCCCCGTCCTTCTCCCGTTTCGCGCTACGCGTTTTATCTAAAAAAGCAAAAGCGTCGCTCGTCTAAAAATAGTCGTATGAAACAATCTCCGTGATCGGTTTTCGTGGCCGCGGCTCCGGACTCTCCGCCGGATAGCCGAGGGGCATCAATTCCACGACCTTACAGTCTGCGGGAATCCGCAAGACCCGTTTCACTTCCTCCTGGTCAAAAGAGCCGATCCAACAAGTGCCTAGCCCATGGGCCGTCGCCGCCAACGTAATGTTGGTCATCGCGATCGCTAAATCCACCGCATAGGTCGGCACCCCACACCGCATGACCCGTTCCGGATCGAGGGCAACGCCGGCGATGATCACCGGTGCGGTCCCGATGAACGGCTGGCCCGCCGCCTCCGCCACCCGTTGGATCTGGGCGGCGTCTTTCACCACAACAAACCGCCACTCCTGCCGGTTACGAGCCGACGGGGCAAGCCGAGCGGCCTCAAGGACCTGGGCCAAAGTTGCTTCTTCAACCGGACGGTCCTGGTACTGACGGATGCTCCGCCGCTGTTCTATCGCCTGCATAACATGCATCTTATTCACCCCTTTTACATCCACTCACCATTATACTCCATCATGGTTTATTCCATAAAGAAACAATAAACTCCTGCCGTTTTCATTATTTACCACAAAAGAAGGGGTTATCCGGTACACGGATAACCCCTTCCATCCATTTCGGAAAGGCTTCTTAATCCATATAAAAGGCATCTACATTCTCTTTGGTAACTACGTTCGTGCCGGTATCAACCACGCCTGGCAACGGGTTGATCCCTTTAGTCTGCCAACCATCAACCGGTTTGACCAAATCATGCCGTACGCTATAGAGCATCATCATGGACCAGTAACCCATATTCCAGGTTCCCTGCGCGATTGATGCGTCAATAATTCCTTCTTTAATCAGATCAAGCGTTCCTTTATCCGTATCGAAACTGACAATCCGGACCTTTCCTACTTTGTTTGCTTCCCGTACGGCCGTGGCCGCCCCGACACCACCTAAGGCATCAGTACAGAAAACACCCTTCAAATTAGGATACGCCTGTAAGAAACCGGATACCAGAACCGCCGCTCTGGTCTGGTCATTGTTGTCGTTACCGACACTAACCACTTTCACGTTGGGATATTCGCGGGCTAAGGTCTCAACAAATCCGGTTTTGCGTTCTTCGTGATTTAATTGGCCGGTAACGGTGGAAACCGCAACTTCACCTTTGCCGCCGATTAATTCTGCCAAATAACGCGCCGCCATCGCCCCAGCATTATAGTTTCCGGTACCCAGGTAACAATAGCGTTTACTTAACGGGGAGTCGGCATCAAAGGTCACGACGGGAATGCCCGCTTCGATCGCCCGGTCGATCGTAGCCCGTAAACCGTCAGGGTTACTACAAGTCACGGCAATCCCCGCCGGTCTTTTCGCAATCACCTGCTCCAAAACGGTCACCTGTTGGTTCACATCGGACAACGGTGCCCCGGTGTAGATCGCTTTTACCCCTAATTGGGCCGCGGCATCTTCCATTCCGGCAAAGCAACCTTTCCAATACTCAATCCCGGAAGCAAAGGTAACCATGTAATACTCTTCCTTAGGATTGCCCACAAAGGGACTGGCGGCGGTCGCCACAACCGTAAACACCAAAGTTAAAATCAACGTTACCAGCCAAAAAGAACGTTTCATTTCGATCTACAAACCTCCTTTTTTCTTTCCCTCATGGTCTTTAGAAAAGTAGATTAATCTGCTTTACACTACCTTGAACTTTTCTTCCTAAAACCCCGCTTTCACCCCCCCATAAATGGTCAATCTGTAGTTCCTCTTCACCAATGGTGGAATTAAGCTCTTCCTAATCCCTTAAAAAGCGGGAGCGATGGCTTAGAAAGTCAACCAAGACCGCACTGATCAAGATCATACCGGTAATTAAATCTTGCCAGTAAACCGAGACGTTCAAGAGAATCAAGGCGTTGTTCACCAAAGCCAAAAGAATCACACCCAACACCGAACCTAAAATCGTCCCTTCACCACCGCTTAGACTGGCCCCGCCGATCACGCAAGCCGCAATGGCCCGCATCTCCGCTGACATCCCCGCATTCGGCGTTGCCACCGTAAAACGGGAAAGGGTAAGAATCCCACTTATTGCCGCCAGCGTCCCCGTTAAGAAAAAGACACCGGTTTTCACCTTCGAAACATTTATTCCCGAAAGCGCCGCCGCTTTTTCGTTGCTTCCGACGTAGAAGACCTGCCGCATAACGACCGAACGGCGTAAAACAAAATCCATAATGACCACAATCAACAAGTAGATGAGGACCATCATCGGAAACCCGAAAATTTGGCCGCCGCCAATAAACTTAAAACCTTTACTAATCCCGGCCAACGAAAGCGGCGATCCCTTCGTCAGCACATAAGAAGCACCCCGGGCAATACTCATCATCCCTAAGGTCGTAATAAACGGGTTAAGCCCCACCCGGCCAATAAAATAACCGTTAATCAAGCCGCAGATCATACCAACAACAAGGGCGATCCCCGCCGCGATCCAAATATTGACGCCCCCGAGGTAAAGAGAGCCCGCGATTACCCCGCTTAAAGCCATCACGGAACCGACCGACAGATCGAAACCGCCCAAAACCAAAGCCACGGTCATTCCCACAGCGATAATCCCATCGGCCGCCAAACCAATCGCCGTTGTGGTTAGATTAGGTACGGTCAGAAAATGCGGGGTTAAGAAACTCAAAAGGATGGCGCAACCAATAATGATGATCAACAACGAAAATTCCCGAATCGCAAAAGCCCTCGCCAGTATACCTTTCTGTTTAGTTGTTCCGCCGCTTTGCACCGCCTGTTTTTCTAATGATGGATTCATGCGTAAACCCTCCTTTTACTCAAGCACTTTGGTCACTTTGCGTTGCCGCCAAGCGCATTATGTTTTGTTCGGTGATCTCTTCTCCTCCTAGTTCGCCCGCTTTACAGCCTTCATTCATCACAATCACCCGGTCGCACATGCCAATAATCTCCGGTAATTCCGAAGAGATCAGGACAATCCCGATCCCGCGGTCACATAACTCCCGCATCAAGTAGTGGAGTTCGGTCTTGGCACCCACATCAATTCCCCGGGTTGGTTCATCCATGAAAAGCACGACCGGATCAATCGCCAACCATTTCCCCACGACCACTTTTTGTTGGTTCCCCCCGCTTAAATTGATCATTTTTTGAAAAAGATCCGCGGTTTTAATCTGCAGTTTTTCCACATAGCGGGCAGCGAGGGATTGTTCTTTTTCCTGTTGCACTAAATGGTGATGGGTAACCTCCCGTAACGAAGTCACCACCAGATTGGCCACAACCGACATTTTCAAGAACAAACCTTCGTTTTTGCGGTCCTCCGTCAGATAGGCCACACGCGCACGGATGGCATCGTAATAACTGTTAAAGCGGACCTTTTGTCCGTTGAGATAGATCTGGCCCGTCTCCAAGGGATCAATCCCACAGATCGCCCGCGCCACCTCTGAACGGCCCGCGCCGACTAAACCAGCGAAGCCAAGGATCTCGCCTTTTTTGAGTGAGAAGGAGATGTCGCGGAAGCATTGGCCGGATAAATTTTCGACCCGTAGAATCTCTTCCCCGTTTCCACCCTTTTTCGCCGGATATAAATGATCAATATTTCTCCCCACCATCTGACAGATTATCTCTTCCTCGTTCGTCTCACTGGTGTTTAAGGTCTTCACCAAAACCCCGTCCCGGAGGATGGTGATGCGTTCACAGATCCGGAAAACCTCTTTCAAACGGTGGCTGATATAGAGAACACTGATCCCTCTCTCTTTAAGCTCGCCAATAATCCGGAAGAGGTTCTCGGTCTCGGCATCGGTCAAGGACGAAGTGGGTTCATCTAGGATCAAGAGCCGGCAATCTTGGGAGAGCGCTTTAACGATCTCCACCAACTGTTGGTTGGCAACGCTGAGATTCTCCACTTTCACTTTGGGGTTTAAATCCGTCGAAAAATTCTGCAGCAACTTTTTCGTATCCAACCAAGCCTTTTTAAAATCGACCAAACCGCCGGCTTTGTAAGGCATCCGCCCCAAGAAAACATTTTCGGCAACCGAAAGATGGGGACAGAGTGCCGTTTCCTGATGGACTAAACCAATCCCTCTTGCTTGGGCCTCGCGCGGGTTGGCCGGAGCATAAGGCTGATCATCAAAGATCAACTCCCCCCCATCCGGCTTAAGCACCCCAGAAATGATATTGACAAGCGTCGATTTCCCTGCGCCGTTCTCGCCGACCAGCGCGTGTACTTCACCCTTCTTCACATCCAAACTGACCTGATCGATGGCTTTCACTCCGGGAAAGACCTTCGTAATATTCCTGATCGAAAGCAATACTTTCTTCTCCATTTATCCTCCCTCTCTTGTTTTGGCCATTTACCTAGGGTGTCCACATGAATATTTGGCAACTTTTTTATCATTAATTCGTCATAATTTTATTAAATCCTTCTTTCGGTTTATTTATATTTATTTTTTTTTGTGTTTTTGTATGTTATTTTAAAATAAAAAACCGCTTACCAAAGTAAACGGTCTATTGATCAAGCGACCTTATTCATAAAACCCTACTCATCCTCACCGTGAGGCTAACTTGATGATCTTTTCCTCCGTGGCTTCTTCGCCCCGCAACTCACCACTAATCGCCCCATTATGCATCACCAGGATCCGGTGGCACATCCCGATTAACTCTGATAAATCGGAGGAGATCATGATCACCCCCGCCCCCCGGCAAACAATACTGTTTAGGATGTTATAGATATCTACCTTCGAAGCCATATCGAGTCCGGCGGTGGGTTCATCCAGCAGATAGATCAAACCATCGCCCAATAACCATTTGGCTAAAAGACATTTTTGTTGATTCCCCCCGCTTAGGGTCTGAATTTTTTGTTCCAAGGCCCGGACATTAATGTGCAACCGCCGGATTAACCCCCAGGCAATCTTCTTTTCCAGCTCGTTATTGATCAGCCTTCCTTTAGAAATCCGTTCGAGGTTGATCGATGAGATATTCTCCATGACGGAACGATTGATAAAGAGCCCCTCCGCCAACCGGTCCTCCATGACATACGCAAAGCCAAGTTTAATCGCTTGGCGGACCGTATTAGGCCGGATTTCCCTTCCCCTTAGAAAGATCCGGCCGCTGGTTGGCTTCAGAAGGCCAAAGACGGTCTTCATCAAAGTTGTACGTCCGGAACCAGCCAACCCAGCAATCCCTAAGGTTTCTCCTTCATGCAAAGTGAAACTGATCCCGCGCAGAATATTCCCCACCGATAAGTTTTCAATCCGTAACAGTTCCTTTTTCGCCGGTAAACCCAGGTTCGGATAGCGGCTTTTCGTCTCGAGCCCAACCATCAGTTTGATCGCCTTCTCTTCTTCCAAGGAAGGCGTCGGGATGGTCGCCACATCCCGGCCATCGCGGATCACGGTCACCCGGTCGGCGATAAGCTTTATCTCCCGGAGGCGGTGGGAGATGTAAAGCATGGTCACTCCGGTTTTTTGAATCTTTTCCAGCATGCGCAGAAAATACTCGGTCTCTTGTTCATTCAGGGCCGCCGTCGGTTCATCCAAAATAAGAATTTTCGGGTTCGCCGCCAGGGCCCGGGCGATCGCCACCATCTGTTGCTGCGCCACACCGAGACTCCCCACCTTTCTCCGTGGATCAAGCGGAAAATGAAGCTGGGCAAAAAGCTTCAGCGCTTCCTCCACCGCCGCTTCCCAGTCGATCAGCCCACGGCGTACCAGGTTTCGCTCGTGGTAAGCGTTGACAAAGATGTTCTCGGCCACCGTCAGCTTGGGAAAGACATTTAACTCCTGATGAATCTTGATAATCCCAAGTCGCCGTGCCTTCCCAACCGTATTCACTTCAACGGGTCGGCCGTTTAATAATATTTCACCGGAGTCTTTCGGAACCGCCCCATAGAGGATGTTAACCAAGGTTGTTTTACCCGCACCGTTTTTACCGAGCAAACCATGGATCTCACCGGGCTTAACGCGCAGATTAATCCGGTCCAGTACCACATTTTTGTAGTAGGACTTGGAAATATCACGCATTTCCAGAACGTAATTTCTTTCCTCCATCATCGTCACCGCCCCGCCGCTCATCAGTTTGATCCGGCTCTTTAATCTCCTCCACCTCATAAGGGGTAAACAGCTTGATATTATTCTGGAAATAATATTCCTTGTAGTCATCGCCAACTTCTTTATTTGTCACGACCTTCTGGGCCGCCTTCAAGTCAGCAATCCGCGAAAAACCAGTTTTATCAAACTTCTGGTAATCAGCAACGATAATCAGTTCATCACACCGCGTCAAAAGATGGCGGTAAAAAGTAGCTTCTTCCACCGTATTCGCCGTATATCCGTTTGCAAGGCTAATCCCGGAAACCGTAAGAATAACCTTGTGAAAATGGACCTCTTCAATTGCCCGCAGAGCCAGTTCCCCCACCAGCACACCCGATCCCTGGAGGCTGTTTCCGCCTGTTACGGAACAAAATACCCCCGGGGCATTATTCAGCTCCAGGGCGACTTTTAGATCGTTGGTCATCACCGTCAAACGCTGCTTGGTTTGGAGGTTAGTCGCCACCTGTGTACAGGTGAGCCCACCCCCCAGAAAAATCGCTTCATTATTATTAACTAATAAAGCGGTGGCTTCACCGATCTCAATTATTTCCGGAGGGACCCGTTCCGCCTGGTTCGGCGGTGACGAGACTTCCTTTAAAATCGCACCGCCGTGCGTTTTAATGATAAAGCCTTCTTGTTCCAGTTTATCTAGATCCCGGCGGATGGTAACCTCCGTTACGCCGAGCATCGCAGCTAAACTAACAACGTCAAACTGTTTATGTTTCAGTAATAACTCCTTGATTCGCTCTTGCCTAGCTGCTGCAAACATCTTCATCCCTCGTCTTTTTTTACTTATTTTTTTCTTTTTGTTTCTTTAATTAAAAAACAATACCGCTTAATTGTCAAGGAAAACCCCCATCCCTCCCCGCCAGAGGCAGAAAAAACACCGGCTGTTAACCGGTGTGAGCGCAAAACAGAAGCATTCCTCTTCCAATCCTATTACCAATGGGCACAAAGGGTAATCCCCAGATCCGGATCATTCGTAACTGAGGGCAATAACCGGATCTAACTTTGAAGCTTTCCGGGCCGGGTAGATCCCGAAGAATAAACCAACAAGCAGTGAAAAGGAGAACGCCACCAAGACCGAACCATGGGTGACCACCAGCGGCCAGCCGCCAATTTTAGCCACGCCCGCCGCCCCCAGCCAGCCGAGGCCAATACCGATCAGACCGCCAAGCCCGCTCATCGCCAGGGCTTCAATGATGAACTGGACCATAATATGGCGGCTTTTCGCCCCAAGCGCTTTCCGGATCCCGATCTCCCGGGTTCTTTCCGTCACCGAAACCAACATGATGTTCATAATCCCGATCCCGCCCACCAGGAGAGAGATACCGGCAATGCCACCAAGCATTAAACTCAAGGTCCCGGTCACTTGGCTGATCGTCTCCAAGAGTTGTTCCTGGCTGGTCACTCTGAACTTCTCCGGATCGCCCATGTAACGGGTGAGGAAGTATTCAATCTCACCCACTGCCGCTTTGGCCGCCGTCGCCGAAACCGCCTGGGCAGTATAACCGTTTACGTATTTGCGGTTGTTGATCTTTTTCATCAAAACCGACGCCGGAATAAAGGCCTGGTTTTCAATGTTCCCCCACGCCCCGGTCCCCTTCTCCTCCATCACACCGACCACGACAAAAAGGAGATGCCGGTTGCGGACGAACAGCTTTACGGTCTTTCCTAAAGGATCCGTATCCGGGAAAAGCTCCTGTGCCAAACCGGAGCCCAGCACCATCACATTGGTGGCACTGGTTTCATGCTCTTCCGTGATAAACTGACCCCGGGCCGGGTAGAAATCGTAAATCTGTTGATAGGCGGGAGTAACCCCGACCACCTGCGTCTGGTAGTTGGTGCTCCCGGCGATTAACAGGCCAGAGGTCTGCAAGTTCGGCATAATCAGGCCCACCGACGGGCAGTTCCGCTGGATCTGTTCGGCCAATTCCATCGTGAAGACGTCGGTGGCGGTAAAACTGATCCGACCGCTTCTTCCCCGGCGGATCCCCGGACTGATCGTGATCAGATTGGAACCCAATTGCGATATTTGGCTGGTCACCTGGGATTGGGCCCCGGAACCCACCGAGACAATGGCGATCACGGCACCAACCCCGATAATAATGCCCAACATCGACAAGAAAGAACGGAGTTTATTCACGGTTAAACTGTCCACGGCCATCCGCAGAATCTCCCAGATCATGCAATCACCTCGTCTTTCTGCACCAACCCATCACGGATCTGGATCACCCGGCGGGCCTGGTCGGCAATCTCCTGGTCGTGGGTGACCATGATGATGGTGTGGCCTTCCTTGTTTAGTTGGCGGAAGATATTCATAATCTCCTTCCCGGTTTTGGTATCCAGGTTCCCCGTGGGCTCATCGGCCAGGATCAGGGACGGGTTATTGATCAAAGCACGGGCAATCGCCACCCGCTGTTTTTGTCCCCCGGAGATCTCATTGGGCCGGTGGTGCACGCGATTACCGAGCCCCACCATTTCTAAAGCCTGCTCCGCCAGCTTCAATTGGCGACGGCGCCCCCGGATCCCGCCGTAGATCAAGGGTACACAGACATTCTGCAAGATGGTGGCCTTGGGCAAGAGGTTAAACTGTTGGAAAACGAAACCAATCTTTTTATTCCGGATCTCGGCCAATTTATCATCGGAGACCGCACTCACATCCTGCCCCTCAAGAAAATAACGGCCGGCCGTTGGCTGGTCAAGGCAGCCCAGAATATGCATGAGCGTTGATTTTCCTGAGCCCGACGGTCCAATAATCGCCACAAACTCCCCTTCTTCAATCTGAAAGGAAGCATCTTTCAAGGCTTCAACCCGCACCGGCCCCATCTGGTATACTTTTTGCAAATTAACTGCTTGGATTAACATGTTCTCACCTGCCGATTCTGATGCCCGCGCGCGGGGCCGGTTGACGCTGACCCGTATTGGCGGTTGTCGCGGAAAATTGGTGGGTATTGATCAGGATCTCATCACCAGGGGCAAGCCCCTCCTGGATCACCACCGAAAAACCATTGCTCGGACCGGTCACGACTGGCGTCGGCACTGGCCGGTTATCGACCATCTTCATCACCTGTTCCGCGCCGCGGTTATTAACAATCGCGGTAATTGGCACGATGATCTGGTCTTTGATCTCTTCAACAATGATCTCGACTTCAGCCGAAAACTCCGGTTTCAGCAAGGGTGATTCCTCCGCCAGAATAATCTTGACCGGCAAAGAGACCACCCCATTGTCGTTCACCGCCTGCAGGGCAATTTCTTTAACGCGCCCTTCGAACTGCCGGTTCGGGATCGCCTCCACCTTAATGATGGCCTTCTGTCCAACCGCCAACTGGGGGCTCTCGTTTTCACTGATCTTAACTTCAATTTCATAGGGACCATCGGCGATGATCGTGCCTACCGCATTCTGTTCATTAATCCCCACATAATCGCCGACATCCACCAGATCACGGGTGATGACCCCATCAAAGGGTGCCCGTAACTTCGTGGCGGTCAAGTTCTTCTCGGCAAGCTTCAGATTTAACGCTGCTTCTTTAATCTCCCGTTCCAAACCGTTGATCAACGCTAAATCATACGCCCGTTGCGCCTGAAGATAATCCAGTTCTTGACGGGTCGAATCAAGCTCCACCAAAACCTCGTCCTTCTTCACCTGCCGCCCTTCCTGGAGGTTATCGGTGACCACGCGCCCGCTCACACTGAAAAACAGCTCTTTACTCTGCTGGGGTGATAAATACCCACTGGCCGTGATCGTCTTTTGAAAATCCCCCTTCTCCACCTTCATCACGGCCTGCGGCAGAATTTCCTGGTTTAACGGTCCGTTACCGGCCTGCTTGGACCGGCAGCCCCGAACCATCGAGATAATCAGGACACAAACTACTAATAATAGCACAACCGGCAGGAAACGTTTCTTCTTCATCGGTGAACCCCCTCTATTTAAACCCTTCTTTGGACCTGTTGTTCGTTTTTAGAGCATACCAACCAGATGGAACAGCCGGAGTTTACCCAAAAGGACCTGATCCGCCGCAGTTTTACACCCCAGTTCAGCGCTTTTCTGTTCCAACAGCTTTACAGTCCAGTCTTTTTCGGTGAGGAAACCGGCCTCCCATTGCTGGCGGTAAACCTCCGTTTCCAAGCGCACTTTCGCCAAAGCCAGGTCCTTCTCCTCGACCTGCATCGCGGCCAATTCGACCTCGCCCAGCAAACTCCGTAATTCGGCGTCCAACTGGGCCCGTAAATTCTGTTCCTCCCGGTCCACCGCCGCCAGCTGGGCTTCGTAGTTTTCCCGTTCCAGCCGCCGGACACCCCCATCCCACAGTTGATAATTGAGGTTCAGGTTCAGGGTCCAGCTTTGAGCGGACGGATCATAAGTTCCTCCACCACTCACCTGCGGCAGGTAATCTGCTTGTTTCCACTGCCAATCCCGTTCCAGTTGGGCCCGGTCCAAACGTTTCGCGACCAGCTGGTAATGGGTGGCTTCCAACTGGGGTAAGTACGCCCCGTGGTCTTGCGCAGTCACCGGTTCCGCGAGGATCTCTTCCCGCAGTTGTTGAAGGTAACGATTGTCCTCCGCTAATTTAACTTGGTAATCCGCCGGCAATCCCAGCGTCAGCCGCCATTGGCGCTCGGCCTCATGAAAACGGTTGGCGGCTTGCTGCTTTTTATATTCCGCCTGTTTCAAAGCGATCTGGGCGGTGAGCAGCTGGGTCTCTCCGGCTTCACCAATCCCCGCACGCTCTTGGGTTAACCGCATGTCTTCAGCGGCGAGGGCGTACTCTTCTTCCGCGATCGCCAGTTGTTCGGCTAGACGTAATAAATTAAGGTAGCCTTCCAACCAGTCGATCTTCAAACGGGTCGCTTGCCAAATCAGATTCGCCTCCGCCTTTTGTAAATTGTTTCGGGTCCGAAGGTACCGCTGCTCTTCCGTGGAGGGGACCCAAGGATAAAGCCGTTGCTTGAGGGCGACGGTAAACCCGATCTCCGGTTCCGCCGCCGTCTTTAAATCCTTTTTTAAAGTCAACTGTGGTTCCAGGGAAAGCCCGCTCCGGAAGGCTTTACGGCCGGTAATTCCGGCACTTACCTCTTCCGTCCCCTCCCGCCCGGGCCCCGAACCGGCCTCCTCGGCTCCCGCCATGTTCAGTCCCCCGTCCAAACTGAGTTGCCAACGCAGACCCGCTTCGATTGTGGCCAGTTCCCGCTGGAGCTGCTCCACCTCTTGCCGTAGCGTTAAAAGGGACGGGCTGTGTTCTAGACCCCAGGCGATCGCCGCTTCCAAACTCCCCGCTTCCGCTGCCTTCATTCCCTGGACGGGCTGGACCAGGAGAACCACGAGGGGTAAAAAGCAAAGGAGCAGTGCTGATTTAACTTTTTTCATGGTCGTTTACACCTCCAGGTCCATACCCAGCAATTGTTGGAACTCCCACTTTTTAAGCTGATAGTTGGTGATGGCATTGAACATCTGGTACTCGGCCTGGAGTAACTCGGCCTCGGCCGCCAGGCGGTCAACCTCCTTCAACAGTCCCACTTCATATTGTTTTTGTACCTTTTCGAAATTCGCCCGTACCGCTGCTAAATGTACCTGATTCAACGCTAAATTCTCCTCCAGTTGCTTTAAAGCCGCATACTGTTGACGGACAGAGCTCTCCAGCTCCCATTCGGCTTCCTTCTGGCGGAGCAAAGTAAGCTGTAGATTATTCTTCAGTTCTTGGATCTCCACCGGCAGTACCGGACCAAGTCTTGCCCGTTCTAAAGCAATCTGCGCCATCTCCACTTCCAGCTTCAGCGCCCGCAGAGCTAGATTGTTTGCCCGGGCCCGGTTTTGACACTCGCTTTCACTCACTTCCCACCTGAGCGTCATTTCCACCGGTTTCAAACTTAAGGCCGCCCCGTCCAGCCGCCAACCGATCTCCTTCGCCAACTCGCGCCGTAATTGATCGGAACTATCCTCTAGCTTTTTCAATTCCAACCGGGCCTGGTAGTACTCGTTCTCCTGCTTCATCAAGGCCAAACGGGTTTCATACCCTTGGGCTACTTGTTGTTCCATCAGATTCAGGGTGAGCGCTTCCCATTCCAGCCGTTTCCGGCGCCATTCTCTTTCCTGTTCGGTCTGGAGCACCTCCAGATACTTCCGGGCAATCAGGAGCATCGCTTGATCCTTCGTCCGCTGGTAATTCTCTTCCGCCTGCATCAGAGTTAATTCCTGTTGCAATTGGGTGTGGCGCGAACCGGCGAGCGTACTCGGGGCTTTGTTCCGCTCATAACTAAGACGGGCGTTTTCCCATGTAAGCTGCGCCTTTTTTACCCCGTAATTCGCTTCCAACCCCAGTGCCAACGCTTCCGCCAAACTTAATTCCTGCGCCGTCGCCGCCGGCAACGCCGGGGAAATCACCAGCGCCAACAGCACCCATAGGAACATGGCATAGATAATGTTCTTCCGCAACCTTCTCCCTCCAAAAACAAAAATAACCTGTTTTTCTTATATAAGGGGCTTAAGTTTCACTACCAGCATCCGCAAACTAAACTACGTATCATCGGTTTCACACAAATAAACGCCATTTTACCTAGATTGTTCCTTTCAATCCGAACTTTAGACCAAAAGGGTTCCGGATCCAAAAAAGACCGCCCTAAAGACGGTCTTTCACCATGACAATCCACAATCCTCTTCGCTTCTTCTTCCTCTTTTATACATCTTCTTTTATACATCTTCCCCTATGGCCTGGCCCTTAATCACTACCTCCGGCCTGCTTTTCTTCTTCGATCAGAAGAGCATCCCATCCTAAGAAAGCCCACGTTCTCCGGGCTTTGGATCAAAACAGCTAATTGTTCCGATTAAGCTAGATATCTTTCGATCAAGGCCCCGAAAGCATCGACATAGGATTGGAGGAATTTAACGGTATCCGCGTTGTTGATCTGCCCCTTTTCGTCGAAAAGTTTTGGTGTATTAGCCAGATATACTTCTGGCTGTTGCAGGATGGGCATATCCAAAAACATCAATACTTGACGCAAATGGTGGTTGGCACCAAAGCCCCCGATGTTGCCAATGGAGTGACTAATGATTGCCGCCGGTTTACCCGCCCAAACACTTTGACCGTATGGCCTGGACCCAACATCGAGGGCGTTTTTCAAGACCCCTGGTATAGAACGGTTATATTCGGGCGTCACGAACAAAATTGCGTTAACGGCCCGCACTTTAGACCGAAAGGCGGTGTATTCCGCTGGTGAATTGTCATCATACTCCTCGTTATACAAGGGGAGATTACCAATTTCAATCAGCTCAGTAGTATAGCCCTCTGGAAACAGTTTAGCCACATTACCTGCAACTTTCTTGGAAAAAGACTCTTTGCGCAGACTCCCGATGACGATACCGATTTTCGCCATGCCAACCCTCTCCTTCCAAGTCAACTTCTTTGGTAAAGATTATTACCATACTAGTGAGAATTACTCTAAAAAAGGTAAAAACCCTTTATTGCCCAATATTTCGGCTTTGTACCGATAGGTAAATTATTTGTAAAAACAACAAAACCCCAGCATAGCTGGGGTTAAATTTCTTTTGGTGCCGAAGGTGGGATTTGAACCCACACGAGAATACTCCCACTGCGCCCTGAACACAGCGCGTCTGCCAATTCCGCCACTTCGGCATCGCATTGTTTATTATAACCGAAAAGCATCAACTTGTAAAGAGGTAAAAACAAACCTCTTTTCGCAATCAAGCGACCGTGAAGCAGCAGTCCAGAAAGGAAGAATTTATAAAGAAGAAGTAGAATGAGCTAATTTAAAATCATAATTAACAATCATGGTTAATCGCGGGCTGCTCCCGCTTCACCAGCTTTCATGATCGCCATCTTCGCGAAGAACGGACCGATGATCTCATACACCACGACCGAACCTAAGATGACGGTTGTGACCATCCCCGCAATTTCGGGAAAGCCCTGTTGGACCAGTAAGGTCAGGCCGATGGCCACCCCAGCTTGGGGAATCAGGCCTAACCCCAGATACTTCCGGACAACCGCTGGCGCTTTACTAATAATTGCGCCAAATGTAGCGCCGCCGACCTTCCCGATGATCCGGCTGACGATATACGCCACCCCAACGAGGCCAACCTTTGTCAAGAGGTCCAGCTGTAAATTGGCCCCGGCTAAAACGAAAAAGAGAACATAAACCGGTGTGTCCACGGTGCTAACCAACCGAAAAAGCTTTTCCGATTGGCGTGGCAGAAGATTGACCGCAACACAACCCATGGTCATACCAGCCAGCAAAGCTGATAGGTTAAGAAACTCCGCCAGACCAGCCTGCAGGAAAATCATCCCCAGAGCAAGGACCATTTTATCCGGTTTTTCTTTAAACCCGCTGGCCAGGCGTAAAAGAAGAACCGCAAAAACGCTTCCTAAAAGAATGGAGCCGAGTAATTCCCAGAGCGGTGCCGCGATCATCGCCACCACTCCCCCACTGACTTTCCCGGCGAGAATTTTCGCCAAAGCCATAGTAATACCAAAGGCGATCACACAAAGGGCATCGTCCAAGGCAACAACCGCCAACAGATTGCTGGTCAAAGGACCCTTTGCTTTATACTCCCGGAGAACCATAACCGTGGCCGCCGGGGCGGTTGCGGTAGAAATGGCGCCGAAAATTAACGCAGTATGGAGTTCCACGCCAAAGAGATAATGGAGGGTCATAGTGACAAGGAGATACGCCCCCAGTACTTGCGCAATCGTAATAACAATCACGCTTTTTCCACATTTTTTTATTTCTTTCAGAGAAAGTGCGCCGCCGATTGAAAAGGCGATAATACTCAAAGCGATAGAATTAATTGACGCCAAGGCCGTAACCGTTTCGGCGGTGATTAAATTAAAAACCGATGGTCCGAGCAGTAAGCCAACGAGTAGATACCCGGTGACAGCCGGTAATTTCACCTTATTTATCAGTTTACCAGCGAGCAAACCGGTGATTAAAATTATTCCGAGGTACAAGATGATATTCACAACCAAAACTCCCCTTCCCTGCATTAATATCATTCAAGTAAATCTTGCTGAAATTTCCGTCCCAAACCAACGGCTTTACTGACGGGAAGGACAAACATCATCCCGGTACAGGCCTCTTCGAAATTGTTAAACATGGTGGCGAGTTTTTCCATGGCCTGCTCAATCTTTTCCGGATGTTTGGAGATGGCAAAGATCGTTCGGTTATGTTGATGTTCCTCGGTTACTAAATCCCGTAACCCGAAGAATATTGGAATGTGCTTTGAGAGTACTTTCGCCATACCTTGGGTCTCCATAATCGTCGCGCCCCGTATTTCGCATTCCAACAGGACTTCTAAGACCTGCTCCAGTTTCTCGGGGTCATCAATAATAACAAAAAGAGCTTGAATGTTTTCCTCGCGCATATCATAAATCTCCTTTCATTAGTTAAAGATCTGCATACTTAATTCATCTATATATATAATCTTATCGGTTTCCGCCTTGTGGGTCAAATTGACTGATTGTTTGTGCTATTTTTTATTGATACCTAATTTCTCCAGCTGTTCGACAATAACTATTTTTAAGCACCAACGAAAAACGCTTATCCGTCTGTCCATTATAACCCCCCACGAAACAATCATCCTTAACAAACACATCAGCATCGGCCGCGGTGATTTACACGATGCCAATCGTAATGTTTAGCCCACCAAAAAGCGTTAAATGTTTAATTTCTGTATAATTTTGGGGAATTAATCGTAAAATATAGGCGTGATTTGGGGTTTTAGACAAATTTTAGCCTTTTATGGCGTCCGGTGGAGTATTTGGGTGCTATTTTTATCTAAACAGCGTTTTTTATCCGTTTTTGCCAAAATCGGCCGATTATGCTTCTTGCATTTTCCAAGTTTGGTTAATACAATTAATCCTAGATTAGCACTCACCATTAACGAGTGCTAATAACAAGCTTTGAGGAGGGAGAAAATGAATATTAAACCATTAGGCGAAAGAATCGTCATCAAAGTGCTAGAGAGTGAGGAGAAGACCAAGAGTGGTATCGTCCTCCCCGACACCGCGAAAGAAAAACCGCAAATGGGTGAAGTTTTAGCGGTTGGCTCCGGTAAGACCCTGGAGAACGGCCAGAAAGTCCCCATGGAACTAAAAGTTGGCGACAAAGTCCTCTTTGCCAAATACGCCGGGACCGAAGTTAAGCTGGACGGCGAAGAATACATGGTGCTGAAGGAGAGCGACGTCCTAGCAGTCATCGACTAACACTAAATAAGTTTAAACAATTTACTTAAATTACAATAGAAGAGGGTGAGAAAATGTCAGGTAAACAAATGGTTTATACTGAGGAAGCACGGCACGCTTTAGAGCGTGGTGTTAATAAGCTGGCCGATGCGGTGAAGATTACACTTGGCCCCAAAGGCCGGAACGTCGTATTAGAGCGCAAATACGGTTCCCCAACGATCACCAACGACGGCGTCACCATCGCCAAAGAGATCGAATTGGAAGATCCCTTTGAGAATATGGGCGCTCAATTGGCAAAAGAAGTAGCGACCAAGACCAATGACATCGCTGGTGACGGTACCACCACGGCGACCCTTCTGGCCCAAGCTATGGTGCGGGATGGCTTGAAGAACGTAGCCGCTGGTGCCAACCCGATGATGCTGAAACGCGGAATGGAAAAAGCGGTTCAGGTTGTGGTCGATGAGATCAAGAAGATTAGCAAACCGGTGGATAAGAAAGAAGCCATCACCCAGGTGGCCTCCGTCTCCGCTTCCGACGAGGAAATCGGTAAATTAATCGCCGAAGCCATGGAGAAAGTCGGAAAAGACGGCGTCATCACCGTTGAAGAATCGAAAACCCTCGAGACCAAACTGGAAGTGGTCGAAGGAATGCTCTTTGACCGGGGTTACATCTCCTCCTATATGGTAACTGACTCCGAGCGGATGGAGGCGGTGTTGGATGAGCCCTACATCCTCCTCACCGACAAGAAGATTACCCTCGTGAAAGACCTCCTTCCCATCCTGGAGAAAGTGGTCCAGAGAGGTAAACCCTTATTGATCATCGCCGAGGATATCGAAGGCGAAGCCTTGGCCACCCTGATCGTGAACAAACTGCGCGGTACCCTAAATGTGGTTGCCGTTAAAGCCCCTGGCTTCGGTGACCGGCGCAAAGCCATGCTCAGTGACATTGCCATCGTCACCGGCGGGCAAGTCATCTCCGAGGATGTCGGCATGACCTTAGAAAACGCCACCCTCGAGATGCTTGGTGAAGCACGCCAGGTTAAAGTGACGAAAGAAGAGACCACCATCGTTGATGGTAAAGGTTCTTCCCAAGACATCAAGAACCGGATCAGCCAGATCAAACTGGAGATCGAAGAGAGCACTTCCGACTACGACCGGGAGAAACTCCAAGAGCGGTTGGCGAAACTCTCCGGTGGGGTTGCCGTTATCCAGGTCGGTGCTGCAACCGAAACCGAGATGAAAGAGAAGAAACACCGGATCGAAGACGCCTTATCGGCAACCCGGGCCGCGGTCGAAGAAGGAATTGTTCCGGGTGGCGGTGTCGCGCTCCTGCAGATCTCGCCGATTCTGGAAGAGCTCCAAAACAAAGAGTCGGGTGATATCGCAACTGGTATCTCCATCGTACGTCGTGCTTTATCCGAGCCGGTACGGCAGATTGCGAACAACGCGGGCGCGGAAGGTTCCGTCATCGCCGAAAAAGTGCTTAACCTCCCCAAAGGCCAAGGTTATAACGCTTTGACCGGCGAGTTCGTGGATATGATGGAAGCGGGCGTTGTTGACCCGGCGAAAGTCACCAGAAGCGCACTCCAGAACGCCGCCAGCATCGCTGGAATGCTCTTGACCACCGAATGCTTGATTGCCGACATTCCGGAGAAAGAGAAACCAGCAATGCCCAACCCAGGCATGGGCGGAATGGATTACTAAAAACGAAAAGAAGGGGTTAAACCCCTTCTTTTTTTATCCTTTTTAACCACTCGCTTGTGCTATAATCGATCCTAGAAACAATTATCCGTTAAGGAGTGGTTCTATGTCGGAAAAGCAATACTACGTTGACCGGGCGCTTCAGCTCGGTGCCGATCACGCCGTCCTTTTTACCTTAAAAGATATCGTCTTTGACTCCCGGACCATCCTCAAGTGTATGTTCGGTTGCGCCGATTGGGGGAAAGGCCATACTTGCCCCTCGCGCCCCGGATCGCTCAAACCCTGGGAGTACCAGAAAGTATTCTCCGCATACAAATGGGGAGTCATTGTCCACTCCACCAACAAAAAAACAGCACAAGAGGTCTCCTTCGCCCTCGAACGGGAAGCTTTCATCAACGGCTACTACTTCGCCTTATCCCTCAGCGACTGTGCCCTCTGCGCCGAATGCGCCGGCTTTAAAGGGCAGTCCTGCATCCATCCGAAGAAAGCCCGTCCCGCCTTTCACAGTGTGGGGATTGATGTCTTCCGTACCGTCCGGCAGTTCGGTTTACCGATTGAAACTTTAAAAGACGAAAACCAGGAGCAAAACTGGTACTCCGCCATCTTCATCGCCTAAATTAATAACCCGTTCCCACCACGGTCTCCGCCCCGACTGGTCCCAATTCCGGCCGGGGCTTTATTGCATCACCCAGCAGAAAGTGCCCACCCAGGGTCGCATTTTTCACCCCATCCACCAGGATGGTCACCTCTTTCAAATTCAGGTTCACCGCCAAGGTGTTAACCAAGCTATAGATGGCCAAGAGCTCGGAAGCACCGCCCCCGTTAATGAAGGCGCCCAACTCCGAAGGGACATCAATCACCGCCCGCGTGCCCTCCACCTGCAAGCCCTGCACCCAATCGCCCCCCGGCAAACAGGGTAAAAGCGCACTTCCTTCCCCCGGCCCTTTCGCCAATTCTTCCAGGATCACCTGGGCTTTTTTTAACTTACTCGTGCCCGCCAGTTCGGACAAGGTGCGAAGCTCCGGTGTAAAGCCCAGCTCCTCATTGTTGGGGTTGGCAAAGTATAAACAAGCCGTCCCCGGTTCCAGGGTGGGAAAGGTCAGTTCGGGGTAGACTTTCGCCGTCAGCGTTTCACCACCGTCCCCGTTCGGCTTGGTCGCCATTGCGGCCGCAGGGCGCGCTTCCTGGGTAAGATAGGCGGCAGTTCCGTAAAAAATACTTTCGGCCAGTTTTTCCCGGTACTCCGCATCGGCGAGGAGCTCCTCTTCCCGCGGGTTGGAGATAAACCCCACCTCCACCGTTACCGATGGGATCTTGGTCGCCTTAAGAAGCAAATAATCGGCACTTTGCGCTTTCCGCCGGTTCGGCCCTAACCTGGTCACCAGACTGTTTTGGATCGCCTCCGCCAACCGCTTACTCTCCGGCGTTTTACTGTCGTAAAAACACTGGGCCCCCGACCAGATTGACTGCGGGAAACTGTTGACGTGAATACTCAATAGCAGGTCGGCTTTGCTTTCATTCGCCATCCGCACCCGGTAAAGTAAGTCCCGTCTTTTCTTGGTTAATGCTCCTTCTTCATGCATCGTACTGTAATCCTGGTCCTTTTCCCGCGTCATGATCACATAAACGCCGACCCGGGAAAAATAACGCTTTAATCTTTTGGCGATGTCCAAAGTAACCGCTTTTTCCTCCAAACCACTACGGCCGACCGCTCCCGGATCGAACCCCCCATGCCCGGCATCGATGATGATCGTTTTCCCCGCGATCGCTGATGGTAACAGCGCTGGCGCGTCCACCGGTTCCCCCCGCCGGGTCACGCCACCGAGAAATCCACAGACAAAAAGAAAGAAGATGGCAAATATATACTCCCACCGCCATACAATATTTAACCAGAAGAACTTTTTTTTAATCATTCCGCCACCCCGGCTTTCCTCTTTACAGGTTATGAACGGATCAGCAGATTTAGAAGCAAATCCAATGCCATAAAAGCTGGTCCCAGCAACCACCGTTTGATCTGGTCCCGAAAAAGGCATATAATAGCATATAATAATTGTTAATATTAGTGGAGTTTTACAGAAAAGAGTGTTAATTGGAGGGGTTTTAATGGGTCGTATCTCCATTAAACCGGTCGTCACCCGCAACGATATGCGGGATTTCCTGTGGTTACCGTGGAGCCTTTATAAAAACGATCCGAACTGGGTCCCCCCTTTACTGAAAGAGGTTAAGAAACAACTGGACCCCCGGTTCAATCCTTTGCTGACGCGTGGTCCCTACCGTCTCTTTTTGGCGTGCGATTCGGTCGGACGACCTTTGAGTCGGGTGCTGGTGGGGATTGATGCCGCCGAAAACGAAGGCAAGGCCATAAAAGAAGGGTACCTTGCCCTTTTTGAAGCGGTGAACGAAAAAGCGGGCATCCTGATCCTCGATCAGGCCTGCGCCTGGCTGGCCGACCAGGGCATCCAGCAGGTACGGGGGCCCATCTCCCCGACCAAGGGCGAGAACCTCCGCGGGCTGCTGATTTGGGGCTTTGATTCACCACCGGTCCTCATGAACGCCTATAATCCCCCGGAGTATGCCACCTACTTCGAAAAAGCCGGTTTTACGAAAGACGTCGACCTTTACGCCTACCATTACGATCTGAAACGGATTGATGCCCGTAAAACCGAGCGCGTCGTCAGCTACGCCCAGAATAAATACGGTTTCCGGGTAAGCAGCTTCGATCGGAACAACATCGAAGCCGAGCTGGCGGATATTAAATCCATCCTGGAACACGCCCTGCCCGAAGACTGGGGCGAACTTTCCCCGCCCAACCTGGAGGATTTACGGGCCTACGCCTTCCAACTCAAAGATTTGATCATTCCGGAGTTGATCCCCATCGCCCGCAACCTGGAGGGAAAACCGATCGGCTTTGCCGTTTCGATCCCCGATTACAACCGGGTCCTCCCGAAAATCAACAGCCGTACCTTCCCCATTGGCTGGGCGAAGTTTTTACTCAACCGCCACCGGGTCTCGGGTGCCCGGGTCTTTTTGCTTTTCGTGGTCCCGGAATACCGTAAGAAGGGTGTCTCCGGAACCCTCTTCTACCATCTCCTGCTCAAAGCGAAAGCCCTTGGGTTCACCTACGGCGAAGGATCAACCATCGGTGAGTTTAACACCCCGATGCGCCGTGGTGCCGAAAGGGCCGGTGGCCTCCACTACAAAACCTACCGGGTTTACAAGAAGGATCTATAAGACGCGCCAACATTGCCGGATTTTTCCGGCTCTTTTTATGGGCGAAATTTAGTACGGGGTCAGCTCCGGAGAGATAATAACTTTGACTGCCGTCAACAGGAGGTTTGCCATGCGCACGCTCTGGAAAGGGGCGATCAGTTTCGGGCTGGTCAACATCCCGGTCAAGATGTACACCGCCACTGAACGCAAAGACATTCACTTCAATCAATTACATGCCACCTGTAAAACACCCATTCAGTACCGGAAATTCTGCCCGGTCTGCCAAAAGGAGGTCGGCGCCGATGAGCTGGTCCGGGGGTATGAATACGAAAAGGGACGGTATGTCATCCTCCGGGATGAAGATTTCGAGCTCCTTCCGGGGGAAAACACCAAAACCATCGACATCCTGGATTTTGTCGATTTGGCGGAGATCGATCCCGTCTACTTCGACCGCAGCTACTATCTGGGACCAAACCCCGGCGGGGAAAAAGCCTACAACCTCCTCAACCAGGCGATGCAGGAGACGGGCAAAATCGCCATTGCCCGGGTGATGATCCGCACTAAGACGGTCCTCGCCTGCTTGCGCCCGTGGGAAAGGCTTCTGGTCATGGAGACGATGTTTTTCCCCGATGAGATCCGTGCCCCTGAACTCCTCACCAGCGAGTTCAAAGCGGTCGAACTCCACCCGAACGAGGTCAGCATGGCCAACAGCCTCATCGGTAACCTTTCCACCTCTTTCGACCCGGGGAAATACACCAATGAATACCGGTCCAAACTGATGGAAGTGATCCAAGCCAAGATCGCCGGGGAGGAAGTGGCGGTCCCAACCGCCCCGGAGACGGCAAAAGTAGTTGACCTGATGGAAGCCCTCCGCGCCAGCTTAGAAGCGACGGAAGCCCAGAAGAAACCGGCGAAAAAAAGAAAGAAAAAGCAGACTGGATAAGATGGTTCTACCCTTAAAGATCGCGCCCATGCTTGCGATTAGCGCCCCGCCCTTTGACTCCCCCGACTACTACTTTGAGCTTAAGTGGGACGGCATCCGTTGTCTCGCGTTTTTGACCGCCACCACCCGCTTGCAAAGCCGGAGTGGACGGGTGATCTCCTTTCAATATCCGGAACTGGCCCATCTGCACCAGCAGATCAAGGCTCCCGATGTGGTGCTGGATGGTGAGATCATTGCCCTCGCCGACGGCAAGCCCAGTTTTTTTCGGTTACAAAGCCGCATGCATACCACCTCCGCTGCTGGCATCCAAGAAGCGAGGCGGACCACTCCCGTCCTCTACGTGGCCTTCGATCTCCTCTACCTCAAGGGGGAATCGGTGATGAACCGGCCCCTGGCCACCCGGCAAGAACTGCTCCACACGATTGTTGATCCCGACCCCCATTTAATGGTCAGTACCCCCATCCCCCAGGCGGGGACGGCCCTCTTCAAGCGCGTCGCCGCTTTAGGACTGGAGGGTGTAGTCGGAAAAGACATGAATAGCCCCTACCTCCCCGGGAAAAGAAGTCCCTACTGGAAAAAAGCACGGGTGGTCAAGAACAACGACTTTGTGATCTGCGGGTACACCACCAACCCGCAAGGACGAACCGATCTCGCCGCCATCCTGGTCGGACTCTACGCCGGGGCAGAACTCCAATCCTACGGGCTGGTTGGCACCGGCTTCAGTCAAAGTGAGATCAATCATCTCCTCACCCGTTTCGCCGGTTTGCAGCGGCCAGACCCACCACTGACCAACCCACCACCGCTGACCAATGTCCGCTGGCTTGAACCCCGTTTGGTCTGCGCAGTCGAATATTTCGCGGTCACACCCGACCAGCATCTCCGCCATCCCTGCTACAAAGGACTCCGGGAACGTTCACCCACCACCTGTCGCGTCGAAAACCTAAGCTAACGGGCGCCCGTAAACCCATTTTTTAACCATAAAAAACGTTGACAAAGACAAAAGAGAATGTTATTCTGTTTTTAGTATTCCTAGTGAATAACTAGGGATTAAAAATTCTTACGTTAGCGCTTATATATACGAATACAATCATCGGATTTTCCTCGATACGACGGAAAGGAGCTAGCAAAAATGATCTACCTGGACCACGCGGCCACGACCCCGGTGAAACCGGAAGTGCTCGAAGCGATGCTCCCGTACTTCACCGAGCACTACGGGAACCCGTCAAGCGTATATAAAATCGCCCAACGCAACAAAAAAGCGATTGATGACGCGCGGGCCGTCGTCGCCGGACACCTCGGGGCCCAACCCAATGAGATCTTTTTCACCTCGGGCGGCACCGAAGCCGACAACTGGGCGATTAAAGGGATTGCCGCAGCGTTAAAAGAAAAAGGCAACCACGTGATCACCACCAACATCGAACACCATGCCGTGCTTCATCCTTGCCAGTACCTGGAGAAACAGGGCTATGAAGTCACCTATCTGGAAGTGAATGCCGATGGCTTGGTCTCCGCTGAACAGGTGGAAGCGGCGATCCGCCCCGAGACCATCCTGATCACGATTATGTATGCCAACAACGAAATTGGGACGATCATGCCCATCGCGGAGATCGGGGCGGTCGCCAAAAAACACGGAATTACCTTCCACACCGACGCGGTACAAGCCGTCGGCCAGCTCCCCATCGATGTTCGTGCCCAAAATATTGACCTTTTGTCTTTATCCGGGCATAAGTTCTACGGACCGAAAGGCACAGGAGCCCTTTATATCCGGCGCGGCCTGAAGCTCCCGCCCCTTCTCCATGGCGGCGGCCAGGAGCGGAGTCGGCGGGCCGGGACCGAAAATGTCCCCGGCATCGTCGGGCTAGCGACCGCACTCGACTTGGCCTATCAAGACCTGGAAGCGAAAAACGCCAAGCTCAAGGGCCTTCGTGACTACCTGATCGACGGGATTGAAGCGCGGATTCCCTATTGCCGTTTAAATGGCCACCGGGAAGCGCGGCTCCCGAATAATGTGAATGTCTCCTTTGAGTTTATTGAGGGTGAATCCCTGCTCTTGCTGCTTGATATGGAAGGCATCGCCGCCTCCAGCGGCTCGGCCTGTACCTCCGGCTCCCTCGATCCTTCCCATGTCCTGCTCGCGCTCGGGCTTCCCTACGAGCAGGCCCACGGGTCGATCCGGTTCACCCTTGGTGAGAATAACACCCGGGAGGAGATGGATGTGGTCCTCGCGAAATTACCACCTTTCGTCGAAAAGCTCCGGTCCATGTCCCCCCTCTATGAAGATTTTGTACGCCAGAATTCATAAATAATTTGTAGTATTGAGGTGAGAAAATGTACAGTCAAAAAGTGATGGAGTGTTTCATGAACCCCCAAAACGTCGGGGAGATCGAGAACGCGGACGGAGTTGGGACCGTTGGTAACCCGAAGTGCGGCGATATAATGAAAATTTATCTGCAAATTGAAGATAATATTATTCGTGATGCTAAATTTAAAACCTTCGGCTGCGGGGCGGCCATCGCCACCAGCGCGATGTTGACCCAGATGATTAAGGGTAAAAGCATCGAAGAAGCGATGAAAGTCACCAACAAAGCAGTCGCGGATGCCCTGGACGGGCTCCCCCCGGTTAAGATGCACTGTTCCTGTTTGGCGGAGGAAGCGCTCAAAGCCGCCCTATGGAATTATGCGGAAAGGAATGGGATCACCATCGAAGGTCTGACCCCACCAGCCAACCATCACGAAGAAGATCATGCCGCGGCGGCCGAAGAAAACTGACTGGGGAGTACAGAATTGACCAAGCGTAAAGTTGTCGTCGGAATGTCGGGCGGTGTCGATAGTTCGGTCGCCGCCCACCTCTTACATGAGGCTGGTTACGAAGTGATCGGTATCACCATGCAGATCTGGCCGGAGGATGCCCCCCGGGAAGAGAGTGGCGGCTGTTGCGGCCTGACCGCGGTCGATGACGCCCGCCGGGTCTGTCAACAGTTGGGAATCCCCCACTACACCTTGAATTTCCGGGATGAATTTAACAAGTACGTCATCGACTATTTTATCGACGAATACCAGCGGGGGCGGACCCCCAACCCGTGCATTGCCTGCAACCGTTTTGTGAAGTGGGAATCCCTCCTGACCAAGGCCTTACAGCTGGGAGCGGATTATATCGCCACCGGGCACTACGCACGGATTCTTTTTGACCAGGAAACCGGGCGTTATCTTTTAAAGAAAGCGGCAACCAGTAAAAAAGACCAGACCTACGCCCTTTATAATCTGACCCAAGAACAGTTGGCGCGCACACTGATGCCCCTGGGCGACTACACCAAAGAAGAAGTGCGCCGGATCGCAGCCGCGATCGGCTTGAACGTGGCGAACAAGCCGGACAGCCAGGAGATCTGTTTCATCCCTGATCACGATTACGGCCGCTTCATCGAGGAGCACGCCTCCTCCACCAGCGGACCGGGTAATTTCGTTGACCGCCAGGGGCGGATCCTCGGGCAGCACAAAGGGATCATCCACTACACCGTCGGCCAACGGAAAGGATTAGGCTTGGCGGTGGGCAAACCGGTTTACGTCCTGGAGATCCGACCGGAAAGCAATGAAGTGGTCGTCGGGACCGATGAAGAGGTTTACCAGCAAACCGTCTACGCCGACCAGTTAAACTTCATCCCCTTCGACCGGCTCGCGACACAGCAAGCGGTGACCGCGAAAATCCGCTATAACCACGACCCCGCGCCGGCCACGGTGACGATGGTCGATGACAACACCCTCCGCTGTGATTTTACCGAACCCCAAAGGGCGATCACCCCCGGCCAAGCCTTAGTCCTCTACGATGGCGATCTCGTCGTCGGCGGCGGCAGTATCATCAAAGGCGCATAAAAAAATGCCCCTGTTCCGAAATGGACAGGGGCATTTTTTTATGCTTTTTTCCCGTTTACCAACGGGGATGGAAGTCTTTACTTCGCCTTTGGACGTTTAGTTTGCTAATCCAACTAAATTTTGATAATACCCGGTGACCCGCTTCACATACAGACGGGTCTCCCGCGGCCACTCCTTGGAGCGGGCGATGCGGGTTGGTCCGGCGTTGTAGGCGGCCAAGGCGGTCTGGATCGTTCCAAACCGTTCCAACTGCTGCCGCAGGTACTCCGTCCCCCGGAAGACATTAGCTCTGATGTCCCGCCAATCTAAATCGTAACAATTAACCGGCATCAGTTGGGTCAATCCCCGGGCCCCTTTGTGGGAGACCGCTGTTTTCCGGAAACTACTCTCGGCAGCGATCAAAGAGAGGATTAAGTAGTAATCAATGTGGTACTGCGCACTGGCATCCAAAACCGCCATTGTAATCTCCTCCAGGTCCTCTTGGGAGATCTCCGGATGATGAGTGCGAATAAATTTCTCGATCTTTACTAACGGGTCATGCGCTAACCCCGCCTCGTGCTCTCCAGTGATAAAATCCTTTACTGCCGGCGAAGTAAAGAAGAACAAAAAAAAGGTCAGTACTGTAATCTTTAACATTCGTCGGATAACCATAATTACCTCCTTAGAAGACTCTTGTCACCATATGTATGATCATGTCACTAAATGTATGATTTAATTTATTTTATGATTACTTTGATTTTCCGTCAATCCCTAAGTCCTTACTATTTCCTTAAATTCCCGCTAAAAATACTTAACACTATTCCGGACCAGGGCCCGGCGGATGAAACTCCCCCAATACTCGCCCGCGGTACCGCCGCCAATGTTCCGGCCTTCAATCCGCAGCGGACGGCGGTCATCGTTGCCCAACCAGATGGTGGCCAGGAGTTCCGGCGTGTAACCGATAAACCAGGCATCGGTGTTTTCGTTACTCGTTCCGGTTTTACCGGCAGCAGGCCGCCCCGGATCGGCGCTTTGCCCCGTCCCGTAGGTGATCACCCCTTGCATCATCTCCGTCACTGCCTGCGCCGTTTCGGGCCGGATCACCTGTTCCTGGCGGATACTCCCCCGCCTCAACACCCGACCCTGGGCATCTTCCACCCGCAGAACCCCCAACGGCTGGGAACGCACGCCTTGGTTGGCCAGGGCCGTAAAGGAAGTACATAATTCCAACGGGGTAACCCCTTCGGTCAAGCCGCCTAACGCCAAGGGGGCCAAAGCCTGGTCGTTTCGGGAACCGCTGTCAACCAAAGGCAGCCCTAAACGCTGGATAAAAGCAAAAACCGTCTTCACACCCAGTTCATCGACTAAACGGACCGCCACCGTATTAAGGGACCAGGCCAAAGCATCGCGGAGCGGAACCACTCCCCGGTATTCGTTATCCGCATTCTGTGGCGTCCACGGTTTGCCGTTCACAATATAAGTCACCGGTTCATCGATGACCGGGGTGTCCGGGGTAAACCCATTCTCCACCGCCGCAGCAAAGATCAATGGCTTGATCGCCGAACCAATCTGCCGTCGTACCCGGACCGCCCGGTTATACTTGGAAAACCGGTAATTCCGTCCGCCGACCATCGCCAGGATCTGCCCGTTCTTCGGGTCTAAAGCAACCAAAGCCGCCTCCGGACCCCCCTGGTCATCCTTGGGTAAAGCAGCGATCGTCTCTTCCGCAATCCGTTGGATATAAGCATCCAAGGTGGTGTAGATCCGCAAGCCCCCCGCCCGAATATACTGGGTGGACCAGCCATACTGCTGCGCTAACCAGTCCGCCACATAATCGGCGAAATAGCCGCCCCGGGTCAGATGACTGGGGTCCTCCTCCACCTCCAGCGGTAAAGCGGTCAGTTGTTCATACTCCCGCCGGGTAAGCAAACCCTGCCCCCATAACACTTCCAGGATCAGATTGCGGCGCTTTTGCGCCCGGTCCGGATGGCGGTAGGGCGAGTAAAGTTCCGGCCCCCGGATCAATCCAACCAACATCGCCTGTTCAGCAGCGGACAGATCCCAAACATGCTTCGCAAAATAGAAACGGGCGGCCCCTTCCACCCCATAGACGCCATGGCCAAAGTAGATCCCGTTTAA
>ERZ773359.1577-NODE-1577-length-30995-cov-8.444344_pt1 | contig 30995 bp, 26 predicted proteins | sample MGYA00374955_ERZ773359 | MGnify/ENA primary metagenome ERZ773359 (study PRJEB29098, sample SAMN04486028) | biogas fermenter metagenome | study: EMG produced TPA metagenomics assembly of the Biogas fermentation microbial communities from Germany - Plant 4 DNA1...
TTAGGTAGGGTGAATTCCATAATCTGATTAAACATGTCGCCGGCAGCTATTAACTCTGATAAGAAATACTCACCGGCTTCAAATAATCTCCCTACCTCTTCCATTGCTTCTTTACAGGTGTCCAGGACTGCTACCGCACCGCCCTCAGTCTCAACCAATTCCCTGGCGATTCTTACTGCCTCCTGCTCATCCATGTCAACAAAACTTCTTAACAATTCTTCCCGCATAAAACAGTACACCTCCAGATGAATTAATACTTGCACTAAATCAGCCAAATTACTTATTGCATCCGTCTACAGCACCACTACAATATTTTGTTAACTGAGAGCTGACAGGGGGCAGGCCCCTGTCAGCCTATTTATTAATACTTACCATACTTCTCTACAGCTTCGTAAACAGCCCTGACGTTTTCGATAGGCGTCTCACGTGGGCAGGTGCCGATATTGGGTGAGAAGATGAAACCGCCACCGGGTGCCATTTCGTCAAAAAGCTTCTTAATATTTTCGTCCAATTGAGCCGGGGTCAGGCTGATAATATCACTTACATCAATACCACCCATGATGCAGGTATGTCCCTGCAGCAGTTTCTTTGCTTTACGCACATCTGTTTTTTCAAAATAAGCTGTACCCCAACCGGCAGGCAGCTCAAGGATTGTCTCCAGGTGAGCGTCATGCCAACCCTCAAAAAACACCTGAACCTTCATGCCCGCCTCAACCAGTTTAAGAATAACTTCTTTCAAGGTTGGCCAGTAAAACTCATTATATTGTTTGGGCGAGAGATACTCGTTCAAATGCAGTGGGATAAAACACTCCTTTGCTCCCGCCTTGATGCTCATCGTTCCCATTTTAACCATGGGCTCTACCAATGCTTCCGCTGCAGCCTTAACTTTGTCGGGATAGCGGCGCAAATCCAGAATAAGGTTGGGTATGTCGCGCAGCTGGTCACTGATTAAATCCAGGGGAGCCAGGCAGACACCTCTGGGAGCAAAGTAATAACCCAATTCCATCAAGGCCTGCATCGTTTTCGCCATTTCGGCATCCTGTCTCGCTTTTTCCAGACCAAAGCGGGCCATGGTAGCCAGCGAAGCGGGAGAACCTAAGTCCTTTAACCCGCCCGAAATTCTCGGCATAATTACTTCGAAGCAGAATTTGACCGGGTCGGCAATTAACTGATCATACTCCTCCGGCTCCATGTTCTTGCCGCCTATGAACTGGCGGGCACTGTTCTCATCAAGTTCTCTGCCCGGGAAACGGACAAACTTCATCTTGAGAACATCATTCATGGGACCGTTAACTGAGTTAACGCCGCTTACGATCTCCGGATAATCTTGAAAGGCTACACCCATTGACTGGTTATCTAAGCCACCAAGTCCCACCCTGGGGGCACTGTCACTGGGGAAGTCCGTAAACCACTTAACGGCTGCCTGCCGGTTCTTTTCAAAATCAAACTCATACTCATAAGAAGTGATACCGGCATAAGCAGGAATTACATCGCCGCCCAAGCCTGTGAAAGGCACACGATCCGGCTCTTTTAAATCCAGAGCTGCCTGCATCCTTGCCGCCCGTTCTTCTGCCAGCTTTTTCGCTTCCGGACTAACCATTAAGTTCACCCCTTATCCGAGCAATTCTTTGCTTAAACGCACACCACGCGCGGCGTCGTCTGCCCAGGCATCAGCGCCCACGTGCTCCATGACAGCCTGGCTAACGCGGCCGCCGCCAATAATAATCTTAATGTCGTCGCGCAGACCGGCTTCCTCAATCACCTCAATTGTCCGCTTCATGGAATCAACACCGAGAGTAATTAGGCAGCTCATACCAACAATTTCCGGCTTATGTTCTTTAATTGCTTCCACGAACTTTTCATGCGGCACATCAATGCCTATGTCAATGACATTGATGCCCGATGCTTCGGCCATCACTTTAAAAATATCCTTACCAATGTTATGTACGTCACCCAAAACAGTACCTAAAACCATGGTCCCGATACTGGCAACTTCGCCCCCCTGCAGCTTAGGTAGGGTAAATTCCATGATCTGGTTAAACATATCACCGGCAGCAATTAACTCTGATAAGAAATACTCACCGGCTTCAAATAATCTACCCACCTCTTCCATGGCTTCTTTACAGGTGTCAAGGACTGCTACTGCGCCACCCTCAGTCTCAACCAATTCCCTGGCGATCCTGACAGCTTCAGCTTCATCCATATCTACAAAACTTTTTAGAAGTTCTTTCTGCATTAACATTTTCACCTCCAGTTTATTTTGCAAAAAGTGTACAAACCTAAGTTAATACACTTTTATGCTTTGAAAAACTATCATATTACCTAATTGTCAAGACTGGAGTAGAATTGTTATCCAATTTTTTGAAAATTCGTTAACTTGTCCTACGATATTAAGATATCATAATCTGCAGCCGCATGCAAGACTTTTCTGAATCTTTTATATTGGTCAATATTGTTGACTAGTCTGCTTTAAGTGAAAACAATAAATAATCATATATTTTAGTTAGTTGACGCTGATTCAGCTTCCCGGGCAGCACGAAGCTGGTTCTGTATATCCAAGACCCTAGCTGTGGTAAGCTTGTTAAACAGAGTGGTGATAACAAGGGCAAGGGCAATAAAAACCATGGGTACTAAATGCAGAATGGCACGAATACTGGCAGCCAGCTGCGGGGTGTACTCCATATCTGCCACATAGCCAATTGCCGCCAGAGAGAAACCAATCACACCACTGGAGACAATTTTGCCCAACTTGGGAGAAAGGTTGGAAAGGTTCATAATAAAGGGCGTGGCATCTTTGCCGGTCTTTAATTTGCCATAGTCGCAGCAGTCAGAAAACATGGCAAAGGAAATTCCCATCATGAAAGAAATGCCAATCTGATTAATGCCCATAAAGATGATAAAAGTGATTAAATCACGGGCAAAAAGATATGCCAGCGTGTGTCCGACTAAACACAAAAATAATCCGCTTGTATAAATATGTCTTTTATCCATAAATTTGTTGACAAGCTGCACAAGTATGGATGCTCCCACTCCGATGACTGCTATGGATGACATAAATACCGGCATTAGGGCCATATTTTGCATTACATAACGGAAGTAGTAAGCAATGGTGTAAGTTAAAGCAAAAGCAGCGACATTGCGGGCTGTTTCACCAAAGATCAGAGCCAATAAAGGAGGACTGTTAAAAAGCTGCTGCAGCATTTCCTTCCCCGACAGCTCACTTTTCTTTTGTTCTGCCCGGGTTGTGCTACCACTTTCATAAGGTTCAGTAACTTTAAACACCAGCCAAAACATCATTAACATGACTGAGGATAGAATTAGTGCAGTAAAAGTAAAACCGCGCACACCCGGCACAGCCGCGCCTCCGCCTGTAAAAAAGAGCAGCATCGGCATCGAGATTGCGCCAAAGATAAAGCGGCTAACAGAGCTGAACTGCAGTCGTCTGATAGAAAGAATGGCCCTGTCCTTCGGATTTCTGCCCAAAATGGGCAGCATGGCATTGAGCGCCCCAAACGAGAGATTATAGGAGCCATGGGCAATAGTATAAACAATCACGATCCAAACATAACGCCAAACAGAGTCTACGGGGGGATTGGTAAAAATGAGCGTAAAAGTAACCAGGGTGATTGGCGGTCCGATCAGCATCCAGGACCGATTTTTGCCCCAGGGCAGGTTTGATTTCTGCATAATTACCCCGGCAGCAGGCACAGTTAACATGTCCAGTAAATTTAAAACCATCATCAGTGTTGCCATTACAGCAGCAGGCATAAAAAGAACATCAGTCAGAAAAAAAGCATAGTAATTGGAGGTCATACTGACCATGAGCGAAAATCCTAAATTAGCAAGACCGTATGTATTAACAACTACACTTGAAACTCTTTGCGGTGCTGACATTGAATTACCCTCCTTTGTTTAAGCTGACCACACCTTCTGGAATTAAAAGAAGAGGACGCGCCCTGTTCAGTTCATACCTACACCCTAACTGACACCATAGTCAGACTATTTTATATTACCATACTATTTTGACAGTGTAAACCGAACCCTGCCCCTCCCTGCTTAGCGCTGGGAACAGCGCCGGTTTATACTGCCGCTTAAAGCAATCTGACACAGCAAAAAAGCAGGAGATATAAAAACCGCCCTCTTCTACCGAGGGCGGCGGTGGGATTCAACCTTTACAGCAAAGTGTCAGCTGTTTTCACGTACCGGTTTGCGAGCTAAACGCCAATGCCCGCAAAACCTAACTGGGCAAGTACAGCTTTCGGAAACTCAAAACGCACCGTAATCTCCGGATCTACTACCTGGCAGAACTTCAAATCGCCCACCAGGCTCATTAAACGACCGGCATCTCCTTCACTCAAACCAACAATGCCTGTCAGGAAAGCAAACATATTGTCCACTGCCATTTTAAGCGCTTCGTCTGAAGTTTTTGCTGTAGCAATGGCCGCGTACAGCTCTTCAGTTTCCACAAAGGGCGTCGGCAGCTGCGGCACATCAACTACGGCTGCCGCTAAAGTTACCCGCGCCGGCGTTTCTGCACCACAAACCAAAACTTCACCGTCACCCATCAAAGCGTGGGCATCACCGCAGCCAAACAGACCACCTTCCACAGCGGCCTGCAGATAAAGTGAGGCACCCTCGCCAATCAAATTGCAGTCCATATTGCCGCCGTGTTTGCCCGGTGTACCGGTTGGTATGCTTCCTTCAGCCGGAGCCAAACCAATGACGCCGATCATAGGTTTTAAGGGCAGCTGCAGCTCGCCTTTCTCCGTCGCTACGGTCAGCACACCATCATCGTTATCCATTACCCGCGTCGAAGCTTCGGTAATACCGCTAATCATTCCTGCTCCCGGAATGGTAGTCATAACCGATTTACCGGTCAGCTCCAATTTTTTAATGTCAATACGAACTACGTTGCCCGGTTTGACTCCTGAGATAGCAACCGGTCCCGTTGCCGGATTAATTCTGTTCCAATCCAGTTTGTCCAGGGTGTCTTCATCAGAGCTCAACTGATTCTCAAAGCAATCGCAGGTATTCAGCACAAACTCCTCACCCTGGTCCACCGTTAAGTGGGGCTCCAGGTCTGGTGCAAAGGCATAGAATACCTGGTCGTTACTTAATGATTTCATGCCTTCTCCTCCTGTTTTACATTTTTTGAAACCTTTTCTCTGCTTTTCTTACCGTTGGGCAATCTACGTTTGATTTTTTCCCACGTCAGCTCTTCTCCACCGGTAATACCGTCCGCCTGCCAGACGAGAAAAATAATCATCAGTACAGCAACAACAATTTCTGTTGAACCGGAGGCCTCAAAACCGCTCCTGGTCAGGAAGTTTTCAGCCTGCCGCAAAAACTGACGCATGAGGGTTACAAACAGTGTCCCGAAAAATGCTCCTGAGACAGACATGGAACCGCCGATCACCAGCATGGAAAGAATCATAAACAGCTCACCCATATAAAAAGAAGCGGCAGTAATGGAAAGGATATAGTGTGAATATAAGCCTCCGGCAAGGCCGCCGATAAAAGCGCTCACCACATAGGCGTAATAACGTACTGCCACAAAATTGATTCCGCTGGATCGGGCAGCATAACGATCATCGCGGGTAGCCCGTAGTTTCAGACCCAGGGAAGATTCTTTAAAATAATAAACAATGATAATAACCAGCACCGCCACGCCAAGGGCCACCCAGAGCGAGGTCAGACGCGTACCGCCCAGGGTAAAAGTCCTGGGACCGTTAGTTATTTGTGACCATTGGGAAAGCAGTACATTGATCACAATCAGCAGTGCAAACTGGGTAATTGCTCCTACCGCGTCAGAAAGACGCATCAAAGGCCAGGCGACAAGGGCTGCCACAATCATGGCCACCATTGCTCCGGCTACCAAAGCCACTGGAAAGGGCAGGTGCAGATTAACCAGAAACGGATACATAGTTGGAATTTGCATTGCCTTAAACGACGGTGTCATCGAGAAGATCGCCGAGGCAAATGCCCCGATTCCGACATAGCCGACATAACTCCAATTCAGGACACCGGAGTTGCCCATAAAAAGCTGAAAACCGAGGGCCATAATTAAAGTAATGGTGCCGGCTGTAAAAATATCCTCAATGAAAGGAATGTTCAGCCACCAGATAAAATAGCCGATGACAACCAGGATAGCGATCAAAATAACTACCGTCGAGGACTTACGGGAAAAACTAAAGTACTCGGTATAATCTTTGGCGGCAGCATGTCTTGCACTCTCCTGCCGGGTAGATAGTTCCTTTGATAGATTCATCCTACACGCTCCTCCTGGTAGTTACCACGCAGCAGTCCTTCAGGTTTTAACACAAGAAAGGCGATAACAATCGCAAACATAAAAGCATCACGGAATGACAGTAAAGAGGATGGCAGTGTCAGCGAGAGTACGTTAGAAATAAAGGCATAGACATACCCGCCCAGCACTGACCCGGGTAAAGAATGCATCCCGCCGATAACCACAGCGATAAAGCCAATTAACAAAGGCGTCCCGCCCATCATAGGTTCAACGGAACCTGTGCGCGCAGACCAGAAGATGGCCACCACGCCGGCCAGCAAACCGCTGATAATGAAAGCAGCAGAAATCATCAGATTAGCCGGCACGCCCATCAGGCGGGCGGTGACAAAATTTTCCGAAGCACCGCGCATAGCAATACCCAGTGTAGTATATTTCATGATCAGTACCAGAACAGTCAGCAGCACAATGGTAGTCCCGATGATCAACAGGTTGCGCAGCGGGGTAATTACACCAAATAATTGGATGTTCAGATTAAAAAATGCCGGTACGGGTACAGCTTTTGAACGCGGACTGATACCCAATTGAAACAGCCGCTGCAGAATGATGCTGACCGCAAAGGAGGTGACCAGCAGGGCATCAAGTGAGCGTTCCCGAAAGGGCCGGAAGGCGACCAGTTCACTGAAGAAACCAATTGCTACACCGGCCAGGATACCTAAAAGAAAAACAACCGGCCAGGGCAGATTGGTAAAAACACCAAGAAAATACAGAACATAGCCGCTGACGGTAATATATTCGCCATAGGCGTAATTAACTAATTGGCAGATACCAAAAACAAATACCAAACCTAATGATATCAAGGCGTACAGACTGCCCATGCTGAGCACATTGATGACAAACTCAAATAAAATTTCTGCATTCATCAAACATCGCCTCCATTATGGCCCAGATACACCGACGTGATGTCCACGTTGCCCATCAGTTCCTGTGGTTGGCCGGAATACTCAACCCGGCCGTTGGCAAAAAGATAAGCACGGTCAGCAATGGCCAGAGCCCTTTGGGCATTCTGTTCGACCAGCAGGATAGTGATGTTGCGGGACTTAAGTTCGATAATCAGCTCAAAAATTTGGTCAACAAGGGCAGGTGAAAGCCCCAGTGACGGTTCGTCCAACATCAGTAGATCGGGTTTTGAAATGAGGCCGCGCGCGATGGCCAGCATCTGCTGTTCACCACCGGACAGCAGTCCCCCTGCCTGATGGTAGCGTTCCTTCAAAATGGGAAAAAGGTTAAATAAATCCTCTAAGTCGGCAGCAAAGCTCTTGTCCAGGCGACGTCCATAAGCTCCGATGCGCAGGTTCTCTTCTACTGTCAACGAGGGAAAGATCTCACGTCCTTCCGGCACCAAAGCCATCCCCATTTTATGGAGCTGTTCCGGCTTATAGCCAGCGACTTCCTTACCCTTAAAGCGAATACTGCCTGAACGGGGCTTCAGCACTCCGGCTATGGCTTTTAAGACTGTCGATTTTCCCGCACCGTTGACTCCACAGATGCTTACCAATTCACCTTTATGTACTTCCATACAAACTCCATGGAGAGCCAGGATGGAACCATAAGCCACATAAAGATCCGAGATTTGCAGAACCGGGTTATTGTTCATGAGCAGCACTCCCCAAATAGGCCTTAACTACCTCCGGATTGTTACGCACATCCTCGGGCTTGCCTTCAGCAATAGTTCTTCCATAGTTCAGCACATGCAGACGGTCGCAAAGATTCATAATTAGCCTCATATCATGTTCGACGATAATAATGCCGACCTGCTTGCTGTGGGGCATCGGTTTCAACAGGGACAGCAGCTCATCTGTTTCTTCTTCGTTCAGGCCGGCTGCCGGTTCGTCGAGCAGCATAAATTTAGGTTTTGCTGCCAAAGCCCGCGCAATCTCCAGCAAACGCTGATCACGAAAGGTTAAACTCTGAGCAGACAGCTCAATCTTGTCTCCCAGTCCCAACTCTTCCAACAGCGCCACTGCCAGCTGTGCTGCTTCACGATGTTTAGTTCCGACACCAAGAGCACCAATCATCGCATTTTCGAGGCAGCTGAGGTTTTTAAAAATACGAATAGTTTGATAAGTGCGCACTAAGCCATAAAAAGGAACACGGTAAGCGGGCATTTCGCCGATGTTATGATTGTCGATTAAAATCTGTCCACTGTCTTTTTCCAGCATGCCCGTCATCAGATTAATCAATGTCGTCTTACCAGACCCGTTGGGACCAATCAATCCCAGAATTTCGCCCGTTTCCAGCTGCAGGCTGACATCATCTACTGCTTTCAGGCCGGCGAAAGACTTGCTAAGTCCTTTCACGGTGAAAGTCGATTTGCTTTCCATAATGTCACTCTCCAAAACTGCAAGCGTGCTCTCAATAGAACACGCTTGCACTTATCTCAAACGCTGTTTTGTCCTAATAGATCATGATTTGCACAAATAGTTCCGGCTGCCCGGCAAGGAACAGTTACGGCCGGGGCAGGTACTCGGGAGTTGCCCATTCGATAAAGACAGGCTTACCGTTGACAAGCTCCATCACAGCCGCAGCCTTGTTGGGCTCGTGACCGCTTGCCGCATCTGACCAATCCAGCCTTCCTGTCAGCAAATCGAAGGTGTTTTCTTCCATATACCTGGCCATGGCATCGCCGTCTGTACCCACTGCACGCATAGCCTCGGCCAGTACCATGACGACGTCATAACCTGCCATTGACCAGGGTGCATCTACATCTTTGCCGTGTTTCTTTTTGTAAGCTGCATTATACTCGTTAAATCCGGGGACCGCCTCTTCACTGTTAAAGCTGTGAGAATCCCAATAAATCTTGTTCCCAAATTCCGGACCGAGCAGTTCAAAGAGTGCCGGATCATCATAAGCATCGCCGCCGTAGATCGGGGAATCTATACCTGCGGTACGGAATTCCTTGATAATCGTACCGAGATCGGGCATGTACGAGCTTATGTAGATAAAGTCGGGCTTTTCCGGTAAAGCTTTGTAGTGTGCAATCAGAGCAGCGGTATCAACTTTACCTTGGCTGAAAACATCCTCCCGCAGTATTTTACCACCCAGTCTCTCAAAGCACTGTACAAAGTAACGGGATAAGCTCTTGGTGTAATCGATAAAATCGTCAGTAATCACGTAGCATGTTTTTAAGCCATCTTTTACGTAGGCCTTTTCTGCCATCACGGCACCCATGGTGGTGTTCCACATGGAGAGTGTAAACTGCTTATCGCCAAGCATCGTGCTGCCGAACAGCGGCGAGGAAGCACTGGGGCTGATGCCGACAATACCGGCTTCCTGGGCTGCGCGCGCTGCCGGACCGCCAAAGTCATAATCCGAAGAGGTAATAATGGCTACGGCGCCTTGGTCAATCAGCTGTTTGGCTACTTCAGCAGCGGTTGCCGAATCTGATTTTGAGTCCATGTTGCGGAACTCCAACATTTTCCCGTTAATACCGCCGCTGGCATTAATCTCATCGATAGCTACCTCGATCCCCTCAATAGCCGGTGCATCAAGTGGACCCTGGATACCTGTCAGAGACATTGCCCCCCCAATGATAATCGTGTCGCCCCCTGTTTTCGGTTCGGTATCTTCCCTACGGCACCCCGCAGCTGTAATCATTACCGCTACAGCCATCAGAACTACCATCAGCAAAGATATAATTCTTCGTTTCATGCATACACCTACTTCCCAATTTTTTTTCTTGTTTTGGGCCCCCAACCCGTTGACAAGCATTACCTCGTTGTAATTTTCCTATCATTGTAAGTGAATTTTAATGTGATGTCAAGGTAAAGTGTTAAAGAACTTTTAAAAATATTAATTAAGTCAATAATATGAAAAAGCGTATAAACGGAAACTGCTTTCACGCGTATCATATAATGTACTTTTTATGATAAGGGTGCTCGAAAAAGAAAAAACCACGGTGCGAAAAACACCGTGGTTAAATGCTTTTTAATGGTCGGAGCGACAGGATTTGAACCTGCGACCTCTTGACCCCCAGTCAAGCGCGCTACCAAGCTGCGCCACGCCCCGACACAAATGTTATTATAGTATATTCCGCCCCAGATTGCAAGGGGTACATTGTGGTATTTTTCCCGCTTCCTGCTGTCGGCTTCTGACAAAGCGCTAAACCAATGGCAGATACCTTTCTGGGCAGCCACCCGTTTAGCTGATAACTGTCTCTTCTGTCCTGCTGTACAGCCACACTGCAAAGCTCCACCAAATTAAAAAAGCAATAAAAGCGGGGATGGGATAAAACCAGCTTTTAAAATCAAACAGCTTAGCATTCTGGACTACATAACCGTAACAGACACTGGCCATAGCCCAGGCCAGTGTGTACACATAAAGAAAGAAGCGTTTTGCCGGCAAAAAATACAAAAAAATCATCACCGTAAAAGTCCAGCAAAGCGGTGACAGAGCATGCTGCCCCAAAACATAAAACAAGCCTTGATTTTTAAACCACATAAAACCTAAAAGATTTTGATAGACAAAGACAGAGAGCACATCACCCAGCCCACCTACCAGCATACCATAAATCATATATTTTTTGTAAACTTCCCTGGGAATCAGAATTACAGTTAAACTGAACACTATCAGCAAAAACACCGGATATAATAAATTAGTTGCTGTAAACACTACTTTCCCCCCACTTTCAAACACTATATCTTATTTTAAACAGATACAGCATTTTTTATGTCCGTGACAGGGGACGGTTCTTTGTCACACTTTGACAACAGGTTTCAACTGCTTCCTTAACTTTTGCTCTCATTATTTTCTTACAAATTCTTAAGCTTACTTTATACTGTTCAAAACTTTTATTGTGATATACTGGAAGGGAAATTTAGAGTTTGAGGGATTCACATATGAAAACTAAATTATTACTTGTTGAGGATGATTTGTTTTTGCAGGATGGTTTGTGTGAACTGCTGCAGCGTGAAGGCTACAGCGTTGATTGTGCCGGCACTTATAAAGAGGCGCGGCATCTTGCAGAAAATAATACCTACAATCTAGTTATTTTAGATATTATGCTGCCCGACGGCAGCGGACTGGAGCTATGTGAACAGTGGCGCAGGAATGGTAATGATACCCCCATTCTCTTTTTGACGGCCCGGGATGATGAAATTCAAATTGTGCGCGGTCTGGATGCCGGTGGCGATGACTATGTAACTAAACCCTTCCGCCTGTTAGAGCTGCTGTCGCGCATCCGGGCGCTCTTAAGAAGAAATCATCCTACTTTCTACCGGTGCGGTGAACTGCAGGTCGATTTGCAAAAAATGAATGCCTACTATAAAGGAGAACCTTTATACCTGACGCCAACTGAATTTCAACTTTTAGCAGCCCTGCTGCGCAACGCCGGCAAAGTTCTGACGCGTAAAATACTGCTGCAGACTATTTGGGATGACGGCGGCAGCTTTATCGATGATAATACCCTCTCTGTACATATCAGCCGCCTGCGTGAAAAAATCGGCGGGTCCTACATTCGCACTGTGCGCGGCATTGGCTATCGCTGGGAGGAAAAGCCATGCAGCTGATTTCGTTATGCTCGGGAAGCCTGGCTGCTTTGGGGGCGGTCTTATTTGCTTACGGTAACGGTCTTAGTAAATGGGGAGGACTGGCTGTACTGCTGCTTGGCACAGCAGTGCTGCTCCTCTCTCTTTCTCTGCAAAGACGGCAGGAAAAAGAGGTAACCAGACTACACAGGCAGATTATGGATTTTCTGGCCGGCAAGAATAAAACACCGAAATTTAGCGTCAACGATGATTTATTTGCAGTACTGGAAAATTCCGTAGTGGAGCTGGAAAGCAGACTCTTACTGGAACGTGAGAATACCCGCAAAAGCAGCAAACGCAATGCCGATTTCATTACCGATGTATCACATCAGCTAAAAACACCGCTGGCGGCACTAAAACTGTATTGTGAGATGGACCAGGCGAGAAACTTAGGTGCGCACAGCCAAAAACAGCTGGCACTGATCGAACGCATGGAGCATTTAATCTATTCCCTGCTGCGCCTGGAGAAGCTGCGTGCCGATGTCTATGAGCTGCAGTTTGCCAAGCATGATTTGTCCCGGCTGCTGGAACAGGTCTGGGAAGAATTAAAGGTGCTGTATCCGGAAAAAAAGTTTACCATCATTGGTACAGCAGAGCTGCGCTGCGATGCCTACTGGTTACATGAGGCAGTGAAAAACGTTATTAAAAATGCCTGTGAACACACGACTGCTGCCGGGCACATTCAGGTTTTGCTGGAAACGTCAGAAACAGTTGTCACCTTGAGCATCGAAGATGACGGCGGCGGTATTGCGGAAACAGAACTGCCCAAACTGTTTCAGCGTTTCTATCGTACGGCTCAAACTAAAGCCAGCGGTGGGGCAGGGATTGGTTTAGCCATTACCAAAACAATTGTGGAAAAACACCATGGAACAATAGCGGCAGAAAATACAGCACATGGCTTGCGGATAGTCATGTGTTTTCCCATCTTAGACGGAGTCTTGGCAGCCGGTTAGCTTACAAAAATGTAAGCTTGACGTCAGCACGATGTAAGGTAGAGCTGGTAGCATCAGGGTAAGGGGGTTATAGTATGCAAATCTTACAATGTCAGAATCTTTGTAAAGACTACACCATTGGTGAAAACATTGTACATGCCATACGTGACATCTCCATTGGCTTTGAACAGGGAGAGATATGTGCTGTACGGGGACCAAGCGGCTCGGGGAAGTCCACCTTACTGCATATGCTGGGAGGATTAGAGTACCCCACTTCAGGTAATGTTTTTTATCAAAATGAAGACCTGTATGCTTATAATGACAACCAGCTTTCCATTCTGCGGCGGCGGCGCTTCGGCTTTGTTTTTCAGGCTTACAACCTGGTGCAGGAACTGACTGCGTACGAAAATATTCTCCTGCCTGTGCTGCTGGATAAGAAAAAGCCCGACAAGAAATACCTGACAATGCTGATTGAAATTTTAGGACTGGAACACCGGCTTGATCACCTGCCCAGTGCCTTGTCCGGCGGTCAGCAGCAGCGTGTAGCCATTGCGCGGGCTTTGGCCAATAAACCTGCCATCCTTTTTGCCGATGAACCTACGGGGAATTTGGACGGCAAAACAGGCAGAGAAGTCCTCTCACTGTTGAAATACGCCAGTAAAGAAATGGGCGTAACGCTGATTATGGTAACACATGATCTTCACATTGCCGAACAGGCTGAACGCATCATTTTGCTGGAAGATGGGAGCGTCACAGATGACAGCGGCCGAAGGGAGGTACAGCAAATTGAGAGCTGATATCTCGCTCACTTCCATTGCCTTCGGTAATTTCAGGAACAGGCGCAGGCAGTATCTGCTGCTTACCGTCGCCATTATGCTGGCCCTCTATTTTGTCACCACTATGCTCCTCTTTGCTTCAACCATGTTTACATCGCTGAGGGAAAGGCATTATCAGCGTTTTGGAGAGCAGGATATCATTTTTTTTGATGCAGCCAGGGAGCCGATGACAGAACTGTTGACCGGAGGCATCTTAACTAATGATTACGGGAAAGCAGCTATTTATGGTTATGTAATGCCTGATGGACAAAGTAAAGCCAATGGTTTTTCTGTGGCGGTTTTTGATGAAAAAGCTCTGGCTTTAGCACGTAAAGATGTGCTTGCCGGCAGACTGCCGGAGCGGGCAGGGGAAATTGCCCTGGAGCAAAGCATGCTGGCGCGCTTGCGCACAAAGGCGGAGTTGGGTGATACTTTAGCGCTCACGCTGGCAGTCCCTGACGGTGTAGACTTCTTAGACAGCACTGTGCAAAAGAATTATAAACTGGTGGGGATCATCAGCGACAAACTGATTTATTTGGACGAGTGGAACTCCGCTCTGCCCGTCTACCGGGATTTTCCTGCCGGCATCCTCTCGCCGGCAGAGGAGATCACCGCCGGAGGTAAAGCAGTGATTAATGTTTACGGGCGCTATGCCGATTCCTCATCTTTTAAACAGTTGTTGGATTTATATTTTGCTCACACAGAGCAGCAAAATGAAAATCGCGGTCTGCCTTTTGAAGATACCCGTTACGTACTTTTTGCTGATGATTCTAGCGGAGAAGACATCATCATCACTTATGTGTTTTTAATCATTATTGTGTTCGTGCTGGTTTTGGCAGCCTGCCTGGGGATTATAAATGCCTTTACCTCCAACTTAGAAGCTCGCAAACAACAGCTTGGCCTGCTGCGGGCAGTAGGGGCCACGCAAAAACAGCTGCGTGAAATTTTAGGCCGTGAGACTTCTCTTTTAGCACTTTTCTCCATTCCCTTGGCCTTACTCTTCTCCTGCCTGACGGTGTGGGGTTTAACAAAGGCCATGGGCGAAAGCTATATTTTTCGTCTCAATGCCTTGGTGCTCCTTGGTGTGGCCACAGGAGGTTTTTTATGTGTCAGATTGGCTGCCTCCATTCCTTTAAGGGCTGCAGCCAAGGTATCACCCATGCAGGCCATCCGTAATGTGGAGCTGGCACGCATAATGAGGCGGAGCAAAATAGCAAGTGAGCAGCATTTTGATGTGCCGCTGCTTTTAGCCAAACGCAGCAGGACCCTTTATCAGAACAAGCGGCTTGGCATTACGGCCATGCTGTCTGTGACCATTGTGCTGATGTCACTGGTTGTTTTTTTTGCCGAGCCTTTGCTTAGGGAAGCCGATTATCACTACGGCAGTGATTATTACTTAAGGAGAAATGCCCGCAGTTACGATTGGCTGCTGGAGTATGATTTTCATGCCCCCGGCATTACGGAACAAGATAAAGAAGATGCGGCTGCCCTCTTTTCTGTCAAAACGGTGCGGGGAGAAAAAGTGATCAGACTAAAGCTGCTTACTGATAAAGTTACCCCTTATATCACTAACGGCTGGAATTTTGCTTACCTTACGGGAGCAGCTGATGGCAGCAGTAATGAGGCGGGCCGGGAGTGGCGGCTAAAAGAGCAGCAAAGTTACCTCGCCAGCAAGGAAAAATACGGTTATAAGCAGGATTATCTCACGGTGGACTGTTATGCCATTGATTATGAAAATATTGAAAAACTTGCTCCCTTTGTTGCTGCCGGCAGCATCAATCCGGAGAAACTGGCTGCAGGCAAAGAAATATTAATTGTCGCCCCAACAAAGTACGGCGTCTATGAAGTACAAAACAGGGACGGCACTTGGAGCAAACGCCGTGATTTCATCATCGACCCCAAGGAAAACTATACGGAAGTTTACCAAAACGACATGTTTCAGGCAGGGGACACGCTCACCATCAGTCTGCTTTATAGTGATGCAGAACCGGCACAACACGGAAGTCCACAGCAGTACGATGCAGACGGCAGCCGCATCCTGCCTGATGATGTAGTGCGGATAGACAGAACCGTTACCATCGGCGCCATTTTGGAAATGACTGCGGGTAAAAAGCATCTTTATGAGTTTTTTGATTCTTTTTATCCTGAAGAAGTTGGTGCTCTGGTGACCACTGCGGCAGGGCTGCAGGCACTAGGTTTTGATGCTCCCTACAGCACCCTGGCCATCACCCTGAGCGAGAGTCCGGATGCTGCCACGGAAGAATACCTGGAGGCTAACCTTTCCCAAATTGCCTCACGTACGGCCGGAGTGGAAATGGTATCCTTGGTGGCCCGGACCAGAGAGAAAAAAAGAATCGTGTACGGCACGTTAATCGCTGCCACTGCCATTATCATTCTCTTTTTCACCATTTGCGCCAGTATGGTAAACAACGCCCTTTCAGCACGCATCCGTGCCGGTAAGCGCGAAATTGGCACCATCAGGGCAGTGGGCGCATCGCAGCAGGTAATCCTTTCCTCATACCTGTGGCAGTTAGCGGCCATGTTTGGCTGGGGCACAATTATCGGCATGACGGCGGAGCTGGCCTTGTGCCTTTGGCTGCAGAAATATGAAAATATCGGTTTGGTGACGACTGTACTTCCTACCTGGCAGCCGCTATTATTTGCTGCTCTGCTTTTTGCTCTCTGTTACCTGAATATCCGTGCCAAAGTAAAAAGCATTGTCAAAGACAGTATTGTAGCCAATATTCGAGAGTTGTGAGGGATGAAAAAATGAAAAGGCATTTTGCTTGGCTGTGCCTGCTTATTCTTCTGGCAGCCGCCTGCAGCCATGCCACGGCTGCTGCCGCCGGGCCGCTGCTAGCCATTGATACCATACATGTTTATGAAGGCATGGAAAAAAGCTACGCTGAAGGTTATCTACCCGTTGTCAGCAAGGACCAGGCGCTGGTGGTGCTGCCGCTATTAGCCCCCACAGCAGCAGGCAGCCTGACAGTGACGGTAAATCTGGGCGACCCAGCACATACTCCTTTCGTCTATCAAAACTATGAAAAGCAGTTTGCAAGTAATAGTTATACTTTTGAGGATGAACAGGTTAATTGTTTTTTACTACATTTTGCTCTGCCCCTGAAAACTGAACGTCTTAACGGCACCTACCCCATCATCCTGACAGTAAAAGGTAAAACGGTGGACGAGGAAACTTTTACTGAAGATTATACACTCTATCTGACCATTACCGACGGCATCAACCCCCAGTCTCCGGCACCCGAACCGGCACCTGCTCCCCCTTCTCAGCCCAAATTAATAGTGGAGAGCTATGCCTTGGCAAAAGATTATCTGGAAGCAGGAGAAACAGCAGAGTTAAAAATCACGCTGCGTAACACCAGCAATTCGCAGTCGGCAAAAAATATTAAACTTTCCTTTGTCGATAACAGCGGTGAGATCCTGCCTGTAGGTACAGGTGCTAAGTACTGTCGGCAGATTACCAAAGGCGGTGCTTATACCTGGAATCTTGAAGTAACAGCCACAACAACAGCTCAATCAAAACCTCATCCGGCTGCGATTACTATGGAATACGAAGACAGTCACGGCAATACCGTAAGTGCCGCAGATCAGATTATCATCCAAGTCCGGCAGCCGGTACGGCTGGAATATACAGAACCGACACTGCCGCCCCGGGTCACGCAGGGGGATACACCTACTTTAACCATAACGCTGATGAATCTGGGTAAAAGCACCATCTATAATGCGCTGCTCAAGTTTGAGCTGCCGGGATTAAGCAGTGGCGGCAGTGTGCTGGTGGGGACCATTGCGCCGGGGACTTCTGCCGAAGGCAGGGCAAACTTCCGTGCAGCAAAGGATATGGTGGGAGCAATCAGCGGGACGCTTATCTTAACTTATGAGGATGAATATGGTGAAAGCTATGAAAAGAAGATTCCCCTCAGCACCACCATTGAAGAGAAAAAAGATATTCCTGCCCCCCAAACAGAAGCAAAGACGCCAGCAGCCTCTACTTGGACCATCATAATGGCGGCAGGCGGTATAATACTGCTGGCAGTGGCTTGTCTCATTGTCTCCCGTTGGTTGAAGGAGAAAAAAGCCAGGGAAGAAGATGAAAAGAGGCTGTAATTTACTGTGAAAAAGTACACCCCCCAACGCTTTACCGCGTTAGGGGGTGTTTTTATGACGATTTACGGTGTTGGCTGGTTAGCCAAAAGGAGAGTATCAATAGTAAAACAGCAGTTAGTACACCTACCATGTCAATGCAGACATCAACAAAATTACCGTGTCGGTTGACAACGAAAGCCTGGTGGAACTCATCCAGAACCGCAATGAAGGTGCCACCGATAAAAGCACTGACGATGGCCTGCCAGGGTTGACGAAAGTAGCTGCGCAGCAGCAAAAATAGTACCAAGGTAATAACAAAAAAGAAAAAGACGTGGGCGGCTTTTCTCAGGAGAAACTCGATGATCACCGGATTTCTTCTGGCATAGTTTAGGAAATCTGCAGTTAAAGTTTTAGCCGGTGACAGTTGTGTTGGGAGATGAGCGGCAATTTTCATGGCTAATCTTGAAATGCTGAGGTCAAAGTATTTTAACAGTTTATTAATTTGCTGCAAAACCGGCAGCACGCGCAACCCAGGTATAGAGGATAAATAGTACAGCGTGCCGACAGCGATCAGTAGAATAAACCAATTTCTTTTCCGCATTACTAAGAGCTCCCCTTAAATGTTTTCTATACCATTCGCCATTTAGCCCTTGATTCCTTGTTAAGAGAGCTTAGATGAACTGGCAGCAACCTCTCTTTGGCCGTAAATACCTGAAAAAAGCGTGTCAAGGAACCGTCCCCTGACACAAAAACACCCCCCTTCACTGCTCTGCGTTAGGGGGGTGTTTTTATTACTTCGCTTGCTGGTGCTGACAGGTTAACTGCCCTCTGCAGTACCGCATGTCTGGGAAAAGTGTGTCAAGGAACCGTCCCCTGACACTAAAGGATGATGGCGATGAGACCGCCACTGCCTTCATTGATGATCTTTTCCAGTGTTTCCTGCAGCTTTTCTTGGGCGTTAGGCGGCATGTTGTCAAGCTTGGTGCTGATGCCGTCTTGTACCACAGAGTACAGCGACTTGCCGAAGATATCGGACTGCCAAATCTTTTCCGGATTCTCTTCAAACTCACCCATAATGTAGTTAACCAGATCTTCGCTTTGTTTTTCTGTACCCACAATGGGTGCAAACTCAGAACTGACATCGACACGGACAATATGGAGTGAAGGTGCACTGGCCCGCAGCCGCACGCCAAAGCGTCCGCCCTGGCGAATGATTTCCGGTTCTTCCAAGGTCATTTCTTCAAGCAGGGGAGGCACGATACCATATCCTGTTTCACGTACCTGCTCCAAGGCATCGGCAATTTTATCATATTCACGTTTAGCGGTCACACTCTCTTTAAGTATGCGCAGTAAATCTGCCTGGTCCTCAATTTCAATACCGCAGATTTCCGACAAGATTTGCTCAAAGAGCTCTTCTGACGCCTGAATGTCAATGACTGCCCTGCCCGTACCGAGATCCATTTCCTTCAGGACAATATTATCCACGATATCTTTGGTGCTGAGCGTTTCTACCATGCCGTCAACATCACGGAGACGGGTTACATCTACTACACTTTCCCGGATAATATCATTGTAGCTGGTGCGTAACCAGTGTTCATCCTCAAGTACTTCGATCCAACTGGGCAGATTAATGTTAACTTCACGGACAGGAAACTCGTACAGTACTTCCTGGAAGATAAGATTAATATCTTCTTCCACCAGCTGCTGGGCATTAAAAGTGATCACAGGTACATCATACGTTTCAGCCAACTGCTCTTTTAAGACCAGTGCTTCCTGTGAATACGGGCGGGCTGAATTAAGCAGAATGACAAAGGGTTTACCCAATTCTTTCAGTTCATTAATCACGCGTTCTTCGGCATCCAGATAAGCTGTACGGGGAATATCGGTAATGGTGCCATCAGTAGTCACCACAATACCGATGGTAGAGTGATCAGTAATGACTTTTCTCGTGCCTATTTCTGCCGCTTCCTCAAAGGGTATGTCGTAGTCAAACCATGGTGTAGTTACCATTCTGGGCGCACCATCATCATCATAACCGACCGCACCGTCAACAGCATAACCAACACAATCGACTAAGCGTACACGCATGGTAATATTGTCGCGTACCTTAATCTCGATGGCTTCATCCGGAATAAATTTTGGTTCCGTGGTCATGATGGTGCGGCCTGCACTGCTTTGCGGCAGTTCATCGCGGGCGCGCTCCTGATCAGCAGGATCTGCTATATTAGGAATGACAACCAGTTCCATAAACTTTTTTATAAAAGTTGACTTGCCGGTCCTGACAGGCCCGACAACGCCCAGGTAAATGTCTCCGCCGGTCCTTTCAACAATGTGTTGAATCAGGTCAAATTTAACCATATTTTCTCCCTCCTTTTTTCAAGCTGCAGTCAAACACTAACGGTATCCCTCCCCTGTGAACTTTTAAACTAAAAAGTTTCATAACGGTATAACAATTGCAGTTTAACATTATATTTATATGAGCACGTACACCGATTATTACTTTTGGCAGACAAATTACGGTAAAAATAAAAAAAACACTCCCTAACGGAGTGTATGCTACCAATCTTTTAAATTTGACGCTACCTGTTCTTCCATTTCATAAGTTTTTTCCCGCGAAAAAAGATCGATAACGGCCTGATGGGGATCTTTACCATAAAAAAGAACTTGGTAAACCTGCTCGGTAATCGGCACCTCAACCTCATAGCGTTGGGCCAAATCCCGGGCGGCATGCGTTGTACGCACACCTTCCGCCACCATGCGCATACCGGAAACCACTTCATCAAGTTTACGTCCTTTACCTATTTCGAAGCCCAATTTACGGTTGCGGCTGTGACGTGAGGTACAGGTAACCATTAAATCACCGATGCCGGACAGCCCGGCAAAAGTTAAGGCTTCTGCCCCCATCTGCATGCCCAAACGCGCTATCTCACTGATGCCGCGCGTCATCAGCGCAGCTTTAGTATTATCACCATAAGACAAGCCGTCGGCAATACCTGCCGCTACGGCAATCACATTTTTTAGCGACCCGCCTAACTCCACTCCGATTATATCCGGATTGGTATAGACGCGTAACCACTGAGTCATAAATAATTCCTGCACTGCTTCTGCAGTACGCCGCTCCCGGGAAGAAACAACAGTAGCCGAGGGAACTAAACGTCCCACTTCTTCAGCATGATTAGGCCCGGACAGCACCGCCAGCCTGCAGCCGGGCATTTCTTGTTCAATAACTTCCGACATCCGGAACAGTGTGCTTTCCTCTAAGCCCTTGGCACAGCTGACCATAATGGGAGAGTTTTTGAGCAGCGGCGCAATCTGCTGCACCATGGAACGTACAGTATGGGAGGGTACTACTAAAACAATGGCTTCCTTATTGTTAACGGCTGCTGAGAGGTCAGCTGTGGCCACCACATTAGCCGGCAGCTTCACACCGGGTAGGTAATCACTATTCTCGCGGCTGGAATTAATCTGCCGGCACAATTCATCCCGGCGTGTCCATAATGTAACCTGCTGACAATTATGTGCCAGCACAACGGCAATGGCTGTCCCCCAGCTTCCTGCTCCAATTACTGTTACTTCTTTCATTTCTTCGCCTCATTCCCCAAGTTCACTTTGCTGCCTAATTTATTTTCTGTTCCCTGCAGCAGGCGGGAAATATTTTCACGATGGCGCCAAATCGCCATCACCGCAATGCCTGTCCCAAATGCTATTTGTAAGGGCGGCAGGTGAAAAAGCATCATTAAGATCGGAATAGTAAAGGCCCCGGTAATGGAACCCAATGATACATAGCGTGTAATGGCAATCAATGTCACACCGATCCCGCCAGCAATCAGCAGTACTAAAGGTGCTACTCCCAGCATCACACCGATGGAAGTGGCAATCCCCCGTCCACCGCGAAACTTAAAAAAAAGCGGCCAATTATGTCCCATAATGGCAGCCAGACCGGCTGCCAGCGGCACAGTTTCGCTGCCGGTCAAAACACCGGCCAGCCAGACAGCCAACCAACCTTTACTAATATCTAAAAACAGCACGATAAGTGCAGGCAGAGTGCCTAAGGTTCTCTGTATGTTCGTCGTACCGGCATTACCGCTGCCGTACTTACGAATATCAATGCCTTTGAGCAGCTTTCCTGCCAAATAACCAAAGGAGATGGACCCAATAAGGTATGCTGCCAGAAGCGCTGCCGCTGTCTTCACTTAACTCTCCCCCTTTTTACTCCTTGTGCGCACCAACAGCCTGATTGGTGTTCCCTCAAAGCCAAATGTTTCGCGCAATTTATTTTCCAGGTAGCGCAGATAGGAAAAGTGGGCTAATTCCTGGTCATTAACAAAAACGGCAAAAGTAGGTGGTTTGACGCGAATCTGCGTCATATAGAAAATCTTTAATTGTTTGCCTTTCTTTGCCGGTGGCGGTGTTACGGCTACGGCGTCTTCTACCAGCTGATTAAGCTGTGCCGTTTTCACACGCTGCGCATGCTGTTCAGCCACATAGTTAATTAACTCAAACAGGCGGTGAACACGCTGTCCGGTTAAAGCAGAAATAAAGATTATAGGCGCATAACTCAAAAAGGCGAGCTGCTCACGTATATGATCACGGTAAAGATCCATGGTCTTCCCGTCTTTTTCTACCTTATCCCACTTGTTAACCACAATAATGATCGCTCTGCCTGACTCATGCGCAATGCCGGCAATTCTTTTATCCTGTTCAGTAACACCTTCCGCCGCATCCACCATCATTAAAACTACATCGGCATCTTCCACGGCCCGGATAGCACGTAAGACCGAGTAATATTCCACAGCCTCTTCTACTTTGCTGCGCCGGCGAATACCGGCAGTATCAACAAAGAGATACTGCTGCCCGTCATGCTCAATCAATAAATCTACTGCATCGCGGGTGGTACCGGGAATATCACTGACAATCACCCGTTCGGTACCGGCAAGTTTATTTGTCAGGGATGATTTGCCCACGTTAGGCCGGCCAACAATGGCCACCCGCAATAAATCTTCGTCTTCGGGCATGATTTCCCCTGCCGGCAGCAGCCTGATAATTTCATCCAGCAAATCTCCGGTACCCAGGCCATGGGAAGCTGAAGTCAGCCATGGTTTACCTAAGCCAAGGGCATAAAATTCGGCAGCCTCGGCCTCAGAAATGCCGGGCTCAGCTTTATTTGCCACCAGCAGCACCGGTTTATTGGTGCGGCGCAGCAGTTCAGCCACCTCATAATCCAGCGGCATAGGGCCGCTGCGTACATCAACCATCATTAAAATCACATGAGCTTCTGCCACGGCCAGTTGGGCCTGGCGGTAAATCTCTGTGGAAATGGTATCTTCATCGAATGTTAGTCCACCCGTATCGATCAGCCAGAACTCCCGGCCGCTCCATTCCACACGGCCGTAAATACGGTCACGCGTCACTCCCGGAGTGCTTTCCTCAATTGCTACCCGCTTTTGAATCAGGCGGTTAAACATGGTTGATTTGCCCACATTGGGACGACCGACAACTGCCACAACAGGCATCGACATGCCATCACCTCATTTCGTTACCCATCAACAGTGATAAAAATTCCGTGATATCCTCAACAAACCTGACTTCTGTCTTGGCAGCGGCAGCCAGTTCAGCGGCAGTACGGCCATCTAAAAACAGCTCCCTGCTCGCATTCAGCATCACCGCCGGCAGATAAAGAGTACCTTTTACCTGAGGGAGAACCCTGTTTAAATCATGGGATGTTAATAAGCCGGCTACGGTAACTCCGCCGCCAAAAAAATGATTTTCCACCGTCAGCAAGGTTAACTGCAAATTTTCAATCTGATTTAAGCGCTCCACAACGGGGGCAAGATAAACTGCCGCCGATACACCGGTAGCAATAGTGGCTGTGGTAGGTTTAGTCAATTTGACAGGCAGATTCTTCTCATGCCGCTCCCAGTCATCTAAAAATAAGCGCACCATCCCCACACCGTTTTCTAATTGGCGGAAGCCTTCATAAGCTTCCGCAGCGGGCGGCATCCGCCCGGCCAACGTATAAAACTCATCTGCGGCAAAAACAAAACGTGTTTGCTGCTCTTTTAGGCAGCGCCGCTGCCATGCTTCAATTTGTATCAAAACCTGACGGGCATGTTCCTGATCAGTTAGTTGAAGCGAATATAAACCTTCCCGATAGCCGGTCAGACCCACCGGAACCACCGCCAGGGTCTGCACTGCCGGATACAAGGCAAATAAATCAGCAATTGTTTGTTCCAGAGCTTCACCGTCATTTAAGCCGGGACAAAGTACTACCTGGGTATGAAACTGGATGCCGGCAGCGACCAGCCGCTGCATAACTGACAGCAGCTCTCCGGCCCGCCGGTGATTCATCAGGCGCCGGCGCAGTTCGGGGTCGGTGGCATGTACAGAAACATAAAGCGGACTCAAATGCAGACGGATAATCCGTTCCAGATCCTCTTCCCGCAAATTAGTTAATGTGATGTAGCTGCCGGTCAGAAAAGACAGGCGATAATCATCATCTTTGATGTATAGAGTTTGGCGCAGCTGCGGCGGCATCTGATCCACAAAGCAGAAAAGGCAGCGGTTTTGACAAATACGCAGCCGGTCCAACGTGGGGGAAGCAAAAATAATGCCCAGCGTTTCATCATAATCTTTTTCAATTTCATATTCCACCAGTTCGCCGTCCTGATGTTGGATGGTTAAGATAAGTTCCTCGTCGCTTTCTGCCAGCTGCCAGTCCAAAATGTCAGCTGGCTCAGCACCATTTATGGCAATGACATAATCACCGCCGTCGATACCTAATTCTTCCGCAATGGAGCCGGCCTCCACCCGCTCCACCAGCTTGCCCTGCCTCATCCGCACACCTACTTTTTCTATGCTTTTATCATTATCCTATATCGCGGCAGGCAATGTCAAATAGAAAGAAAACAGTGGATTGCGGTAATCCACTGCACTTCCTTCTCATCACCTATAATTAGAGTTCTTTTTGCTTCCGTCCGCGGTTATTTTAAAGTCTGCCCAGCGCTTTATTTTGTACTGCAATAAACCGCTCCAAATTAGTTAAATTGTCCGCCAAAAGCTCGTAAACTAAATAGTCCGGAGCCACCAGCTCTATAATCTCTTTGATGCCGGGATGGGCAAAGGGCAGATGCTGATCAATTTGAATAATATGCTGGCGTGCTTCCATATACCGCTCCCAGACATTACTTAAACTGCGCAGTTTTTGCTCCTTGTTTTTATGACTCTGCTGCAGGTATTCCCCGGACAAAGATTTGTTCAAATGAATACCTCTGATATATTTTTTCAGCTCCCCTAAAGCTTCTATAGTTTCTAATATGTAAGTACAGGCACCTTCTTCATCCCTGAGGTTGCAGTTGGTAATCATTAAATGACTGATATCCAGCATAAAGCCTTTACGCGGGTAGTCAATCAGCTGCAGAAAAGCCTCCGTTTTTTGCGGATCTAAAAAAGTCAAACCTGGCCACCACAGGTTTTCAAAAAGTATCGTAACTCCCCGGTCAGTACTGCCGAAGGCTGCATTGGCAACTTCCGCTGCCGCTTTCATTACATCCCAGTCGTCATAACAATACTGCCGCGTGTAAATATGCTCCATCTGTACATGGCTGACATGAAATACTACATATTCTGCAGCCAATTCCTGCGCCTGGCGAAATTCTTCACGGTAGTGGTTTATCAAACTCTCCCGGGTAAGCCCACCATAAAAATGCTGAATATTATCGAGGGAATCAAACTGTTTAAGCAGCTCCTCCTCATCACCCTGCCAAAAATCAAGCCACATCGGCCAGAAGCGCAAATGCAGTCCCAAAACACGCTGCTGCGGGATTAGCTCCAGCCCCTCACTGCCGTGCAGGATCAGCTCTATCCCATCTATACGGTTGCGGTCAAGAAAAGATTCAATATGTTTGCTGTCGTTTTGAAACCATGCCAGCTGGTTCTTCTCATTGGAAAGATTAATCATATATTTCATTTCCCATTTCCTCTCTTCCTCATTTATTAACGGCTTCTTGTAAATCATTGTCTGACCGGAGCTCTAAAGTCGGCAGACATAAATTGTTAAGCAGTCGGGCGGCAACTTTTATAAAAATGGGTCTTTACAAGGCAAAGATTTCATGCTATATTACTTTTTAAACCTATAAACAAAGGCAGTGAAGGAGAAAAGTAAGGTAACTACGACCTTGCAGGGAGGAGATGCCGCTGACTGCAAGCATCTCCAGGTACGGTTATCTGAAGTTCCCTCCGGAGCCGCAGGTTGAACACTAAGCAGTATGTAGACCGCGCCGGGAACCCCGTCCGTTACCACTGGGGCAGATATCGGATAGATCCTGTAAATTAGGATTATCCCGTATTTGTCAGAGAGTGACGCAGTGCGTAAGTTGGGTGGTACCGCGGGTTTATTATCCGTCCCTTGTGAGGGACGGTTTTTATTTTGCTAAAATTTATGGAGGTGGATCAAAATGATTGTTGTCATGGATTTACAGGCGCCGGAAAGGGAAATACAGGCAGTAGAAGACGTTTTGCAGGAGTATGGGTACAGCTGCCACCTCATCCGCGGTGAGAAGCGGCTTGTTATTGGCGCAGTAGGTTCAGCCGGCTCGGAAATTCCCCCGGCTTTGGAAACAATGCCCGGCGTAGAGAAAGTAATGCGTGTGCTGCAGCCCTATAAACTGGTCAGCCGGGAGATGAAACCGGATGATAGCGTTGTTACCGCCGGCAGTTTGCGCCTGGGCGGAGGCACTGTCGCTGTCATCGCCGGACCATGTGCTGTAGAAAGCCAGGACCAGTTACGCGCCACAGCACACGCAGTTAAAGCCCAGCAGGCAGCTGCCCTGCGTGGCGGTGCCTTTAAGCCGCGCACCTCTCCTTATGCTTTTCAGGGATTAATGGCGGAAGGGTTAGCCTATTTACACGAGATAAGCGCAGAAACCGGGCTGCCCGTTGTAACAGAAGTAATCAATCCGGCCGACGTGGAAATGGTTGCCGCAACGGCTGATATCGTACAGATCGGGGCCCGCAATATGCAGAACTATCCGTTGCTGAAAGAAGTGGGCCAGCTGCGTAAGCCTGTCCTACTGAAAAGAGGCCTGTCCGCTACTGTCGAAGAATGGCTGATGGCAGCTGAATATATTATGGCGGCCGGAAATTATCAGGTAATCCTCTGCGAAAGAGGAATCCGTACTTTTGAAACAGCTACCCGCAACACACTGGATGTCAGTGCCATTGCTTTGGCTAAACAGCTGACCCATTTGCCCGTTATTGCTGACCCCAGCCATGCGGGCGGCCACTGGCGGCTGGTAAAACCCCTCGCCCTGGCCTCACTGGCAGCGGGCGCCGACGGTTTGCTCGTCGAGGTTCACCCCGATCCGGCCCGGGCATTATGCGACGGGAAACAATCATTGACACCGGAACATTTTGTCGAACTGATGGCTGCAGTGAAAGCAATCCTGCCTGCTTTGGGTAAAACTCTCTGCACCGGGAGTGGTCAATAATGTCTAAAGCTGCTTATTTAGGTCCGCACGGCACTTTCTCAGAAGCAGCCTGCAGGGCATTTGGCCAAATAACCGGACTGCAGCTTGTTCCTGCTCCCTGTGCCAGCATCACCGACTGTGCCGTCAGTGTGGCAGCGGGAGAGGCCCGTTTTGGTATTGTGCCCCTGGAAAATTCACTGGCCGGGTCAGTACGGGAGACACTGGATCTGTTAACAACAACTTCCGGGCTCAAAATACTGGCTGAACTTGATCTGGAGATCGAGCATCATCTGCTCAGCCAGGCTGCAGCACTTACTGATATTCGGGCAGTATATTCTCACCCCCAGGCCCTGGCCCAGTGCCGGGCATTTTTGCAGCAGCAGCTGGCCCACGCCCGGACTATCCCCGTTGTCAGTACAGCAGAGGCAGCCAGGATGGCTGCTGAACTTGGCGTGCAGGCTGCCGCCATCGCCGGCCGGTCGGCTGCAGCCCACTATAAGCTGCCTGTTTTAGCTGCCGCTATCCAGGATAAAGCGTCAACAACACGCTTTATTGTTCTCGGCCGGAAAGAAGAACAGCTCGGCCAGCCGCAAAAAACCTCCTTCCTCTTTTCCGTCAACAATACACCCGGCAATCTGTACCGCATCCTGGGAGCCTTTGCCAAGCGGCAGATTAACTTAACCCGTATTGAATCCCGTCCGGCCAGAAGCCGCCTGGGTGACTATATCATATTTGTTGATCTTGACGGAACACCCCAGGACAGTATCGTAAAAGCCGCCCTGGAGGAAGCAAGCCGGGAAACAGAGCTGTTAAAAATTTTAGGCTCCTTTCCTGTGCTTTCCGTCAACAATAAATAATATCTCGACAAAAGCATAACCTTTAGTCTACCGGCAAACTTTGCGCCAATCATAAAGCCGGAAAGCCGCGACCCTCTTTAGTTGGGTTGCGGCATTTCTTTTCCTGCCGAACAATAAGCCAACATGTCCCCGGCAGCTTTTGCCGCAAATTTAACTCTGCTCCCTGCTGCGCAAGGCTGCGATCAGAGCCTGATTTTCCGCCTGAGTACGAACTGCTACACGGACATAGCACCGGTTAAGTCCCTGGTAGTTACCACAGTCACGGATCAGAATTTTCTGTTTGAGCAGTTCTGCCTGCAGCTCAACTGAAGATGTCCGTAAACTTTCGAGCATGATAAAGTTAGCCGCAGGAGCAAAAGGACGAAGGTCAGGAATCGTTTGTAAAGCAAAATAGAGCTCCTGGGCCCAAGCAGTAATCGTTTCTACCGACTTTTGCCGAAAGGCCTGATCACGCAGGACAAATTCACCTGCTAATTGCGCCAAACTATTTACGCTCCATGGATCTCTGTTTTTTGTGATGGCCTCACATAACTGCGGCGCGGCCACTAAAAACCCCAGCCTGAGACCCGGAATAGCATACATTTTTGTCATTGAGCAGAGCACAACCATGTTTTCAGCAGCTGTTTGCAGGAAAGTCCGCTTCCGCCAATCAGCAGTAAACTCAAGAAATGCTTCATCAATCACCAGGTAAGCACCGTTTTGGACACAAGCTTGCTTGACGGCCAAAACTTCATCCCGGGTTAAAGCACATCCCGTAGGATTGTTCGGATTACACAGCATCACGATTTTTGGGCGTTCCTGCCTAATTTGCTTATTCATTTCATCTACCTGCAGCCGAAAGTCGTGCTTTCGCCGCAGATAATGATAACTGACCGCTCTCCCTGCCGCCTGGGCCGCTTTGGCATAAAGATTAAAACTGGGTGCCGGAATCAGGACTGTACCCGCCGGCAGGACACGCATCAGCGTATAGATTAATTCCCCTGCTCCGTTGCCAACAACAATACTTTGCCGCGGTTGATAATACTCGTTGAGCATACTGATTAGTTTGCGGCAAGCCGGATCAGGATAACTTGTGACAGTCTCCAGCTGCTCCGCCAGGTATGCTAACAGTCCGGCAGGCGGACCTAAAGGATTGATGTTTGCACTAAAATCAATTATTTCCTTAGGGTCAAAGCCATAAGCTTCCGCTGCCGTTTTCACATCACCGCCATGTCCAAAAGGATGCAGTTTAGCCTGCTGCATAGTCAAGCCTCCCATCTTTATCTCCATCATAAATGCAGTTGATTCTATATCAGCGTTAAGATAATGGCTCTGATAATTAGCCCAAAGACCAAAAAGATGGCGGAGGTCAAACGCATTAGCTTTGTGACAGCAGCAATATCATGGGCAGCGGTCGGGCGCCCTTCCGGCCACAGCAACGGACGCCGGCTTGAGCTTCCGTAGTACTTGTTCTCTCCGCCTAAAGTAACATTCAAAGCGCCGGCTGCCACAGCTTCGCTATAGCCGCTGTTGGGACTGGGGTGCCGACGACTGTCCCGCCGCACAGCAAGCAGCGCAGCTTTGACATCAAGCCGCAGTAAGGCTGCTGCCAGCAGCATGGCCGGTACAGTCAGGCGGGCAGGCAGCCAATTAGCTAAATCATCCAGTTTAGCTGCTACCCGGCCAAAATATAAATAGCGCTCATTTTTATGACCAAGCATAGAATCCATGGTATTAACCGCTTTATATAGTAAAGCCAGCGGCGCTCCGCCTAACAGAGCATAAAACAGTGGTGCCGTCACGCCATCTACAGTATTTTCGGCAACTGTTTCCACGGCCGCCCGTGCTACTTCTGTTTCTGTCAGCTCGTCTGTATCACGGCTCACCACCAAACCGACAGCATAACGTGCCGCCGGCAAATCACCTGCACGTAAAGGGGTGACAATTCTCTCTGCCGCCTCCTGCAGCCCCCGGGCGGCCAGGGTAGATGCCAGTAAAACGACGTTTACCAGTAAGCCCAGGTACTTATGCAGCCAGTCAGCAGTAAACAGTAACAGCTTACTGCTGCCATATGTTGCCGCCAGAACCAACAGCACCAGTACAGCACCGGAAACAAGTTGATTAGTCTTCGCAGCGTTCTGCCGACGCAGGTGTTTTTCTAATAAATTGATCAAATGTCCCATCTGAATCACAGGATGGGGCAGCCAGGCCGGATCACCAATAGCTGCGTCCAACAAAAATGCACACAATAATTCCATCTTCTTTCTCCTTTTAGCTCACTTTAACTGTTAGCTGCCCTTCCTCAGATTGCGACATGACTCAGGACGCGCCGCCCATTGTACAGGGGAACCAGTCCAGGGTAATGCCGCACATAAGAACAGCACTTTCTCCGGACAAACAGTACTCTTGTCATATCCTGCCGGGTCCCGCCGCCACGATAGTAAGGGATCATGTCCTGCCGCAAATGTTTCTGCAGCGCTGCGTGGAAGTAAAAAAAACTCAGACCATCGGTCTGAGACAATACGCACAAAAAAATCACGTTTCCCTTAACCCGAGGGCACGATTTGACTGGACAAACAGGCAGGTTTCCTGGCTCCCGGTCATCGCTTCAAAGCGCCTTCCCCGGCTGGCTAGTCGAGTGGCATCATGCCTTGAAACTCACGGTTACAGTGGCGGGACCGCTCAGGATTTGCACCTGATTCCCTTTATACTCGGTAGAGTACCTGTCTCCAATTCTATTAAGTTGTCTATAGTTTACCAGATTAAAAAGTTTTCTGCAAACCTTTTATTCAATCAGCAGTTCTAAATCCTTATAGGTAGGCTATAAACAAGGAACAACTTAATATTTAAGGTCCGAGAAAACAGGTTTCAATTCCTTATAGGTAGGCTATAAACGGCTTTTCATCCTGATTTTAACATAACAAACAAGGATGTTTCAATTCCTTATAGGTAGGCTATAAACGAAGAAAGAAACATGTATAGAGAGTTCATTCAGACAGGTTTCAATTCCTTATA
>ERZ773359.1579-NODE-1579-length-30981-cov-22.202904_pt1 | contig 30981 bp, 30 predicted proteins | sample MGYA00374955_ERZ773359 | MGnify/ENA primary metagenome ERZ773359 (study PRJEB29098, sample SAMN04486028) | biogas fermenter metagenome | study: EMG produced TPA metagenomics assembly of the Biogas fermentation microbial communities from Germany - Plant 4 DNA1...
TTATCAAAATTTATAATGTATGTTATAATTATAATGCAATTTTGAAACTTTAAAATTGGGTTTCAAAGGACAAACATAGTTCAACCACCAAAATAGCAAATTAAAAACTTCTACGCAAAAAAATAAAATCCCTAGAGCCCTTGATTTTCATAGGCTTTAAGGATTTCAATCCACAATGCGGATGGAGGGACTCGAACCCTCACGAGTGTTAGCTCGGTAGATTTTGAGTCTACTGCGTCTGCCATTCCGCCACATCCGCTTGGTGACGTGGTTAATTCTATCACAATTAATTTTATATTTCAAGTGGGAATAATAAAAAAATAAACACAGTATTTTTAAAGGAGCATATAAAATGACCTGTATGAAAGCTCAAAGTTTAATCACAGGGTTTATTAATGATGAATTGGATATAGGTGAATTAGAAAGATTTATCCTGCATATACAGTCTTGTAAAGAATGTAGGGAAGAGCTAGAGGTCTATTATGCCTTACTTACGGCAATGAAACAGTTAGATGAAGACAAGGATTTGTCTGATGATTATAGTGAAGAGTTAAATGAAAAAATCAACCGAGCCCAGGAAAGAATTATACATTTAAGGTATAATTATTACCGTAAAAAAAGCGCATTAATAATAATAATTCTTTTAATAACTGTGGTTTTTAGTATGTATTATTATCTTGGTGTAAGTGAGGAAGAAAATCCGGTAAAAGAAAGTAAATTTCGGTTAAGGATTACCTTTATGGAAGAACGGTTTGACAAGCCGAAAGATGAAATTGAATTGTATCTTAAGGAGCAAGAAGATAATACACCTAGGCAGTAGGACAAAGTGAAAGGAGGATGTCGCAGAATATAGGCTGCGACTGTAATAATAAAGATGGATAAAAAAATAGTTTTAATAGACGGACATAGTATTTTAAACAGGGCTTTTTATGGCCTTCCGGATTTGACAACTTCTAAGGGAGAACATACCAATGCCATATTAGGATTTTTAAATATCCTATATAAAATTTTAGATGAAGAAAAGCCGGGGTATTTAGCTGTAGCCTTTGACACCCATCACCCGACTTTTAGACATGAGATGTTTACGGAATATAAAGGGACCAGAAAAGCCACCCCCGATGAGCTAAGGCAGCAGGTGCCGGTTATGAAAGAAGTTTTAAAGGCTATGAATGTGACTGTAATAGAAAAACCGGGATTTGAAGCCGATGATGTACTTGGAACCTTGGCCAAGATGGCAGAAAAAGAAGGTTATCAAGTATCCATAGTATCCGGTGACAGGGATTTATTGCAGCTGGCCAGTGATAATATTAAAATCCGCATACCTAAAACCAAACGAACCGGTACGGAGATAGAGGATTATTATGCCAAAGATGTCATAGAAAAATATAAGGTTACACCTAAGCAATTTATAGATTTAAAGGGACTTATGGGTGATTCATCAGATAATATACCGGGTATACCCGGTGTCGGTGAAAAAACCGCAGGGAAACTAATTGCCAAGTATCAGTCCATAGAAAATCTTTATGACCATATTGATGAGTTATCTCCCGGTAAAACAACCACAACCATAAAAGAAAATAAGGAACTGGCATATCTGTCTAAAGAGCTGGCCACAATTTGTACCGATTGTGATTTAGAATTTAATTTAGAAGAGGCAGTTTTGGGTGACCTTTATAATGAGGATGTCTATAAATGGTTTAAAAACCTGGAGTTTAAAAGCCTTATTTCTAGATTTGGATCAATGGAGATAGACCAATCTTTAGAAATAGAGAAAAATTTCTCGGTAATTGAGAATCTAAGTGAGGCAGATTTGGTATTTGCAAATATTAAGCCTATGGATAATCAACCCATAGGGCTTTATATGATTATTGATAATAATGAGCTTCTGGGAGTTTCCTTATGCTTTAGTGAAAAGAAGATATATTTAATTAAAAAGGTCGGTATGATAACAGAAGATTATTTAACTAATCAGGTTGAAAAACTTGCAAAAAACAAGTTTTCATTTTCTGTTATTGGATTAAAAAATCAGCTTAAGTATTTGAAGGTAAGTGAAGATGATCTGGTGTTTGATCCGGCCATTGCTGCATATCTTCTTAATCCCTTGACTGATACTTATCACTATGATGATATTGCCAGGGATTATCTTGGAATTACTATTCCCTCTGTGGAAGATTTGCTTGGAAAGATGAAGTTAAAAGAGGCTATGGAGAAAATGCCTAAGGAATTTACCGCATATGCCTGCTACTCATCCTATGTTGCCTATAAGGCAGCACCAAGATTAAAAAAACAGCTTGATGAGACCGGTATGTTAAAATTATTTGAGGAAATTGAGCTGCCCTTGATATTTACCTTATATGATATGGAAGTAAGGGGTATTAGGGTTAATAAAGAAGCCTTAAAGGAATACGGAGATCATTTGAAGGTGGGAATTGATTCTTTGGAGAAGCAGATTTATGAACTGGTAGGTGAAACTTTTAATATTAACTCTCCAAAACAATTAGGGGTAATTTTATTTGAAAAACTTAAATTGCCCTTTGCTAAAAAGACTAAGACCGGCTATTCCACGGCAGCTGATATTCTGGAAAAACTAAGGAGTGAACATCCTGTAATCTCCATGATATTGGAATATCGTCAGCTAACCAAATTAAAATCCACCTATGCCGATGGCCTGGCTGTATTTATTCAAGATGACGGCCGGATTCACGGGAAGTTCCATCAGACTATAGCGGCAACGGGAAGAATAAGTAGCACAGATCCTAATCTGCAAAACATCCCCATTAGAATGGAACTGGGAAGAAAGATTAGAAAAGTATTTATCCCTGAGGAGGGTTATGTATTTTTAGATGCGGATTACTCTCAGATAGAGCTTCGGGTTCTTGCCCATCTATCCGGTGATGAACAGTTAATTAAAGCTTACAAAGAAGCTAAAGATATCCATAGGATTACAGCCTCCGAGGTCTTTCATACTCCTTTTGATGAGGTAACCCCTCTGCAGCGAAGCAATGCTAAGGCTGTAAACTTTGGAATTATATATGGTATCAGTTCTTTCGGACTGGGACAGGATTTAAATATTACCAGGAAGGAAGCAGAGCGTTTTATAGAAAAATATTTTAAAACCTTTCCTAAGATTAAGAATTATCTGGACAGGCTGGTGGCGGAGGCGAAAAAAGAAGGGTATTCCACAACACTTTTTGGACGTAGAAGGCCTATACCGGAGCTTGCTTCAAGTAATTATATGCAGCGATCCTTTGGGGAAAGGGTGGCCATGAATTCACCGATTCAGGGTACAGCCGCCGATATTATTAAGATTGCCATGAATCGTATCAATAAAAGATTAAAGGACAATAATATGCGCTCCCGTCTGATACTTCAGGTCCATGACGAGCTTTTGGTGGAGGCTCATAATGAAGAAGTAGAAGAAGTCAAAAAGATTATGGTGGAAGAAATGCAAGGAGCGGCAAGTCTTGATGTTCCCTTAGAAACTGAAGTGAATATGGGATATAATTGGTATGAAGCAAAATAAATAGTGAGGATAGATTAGCAATGAAAGTAATAGGAATTACAGGAGGAATCGGAAGCGGAAAATCCTTAGTTGCTGATATTATGGTAAAAAAACATAAAGCATATTATATTAATACAGATAAAATTGCAAAAGAGCAGATGCTGCCCCAGGGTATTAGTTATCTTGGGGTAGTAGAATGCTTTGGCAAAGGGATTTTAGCAGAGGACGGTACTATTGACAGAAAGAAGCTTTCTCAAATTGTATTTAATGACAAGGATAAATTGCTTAAATTAAATAAACTGACTCATCCCAATGTATTAGTAGAAGTAAAGAAAGTAATTGAAGAAAAAAGAGCAAGTAAAATTGTTCCTTATTGTATTATAGAAACAGCTTTAATGATTGAATCACGTTATGATATAATATGCGATGAGGTATGGTATGTACATTCACCGGCACAGACAAGAAGAGAAAGACTAAAAAATAGCCGAGGATATACCGATGAAAAAATAGATGCAATCTTTAGTAGTCAAAGTAAAGAGGAAGACTTTTTTAAGAAATTTAAGAAAGTAATCTATAACGACGGTGATATAGACAAACTGGAGGAACAGATAGAGATATTATTGGAAAAATAAACAATTATTTTTTCTTGACAAAAAGAATCAAATAGGTGATACTTGGTTAGAATATTAGATAAGATGGGAAGATTGACATGAAATTATGCAGTATTGCAAGCGGCAGCAGTGGAAATTGTATTTTTGTAGGCAGCGAGCAAACTAACTTGCTTGTGGATGTGGGCCTAAGTGCAAAAAGAATAGAAAATGGACTTAAGGAAATTGATATTAAACCGGATACTATTCAAGGGATTTTAATAACCCATGAACATACCGACCATGTGTCAGGTTTAGGGGTAATGGCAAGAAGGTATCATATTCCGATTTATGCAACATATGAGACTATTATGGCTATAAGGGGAATAAAATCCCTGGGTGAAATATCTGAAGAGCTCTTTAATTATATAGAACCTGATAAAAGATTTACAATTAATGATATAAGCATAGAGCCCTTTTCAATATCTCATGATGCTGCAAATCCGGTATGCTACACTATGGAGACAGGCCATGAGAAGCTGGGTATAGCAACTGACCTTGGCAAGTACGATGATTATATCCTGTCTAAGCTTAGTGGGTCTGACATATTAATGATAGAGGCTAATCATGATATTAATATGCTTATGGTAGGTAAATATCCTTATTATTTAAAACAAAGGATACTGGGAGATTTAGGCCACTTATCCAATGAAACATCGGCCGGTTTAATCAGTAAGTTAATTAATAAAAAGAAGCAGCATATAATTTTAGGACATTTAAGTAAAGAAAATAATTATGAAGAGCTGGCCTATGAAACAGTCCTATGTGAACTGTCACAGCTTGATATAGAATCCGATATGTATTCGTTAACGGTAGCCCGAAGGGATGCACCTTCAGATTTAGTAATCATATAAAAAACAACTTTAAAAATATTATTTTAAATTATATAATTAAATTTAATAATAGGAAAGGCTTGGTATATTATGAAGAGAACCGTTATTACTGTCGTTGGTAAAGACAAGGTAGGAATAATTGCTAAAATTTGTACATATCTTGCCAATAATAGTATCAATATCTTAGATATATCCCAGACAATTGTTCAAGAATTTTTTAATATGATGATGATTGTCGATACATCTAAGGCACCAAAAGAATTCGAGCTAATAGCTGAGGAGCTGGATCAGATAGGTGCTGAAATTGGGGTAATTATTAAAGCCCAGCATGAAGATATTTTTAATAAAATGCACAGAATATAGATGGGAGACTTTGGTAGATGATTAATATACATGAAGTCATAGAAACTAATAAGATGATCGAACAGGAAAATCTTGATGTCAGGACTATAACCCTTGGTATCAGTTTACTAGATTGTGCCGGACCGGATTTGTCTAAGGTAAACCAGATGATATATGATAAAATAACTAGGGTGGCAAAGGATCTGGTTGCGACAGGAAATAAAATTCAAAGGGAATTTGGAATTCCTATTGTCAATAAGAGAATTTCTGTTACTCCTATTTCCTTAATAGGAGCTTCCTGCTGTAAGACCATTGAGGATTACGTTACCATTGCAAAGACCTTAGATAAGGCTGCCCATGATGTGGGAGTGAATTTTATCGGAGGTTATTCGGCCTTGGTTTCAAAGGCAATGACTGCTTCAGATGAACTTCTTATAAGGTCCATACCAAAGGCTTTGCAATCGACTCATAGAGTATGCAGTTCTGTAAATGTAGGTTCAACCAAGACCGGTATAGATATGAATGCGGTCAAGCTTTTGGGTGAAATAATACTTGAGACAGCAGAACTTACCAAGGAAAATGATTCAATCGGATGTGCTAAGTTAGTAGTATTTTGTAATGCACCGGATGATAATCCTTTTATGGCCGGGGCTTTCCATGGAATCACTGAGGGAGATGCTGTAATTAATGTAGGAGTCAGCGGTCCCGGAGTCGTAAAAAAAGCCCTGGAGTCTGTAAGGGGAGCAGATTTTGAGACCCTTTGTGAGACTATTAAAAGGACTGCATTTAAGATAACCAGGGTAGGACAGCTGGTGGCATTGGAAGCTTCAAAAATTCTTAATATACCTTTTGGAATAGTAGATCTTAGTTTGGCGCCGACACCGGCAGTGGGGGACAGCGTGGCAGAAATTCTTGAAGAAATAGGTCTTGAATATGCCGGAGCCCCGGGTACAACAGCAGCCCTTGCCCTTCTTAACGATCAGGTTAAAAAGGGTGGTGTTATGGCTTCCTCTTATGTGGGAGGTTTAAGCGGAGCCTTTATTCCTGTAAGTGAAGATCAAGGTATGATAAATGCCGTAGAAGCGGGAGCCTTGACTTTAGAAAAATTAGAGGCCATGACTTGTGTATGTTCTGTGGGCCTTGATATGATTGCAATACCGGGAGATACAAAAGCTTCCACAATCTCCGGTATTATAGCCGATGAGATGGCTATCGGTATGATAAACCAGAAAACAACGGCGGTAAGAATAATCCCTGTAATCGGAAAGGATGTAGGAGACAGGGTTGAATTTGGAGGCCTTCTCGGTTATGCTCCAGTTATGAAGGTTAATAGTTTTAGTTGTGATAATTTTATTAACCGAGGGGGTAGAATTCCCGCTCCAATCCATAGTTTTAAAAATTAAAAATAATATTTATAATGAAATTATAAATTTACAAAAAATAAATAAAAAAGGAACTGTATAGGAGGAGGCATCGTCTAATAATAGGACATTCGATACCTTCCCTAAATTCTTAGCATATTTAATAAACTTAAAGGAAGGGCTTGGTGTATAATGGATAAGCAGTTGGCAGAAATGGACTACAAAGGAATATTTAAGTACTTTAGCGAGATTTCAAAAATACCCAGAGGCTCAGGTAATGAAGAAGAAATTAGTGAATATCTGGTAAGGTTTGCAAAATCCCACGGATTAGAGTATAATAAGGATTTGGCTAACAATGTTATTATAATAAAGGAAGCAAGCCCCGGGTATGAATATGAGCCTGCCATAATGTTACAAGGCCATATGGATATGGTTTGTGAAAAGGAAAAAGACAGTACCCATGATTTTCTTAAAGACGGAATAAAGCTTTTGGTAGATGGGGATTTTCTTCATGCAGACGGTACTACTTTGGGTGCCGATAATGGGATAGCTCTTGCTTATATATTGGCTTTATTATCTGATGAGACCTTAAAGCACCCCAGGATTGAAGCGGTAATCACAACTGACGAAGAAGTGGGGATGAACGGTGCCAAGGCCTTGGATTTATCGGCCTTAAAAGCCCAGTATATGATTAACCTAGATTCCGAAGAAGAGGGGTATCTGCTGGCAAGCTGTGCCGGAGGTCTAACAGGTACGTGTACCTTGCCATTAAAACGTGTCAGTGAAGAAGGCAAGAAGATAAGAATTTCCATAGGGGGTCTAAAAGGTGGACATTCCGGTATGGATATTGTTAATAATCGTACCAATGCCAATAAACTTTTAGCAAGACTGCTGTTTGATTTACGAGAAAAAGTGTCCTTCGCCCTACTTCATATGGAAGGGGGTAATAAGGATAATGTTATACCCCGTGAGGCTTTTGCTGAATTGGTGATAGAAGCTGAGATGTATCAGCAATTTAGTCAAAAGATTGATGAGATAATGCAAGTATACAAAAAAGAATTAAGAAGCAGTGAACCGGATTTGGAATATTCCCTTAATGACTTAGGAGACGGAGAATATAAAGTTCTTCATCCGGTATCTTTTGAGAAGCTACTGTTTCTAATGATACAAATCCCTTACGGTGTACAGGTTATGAGTTCAGATATAGAAGGGCTTGTAGAAAGCTCTTTGAATTTGGGAATTTTCCGTTTAGAGGATGAACAGGCTGTTATATGCAACTCTGTAAGAAGCTCAAAAAGCAGTTATAAAAAATATATCAGTGACAGACTGAAATATTTGGTTAATTTTTTAGGGGGAGAATATATAGTACGTTCCGAATACCCTGCTTGGGAGTTTAATAAAGAATCAAAGCTAAGGGATCATTTGCAAAGATTATATAAGGAAATGTACGGTAAGGAAATGAAAGTAGAAGCAATACATGCCGGATTAGAATGTGGATTAATCGCAGAAAAAATGCCGGGTATTGATATAGTGTCTATTGGTCCTGATATGTCCCGTGTTCATACTATAGAAGAAAGGCTCAGCATTTCTTCTACTATAAGGGTATATAAATTCTTAGAACGAATTATTGAAGAAAAAATTCTTTAATAATAATTTTTATAGGTAGGAGATGGAGAAATGTCTAAGGGTTATAATAATGATGATTATGATTTTGGAACAGACCCAGAATTTGAAAAAAAATTTCTTATGAATATTGAGAGGGTGTTAAGTGATGTGGATAAGGATATATCCATGGACCAATCCCCTACCGCTTCAGAAGCTACTTTAAAGGGGCAGGCTGATTCTGATGAAATGGCGGCATCCCTTGATCAGCTTTCTGTAGAAGATATAGATGATACACTATATGATATTAATAATTCCTTAGCTAAGCAGATTAGCGAAGAATTAGAAGATATTAAAACATCAGATAAAAACAACAAGAAAAGATCCAAAATGATGAAAATCCAAATCGGAGTTATCATAGGATTAGTATCTTTACTGGGCTTTGCATGTTTCCTTGGATTTACGAAACCGGGTAACCATTTGCTCTTTAAAATGGGTATAAATATAGGGGGTAAGATATGGGATGCCTGGACCCAAGATTTTGATAATGAACCGGATCTTGTTGAAGATGTAGACTATATAGATGCAGAGGACCTTGCCTCAGATGCAGAAGAAATAGACCCAGATACCATTGTATGGCCTGAACATCCAGGTTACGGAAGACAGGAGGAAGGGGTATATAATATACTTTTGTTAGGGGAGGAGGCAATCGGTTCCGGAACTGCAAGGGGGAGAACAGATGTAATTATTATAGCTACCCTTAATAAGAACCAAAAATCCATAAAATTAACTTCCCTAATGAGGGATATGCTGGTTCAGATACCGGGATATAAGGATAACAAATTAAATTCTGCCTATGAAAAGGGAGATGTGGATTTACTATATGAAACCATAGCCCTTAACTTTAATATCCGACTTGACGGTTGTGTATTGGTAAACTTTGAAAGCTTTGAGCAGATTATTGATTATTTAGGCGGCCTAGAGCTTACACTTACAGCTTCAGAAGCTAGGTATTTAAGAAATACCAATTATATTTCTAATCCTCAGTATAGAAATGTGGTAGAGGGAACACAACTAATGAACGGCAACCAAGTATTAGGTTATGCCAGAATACGTAAAAGAGCTGCAATTACCGGTGACAGTAGTGATTATGGCAGGACTGACCGCCATAGGATTATTTTAAATGCAATCTTTGAAAAATATAAAACAAAGAGTGAAATGGAACTGGTATCAATGATGATAAAAATATTACCCTTAGTTAAAACTGACATAAGCAGTAAGACCTTTGAGAAGCTAATAAGTACATTTATGAAAATGGGTACCACTAAGATTGAACAGTTGCGACTCCCGGCCAAAGGAGCCTTTACAGAAAATGTAAAGGTAAGGGGAATGGATGTACTTATACCTGATTTAGAAAAGAATATTAGTATATTGCATGAATTTATCTTTGGCAGTTCAGACTCATAGGTTAAACTAAGAAGGTAACAATTATAATGCATGGCATAAGCAAAAAAGCTTTATGTCATGCATTATTATAGCTTTAAAGTTTAGTATAACTTGGCATAATAATTAATCTTTTTTCATATAATAATTAGCTGTATTTTAGAGCTTCAATATAATAATTAATATAAAAGGGTTGATTATTATGAAAAAAAATAAGTATAGCCGGTTAGTGTTATGCCTACTTATTCCCTTAGTGATTACTGCAGTCATAACGGGTAAGTGTTTAAAATTAATTAATAGCGAACTTATAATAAAAAAAATTCTTTCAAAAGAGATTGATTTTGAGGAGTTTCGTAATATTCGGATTAGTAAAAAGCAAGAGGACAAGATTAAGAAATATAGCACAGATTTCATAAAGAAAAACCCTCATTTTAAGGGATATCCTTATATGGATGATATAGCTTATCTAACCTTTTCCATGCTATATACAGATTATGATTTAGTCAACAAAAAGGTACCAAATACATATATATTTAATCGTGGAATTGGAAGGTTATCAAAGGATGATAAATTTAGAAAACTGTATTCCTATTACAAGGCTATATTTTCTGACTTGAAGTATTTTCCTGTACCTTATATGGGCCAAGATGCTGCCAAGGTCTCCTATGAAGATAGCTGGAATGCTCCAAGGACCTATGGGGGTGATAGAAAACATGAAGGAACAGATTTGATGGCAGAAAATAATATCCCCGGATATTTTCCTATAATCAGTATAACCGACGGATTTGTAGAGAAAATGGGTTGGTTAGAAAAAGGGGGTAACCGAATAGGTATTCGGGCAGAATCCGGTGCTTATTTCTATTATGCTCATTTAGATACATATGCTCCCGGGCTTAAAATAGGAGATAAGGTTATAGCAGGCCAGCTGCTAGGTTTTATGGGAGATACCGGTTACGGAAAAGAAGGTACCAAGGGAAAATTTGATGTCCATCTTCATCTGGGCATCTATCTGTCTGACGAAAATCAAGAAATTAGTGTAAACCCCTATTGGATCTTAAAAATTATAGAAGATAAAAGAACTGAATTGCTTCATTAGATATTATTATATTTTGATGGAAAAACTCCTATAATATGTTGTATAATAGTGGTTATTGATATTTATTCTAATCTGAAGAGGGGTATATATGGAAGTTTATTTAGACAATTCTGCAACAACTAAGATAAGTGACAAAGCAAGAGATATTATGTTAAAGGTATTATACGAGGATTATGGGAATCCCTCCTCTTTGCATATGAAGGGCGTAATTGCCGAAAAGTATATTAAGGACAGTGCAGATAAAATTGCAGACTGCCTAAAGGTTGATCCTAAAGAAATTATCTTTACATCCGGCGGTACAGAGGCCAACAACCTTGCCCTTTTAGGCACTGCAATGGCTTATCCTAGAAGGGGTAGGCATATTATAACTACGGGGATTGAACATCCTTCGGTACGCCAGCCCTTGCTTTTTCTTGAGGAAAATGGCTATAAAATAGATTTTATTCCGGTAGATAGTACCGGTAAGATTTTAAAGGACAAGCTATATAAGGCTATAAAAGAAGATACCCTGATGGTATCTATTATGTATGTAAATAATGAGATAGGCTCGGTCCAGGATATTGAAGAAATAGCAGGAGAAATTAAAAAGATAAATAAGGATATAATACTGCATGTAGACGGTGTTCAAGCATTTGGTAAATACAGAGTATGGCCTAAAAGAATGGGAATAGACCTTTTTTCCATAAGCGGTCATAAAATACATGGGCCCAAAGGTATAGGAGCGTTGTATGTAAGCAGCGGTATTAGAATAAAGCCCATAGTTTTTGGAGGAGGTCACCAAAGAGGTCTAAGATCTGGAACTGAGAATGTTCCGGCTATTGCAGCTTTAGGACAGGCTATTACAGATATTTATCAGGATTTTGACAAAAAAATAGAAAGAATGTATGAATTAAAGCAGGCATTTATAAAAGAAATAAGTAAGCAAGAGGGTGTAACTATTAACGGTCTTCCAAAAGAATGCAGTAAGGAATACCTGATGGAAGAGATAAAAAAGACAGCACCCCATATAATATCTGTAAGTTTTCAAGGAGTAAGAAGTGAGGTTCTTCTTCATGCTTTGGAGGAAAGAGGAGTATATGTGTCATCCGGTTCTGCCTGCAGCTCCCACCATCCTGAGCCTAGTGCCACCCTTTTGGCAATCGGAATTGCCAAGGATTTATTGGATTCCACCATACGTATTTCCATGTCGGAGATGACAAGCAAGGAAGAGATAGATTATGCCATAGAGCAGATAAAGGATTTACTTCCTGTATTAAGAAGATATACAAGAAGGTAAGTAAGGAAGAAAGGTTAAGGTGTAAAATGTATAGAGCATTTTTAATAAAATATGCAGAAATCGGATTGAAGGGAAAAAACCGTTACTTATTCGAGAATGCTCTTCGCGATAGAATCGCAGAAGTCCTAAAGCCCTTAGGAGAGTATCTGGTTACTAAAGAACAGGGCAGGATTTTTCTTGAGTGTCCAGAAAATTATGATTATGAAGAGACGGTTGCTGCACTTCAGAGGGTATTTGGAATATCATCTATCTGTCCGGTAGTGGTAATAGACGGCTCTGATTGGGAAAAATTAACTCAGGGTGTAGGAGATTATGTGGAAGCTATGTATCCCAATAAGGATTTTACTTTTAAAGTAATGGCTAAACGTGCCGACAAGAATTATCCCATGACTTCTCCTGATATCTGCAGCAAGATGGGTGCATATTTGCTTAATAGATTTACGAATTTAAAGGTAGATGTTCATCAACCAAAAGTACGTATAACAATTGAAGTTCGCAGTAAATCCTATGTATATTCCATGGATATTCCCGGTCCCGGAGGGATGCCCGTAGGAAGCAACGGAAAGGCAATGCTTTTACTATCGGGAGGCATAGATAGTCCCGTTGCAGGTTATATGATTTCAAAACGGGGAGTATCCATGACGGCTGTATATTTTCACGCTCCCCCTTATACCAGTGAAAGAGCAAAACAAAAGGTGGTAGACCTAGCCAAAAAGATAGCCAGATACTCCGGTAAGCTAAAACTTTTTGTTATAAACTTTACTGATATCCAGCTTTATATTTATGATAAATGTCCTCATAACGAGCTTACTATTATTATGCGCAGATATATGATGAGGATTGCAGAGCATTTGGCAAAGCAGGAGAATTGTCTGGGACTTGTAACAGGAGAAAGTATAGGTCAGGTGGCCAGTCAAACCATGCAAAGCCTAGCTTCAACCAATGAGGTATGTACTATGCCGGTATATAGACCTTTAATTGCCTTTGATAAGAAAGACATTGTAGATATCGCTAAAAAGATTGATACTTACGAAACATCAATACAACCTTTTGAGGATTGTTGTACCATATTTGTAGCTAAGCATCCGGTTATTAAGCCTAATCTAAAAACAATCCGTAATTCAGAAAGAAAATTAGAAGAAAAAATTGACGAAATGGTAGAGCAGGCTCTAAAAACTGTTCAGGTGATTGAAGTAGAGTAGTAATGATTGATTAATCACAATTTTATGAAAAAAATAGAGCTGCCTTTTGGCAGCTCAGGATAACATTTTGATTAGTCAACGATATAAGGTTTCAGAGTTGTAAGAATTTCTTCAAGATTATCTTCACCATGTATATTTAAATCGATAGGCTTAGATAAATCAAGACTGAAAATACCCATAATGGATTTTGCATCTATAACATATCTGCCTGAAACCAAATCAAAATCGGTATCAAATTTTGTAACATCATTAACGAATGTCTTAACCTTATCAATTGAATTTAAAGATATCTTAACTGTCTTCATAGTAACGCAATCCTCCTTTTCTCAGTATATGTATATACTATATTTTAGTAATATAAAAGTCAATATACAAAGTATATAAAAAATGTAGGAAAAGTTGTATAAATGATGTGGGAGTCTACTGACAAGATATAGGAGATATTGTTAAGAGTATGTTAATAATATCTGATTTGTAAAGTTACCGGAAAGGAAGAAAGAAATGAAAAAAACAGCAGCATTTTTAACCCTCGGCTGTAAGGTAAATACTTATGAGACAGAGGCAATACGAGGAATGTTTGAAGCTGCAGGCTATAAGATTGTAGATTTTAAGGAGCTTGCTGATGTATATGTGGTAAATACTTGTACTGTGACCAATATTGCAGATAGAAAGTCCCGCCAGATGCTACATCAGGCAAAAAAGAGAAATCCCGCAGCCATAATAGTAGCTGTAGGTTGTTATGTTCAGGCGGCGGAGGAAGAACTGTTAAATGACAGCAGTGTGGATTTAGTGGTTGGAAACAACAAAAAATCAGAGATTGTAAAGTTGGTAGAAAGTTATATTAGTCAACAGGATACTAATTACATGGTTGTAGATATAGATAGGGAAAATGAATACGAAAATCTATCTGTTATATCAACCATGGAGAAAACCAGAGCTTTTATAAAGATACAGGATGGCTGTAATAGATTTTGCTCCTATTGTATTATACCCTATGTAAGGGGCAGGGTAAGAAGCAGGGATGAGGAGGATATATTGATAGAGGTTAGAAGGCTTAAGGAGCTTGGCTATAAGGAATTTGTCCTTACTGGTATCCATCTATCCTCTTATGGTTTAGATAGACTTGAAAACAGTGATGACTTATATAAGCAGCTGCCTTTAGCCAGATTAATTAAATTAATTGGCCAAATCCCCGGTATAGAAAGAATTAGGCTAGGATCCTTAGAGCCTCGTATTATAACCGAGACTTTTGTAGAAGAAATCAGCAAAGTAAAGCAGTTTTGCCCCCATTTTCACCTGTCCTTACAAAGCGGCAGTAATACAGTTCTTAAACGGATGAATCGTAAATACACAGCCGAGGAATATGAAGAAAAGGTGGAGCTACTTAGAAAATATTTTGATAATCCTGCATTTACAACAGATATAATTGTAGGATTTCCTGGGGAAACAGAGGAAGAATTTAATGAAACCGTAGAATTTGTTAATAGAATCGGCTTTTCAGATATCCATGTCTTTAAGTATTCAAAAAGGGCAGGTACCAAGGCTGCAAAGATGGAAAATCAGATTCCGGAGGATATTAAGCAGCGTAGGAGCAATGAGTTAATGACTGTGGTTAAAAAATTGTCTAAGAATTATAAAGCTATGTTTTTAGGCAAGATGGATGAAGTTCTAATTGAAGAAGAAGTGATTATTGAGAAAAGAAAATACCAAATAGGGCATAATAAAAGATATTTAAAAATTGCAATTGCTTCTGAAGAAAATTTAACAAACCAGATTATTAAGGTGGAGATTCAAAAAGAGTTAACAAAAGATATACTATTATCTTCAATTTTAACGGAAAATTAGTATTTAATTATTTAATTGAATTTTTTGTATATATATATTAATATAGTAAGTAATAAGATACTTAAAGGAGAAGTATCAAACCCCCATGCGGAAGGATGTGAATTAATGTATAAGTCTAACAATACACAGTATTTTAGGGTGCAAAAAGAGACTGAAAATGTGGTCTCAGATATAATTCATTCAGTTTATAATGCTTTATCCGAAAAGGGATATAATCCGGTTAATCAATTAGTCGGATATGTAATGTCGGGAGATCCGACTTACATAACTAGCCACAAGGGTGCTAGAAGCCTAATTATGAAAGTTGAACGGGACGAAATTATTGAAGAACTATTACGGTACTATATAAATTATAAAATCAAATAAGTTATTTGAACAATAAGGAGAGTTATCCAATGAGAATAATGGGGCTGGACTATGGTTCCGTCACTGTCGGGGTAGCAATAAGCGATCCTCTTCTTTTAACTGCCCAGGGAATTGAAGTTATACGAAGAAAACAGGAAAATAAGCTTAGAAAGACTTTAGCCAGAATCGATGAACTGATAAAAGAATATGAAGTATCAAAAATTGTTGTGGGATATCCAAAAAATATGGACAATACCATTGGTGAACGGGCAATAAAATCAGAAGCATTTGCAGATACTCTCCGTAGAAGAACGAATCTGGAAGTAGTTTTATGGGATGAGCGCCTGACAACTGTAGCCGCAGATCAGATTCTTTCAGAAGGTGGTCTGGATTATAAAAAGAAAGATTTGGTAATTGATAAGATTGCAGCAGTATTAATTCTTCAGGGATATTTGGACAAACTATATAACCAGGCGGAATGATTTTATATTTTTACTTGAAAGGTTTGGGGATTTTTATGGGCAACAGGCCGAATGAAATTGTGTTTACTACACAGGACGATGAAGAAGTGGTTTTTCAGGTGATAGAACAAACCAGGCTTGGAGGCGTGGATTATCTATTGGTCAGTACCACAGATGGGGATGAAGAGGAGGCTCTCATTCTTAAAGATATATCAAAGGATGCAGATACAGAAGCTGTATATGATATAGTTGATGACGACATGGAATTTGCCATGGCAGCAGAAATTTTTAAAGAATTATTAGATGATATTGAACTTTATTAAATGCATTGATATAGATTAGATGAAAATTGGTGATAAAATGCCTAATAATCAGGAACAATTCAAGGATTTACTAAGGACGAACGGACTTAAGGTAACATATCAAAGGATTGCGATACTTGAAGTTTTAAGCAATAGGCCGGGAGAACACCTAACTGCAGAAGAAATTTATGATTTGGTTAAGGCAGAATACCCGGATATTGGACTTGCAACTGTATATCGTACTATTCAATTGTTATCGGATTTAAATCTTATTGATAAACTTAACTTAGATGATGGATATGTAAGATATGAAATTGGCAGAAAGAATCGTGAAGAGTGCCACCATCATCATCATTTAATATGCCTTGAATGTGGAAATATTTATGCTTTCCAGGATGATCTTTTGGAGAATTTGGAAGAACGTATAAAGGAAACTCTAGGATTTGAGGTTGAGGATCATGAAGTAAAACTATATGGACACTGTAAGGAATGCATAAATGAAAAAGCCTAAAATCTAATTAACATATCATGCACTTAGATAATGGATAAATACTTACATAAAACCATTGGAGGTGCAATTGTTTGAAGGAAAAAGAAACAACAGCAGTATTAAAAAATAGGAGAACTATTAATGTTAGAAAAAATAGAGATGCTGCAGACATAGGTAGCGAAAAAAATGTTAGCAGAAGAAACAGTAGTAGAACTATAGCTAAGACAAGCAACAAGGAGGCACAAGCTTTATTAAATAAAAATGATAAAAAATCACAGCAAACAGTAAGGTCAAATAAAAAGGATCAAAATACTGATAAGAAAAGTGCCTTAAAGATTATTCCCCTAGGCGGTCTTGAAAAAATAGGTATGAATATTACCGCCATAGAATATGAAGATACAATTATTGTTATAGATTGTGGCTTATCATTTCCTGAAGATGAGATGTTAGGAATAGATTTTATAATTCCTGATGTTACTTATTTGAAGGAAAATATTGAAAAGGTTAAAGGGTTTGTTATTACACATGGACATGAGGATCATATTGGAGCCTTGCCTTATATATTAAAAGATATAAATGTACCGGTTTATGCTACTAAATTGACAACAGCAATTATTGAAAATAAACTAAAAGATCATAATCTACTAAAGGCTACCAAACGAAAAGTAATAAAATACGGTCAATCAATTAATTTGGGATGTTTTAGAATTGAGTTTGTAAGAACAAATCATAGTATTGCAGATGCTGCGGCACTGGCTATCTTTACACCGGCAGGAATTATATTCCACACGGGGGATTTTAAGATAGATTATACTCCGGTATTCGGTGAACCTATAGATCTTCAAAGGATCGGTGAAATCGGTAAAAAAGGGGTATTAGCCCTTATGTGTGACAGTACCAATGCAGAAAGATCCGGTTATACTATGTCAGAAAGTACAGTGGGCAAGACCTTTGATAGTATATTTGCCGATTATAATAAACAAAGAATTATTGTTGCAACCTTTGCTTCTAATGTAGATAGGGTTCAGCAGATTGTAAATTCTGCAGTAAAGTATGGAAGAAAAGTGGTAATAGAAGGCCGCAGTATGATTAATATTGTAACTACCGCTTCTGAACTGGGATATATTAATATACCAGACGGAGTATTGATTGATATAGAACACATGAAGAATTATACTGATGACCAATTGGTACTGATAACCACAGGAAGCCAAGGTGAATCCATGGCAGCTCTTTCTAGAATGGCTGCTTCTATTCATAGAAAAGTAGTTATCAAGCCGGGAGATGTGGTAATATTAAGCTCCACACCTATTCCCGGTAATGAAAAGTCAGTATCTAGGGTAATTAATGAATTGTCTATGAAGGGAGCAAAGGTAATATACCAGGATACCCATGTATCAGGTCATGCCTGCCAAGAGGAGATTAAATTAATCTATGCACTTACAAAGCCCAAATATGCAATTCCTGTCCATGGTGAGTATAGACACTTAATCCGCCATGCGGAAGTGGCACAGATGATGGGGCTTCCCAAGGAAAATATATTCCTATTGTCATCCGGTGACGTTCTTTCTATAACAGAAGATAGTGCAGCAGTTACTGATGAGGTTACATCCCAAGGTATTTTGGTTGACGGACTTGGAATCGGTGATGTGGGTAATATAGTACTTCGTGACCGTCAGATGCTATCAGAAAATGGCCTGTTAATTGTGGTAATATCCCTAGAAAAAGGTACTAATCAGATACTTGCAGGTCCCGATATAGTCTCTAGGGGCTTTGTATATGTCAGAGAAGCAGAAAATCTTATGGAAGAGGCAAGAGAGATAGTAGAAAAAGCACTGGATAAATGTCTAAGTAAATCATATACCGATTGGAATAAAATCAAGACAGAAATTAAGGATTCACTCAACGACTTTATCTGGAAGAAAACGAAGAGAACCCCTATGATTCTTCCGATAATCATGGAGGTTTAGATATAAATAAAATGATAGGAGTGCGATGATATGGCTACTTCATCAACATCTAATAAAATGACATTAAAACTATCAAGGCTTATCTTGCGGTTTCTTTTAAATATAACATTTGTTATTTTAGTTTTGATACTTGTTATATACGGCAGCCGGGCAGCATTTGATTTCACATATCAGCTGTATGGTCCTGTAACTGTGGACCGGGAGCCGGGAAGAACTGTCCCTATACAGATAAATAAGGGAGAATCTTCCATGGACGTTGCCAGCAAACTTGAGTTAAATCGTATTATAGTAAACAAGAATTCTTTCTATTTCAAGTTAAAGCTGCAAAATAGGGTTATTATGCCGGGAACATATGAGGTGAACTCCTCAATGACCTATGATGAGATTCTTGATATTATTACTGATTATTCTAAATCTATAGTCCAAAATGAAGAAACTGATAGTGAGTGAGTCAAATATTATGATTACTAAAGAAAGAATCACAGCATATATAAATTCCTTGGACAAAGATCTTCCCCCCAAGCTTTATAAGCTTGAACAGGAAGCCCTAAAAAACAAGGTTCCCATAATTAGAAAGGAAACCCAAGGAGTAATACGCTTTTTATTAAATTTGCAAAAACCAAGACGTATCTTAGAGGTCGGAACTGCCATTGGCTTTTCCGCCCTCTTTATGAGTGAGTATTCTCCAAGGGACTGTAAGATTACCACTATAGAGAAGGTTCCTATGCGTCTAATAGAAGCCAGAAAAAATCTGGCCAACAAAGACTTTCCCCAACGGGACAAAATTCAGTTAAAAGAAGGGGATGCTTTCGATATACTAAGTAATTTAGTAGAGGCTAAAGAATCCTATGACTTTATATTTTTAGATGCCGCAAAGGCTCAATATATGAATTTTCTCCCAAATCTAATGAAGCTTTTGGAAGAAGGGGGCCTTCTTATAACCGATAATGTCCTGCAGGACGGAACGGTCATTAATTCCAGATACAGCATAACCAGAAGGGACAGAACCATTCATGGGAGAATGAGAGAATATCTTTATACAATTACCCATATGGAGGAATTGGAGACAATTATACTGCCCGTAGGAGATGGTGTATCAATCAGTTACAAGAAATCATAAGCAAGATGAAAGAGGTAAATTATGTCTTACAATAAAAAAAAGCCGGAGCTATTAATTCCGGCAGGTAATTTAGAGACCCTTAAAACCGCAGTGATATATGGGGCAGATGCCATATATATTGGCGGTGATATGTATGGACTTCGTGCCAAAGCAAAGAATTTTTCCATGGAAGATATGAAAGAAGGAATCGCATTTGCCCATAAACATAATAAAAAGGTATATGTAACTGCCAATATCACTGCCCATAATCAAGATCTTGATGGCATAAGAAGATATTTTAAGGAATTAGTGGCATTTGGACAGGATAGACCGGATGCTTTAATAATATCGGATCCGGGAGTATTTACTATTGCAAAGGAAGAAGCCCCAGATATAGAAATTCATATCAGTACTCAGGCAAACAATACCAATTATGCAAGCTATAATTTCTGGTATGGCCTTGGGGCAAAAAGGGTGGTTTCTGCCAGGGAACTGTCACTTAAAGAGATAGCGGAACTTAGGGCAAATATCCCTGAGGATATGGAGATTGAAACCTTTGTTCACGGGGCTATGTGTATAGCCTATTCGGGTCGTTGCCTCTTAAGCAATTATTTTACCGGAAGGGATGCAAACCTTGGTGAATGTACCCATTCATGCAGGTGGAAATATCATCTGGTTGAGGAAAAAAGACCCGGTGAATATGTTCCCATAGAGGAAAATGAACGGGGAACTTATATATTTAATTCAAAGGATTTGTGTATGATTGAATATATACCCCAGTTGGTTGAAGCAGGAATTAATAGTTTTAAGGTAGAAGGCAGGATGAAAACTGCTTTATATGTAGCAACAATTGCCAGAACTTATAGAAAAGCTATTGATGATTACTTTACCAATCAGGAACTTTATGAAAAAAATAAGCCCTTTTATATGGAGGAAGTATCAAAGGGGGTAAATCGTCAATTTACTACCGGCTTCTTCTTTGGCAAGCCCGGTCATAAGGATCAAATATATGATCGTAATACCTATGATAAGGCTTATACTTATCTGGGAACCATATGGGGAGAAAAAGATGGCTTATATAATCTAGAACAAAAAAATAAATTTTCTGTCGGTGAGGAGATTGAGGTAATAAGGCCTAATGGTGATACCCTGCAAGTTACTGTAAATAGAATTACCGATGAGGAAGGAAATGATATGGATAGCTGTCCTCATCCAAGGCAAAGTATCTATATTGATCTGGGTGTTAAGCTTTATCAATATGATATCTTAAGAAGAAAAGAAGAGCTATAATATTAGAATAACTATTTTGGCGATATACTTTGTACTTTTATTCTTTTTGTCCTTTTTTTGGAAGGATAGGCACTTTATGTCATTATAATTCATATGATAGTAATGAATCATTGGGCATTGAGGGTGCTTATCTTCGTGAAATCATTTCCAAAGCCGTTAAGTACTAAAGAAGAGTCTGACTATCTGATACGATGCAAAGCCGGTGACAAAGAAGCCAGAGATAAATTAATAGAACACAATTTAAGATTAGTGGCTCATATAGTGAAAAAGTACAATATGGCAGATAAGGAAACAGATGATTTAATATCGATTGGCACAATAGGTTTGATTAAAGCTATCGATACTTTTGACGGTGAGAAAGGAATTCGTCTGGCAACATATGCCTCTCGTTGTATTGATAATGAACTTCTTATGATGTTAAGAAGTAATAAGCGGTTAAATAAGGAAGTATATTTATATGATCCCATAGGATCAGATAGAGAAGGCAACGAAATCAATCTGTTGGATATAATAGAAGAGGCGGATGTTGATATTGTAGAAAATATTGTTCTGGAAGAGGATATAAAAAAGCTGTATAGTGTTATAGATAAAGTCTTAACAGATAGGGAAAAGGAAATTATATCCCTACGCTATGGACTGGTTAATAAAAAAGAAGTAACCCAGAGAGAAATCGCTAATAAACTGGGTATTTCTAGAAGTTATGTCAGTCGGATTGAGAAAAAAGCATTGAAAAAACTGCGAGAATGCTTTGAATAAAAAAACATATATTAATAAAAACATATTGACAAGACAGATAGTCACTGCTATAATGCTTTTTAAATTAAATATTATATAAATTAAACCGTTGATCAAGAGGAGTAGAAATAATTTCTTGTATTCAGAGAGTCGCTAGCTGGTGGGAATGCGATTACAAAGTTTATTTCGAATGGACTTGTGAGGGAAGCCCGAAATCTATAAAGCTATGGAGAGTAGGCGCTTACGGGAACCCTGTCCGTTATCAGTAGGGTGCATATGATAGTATGCAAAATGAGTGGCTGTATTTGTAATACAGCAAATTGGGTGGTACCGCAGAAGTTTAAGCTTTTGTCCCTTTAAGGGCAAAAGCTTTTTTTATACCAAAGAACTTTAATAAAGTAAAGTGCCAATGCTGTAAAGCTAAAAAACAATGTATAAAATTGTAAAATAAAATAAATGAAGGGGGAGAATTTAATGATTAGTCCTACATGTAATGAAATTGAAGCTTTAGCAAAAGAGTATAGCGTAATTCCTATTTGTAAGGAGATGTATGCTGATGTTATTACTCCAATTACCTTACTTAGAAAGCTATCTAATGTTAGCGAACAGTATTTTTTGTTAGAAAGTGTAGAGGGAGGAGAACGATGGGGAAGATATTCTTTCCTGGGATTTGATCCGGTTATAGAGGTAAAATGCAAAAATGGACTTATTACACAAACTAGGGGCCAGGAGACTGTTGAGATTAATAATGTGGATCCCTTTGAGTATCTTAGGGAAATGCTGGATAAATATAAAGCCCCAAGGCTTGTAAAACTCCCCCCTTTTACGGGAGGACTGGTGGGATACTTTTCCTATGAAATGATTAAGTACACAGAAGGTACCCTTACTTTAAAGGAAAATGATTTATATGATTTTGATCTTATGCTCTTTGATAAAGTTATTGCCTATGACCATTTAAAGCAAAAAATAAGCATTATTGTGAATATGAAGACCGATAAGGTTATGGAAAACTACGGTAAAGCTTTAACCTTTATTGAGCGGATAGTCAAACTAATTTATGAACCCTTACCGATAAAGCAGCCTGATAAGAATAGAAAGATTGATTTTACTTGTAATCTGAATAAGGAAGAATACTGTAGGATGGTGGAGCAGGCTAAAAAATATATCCTAGAGGGGGATATCTATCAAGCAGTAATTTCAAGGAGATTTGAGGCTGATTATAAAGACAGCTTAATAAATGCTTACAGAGTGTTAAGAACCTTAAACCCTTCTCCTTATATGGTTTATCTAAAGAATCAAAGCCTTGAACTTATGGTATCTTCCCCTGAAACCTTGGTTCGGGTAAATCAAAGGAAGGTTACCACCTTACCTATTGCAGGTTCAAGACCTAGAGGAAAAGACCATGAGGAAGATATGGCACTTGAGACTGAACTTTTAAATGACGAGAAGGAAATAGCCGAACATAATATGCTGGTAGATTTGGCAAGAAACGATATTGGCCAGGTGTCAAAGATTGATTCGGTAAATACGGTTAGGTATATGGATATAAAAAAATATTCGAGAATTATGCATATAGTATCGGAAGTAGAAGGGGAACTGGAAGAAGGAAAAGATATGATTGACGCTATAAAAGCTCTGCTTCCCGCAGGTACCCTTTCCGGTGCACCAAAAATTCGAGCCTGTGAAATTATTGATGAACTGGAGAATATGCCAAGAGGTATATATGGGGGAGCCATAGGCTATATAGATTTTACCGGCAATATGGATACCTGTATAGCTATTCGTATGGCGGTAAAAAAAGATAATAAAGTTTATGTTCAGGCCGGAGCCGGAATTGTGGCAGACAGTGTGGCGGAAAAAGAATACGAAGAAAGCCAAAATAAAGCCAATGCTGTCATAGAGTCAATTCTTAAGGCCGGGGAGGTGGATATATATGATTCTTATAATAGATAACTATGATAGTTTCACCTATAATATCCTACATTTGGCCGGACCAGGTAAAGAGGTTAAGGTAGTAAGAAATGATATAACTTTGGATGAGATAAAAAAACTTGCCCCTTCCCATATAATTATATCCTCGGGTCCGGGAAGTTTAAGGAATGCAGGAATAAATAAGGATTTGATTAATCATTTTAAAGGTAAGATACCTATTATGGGGATAGGCCTTGGACATCTGATTATATGTGAAGTCTTTGGTGCCAAGATTACCAGAACAAAAAAAATTATCCACGGAAAACAAAGTTATATTCATATAGCCAATGGCAGTCAAATATTTTGGGGGCTTCCTCCAATTATAAAAGCCGGCAGATACCAATCCTTAACCATGGATAGGGATACCATAAAGGATGATTTGCTGATTATAGCAGAGGATGAGGCAGGAAGATTAATGGGTGTAAAACATAGAAAGTATGAAATCTATGGTCTTTTATTTCATCCGGAATCAATTTTAACACCCCATGGAGATAAAATCATTGAAAATTTCCTTAATATCGGAGGATGATTATATGATACAAGAAGCTATAAATCAATTATTAAAAAAAGAAGATTTAAGCCTGGACATGGCAAAAAGTGTAATGAGTGAAATAATGGCTGGAAAAGCAAGCAATGCTCAGATAGCCAGTTACATAACTGCCCTAAGGATGAAAGGGGAAACCATAGATGAAATTACAGCCTGTGCCATGGTTATGCGGGAATATGGAATAAAATTAAATCATGGCATGGATGTTTTGGATATTGTAGGAACCGGCGGTGACGGAGCAAATACTTTTAATATATCTACTATTTCCTCTCTAATAATCTCCGCCGCCGGTATTCCGGTGGCAAAGCACGGTAACCGAAGTGTTTCTAGTAAATGCGGCAGTGCCGATGTCCTTGAAGCCTTGGGAGTTAATATAGAAATTCCTGTGGAAAAGAGTGAGCAAATATTAAAGGAAATTGGTATATGTTTTATGTTCGCACCGATATATCATTCCTCTATGAAATATGCAGCCCCCGTAAGAAAAGAACTGGGAGTAAGAACTATCTTTAATATATTAGGACCTTTAGCAAGCCCTGCCCGTGCAAATTTGCAACTGCTTGGAGTCTATGATGAAAACCTAGTTGAGCCTATGGCAAGAGTATTAGCCAATTTAGGGATAAAAAGAGCCATGGTGGTTCATGGACATGATGGCCTTGATGAAGTAACCTTAACCACAAAGACAACCATATGTGAAGTAAATAATAAAACTCTTAATAGTTTTTTCTTAGATCCAAAGCAGCTGGGATTTGACTATTGTGATGCAGAGGATTTGGTGGGAGGAAATCCTATTGATAATGCAGATATTGCCCTTAGAATTTTGCGAGGAGAAAAGGGACCAAAAAGAGATATAGTACTTCTTAACAGTGCTGTCTGTTTATACATGACCTATAATAATATCACCTTACGGGAATGTGTTAAAATGGCAGCGGAAATTATAGACAGCGGCAAGGCCATGGAGCAACTAGATAAGTTTATTCGAATGACAAATTCAAGTTTATAGGATGTAAGATGGAAAGCAGGTGACCATATGATACTTCAGAAAATAGTAAAGGCAACACAGGCCAGATTGGAGGCTAGAAAGAAAGAGTATCCTATTGAAATTATAAAAAATAAAATATTTGTCCAAGGACAGGTACAAAACTTTAGTAACAGAAAAGCTTATGATTTTGAAAAGGCTTTATCAAAAGCCTCTGCTGATAGTAAAGGAGATATTGCATTTATATGTGAAGTTAAGAAAGCTTCTCCTTCAAAAGGAATAATATCTGAAGAATTCCCTTATTTAACTATAGCAAAAGAATATGAAAAAGCCGGGGCAGCTGCCATATCGGTATTAACGGAAGAAGATTATTTCTTAGGTTCATTAAAATATCTTAAAGAAATAAGTGAAAATGTTAATATTCCGGTACTGCGTAAGGATTTTGTTATTGATGAGTATCAGATTTATGAAGCAAAATTATTCGGAGCCGATGCCCTGCTTTTAATTTGTTCTTTACTGGCACCTGATATATTGAAGAAACACATAGAATTATGTAACCGGTTGGGTTTATCGGCCTTGGTTGAAGCTCATACGGAAGAAGAAATACAAAGTGCCATAGGGGCAGGAGCAAGAATAATCGGTGTAAATAACCGTGATCTTAAAACATTTAAGGTGGATATACAAAATAGTATACGTTTAAGAAGCTTAGTACCTGATGATATAATTTTTGTGGCTGAAAGCGGTATTCATAGTCCTGATGATATAAAGGCTTTACGTATGGCCGGAGTAGATGGAGTTTTAATCGGAGAAGCCTTGATGAAGAGTAAGGATAAGGGAAAAGTAATTAGCAGCTTAAAGGGATTATAAATAAAAATCAAAAGAGAAAAGGGGAGGAGAAATGACAGCTGTTAAAATATGTGGATTATCAAGGGTTTCGGATATAGAAATCGTAAATAACTTAAGTCCTGACTATATTGGTTTTGTATTTGCCAAAAGCAGGAGAGAAGTGTCAGATGATTTGGCTATCTATTTAAGGGCCAGACTTTCTCCCTCCATTAAGACTGTAGGGGTCTTTGTCAATGAGGATATATATAGGATAGTGAATTTGTGTCAGCACCATATAATAGATTTAGTCCAACTTCATGGAGATGAAGACTTTAATTATATTAATAAGCTTAGGTCTATGATACCTAATAAAATAATAAAAGCAATTAGAGTAAGAAATAAGCAAGATGTTGATAATAGCTTAGACATTCCCTGTGATTATCTATTATTTGATACCTACAGCTTGCAAGAATATGGAGGCAGCGGCAAAGCATTTGACTGGTCACTTATTGATGGAATAACTAGGCCATATTTTCTGGCCGGAGGGCTTAATTGCAGTAATATTGAAGAAGCTATGGATAAATATAAGCCTTTCGGGGTTGACGTAAGCAGTGGTGTAGAAACAGAGGGTTTTAAGGATCCTGAAAAGATAAGAAAGTTCATAATGAAAGTAAGGAGTGCAAAAAGATGAAAAAAGGTAGATTTGGAGTACATGGAGGACAATATGTACCGGAGACTCTGATGATAGCAATTAATGAATTGGAAGAGGCCTATGCTCACTATAGTAAAGATAAGAACTTTATAGATGAACTTAATGATTTGCTGAAAAATTATGCAGGCCGGCCATCTTTATTATATTATGCTAAAAAGATGACCGAGGATTTAGGTGGGGCCAAAATATATCTAAAGAGAGAAGATTTAAATCATACAGGTTCCCATAAAATAAATAATGTCCTTGGTCAGGTTTTAATGGCAAAAAAGATGGGTAAAACCAGGGTTATAGCAGAAACCGGTGCAGGTCAACACGGAGTTGCCACAGCTACAGCCGCAGCATTGCTAGGTTTGGAATGTGAGATATTTATGGGCCTTGAAGATACAAAACGTCAGGCATTAAATGTATATAGAATGGAATTATTGGGGGCTAAAGTACATGCTGTAAAAACAGGAACCCAGACTCTAAAAGATGCGGTAAATGAAACTATGGCTGAATGGTCTAAAAGAATTCATGATACCCATTATGTATTAGGTTCTGTAATGGGACCTCATCCCTTTCCTACTATTGTAAGAGATTTTCAAAGTGTTATAAGCCGTGAAATTAAAGAGCAAATTTTAGACATAGAGGGAAGACTTCCCGATGCGGTTCTTGCCTGTGTCGGAGGTGGCAGCAATGCTATGGGTACCTTCTATGAGTTTATAAATAATAAAGAGGTTAGGTTAATAGGATGTGAGGCTGCAGGGTGCGGTATCGATACTGATAAAACAGCTGCAACTATGAATTGTGGTAAACTGGGGATTTTCCATGGAATGAAATCTTATTTTTGCCAAGATGAAAATGGGCAGATTGCACCGGTATATTCCATATCAGCAGGTCTTGATTATCCAGGAGTAGGTCCGGAACACTCTTATCTTAAAGATATAGGCAGGGCAGAATATGTGGCTATAACCGATGATGAAGCTGTTTCTGCTTTTGAGTATCTGTCTAAAGTTGAGGGAATAATTCCGGCTATAGAAAGTGCCCATGCCCTTGCTTATGCCAGAAAATTAGCTCCCACATTAGATAAGGATAAGATAATAGTAATCTGCCTTTCAGGCAGGGGTGATAAAGATGTGGCAGCCATAGCAAGATACAGGGGGGTTGATATATATGAGTAGAATTGAACAGGTATTTATGGGGGGAAAGGCTTTTATACCATTTATAACAGCCGGAGATCCAAATCTTAAGTTTACACAGAAGTTAATAAAGGAAATGGCAGAGGCAGGGGCAGATTTAATAGAGATTGGAATACCATTTTCAGACCCCATAGCTGAAGGGCCTGTAATTCAGGAGGCAAGTAACCGTGCTTTAATGGGCGGGGTTACTGTGGATAAGATATTTGAAATGGTAAAAGAGCTTCGTAAGGAATGCAGTATACCTCTGGCATTTATGACATATGCCAATCCGGTTTTTTCCTATGGTAGTGAACGGTTTATAAAAAAATGCAAGGAATATGGTATAGATGGACTGATTATTCCGGATGTACCTTTTGAAGAACAAGATGAATTTAGACCTTTTTGTGAAAAGTATGGGGTAAATTTAATATCCTTAATAGCTCCTACATCTGGGGAGAGAATACAAAAGATTGTAAAGGAATCACAGGGCTTTATTTATTGCGTATCTTCTATGGGAGTTACGGGTATGCGTAAGGAATTTAGCAATCATATAGAGAATATGATAAAAGAGGTAAAGAAGGTAAAGGATATTCCATGTGCCATAGGATTTGGTATCTCATCCCCTGAGCAGGCTAGGCAGATGGCTGAAATTTCAGATGGGGTAATTGTAGGCAGTGCCATTGTGAATATAATCGCAGAATATGGAAAAGACTCCATACCCCATGTAAGGGAATTTGTAAAAAAAATGAAAGAGGCTATAGTTTAAAATTTAGTAAATTGTTATTAATAGTTATTAATAGTTATGAAATAAAAATTAGGACTGCAGACCCAATGCTTGTGGCAGCAGTCCTAATTTTTGTATTTATGACAAATAACAAAAAAAATAGATATAATATTTATAAAAAAGCTTACTAATAATAACTAATTGATGAATTTAGTAGAAAATAAATTGAAAATGTGGAAAAAAAATTCTATTTTACTTGTTTTATTTGAGAAGATTGTATATAATTTAGATAGATTATCGAATAAATGCGATTTTAAAATAAAATAATATATTGATAATAATTCCGTAGGAAATAATTAATAAATAAATGTGAAAGGAAATCGATAATTTGGAGGAAATGATATATTATATTATCGTTTTTATATATGGTTTGATTTTTGGAAGTTTTTTAAACGTATGTATTAGTAGAATACCTAAAGGTGAAAGTATTGTATTTGTAAAATCCCACTGTATTAAATGTAATAAATCAATACGGTGGTATGATATGATACCACTTTTTAGTTACATAGCTCTTAAAGGCAGATGTAGAAATTGTAAGTCAAAAATCTCCTTACAATATCCAATAATTGAAGTTTTAAATGGTTTACTGTATGTATTGACCTTTATGGTAAAAGGATGGAGTCTTACAACTTGCCTATATTGTTTTGTAATATCTGCTCTAATTGTCTTAAGTGTTATAGATTTTAGAACTTATACAATTAATATATGGATTAATATTTTTATCTTCTTTATGGGAGCAGTAAAACTTATTATAGAAATAATAAAAAGCAATAATTTTTCTTTGATTTTAAACTATATAGCAGGGTTATGTGTAGTAAGTGGCTTTTTGCTTATATTGTATTTTGTGACATCCGGTAAAGGGATTGGAATGGGTGACATCAACCTGATGGCAGCAGCTGGATTTTTTCTGGGATGGAAATTGGTTATATTGGCCTTTTTGCTAGGATGTGTATTTGGTGCAGTGATACATTTACTAATGATTAAATTTTATAAGCAGGATAGGGTACTGGCCTTTGGACCTTATTTATCATTAGGAATATTAATATCCATGCTTTATGGAGATAGAATTATATCATGGTACATTAATTACATATACAAGTAAAAGTTATTAAAATATTTTGGCTATGATTTAAAGGAGGAGCGGATTAATGAAGAGGTATAGAGTTGCAAATGATGATATGAATATCAATATTACTGCCGCCGGTAACTTACCGGAAAAAAAGGGAGTTCTAATTGTTGATGACTCTAGATTCTCAAGAAATGTTTTAAGGGATATCTTAATCAGTGAAGGTTATGAAGTAGTTGGGGAAGCCGGAGATGGAAAAGAAGCCATTGAAAAGGCAAAGGAATTAAGACCAAAATTTATATTTATGGACGTAGAGATGCCAAAATTAGATGGATTAGGAGCTATTCCTCCCATATTAGCTCATGATCCGGATACTTATATAATAATGTGTACTGCTTTAGGACAGAAAAGAATTATAGTAGAAGCAGCAAAGGCAGGAGCTAAGGATTATGTTATAAAACCATATAAAAAAGAAAATATAGTAGGTGTACTAAATCTTCTTATTGCTAATGAGCCAAAGTATAGTACTGTTGTACCTTTTAAACCTGCTAAGAAATCTTTAGATTCAGGAACCGGTCCAATTAAGACCAGCCAACCCATGATGCCTGATATGGGTAAGACATCTAAAGATATCCAACAGGCTGAAATAGAAAAAAGGCTTGAAGAAGAAGCTAGGAAAGCTGAGGAAGAAGCAAGACTTGCTGAAGAAGTTAGGAAAGCTCAGGAGGCTGAAAGGCAAGCAGAGGAAGCAAGACGGGCAGAGGCAGCAAGGCGTGCAGAAGCAGCAAGACGGGCGGAGGAAGCTAGAAAGGCAGCAGAAGAGGCTAAACGAGCGGAAGAAGCTAGAAAGGCAGAAGAAGAAGCGAAACGAGCGGAAGAGGCCAGAAAGGCAGCAGAAGAGGCTAAACGAGCGGAAGAAGCTAGAAAGGCAGAAGAAGAAGCGAAACGAGCGGAAGAGGCCAGAAAGGCAGCAGAAGAAGCGAAACGAGCAGAAGAAGCCAGAAAGGCAGCTGAAGAAGCGAAACGAGCAGAAGAGGCCAGAAAAGCTGCAGAGGAAGCAAAACGAGCGGAAGAGGCCAGAAAGGCTGCAGAGGAAGCAAAA
>ERZ773359.1580-NODE-1580-length-30968-cov-12.615437_pt1 | contig 30968 bp, 33 predicted proteins | sample MGYA00374955_ERZ773359 | MGnify/ENA primary metagenome ERZ773359 (study PRJEB29098, sample SAMN04486028) | biogas fermenter metagenome | study: EMG produced TPA metagenomics assembly of the Biogas fermentation microbial communities from Germany - Plant 4 DNA1...
GCTTACACAAACTCTTGGCTGTGATTGTTTCTGTTGTTTAGTTTTCAAGGTTCCTGACTTAAAAACTCCCACCAGGAAGGCCGTTTGGGGGCTCCCCCGTGGGACAATTGTTACTATACCATGCATCCAACATGAAATCAACAGCCACATTTGCCCAATTTCCTGCCTTGTTTGGCTGAGGTTTGAGATTGGATCAATTTATCTTGCAATAGCTCCATTTATCTTTGCCAATCGCGTTCGGGAAAAACGGGTATGAAAAAAGCCCACCATGCGGTGGGCTGCATTTTCGTCAGTCGCGTTCACGTGGGCGCATATGTGGGAACAACAGAACGTCACGAATGGAGATCGAATCGGTGAACAGCATAACCATGCGGTCGATCCCGATTCCCAGCCCTCCTGCTGGTGGCATGCCGTACTCGAGAGCACGGATGTAGTCGGCATCCATCATGTGGGCTTCATCGTCGCCTTGCTCCCGCTGCTCCATTTGCTTACGGAAACGTTCTTCCTGATCTATAGGATCGTTGAGTTCAGTAAACCCATTAGCTACTTCCCAAGTAACTATAAATGGTTCAAACCGATCTGTTAAGCGGGGGTTGTCCTTCTTACGCTTAGCCAAAGGACTAACCTCAACTGGATGATCCGTAATGAAAACAGGCTGGATCAATCGTGGTTCGACGTACTCATCAAAGAATTCCTCCACGATCTGACCATAGTTCGCATTGTCTGGTACATCCAAGTTTCTCTCCTTGGCAAGCTTTCGGGCCTGTTCATCGTCGAGGCCTTCAAGATCGACTCCAGCATACTTGCGAATCGCCTCGAGCATCGGCAAGCGCGGCCATGGAGGAGTGAGGTCAATTTCTTGGCCTTGGAATGTAATAATAGTTGAACCATGCACTTCTTTAGCAATATGCGCGAAGATATCCTCCGTAAGCTTCATCATATCTTCTGCATTAGCGTAAGCTTCATAGACCTCGATAGCAGTAAATTCCGGATTATGTTTAGTTGACATTCCTTCATTCCGGAAGTTCTTACCGATTTCGTAGACCTTCTCAAAGCCACCTACGAGCAGTCTCTTGAGATACAGCTCGGGAGCAATGCGCATATAGAGATCCATGTCGAGAGCGTTGTGATGTGTGACAAAGGGACGGGCATTCGCTCCGCCCGCAATAACATGGAGCATCGGAGTCTCTACTTCAATATAGCCCCGGGCGTTGAGGAAGTCCCTTAAGCTTTGAATGATTTTGCTGCGCTTGTAAAAAACCTCACGGACATCAGGGTTAACAATCAGGTCTACGTATCTCTGCCGATACCGTAGATCCACGTCTTTCAGGCCATGCCACTTATCCGGCAGCGGCCGTAAGGACTTAGATAAAAGCTTGATTGAGTAGACTTCGACACTGATTTCACCGCGGCGTGTCCGGAAAATCTTGCCGTGAACACCTACGATATCGCCAATATCTAATTGGGTAGCGAACTTATAATTCTCTTCCCCGAGGCTGTTGACCCGCAGATAGAGCTGAATCCTCCCCGAGGCATCCATCAAGTCGGCAAAACTTGCTTTGCCATGGGTTCGGAAAGACATCAGCCTGCCAGCAATTACGGTTTCCTGCTCCTCCAATGAATCAAAATTATCAATTATTTCTTTTGCCGAATGAGTGCGTTCGAACTTCTCCCCATATGGGTCGATATCCGCATCATACAGCGCCTGCAGCTTCTTGCGGCGCACTGCAAGCAACTCGTTCAGTTCCCGCTGTTCGTCAACATGCTGCTGCTCTTCGACATGTTGCTCCTCAACATGTTCATTTTGGTGATCCTTCACTGCGTTACCTCCCATGTGAATGGGGCTTCTAACGGGAAACCTTCAAAATCTCGTATTCGAGCACCCCATCTAATACCTCAACTTGGATGACATCTCCAACGGATTTACCCATAATCGCTTTTCCTACAGGCGATTCGTTGCTGATCCTTGCTTGGCTAGGATCAGCCTCGGCAGAGCCAACAATCCTATACTCAAACTCTTCGGAAGTTTCAAGGTCCCGAAGCAAGACTGTCTTACCGATAGTAACTACGCCATCGTCTTGCTCATTCTCATCGTGTTCGATAATCTTCGCGTTGCGCAGCATCTTCTCGAGTGTGATAATTCTTCCTTCAATAAAGGCTTGTTCGTTCTTAGCATCATCGTACTCCGAATTCTCGGATATGTCGCCGAACTCTAGGGCTTCTTTGATGCGCTGCGCTACTTCGCGGCGTTTTACTGTCTTCAGGATTTCAAGTTCTCCCTCTAACTTTTTCAACCCTTCTGGTGTAAGCAAGACTTCCTTACCATTCATACGGCTCCTGTCTCCTTTTCCCATTACTAACAGGCAGATTAGTAGGCTCCGTGAGCATCATCGTTAATATGGCTGTGACTGCGGGAAAATATGCTCAATAAACCCGTCTTCCATGTTGCTTCATCTATTATAAGGAACTAGATCTAGGGTGTCAAGGATTACTACAGTACTGATTCGGAGGCCTCCAGATGCTCAATTCTGGGGACAAAACCTACCTTATCCAATAGCTGTAGATAATCCGCCGGAGTAATATCTGCCACAGGACGTTCCAAGAGCGCTACGAGGAGCGCTTCCATCACATTGGTACCAAATGAGCGGCCATCAATGTTGGGAGTTGTGGTTACCAAGGTTGAAATACCGCGCTCTCGTAGAAAATGTATATCTTCTTCGATCACCGTATTCGTGATAATCCTCTTGCCCTGAAGATTATCGGGCATGTATTTCCGGATCAGATGGAAATCGCCTGCAATGACATCAGCCCATTCGTAGTACTTGGCAAACTTGGCTTTGTTGGGCTGCTCTTCTTGCTTCTGCCCGATCGGATACAGCATTCTAAAGGGCAGCTGTACTATGAGTGGAGCGGCAATCCGAGCCGCCAAGCCCAACGCCTGCAGGCTGTATAGTGGGAAAGGAATGCCCAGAATGAACATAAAGTCGCCATACAAGACTTCGGCTCCAGTCTCCTGCAATGCCTCCGCCATCCCAAAACGATCCACAGCGCACGTGAGAAGAACCTTGGTCGAGGAGAAAAAGCCTCGTTCGTGCTCTGCAAGATATTGAATGGTACGGCGCTCAAGGGTGTTCTTTAGGCCAGAACCATCTACAATTGGCGTTTTCTGAGCTGCTCTCGCTATTTTCTTGGCTTCCCTCAGAATATATCTGCGGTTTCCACCTACCAAATATAGGTCAATTCCGCCCATACCAAAGGCTGCTACTTTCCCATCGAGGTCTCTTATGAGGTCGATTGCTTTCCCGATGTCCCCATCTGTACCAACTCTCTCAACGGAGAACTCCTCTCCGCCCAGCCTTACGATGGCTTGATGATCACGCTTTGACGACCCTATGCTTACACTGACTACGCGCTTCATGGCATGACCCCTCTGATGGTAGTGATCACTTGCGTGAGTTTCTGAGGCGAAATATAGATATCTTCCTTGATCGGTGACTTGCCAATCTCCAGACCAATGACCATGTCACCGAGGATTGCCTCCGCCAACCTAATACGCATGTCAGATCCGATCACAATGACGTTATCGTAAAGCCGCATATCTGACATGAGTTCCATAAGCCAATTAAGAAGCTGCTGACCGCTCATGCTTTCGACAAACTCCCAGCGTTCCTTGTCGTTAAGCAGCAGAGTATACTCAACTCCGAGCGTGTCGCACACCTGCTTGATCTCCTCTACGTTAGCAAGGGGAAAGCCGATGACGGCCAAAGACCCTCCTTTGCGAACCTCGGCCATAGTCTCAAGACGCGATATAAAGGTACGATCACAGCCGACACGGTTTGCCACTTCTTGCTGCGACATACCCGAGGCCCGAAGCTGAAATATGCGTTCCAAAGTGCGGACTGCTTTTTCCGTACTGATCAGCTTATCGCCTATGCGGTAGAAGTCCATTACTTAATCACCGCCTAATGTGCACATACTGTACACATACATTGTAGCAAATCACTACCAGCAGCACAACAACATATCCAGGGTACGCTCAATAATCTGGAAGAATACTGATCAAGAGTTGTCGTACTTCTTCCATAGAAACTACATTATTTAGCTTCGCCCGGATCTCTGCAGAGTTGGGTACACCCTTTAGATACCACGCCAAATGTGGGCGCATCTCCCGCACTGCTCTAGGGACTCCGTCATATTCAGCCTTGAGTTCTAGATGTCGCCATGCCACCTGTACTCTTTCTTTGATCGTAGGTGGAGGAGGAGGCGCCTCACCTCTCAAGACGGCCTGTACCTCCCGAAAAATCCACGGATTTCCTTGGGCACCTCTGCCTATCGCAACGTGGGCGCATCCTGTTTCCTCCAACATACGCTGTGCGTCGATACCGCTGAAAATGTCTCCATTACCCACAACCGGGACAGGGCATGTCTCAACCACGCGCCTAATCCACTTCCAATCGGCCTCCCCAGAATAGAACTGGTTACGAGTGCGAGCATGAATCGTGATCCAATGAGCACCTGCATCGGCTGCTCGCTGAGCTATCTCTACACAGTTGATGGATCTTTCATCCCACCCCAGACGGATCTTGGCCGTTACTGGAACGCTCGATGCCTGCACAACAGCTCCCACTATTTTGGCCAGGTTCTCAGGATCACGCATCAGAGCAGCCCCATCGCCGTTTTTCACGATTTTTGGTGTCGGGCAACCGAAGTTGAGGTCAATCATTTCAGGACGGCAGTGCTCTATCACGATCTGAGCAGCATCTGCCATCACTTCCGGCTTGTGTCCAAAAAGCTGGATCGCAACAGGCCGCTCCTCACTCTCCGTCTCCAGCATCTTGAGGGTTCTTTGGTTTCCATACACCAACGCTTGGGCAGAAATCATTTCACTTACCACTAAGTCTGCCCCAAATTCCCGTGCTATGAGACGAAATGCCAAATCAGTAACACCCGCCATAGGGGCGAGAAACACTCCCACAAACTAACCTCCTTAACATAGAAAAAAGCAGGGGGCACCCCTGCTTAAAAATTCTACAACTTACTTGTTCATGTTATATTTCTCAAGGAACTTTTCAATACGTCCACCAGTGCTGGTCTGAGTCTGCCGCTGACCAGTATAGAATGGGTGACACTGTGAACAGACCTCTACTCTGATCTCTGGCTTTGTTGAACGAGTTTCAAATGTAGTTCCACATGCGCAAGTAACAACGCTCTTGCCATACTTTGGATGGATACCCGTCTGCATCCTCTTCACCTCACTCTCCTTGCGGACTGACCAAACCACATTATAGCACAAGTGGCCAGCCGTGACAATGAAAAATTATACTCGCCCGCCTACTTCAGATATGTCTGCGGATTTACAGGGTTGTTCTTATATCGAATCTCGAAGTGGACATGCGGGCCTGTAGAATTCCCTGTATTACCGCTGTAAGCGACGACTTGGCCGCGTGTTACCTTCTGGCCAACTTTCACATTCAAACGAGAGTTATGGGCATATCGTGTCTCCACGCCATTACCATGGTCAATAATTACCAATATGCCATAACCACCATTCCAGCCTGCGAAGGTGACCCGTCCGTCTGCTGCTGCTTTTACAGGCGTACCTGTATTAACTGCAATATCCAATCCGTTGTGCATTCTTCCCCAACGCGGGCCGAAGGGAGATGAAATCCGCCCTTTGGCAGGCCAATCGAAAGCTTTCTGCAGCTGTCCGTTGACAACCAGCGCATCACTGCGAAGAACACGAGTAGCTCCAGGAATAACAAGCTTCATGCTTGGCTGAATCCGCGATGGATCAGAAATGGAATTGACTTCGGCGATCTCATCGACGGAAACCTTGTAGCGCTGGGCAATTTCCCACAGACTCTCACCCACGGCAACCTCATGAAGCACGCCTTTTACAGTGAGGATCTCCAGCTTCTGACCTACCTTCAAACGATTGGGATTGCTGAGATCGTTAGCCGAGACAATGCTGTCTACGGTAATCCCATAGGCCTGAGCGATATCCCAGAGAGTCTCTCCCTGCTGAACAACGTGCACCAATACGGTAGGCTGCTTCTTAGGAGCTTCCTCTGGTTTTGGCGGTTCAGCCTTCGGAGGCTCAACCTTTTCGGCCAACTGTGTTGGAGAACTCTGGGGAGCGGTTTTTTCGGTTTCTTTCTCGATCGGTAATTCTTTCTCCTTGGGAGACTCAATTACCGCTTCTGGTTCCGACGCATACCCGGTTAGCCCATCGATCGCAATGGCATAAATAGCAGATTCATCAAATTCTTCGGGCTCGTAACGCAGATCATCTATGTAGACATGCATAAAACTCTCGGTGTCCCAATCGCTCCCGCCGATATGCAGGCGCGAATCAATACGACCGAGAACCCCCAAGCTTAGTAAAACCATTAGGGCTAGGAGAATAATGAATCTATTTCGAGCTTGGCGTCGGTGCATTTCAGCTCCTCCTCAACACATTCCATCAGGCAATTATTCGACAAGAATTGCAAAATTCCTTTACTTATTCCGTACGTTTTCCGCGAAAGAGGAAGTTCTAATTAACTCTACCAATTCTGCATTGGTCTTAGTATTACTCAACCGCTCCAGTAGTAATTCCAAAGTTTCCACCGGGCCTAGAGAGGACATAGCTTTGCGCAGGAGCCATGAGGCATCTAGCTCTTCAGGAGTCAACAGCAGCTCCTCTTTACGAGTTCCAGATTTTTCCGCATCGACAGCAGGGAACAAACGCCTTTCTGCCAGCTTGCGGTCTAGATGCAGCTCCATGTTCCCGGTTCCTTTAAACTCTTCGTAGATCACGTCGTCCATACGACTGCCGGTCTCAACTAAAGCTGTAGCCAAAATTGTCAGACTTCCATGCCCCTCGAGTTTTCGTGCAGCCCCAAAAAAGCGCTTCGGCCGATGGAGGGCTGCAGGATCAACGCCACCAGAGAGAGTCCGCCCACTTGGTGGGACAACTAGGTTATGAGCCCGAGCCAGCCGAGTAATGCTGTCCATCAAGATTACGACGTCTTTACCCGATTCTACCAAACGCTTGGCGCGACTGAGCACAATATCCGCAATGCGAACATGATTTTCAGGGGGAAGATCAAAGGTAGAACTGATCACTTCACCGTCAACGGAACGCTCCATGTCGGTGACTTCCTCCGGGCGCTCATCTATGAGCAGTACTATAATTTCAATCTCTGGGTGATTTGCGCTGATGGCATTGGCGATTTTCTTAAGTACAGTTGTCTTCCCTGCTTTGGGTGGAGCCACAATCAAACCGCGCTGTCCAAGACCTAGAGGGGCCAAAAGGTCAATTAGTCTTGTGGTGTAGTCGTCCGGTGTAGTTTCGAGGCGAATGCGCTCAATGGGGTAGATTGGGGTTAAGTCATCAAAGCAGGGCCGTTGGGGAGCCAACTCTGGATCAAGAAGGTTAATTGCAAGTACCTTGAGCAGTGCGTAGTAACGTTCTCCGTCCTTTGGAGGCCTAACCTGTCCTAGGATTTCATCTCCTGTCCGCATCGAAAAGCGTCTAATCTGCGAAGGAGAGACATAGACGTCGTCCTGCCCAGGTGTGTAATTATCGAGACGAAGGAAACCAAATCCGTCGGGCATTATTTCTAAAATACCGCTGATAAACAACAAACCCTCTTTTTCAGTTTCGGTTTTTAGGATCTGAATAATTAAATCTTTTTTTCGCAGCTTAGATACGCCGGTGATGCCCATTCCTCGAGCTAGTTCCTGCAGTTCAGAAGCTGTCTTAGATTCTAATTCCGCAATATTCAAATGTTCACCACCTTCAACGTATGGGGAGGGATTACCCCTCCCCACTAAATATCTTATGCCTGCCCAGCTGAACCGAACAGTCTCATTTTTGCACGAACTACTTCTTTCATAGCAGCCTTTGCTGGGCCTAAGATCTTGCGTGGATCGATCTCGTTCGGGTTCTCGCGCAGGAAATCTGCCACAGCCTTGGAAAACGCTATGCGCAGTTCGGTATCAATATTGATCTTAGATACATACTGGCGAGCAATCTTGATAGCTTCATCAGGTACTCCAGAAGCACCATGAAGAACCAGCGGAACATCGGTCTTGGTGCTGATAACCTTTAACCGTTCTAGGTCAAGTTTCGGTTCACCACGGTATGGCCCGTGAGCTGTTCCGATAGCAACAGCCAAAGCGTCACACTTGGTACGTTCAGCAAACTCAGCTGCTTCATCAGGATTTGTAAACGTAGCTTCACGTTCATCAACAACGATATCGTCTTCTACTCCACCGATCTTACCGAGCTCTGCTTCTACAGAAACATTATTCGGATGCGCCACTTCAACAACTTTTTGGACAATAGCAATGTTTTCTTCGAAAGGCAGCTGTGAGCCGTCGATCATGACAGCAGTAAACCCGTGACGCACACATTTAACCACCTGTTCAAAGCTTGTACCATGGTCCAGGTTGAGAGCAATCGGCACAGTTGCCTTTTCTGCTGCGATGCGTGCCAGGCCGGCTATGTACTCAATTCCTGCATACTTCAGAGCTCCCTGACTGGCCTGTAGTATAACCGGGGATTTTTCTTCTTCTGCTGCTTCAATAATAGCCTGGAGAATCTCCATATTGTTCAGATTAAAGGCACCAACAGCATAACCGCCCTTCTTGGCGGCTTGTAGTATTTCCCTTCCGGAAACTAACAATGGGGTCTACCTCCTTACAAAGTCAACCATCAGAATATAGGTCTTAAGCGCTCACCCAATGATGCATAGGATGAAGGTTCCATTACGATCTCACTTAGGCTTAAGACGCGCTGCAGATCGGCCTCAGTAGAGGCACCGATCAGCATTGCACTTCCGCAGTAAGAGCAAACCAGCTCTACCTTATCGCTGTAGATGTCGATACCCACTGACGGGTGATCACACTGACAAGCCACTTTGCTCATACCTGCTAACTGCTGGAGGTGTGACAAAATGGCAAACATCACGTCAGGATTTTCGAACTGCTCTAGTTCACTCGGAAGACTCCCTGCTTCAGACAAGGCATCTGAATAAGCCACTGCCTCTGCCACTTCTTCATTCTTACCCAGGTAACCCACGATATCTCCAAAAGTGGGTTCGATGAGCGGAACCAGGGTCGCGCGCAAAAACTCCCTTGCAGAATAAGTCAAACGCACCCGTTCGCCTGCTAAGCTGAAAGCGTCAACCAAGTATCGTTTACTAGAACGCCTGATCTGGCCGTGGGTGAACCCGCACTTACACTGCAAAGGATGAGGCCTGTGACTTATTTCAAACACATAAAAGACATGGAACTGAACTCCCTGACATGCAGGGCATTGAAGCGCCAATGTCCTTTCACCGTCATAAACCACGTAGGACTCCTCCCATCTACCGCGTTATTAAATATTCGCCAGGGAGGATGATTTCCCTTTTGTCAGTCCAGCGGTTCCATTATCTTGATTTCCCCAAAAATATCATAAGATATGAGAAAACCAGCTTCTTCCTGCAGGTTATAATTGACAAAAACTTCCACTACTCGGCCTGACGAATTTAACAGAAAGATCCCATCTTGATACCATCCCGGTTGTATGGGGCGGACGGATTCTAACGTAACGTTCTGGCCTCCACGAAACACCAGGCATGAGGGCTCAAGTTCAAGTATGAGCATACCTCTGTTGGTCATCAGACGGACCTTGCCCTGTTCGGGTAGGATATCTAGTATCTCGCCGTGTACTGCCCTGGGATGATAACCCTGCACTGACACACCGAATAACAGCACAATGCCGATAACACCGGCAAATATGATGGCCTTACGAAACATGGCACATACTCCTTTCTCAGTCAGAGTATGTGCCCAAGTTTCTACAGCTATTCAAAAATATTACTGCTGCTTGCGGAAGTCATCTGGCGACAAGTTTTCTAAGAACTCCCGGAACGCTTCTAGTTCTGGGTCTTCAGCAGGCTTAGGCATAGCCGATTCAGTGACAATCTGCTCCGAAACATAGATCGGTGCGCCAGCTCGGAGGGCTAGGGCGATCGAATCACTAGGACGCGCATCAAGTTCAATGCGCTGGCCGTTCCGAGTCAAGATGATCCGAGCATAATAAACGTCATCCTTCAGTTCGGTAATTACAATCCGGTCTACTACCGCACCCAGCTGGTTAATTGTCGACAACAACAGATCATGAGTCAGCGGCCGAGGTGTGTCGACCCCTTCCAGCACAATTGCAATTGCATTAGCTTCAGCGGGGCCAACTACGACCGGCACATAGTACCGTTCTTCAGCATCACTGAGAATAACCACCGGAACCATACTGGCTTGATCCAGCCCAACCAGCTTGACATTCATCTGCAGCAAACCTATCACCTCCGCATGCCTCGCTACTTTCCAGCAGCCTCCTTGGCAGCTTTTACAAAAGCCCTAAATAGAGGATGCGCGTTGGTGGGGCGTGACTTGAATTCGGGATGGAACTGAGTAGCCACGAACCAGGGGTGGTCATCTATCTCGATGATTTCTACAAGCTCCCTATCTGGGGAGAGCCCACTGTAACGCAGCCCGTGCTGGGCTAGGATGTCGCGATAGGCATTATTGAACTCGTAGCGATGTCGATGACGTTCATCAACTTCAGAAGCACCATAGGCTTGATGGCTCTTCGAACCCTCCTCTAATACACAAGGGTAGTTGCCCAGACGCATGGTGCCCCCCATGTTTTCTACATTAACTCGCCCTGGCATCGGCCCGATCACCGGATGACTGTAATCACCATATTCTGAGCTTCCGACATCAGTCAGTCCAACCACGTTGCGGGCAAATTCAATGACCGCACACTGCATGCCAAGACAAATTCCTAGGAAGGGCACTTTGTTCACACGGGCATACTCTACAGCCTTAATTTTACCTTCCACGCCGCGGCTGCCAAACCCTCCTGGAACAAGGATGCCATCCAAATCTTTCAGAACCGCTGTACCATCGCGCTCGACTGATTCAGCATCGATCCATTCGATCTTCACAGCGGTGTAGTTGGCAATACCACCATGGCGCAGGGCCTCAGCCACACTGAGATATGCATCGGGGAGGGCGACATATTTACCGACAATCCCGATCGTAACCTCATGCTTTGGATTCTTAAATGCTTTGACCAAGGCTTCCCACTCGGATAAGTCAGCTTCGCCGCCTTCTAATCCTAGTTTTTCCAAAACAATTTGATCTAAGCCAACTCTGGCAAACTCGAGGGGTACTTCATAAATACTCTCCACATCCACATTGGGAATGACTGCCCGTTCCTCAATGTCACAGAAGAGAGCGATTTTAGCCTGCAGCTCAGGTGTAATCTGATGCTCACTGCGGCAGACGATGATATCGGGCTGAATACCGATACTGCGCAGTTCTTTCACACTGTGCTGAGTGGGCTTCGTCTTAAGCTCTCCAGCAGCTCCCACATATGGAACTAGAGTCACATGAATGTACAGACACGAGTCGCGGCCTACATCATTTTTCATCTGCCGGATTGCTTCTAAGAACGGAAGGCTTTCGATGTCGCCCACCGTACCACCAATCTCAACCAGAACAACATCCGGCGATTCGTCTTTTGCTAACTGGGTGATGTGCGACTTGATCTCATTGGTTACATGAGGAATAACCTGAACAGTTCCTCCCAAGAAATCGCCGCGTCTCTCTTTTGATAAGATCGACCAATAGATTTTCCCAGTAGTTACATTGCTTTTCCTGCTTACATTGGTATCGATAAAGCGTTCATAATGACCTAAGTCCAAGTCCGTTTCGGCGCCATCTTCTGTTACGAAGACCTCACCATGCTGGAATGGGCTCATGGTACCTGGATCAATATTCAGGTAGGGATCAAGTTTTAACACACTTACGGTCAGACCCCGGCTCTTCAGCAGCCGCCCCAAAGATGCAACGGTAATGCCCTTGCCAAGGCTGGAGACAACGCCACCGGTAACAAAGATATATTTGGCCATGCCTTGTCCTCCTTATACTTCGGCTTCCGCTTCAGCTTCTTTTTCTGCCTTATCGTACTTCTGCAGAATCTGGTTGTACGCGTAGTTTTGGATCAGCGCCAACAAGCTCGCCACAAAGAGCAAGAGAGGAGCAGCCAGAACAATGCAGAGTACCAATACTACTAGGGTGACAACTACTACAATAGCGCTGCCAAGAAGATTATCGATTACAACTAAAGCAGCACGCTTGAGTGCTTTAATCAGCCCGATATCCTGCTGCACCAAGAAAGGGAACACAAACTGCAGGACAGCATACCAAAAGACCAGGCCCCAAATCCAGATACCGCTCATCAGCTGAATGATCTGGTTGGAATGGTTTAGGCTGAACAGCAGATCCACCCACAATATAAGTGTTCCCAGAATCGCGATCACAGCGGCAAGAGCACCACGGCCGAAGAATCTGCGGAAGCCTTCCTTGAAATCCCTCAGTCCCACTTCATCGCGATTGATAATCTTGATCATCACATAGTTCACCGCAGCTGCCGATGCACCAAGGGTCAGAACCGTGACCAGCATCCCCGCAATGAACAAAACCGGGTGCTGATACGGAATATACAAGACAATAAGTGCCGGGCCGAACCCAATGAAGAACCACAACAGATTGGTCCCCATAACCAGCCCAATCCGCTCATACAGCGTCTTGAACGACTGCACAATCACCTGCCAACCCTGGTATAGGTTCATAGATTTCTCTCCTTCGTTACATCTGTTCTGGAGCCGAAATCCCCAAGAGGCTCAAGCTCCGCTTCAGTACGATCTGCACACATTTCACCAACACCAAGCGGGCATCCCGCAGTGGTGCGTCTTCACCCAGGACATGGCAGTGAGTATAGAAACTATGAAAGATGCTGGCTAGGTCTAAGGCATAGCGAGCGATACGATGAGGCTCACGCTGAGTGGTAGCCAAAATGATCTCTTCGGGCAGCTCACCTAACTTCTTAATCAGGTTGATTTCGAAGTCAGACGTAAGCAGGCTTAAGTCGGCTTCTGAAGCACTCGGGACTACAACCCCCATGTCTTCTGCTTGTCTTAGAATACTGCAGATCCGAGCATGGGCATATTGCACATAGTAAACCGGGTTCTCACTGCTCTGCTCTACTGCCAGATTCAAGTCAAAGTCCAAGTGGCTTTCGGGGCTGCGCATCAAGAAAAAGTACCGCGCTGCATCAGTGCCAACTTCATCAAGCAAGTCCTGCATGGTAATAAACTCACCAGCGCGCTTAGACATCTTTACTTGCTGTCCATCCCTCAACAGCGCCACATACTGCAGAATGAGTACCTCAAGTGTATCCGCACCATATCCCAAGGCCTGAATAGCCGCTTTCATCCTGCCGATATACCCATGATGATCTGGCCCTAGGATGTCAATCAGTTTGGTATAACCACGCTTCAGCTTGTCCCAATGGTAGGCAATATCAGCGGTGACATACGTGTAAGCACCATCACTTTTAATCAACACGCGATCCTTGTCATCGCCAAAGTCAGTTGACCTGAACCACAGGGCTCCCTCTTCTTCGTACAAGTAACCTTTCTCTCTGAAATACTCGATTACTTTCTCAAGTTCGCCTGCAGCGTGAAGGTCACGCTCCCTAAACCAGACATCAAACTCCACACCGTAGGTGCGCAGATCTGCAGCCTGCCATTCGACCATCTGGTCTGTTCCCCAGCGTTTGCAAAAAGCAAGCTGTTCCTCGCGAGGCCAGTCCAGAAAATCAGGTTTTTCCTGCAGCAAGCGTTTTGCGAGGTCTGTCACGTATTCTCCAGGATATCCTTCTTCAGGGAAAGGATACTCAGGATCGACCTGCTGATGACAGCGAGCTACTAATGAGTTGGCAAACACATCGGCTTGGTTGCCCGCATCATTAACGTAGAATTCGGTCCCTACTGTATAACCGCAGGCCCTCATTAATCTAGCTAGAGTATCTCCTACAGCAGCAGCCCGAGCATTGACCACATTTAGGGGGCCAACCGGGTTAGCACTGACGAACTCGAGGAGGACCTTTTCTCCCTGACCATAGTCACTAGAACCATAGTCTTCTCTCCGCGCTTCGATAGACCTGAGAATATCGGCCAACCATTCATGGCTGAGGAAGAAATTGATAAAGCCGGGCCCAGCAATCTCAACTTTTTCAATAAACCCACCTACAGGGATGTACTTAACAAGGGCAGCAGCCACATCCCGTGGAGGCTTACGGGCAGCCTTAGCCGCTACCAACGCTATGTTGGTGGCGAAATCACCGTGGTTAGGATCCTTCGGAGCCTCTAGAGTAAAATCTGGTACTTCAGCTAGAGATAGATCTCCGCCAGCCACGGCTTGGTTAATGGCTTCATTAATAAGAGCCTGAAGCTTCTCTCTCTTTTCTAATGCGATATTCATCCCACTACCTCCCAGAATAAAGGAACTCCCCCGTAGGAATCCTACAGGGGAAAAAATCGGCTGCGCCATTTCTTGCACAAACCACTCTTTAGTATATCACTTGACTATGAAATAGACAACCTAAATACGTTTTCTAGAACAAACCTGAAATACGCCCGTCTTCGTCGATATCAACCAATTCCGCGGCTGGCCGTGCTGGCAGCCCTGGCATGGTCATGATATCGCCTGCTAAGCAGACAATAAAACCTGCCCCAAGTGATGGGCGTACGTCGGAAATGGTGAGAGTCCAGCCAGTGGGTGCACCCTTTCTGGCAGGATTGTCAGAAATAGAGTGCTGAGTCTTGGCTACACATATGGGCAGCCCACCATAACCAAGTCTCGTCAAGCTGCGGATGGCCTTCTCAGCCTTATCAGTATAGACCACCCCGTCTGCACCATAGATCTCTCTGGCCAAGATCTCCAGCTTTTCCTTGATTGGTAGGGACCAATCGTAAAGCGGCTTAAACTGGGCTTTTTCTTTCTCAAGTACCTCGAGCACAACTCGAGCGAACTCCTCACCGCCGGCACCACCTTCCGCCACGACGCGGCTCACCGCATAGTATACGCCCTGCTCTTCACAGTGCGACTTCACTAGCTCCAGCTCCTCCGGCGAATCGGTGGGGAACTGGTTAATTGCGACAACGATGGGAAGCCCGAACTTCTTCACATTCTCAATATGCTTATCCAGATTAGCAAGGCCTCTTTGCAGAGCATCTAGATTGGTCTCACTTACCTGCTCTTTAGGCACACCGCCGTGCATGTTGAGCGCTCGCACTGAAGCTACAATGACTGCTACATCAGGTTTCAGGCCTGAATAGCCATGTACAATATCGAAAAACTTCTCGGCACCAAGATCGGCCGCAAAGCCTCCTTCGGTTACCACATAATCAGCCAGTTTCAGAGCCATCTGTGTGGCAATGATACTGTTGTTGCCGTGTGCAATGTTCGCGAATGGCCCTCCATGGATGAAAACGGGTTGACCTTCCAACGTCTGCACTAAGTTCGGTTTGATGGCATCTTTCATGAGGACAGCCACCGCACCCTCAGCCTTCAAATCGCGGACGTAGACCGGCTTACGATCGTATGTATAGCCTAGTAAGATCTTTCCGACCCGCTGCTTCAGATCCTGTAGATCGGTGGCCAGGCATAAGATGGCCATTATCTCCGAAGCAACACTGATGTCAAAGCCATCCTGTCGCACAACACCATCACCGGTTCCGCCTAAACCGATGACAATATTTCTAAGCTGCCGGTCATTCATATCAAGGACCCGGCGGAAAACAATACGCTTAGGATCAATATTAAGAGCATTACCTTGGGCAATATGGTTATCTAATAGAGCTGCGATCAGATTGTGCGCCGTGGTGACTGCATGGATGTCACCAGTAAAATGCAGGTTGATATCTTCCATTGGAACGACCTGAGCATATCCTCCGCCTGCGGCACCGCCTTTGATACCCATAGTCGGGCCCAGCGATGGTTCACGCAGACAGGCCATTACCTTCTTACCCAGACGGCCCAGAGCCTGAGTCAAACCAATCGTCGTACAAGTCTTTCCTTCACCAGCTGGAGTAGCAGTTATTGCTGTCGTATAGATCAGCTTTCCATTTGGTTTATGAGCATTTCGTTTCAATACATCCAGGCTGATTTTTGCTTTGTACTTCCCGTACAGTTCCAGATCGTCTTCAGTCAAACCAATGTCGGCAGCAACTTCCTGAATTGGTCTCAGTTTTGCCTGTTGAGCAATCTCGATGTCGCTCAGCACGGTAACGCCTCCCCGCTCATCATTTAGATTGAATGCAGCCCCCTGCCCAACCCAGCCAATACTGCTTCACGTACAGCCTCGGCTACCGTCGGGTGTGGGTGCATAACTTCCGCCCAGTCTGACAAGCTGATTCCCTTCTCCAACACTGTAACCGCTTCAGCGATTATCTCTGTCGCTTGAGGACCTATCATATGTACCCCGAGGACATTCCCTTCCTCATCGGCAATGACTTTGCAAAAACCAGAGTCAGAACCACTGATCATCGCCTTACCATTGCCTTTGAGGCTGAACTGACTGACTCTAAGCCTATTACCAAACTGCTCACGCGCCTGGGATTCGGTTAAGCCAACTGCTGCAATCTCTGGGTATGTGTATATGCAGCGCGGAACCTGCCAAGCCGACTTCGGCTGGCCTCCAAAAGCAAACTCAACAGCTGCCATTCCCTCATCAAAAGCTAAATGAGCCAGCTGTAGTCCACCGATAATATCTCCGGCTGCAAATACATGGGGCACAGAGGTTTGAAACTCTCCATCGACCAAAATGTAGCCGCGGCCATCAACCGCACCAGGAAACCCCTTGGGAAGAACGGCTTTTCTGCCCACCGAAACTAATACTCGATCAACGGAAAGCTCTTCTAGCTTGCCCTTGTGTTCCACAGTAACTACAACCGAATCCTGGACTGGTGAGGCCTGTTTGACCTGAGCAGAGGTGAGGACTTTGACCTTGCTTTTCTTAAACTCCCGGGTCAGTGTCCTGCTTAGGTCCGCGTCTTCAGCGGGTAGAATCTGTTCGGCTATCTCAACTATGGTCACGTCGACGCCCAGCGAGCTGAACACGGTGGCGAACTCGCAGCCAATGACACCGCCCCCGACGATTAAGAGAGACTCGGGAAGCGAATCCATTTCGAGTACTTGATCACTGTTGAGAATTCGCTCGCCATCACAGACGAGATTCGGTAGATCCGCAGGCTCTGTGCCCGTAGCTACCAAGATGCGGCCGGGTTCATAGACCTCGTCTCCTACTCGTACCGTAGTTGACGATAGAAACTCAGCCTCACCGCGGACTATCTCTACACCCTTCTGCTTCAGTAAGAAACCCAAGCCTTGTACGAGGCGCTTTACCACAGAGTCTTTCTTAGAAATCACCTGAGGATAATTCACTTCTGCGTGAGACACCTCAATACCATATTCTGACATAGAACTCAGACTCCGAAATCGCGCCGCACTTTCCAACAAGGACTTTGTAGGAATACAGCCACGATTAAGACAGGTCCCTCCTACAGAATCCTTTTCCACCAACACTACTGATTGCCCCAGCTGGCGCCCACGAATCGCTCCACAGTAGCCTGCTGGGCCACCGCCTATCACTAACAAATCCACCTGCTGTGACATAACTGTCCTCCTTGGAATTGATCCCTAGGCTTAATCACGCAGATAGTATGCAAGGCGCTGCAGTTCTAGGGACAAGTCAGCACTGGCTAAGTGCACGCCTTCTGGAACACCGATCTTAACCGGGGCAAAGTTCAAGATCGCCTTAACCCCTGCCTCGACCAAAGCATCGGCGACCTTCTGCGCACTTTCAGAAGGCACTGTGATAATTGCCATCCGAATATCAAGCTCGGTTACTTTCTCCTTCAGTTCTTCAGTAGAATAGACCATAACCCCGTCGATCTCTGTCCCGATCTTCTTAGGATCACTGTCAAACAAAGCTGCAATATTCAAGGTAAAACTATTATCTTCGGCGCGACGCTTCTGATTATAGCGGGATAAGGCGATACCCAGGCTTCCCGCACCGACTAAGGCGACGTTAATCTCTGAATCAAGGTTCAAAATCCGCCGCAGCTCGTCCCGGAGAAATCTCACTTCGTAGCCTACTCCCTGCTTGCCGAACTCACCAAACCAGGCCAGGTCCTTGCGTACCAAAGCCGGGCCGACTCCTGCGCGAACCCCTAACTCTTGAGAAGAAATAAGCTGTACATTGGGATCAGCAGCTAGTTCATCTAATACACGTAGATACAAAGGCAGGCGCCGAATAACCGCATCTGATATTTTCTTCCAACGCAATTAGGATTCACCTCTATTGCTTTAATTTTGTCCTGTTTTCTGCATTTTGGCAGGCGATTCCTGCTTTACTTGTGGTAGTGTTCACCACGGTTAATGGTCACAGCACGATAGATCTGTTCCACTAATATGAGCCGCATGAGCTGATGGGGAAATGTGAACTCTGAAAAAGACAACACAAAATCAGCTCGCTCTCTCACCGCGGGGCTCAGCCCAAGTGATCCACCAATGACAAAATCCACATCACTCACGCCTCTTAACGCTAATTCTGATAAGTGGCGTGCAAATTCCTCACTTGAGAGAGAACGTCCCCTCGGATCGAGGACAAAAACAAAAGAACGGTTCCCCAACTGTCCGAGGATGCGCTCGCCCTCCTTCGTCACAATCTGCAACCGTTCTTTCTCAGAAAGTGGTTCCTTAAAAACTTCCTCTTTAAGTTCCACGATTTCCAGTTTGCCATAAGCAGTAAGACGCTTTGCGTATTCTGCGATTCCGGCGCGCAGATACTCCTCTTTAATCTTGCCTACGGCAACGATCTTGAAGTTCAATCTGCTCGTCCTTTCCGCTAAGCTCAGACCACGAGATATTTTGGCGGTTTGTCACAAAACGTACAAGTCGTCGGGGCAGCCCAGTCAGTCAGGCTCACCTGCTCTAACTCGTATAAATCAGGTGGCATTTCGTAGATCTCCACAAACTCGTCCAACGCCCGCTCCAGATGATCACGGCATACTACATACACAGCTGCCGGCCCCCTTGTGGTTAGCACATATCCAAGTGTATCATAACACAGGATTTACCTAAAAAAAAGAGGGCTTAATCAAAAGGATCCTACCTTCGGCAGATAACCTACCGAAGGCAGGACCCTTCACTTCCCTCTTATAGCGATACCTCGGCCTGCCGCTGGTCTCTGCCGCGATAATAAGTGAAAGTCAGGCGGCCACCAAATCCGGCCTTCTGCACAGCGTCGCGCAGTTCGTTCATACCTGCGATCTCTTCACCGTTAACAGCGGTAATCACATCGCCCTGACTAAGCCCTGCAGCGGCAGCCGGTGAATCAGGAATAACCCGAGTGATAAACGCCCCTCGTTCAACTCCTAGGTCTAGGCCCGCCTGTTCTCGGATCGCAGCGGCTAGCGCAGGTGTGAGTGATCCCCCCAAGACACCTAAGCGAAGCGGCCGCCCATGCTCTATGATCTGATCCGCTATCTGCCGGGCGGTGGAAATAGGAATAGCAAATCCAATCCCTTGTGCCTGCTGAATGATGGCTGTATTGATTCCGATCACTTCGCCATTCGTGTTCAGTAGGGGGCCGCCCGAATTACCCGGGTTAATAGCCGCATCTGTTTGGATCATCCCTTCGAGATAACGGTTGTTTTCGGGGTCAACCAATAGGTCACGATTGAGCGCACTGATTACGCCAGCAGTTACTGTCTGATCTTGTCCGAGTGGATTCCCAATAGCAATTACACTCTGTCCGACACGGAGCTGACTTGAATCTCCAATGGCAGCCGCCTTTAGGCCAGAGGCCTCTACCTTCAATACAGCTAGGTCAGAGAGCGGGTCTCGGCCAACCACCTCACCACGATAACTCTGGCCGTTAGGCAGCCGTACCACTATCTGATCAGTGTCTTGCACAACATGATTGTTGGTAAGAATATAACCGTCTTCGCGATAGACTACACCGGATCCGATACCTGCCTGCTGCCGCACTTCATAAAAGAAAAACTGATCTACCAAAACGTCTCGTACCGTTTCAATTTTGACGGTTATCGGCCCAACCCGCTCTACCACCTGAACCACAGGCTCAGCCCAATTCCCCTGTTCCTGCGATTCGGCGATGTCCTCCTGGGGAACATCGCCCACCTCAGGATTAAACACCGACCACGCGATGAGTATTACAAGAAATGCGAGCACTCCTACGAACACCTTGCTGCTGCGCAAAGGAAAACCCCCCTGCCTCTTGGTTTACATGCAAGAGTAGTATAACCAGGGGCTTAGGGGGCTATAACGGGACGGCCTGTAATGGGATGCCGAATGTCAGGAACGTCCACATTGTAAACCTCACGGATCAGCCCCGGGGTCAGTACGTCATCGGGGCTTCCCTGCGCTGCTAAACGTCCGTCATGCAGGACCAACACTTCGTGACAGTACGCAGCGACTAGATTAAGATCATGCAGAACGGCGACACAGGTCATGCCACCCTCCGCCTTAGTCCGTAGGAGTTTACAGATGTGCAGTTGATGTTCAATATCCAAATGGTTGGTTGGTTCGTCTAGGAGAAGAATGTCTGTCGCCTGTGCAAGGGCTCGAGCCACTGTAACTCGCTGCTTTTCCCCACCGCTCAACTGATCTACCACACGATCTGCCAACTCGAGCACGCCTGCGTCTGCCATTGCTTTCTCCACAATCTCTTCATCCTGAGGAGAGACTCCACTGTAAGCCCTTCGGTAAGGCGACCGGCCAAGTGTGACTATCTCCCGCACCGTAAATGGGAAGTACTGAGGCTCTTGTGGAATAAGGGCAATCAGCCGTGCAAGCTCTAGGAGGGAATACTCAGCGATATTCCTGCCCGCTACAAAAACCTGGCCTTTGGTGGGCACTAAGAGACGATCCATAAGCTTGAGTACAGTTGATTTGCCAGCTCCGTTAGGCCCGACTATGCCGATAAAACGCCCCGATGGGAGGGCAAAAGTAAGCTCCGATACTACAGGCCTACTGCTGTAAGCGAAGTATACATCTTGAAACTCAATAATCGTTCGTCTTTCCATTGGTCAGCCTCTTTTCATCAAGTAGATGAAGAATGGCCCCCCTGTCATGGCAGTCACAATGCCCACAGGCAGTTCAAGCGGAGACAGGACTGTACGCGCCAAGGTATCTGCAGCCAAGAGAAAAATCGCACCGACAAGGCAAGAGTACACTGTTAAGCGTCGATGTTTTGGGCCAATCCACATCCTGACCGCATGAGGTACCATGAGGCCGACAAAGCCAATTACTCCTGAGACAGCGACGCAAGCGGCAGCAATTAGGGAACCAAGAACTAATACCTGTTTCTGCAGGCGCTGAACATCTACCCCCAAGCTGTGAGCCGTCTCCTCACCCAAGAGATAAACATCTAGCTTAGATGAAATAAATATCGCCACGGCGCATCCGCCTAGAACATAGGGGACAGCAGCACCTAGCTGGAGCCAACCACGCCCTGAGAGGCTCCCCATCAGCCACATGTACACATCCTGTAGGTTTTGGATTTTCATCACCATCATGAATGAAACAAGGGCAGTAAATAACGAACCAACCGCGACACCCGCGAGAATCAAGTTGGTAGGGTGTATCCTACCCTTCACGAGCCCGACGCGATAGACAATGATGGTTGCTGCCAAAGCACCCACGAACGCAAACAGAGGCACAGTCCCGTACCAGGCCCATCCAGCAGGGATAACAAACAGCAGAGCTGCCGCTGCTCCCAGCGACGCACCTGAAGAGACACCAATTACATAGGGATCAGCCAATGGGTTGCGCAGAATCCCTTGAAATAAGACTCCAGCGGCACTGAGACCCGCACCAATTAGAGCTGCAAGCAAAACCCGCGGCAGGCGCACCTGCAGTATTATAACTTCTTGAATAGCTGTCCACGTCTTTTCTACATGACCAAATAAGGGGACTCTACTCAACAGCATTTTGCCCACATCAACCGGCGAGATAGGCACCGAGCCAACTGCAGAGGCGGCGAGTATGCTGGTCAACAGCACGGTGAGGAGTACCACACCATGCAGTACTCCTCCCCTTCTCATATTTCCACTCCATGGAGTAAGTGAATCAGCTCAGCTAAACCGTCTAGGAGACGCGGTGTCGGCCTTACATACAGGTCTGGGTTTACCTCATATACCGCCCCTTCTCTATAGGCAGCCAGACCCTGCCATGCTGGCCGCTGCAGAGCTTCGTTGAGGTTGAAGTTAGTAAGGATCACCACTTCCGGATCACGAGCGATTACTTGCTCTTCACTAAACTGTGGCCACGCCTGTCCTGTATCAGCTGCAATGTTTTCGCCACCGGCGAGGTTGATCAGCTCATGTAAGTAGCTTCCCGGGCCAACAGTTGAGAGGGGTTCATGCCAGATCTCCACGAATACCCTTTTCGAAGAACCAGCTGGAACCATGCTGGTCAGTTGAGCCAAGCGCTCCCGCATCTGATCAGCGAGTTCTTGCCCAGCTTGTTCTGCACCCACGACTGCGCCCAGGGTTACCATGCTCTCGATTACCTCTTCCACAGTAGTGGGGCTGATCGTGACCACTTCAATGCCCAAAGCCCTCAAGTTATCAATGTGGCTGGACACAAGAGTCGAATCAGCAAGTACTAAGTCTGGTTCGAGACTTAGAAGCACTTCTATGTTCAGGTTAAAAGCATCCCCAACGACTGTACGTTCCTGAGCCTCGGGAGGGTAGGTGCACCAGCTAGTTACGCCAACGACCTTGTCGCCGACGCCAAGAGCAAACAGGTTTTCAGTCAAAGATGGCACTAACGAGACGATGCGCTCTGGCGCAGCTGCATGAACCAAAGCTGCAGACCCAACTGCAAAAAGCACGAGCAATGCTAAACTTAACGTCAGTCGAGCTTTTTTCTTCATAGATATCTCCTTCCAAAAAAAATAATCCCCAGGAACTCGGGGATCGGCAAGATAAGCACTAAAAAATCACCCCTCCTGTTCCGCGCAAGATGGTTGACAAACTTCGGTCTGGCAGGTCTCCTGGCTCCCAGGTCATCGCTAGCCCATCCCTTCCCCACAAAAATGTGAGTGGATATCATGAGACGCTCTCTGGATACAGTGGCGGGACCGCGTGGTTTCTCTTCGCAATGAAGAGCCCAACTTCCCTATTATCTGCTGGTTTCCCAGCAGCACCAAACCTACTATTCAGTTGTCTAACATAATTGTTCTCGCTCAGCTGACAATATCCTGCTCGTTTTGGTGATAATAAACCAAAGCTAAAGACGGGAGGAAATCTGTGAGCTACCGCGATTACATCGAACAACAGCGCAAGTTGGCCCGCACCAAAAAAGAAGCAAGAGAGCTCCGAGAGGAAAACCTGAGAAATCCCCGTCCGCCAAGGCGTGATCCACCTCCTCCTTCGGGCAACCCACTAGTTCCGATATTAACCGGGCTGTTTCTCATCCTCGTTCTTGGTTGGACTATCTTTTTCTTGACCATGCCCACTCTTCAGCCTACCTCAAGCGGGCCTCCTACCATCGTTGTTAAGGGGACACCAACAGAGACAGAGATAATCAAGCACTGGTTAGAAACAGAGATTAGAGCCAGCAATCTCAATTGGGAGATCGTGTCTGTGGAAACACGGCAGGAGTTGGCAGCTCATATCAACGGTGGTTTGCGCGTCGACGTCCTTATCGTCGAAGAGGAGTTAGCCTATGAGTTATACGAAACCGGCCTTCTACAGCCGCTCCATGACAAAGCTGAACTCCCCAGTTTTGCAGCCGCCTTCTCTCCTCTGTGGAACGCGGGCCCATTTCAAAAACGGATGGGCTGGGCTATCACTTCCTTGGGTGATATAGAGTATGCGCGCCATCTATATACCGTGTTCCAGCATTTTGCAGAGCCCTTATCTATCAGAACTGGTACTCCATTCCCCAGTTGATAGTTGAACTGTTAATATCCCATGCCTGAATAGTCATCCACCACTCCGGGCTCAAGCTGTAGCTTGCCTTGAGTGAAACCTGTGGTTCTTGCCCGACGGTCAAATCAGCACCGAGCCTCAGCCTGTCGCCCAAAGAAGCATCGACACCAAGACCCACCTGCCGGCCTGTCAGACCTACTCTGGCGCTCAAATTGGGCGCCACTCGTCTCCCTACCTGCAGCTGGGCTTGGTTCTGACCCCCCATACTCCTAAGCCCCACTAACAGATATGTCGAATAGTCCTCTCGCGTCAAGGTTAGACGAAGATCGCCGCCAATGCGCCTGTCTGTGCTGTAGGCGAATCCTGCCGTTCCAGAGAGCTTGAGGCTGCTGGCCGTTTTCTTCAGATCCTGAATATCAACATTGATCTGCTGGATGCTGTCCATAGTGCCGATGACAGATTCGGCCATATCCGGTGAAAGCGAGGCCAAGAGCTCCTGCAGCTGCGAACCAAGTTCGGTTCCCTGCTGTAGTAAAGCATGAACCGACTCAGCCGTGCTGCCTTCTGCAGCTAGATCCTCGGCAAAGACCCGCACCTCTGCAATAAGGGTCTGCAGCTCACCAAGAGAGTCATGGAGTTGGCTTAGGGCACCGCCGGCTGCCTGGGTTATCTCTGCTGCATCGATACTTAACTGTCCGAGGAGCACCTCAGCATCTTGAGTCAGCTTGCGAACATTACCGGCAGAAGCACTGATATCCGCCAACGCCGCTTCGATCTGTTCACCGTCAACAGCTGAGGCTGCAGTCTGCACGGTGGCGATCAAATATTCAACTTGGTCATACAGCACCGCCAGGTCCAAGGCTGCCAGATCGGTAGTAAACTTACCTAGGTCAGCCGTGATCTGGTTAAGTGGCGTATGCAGGTCCAAAGAAGATAGCTGTGTGGTGAACTGCTGCACATCGGCTGCCATTTCCGCCCAACCGATAGCATTCAGCTCAACTGCAAGGGTCTGTAGATCGCCGATTAGCTCTTGTAGATCACCTGCCATGTCGTGAAGCGGCAGGCTCTCAATATCCCTAATTATGCCGTTGATTCCATCGGCGAACTCTGCAAAGGGCAGTCCCTTAACAGCAGCGCTGACCTCCAGCAGATCCTGAGTGAGTTCATCAACGGGGACTTGTGCTAATTGGCTAGAAAAGGCCTGCAGATCAGAGGCTGCCTGTGCAACTACTGCTAAGTCGAGTTCATTGAGCTTATTCGAAAATGCGCGAATGTCTTTGGTAATCTCTTCCCAGGGAGCAAGATCAAACGCAGCCAATTGGGAGGAAAAAGTTTGAATATCGCGGGCCACATCGTCAAGAGGTAGCTCTTGCAGAGATGCAGTAAACCGTGCGACACCCGCGGCCGTACCTGCCACATCAAGCTGATTGAGCTCGGCAGCAAAAGCCGACAGATCACTTATTAGAGTCTTAAGTTCAGATCCAGAAATGTCCCGAGCAAGGCCCTGCAGCTCCAGGGTAAGACTGTTGGCAGATTCGAGCATAGTGTTGAGGCTGACTGCCATCTCGCGGACAGCAGCTGTCGACTGCACCAGGTTTTCCTGCAAAACCTCAGACGCTGCCAGCTCCGATAGATCAGATACAACGTTGTTCAGCGTGTTGAGGGATGTATACAGTTCTGTTAAGAGCGAGTCCATGACAACCGGGTCTTGACCTACAAGCTCAGTGCCTGTCTGAATATATGCATCGGATCTACCAGGATATATCTCCACATGCCGGTCGCCAATTACGCCGGTAGTGACAATCACAAAACGTGAATCGACCGGTATAGGCACATCACGGTAAATCCTAAGGCCGACCAGTACTCGCTGAGGCGTTAAGTCGATATAGTGTACTTCTCCTACCTCTACTCCAGAATACCGCACCGGAGCACCCTCGCGCAGGCCGTCGACATTTTGATAGGCCACCACCAGTTCGAGAGCAGGCTTGCTGGCCAAGTTCAAGCGTCCTACAGCCAGAGCCATAGCGGCGAAGAGAACAAGGGATAAAAGAAGAGTTGCGCCTAGCTTTGCTTCACGGGATAACCGCATACCTTAACCTCCCGCGACGAATTCCTGGACAATAGACTGAGGAGACTCATAGAGCTCTGCAGGGCTGCCGACAAAGGCGATCTTACCCTCATGGAGGAGTGCCACTCTTGTTCCAATCTGGGATGCTGCCTGCAGATCATGCGTAACAACGACCGAAGTTACTTTCAGTCTGTTCTGCAGTTCTACCATCAGATCAAGGATCTTCCTGCTGGTGATCGGGTCTAGTCCAGAGGTAGGTTCGTCATACAAGATCACATCCGGTTCCATAGCAACCGCGCGAGCTAAGCTGACTCGTTTCTGCATTCCTCCGCTTAACTCCGCAGGCATCCGGTCTTCAACCCCATCTAGGCCTACTAGTGCCAGGATCTTCTGTACTCTGCGCAGCAGTTCGCCCTCGGGCAGGCGCTCCTTCCGCCAAGCAAATCCAACATTAGCCCAAACAGGTAGAGAATCAAATAGGGCTGCCGACTGAAAGACTAAGGCAACCCTCCTTCGGATCCGGGTCATTTCTTTTTCAGTTAGTTGTGTGATGTCCTCACCATCGATAAACACTCGTCCCGAGGTAGGGCGCAGCAGACCGTTGAGGAGCCGTAGAATGGTGGTTTTCCCTGCACCGCTGGTCCCCATGATCACAAATACTTCGCCTTTTTCGATCTGGAGACTAACACCATCCAGAATGTTTACCCCATCAACCTCGTACACTACATCTTCTAGCCTGATCAAACCTGCTCCTCCCCACTTAACGGAACCACAGCAGTGACAGAACATAATCGGCGGCAAAAACTGCGACTAGACTCGAAACAACCGCCGAGAAAGTTGCCCGGCCGACCCCTTGGGCACCTTCCGAAGCGTTTAGCCCACAGTCAGAGCCAATTAGTGCAACCAATATGCCAAAGGCCAGGCCCTTAACTAGGCTTCCAACAAGGTCCCAAGTGCTGACAAACTGCGCTGCTCCATCCCAGAACACCACTGGTACAACTCTAAATCCGTAGACAGCTACTAGATAGCCGCCAAAGAGAGATATGGCATTAGAAAAAATGGTCAAGACGGGAACCATCACAGCACATGCCACCGTCCGAGGTACAACGAGGTATTCCACGGGATCGGTTGCCAATGAACGAAGCGCGTCGACCTGATCGGTGACTTTCATACTGCCGATTTCTGCTGCGATGGCCGAACCGGCTCTACCGGCAATTGCTACACCAGCCAAGACAGGCCCCAGCTCGCGAATCACAGCCATTCCCATAAGCTGACCTGATAGAGAGGCTAGTCCAAGCCGGCTGAATTCCTGAGAGACTTGAAATGAAAAGACCATTCCTGTAAACCCAGAAATAAGAAGCACAAGCGGGAGCGAATCAACTCCAAGGCTGACCATGTGCGAAAACACTTCTCGCCAGTCAATCCGCCCCCGCAGGAGCAAACTAAAGGTTTCTACCAAAAGCTGGGCCATCCTACCCAGGCGCTCGAGGCGCTTAATGATCCACATCAACTGCTCCCACCGTATTCTTCATAAGCATGGCAATGGTCATTGGTCCGACTCCTCCCGGAACCGGAGTAATGGCGCCGGCCACTTCCTTGACTTCATCGAAGTCTACATCGCCCACAATCTGGCCATCAACACGATTGATACCCACATCGATAACTACTGCACCGGGTTTGACCCAGTCCTTCTTAACCAGCTTAGGCCGGCCGACCGCCACGATCAATATATCTGCTTGACGACACTCTTCCTCGATGTTCTGAGTGCGTGAATGACAGATAGTCACAGTGGCGTTCTCCTGCAGAAATAAGCGCGCCGCAGGTTTACCCACGATATTGCTCCTGCCCAGCACAACTACTTTTTTGCCTGAAATAGCGGTGCCCGTTCTCTTTACTAACTCCAGCACTCCCGCAGGCGTACAAGGAACAAAAGCCTCAAGACCGATGCTTAATCTACCTACACTAATTGGGTGGAAACCATCGACATCTTTTTTCGGGTCAATCCGTTCGATTACTTCGTTTTCGTCGAGGCCATCAGGCAGCGGAAGCTGTACCAAAATTCCATGAATCTTTGGATCTGCGTTCAAACGATCAATTAGTGCCAAGAGCTCTTCTTGAGTAATGGTGGCTGGCAGCCTGTGCTCTTCGGAATAAATCCCGATCTCGTGACAGGCCTTTTTCTTCTGACGGACGTATACCTGCGAGGCTGGATTATCACCTACCAGCACTACTGCTAGACCAGGGGTGCGGCCCTGAGCAGTCAAGGCCGCTACCTTCTCTTTCAGTTCAGAACGAATCTCGGCCGCAATCTCTTTACCATTAATGATTTGGGCTGCCATAGCTCATACCTCTTAGATCCACCATGCTTCGGGCATGGGCTCATCAAGGATTACTTCTTTTAGGAACGAGACTGCCTTGCCAAAACCTTCATCGATAGAGGCAAGTGCATCTTCATGTTCGATGCTTAGCACATAATCATAGCCAGCAATGCGCAGCTCGCTTACAATATCTTTCCAGTACTTGTAGTCATTGCCGTAGCCAACTGACCTAAAGAGCCAGGAGCGTTCTGGTAGGCGATCATAAGGCTTTGTATCAAGGACACCATTTACGGCGGTGTTGTACGGATCAACATGGGTATCCTTGGCATGTACGTGGAAGATGGCATTCTCTTTACCTAAAGCACGGATCGCTGCCACTGGATCAACACCCTGCCAGACTAGGTGGGAAGGGTCAAAGTTCGCTCCGATGCTCGGCCCTACCGCTTTGCGCAGCTTCAGGAGGGTGTCTACGTTGTAGACCACGAAGCCAGGGTGCATTTCAAAAGCGATCTTGGTTACACCGTGATCGTTGGCAAACTTCGCTTCCTCGGTCCAATAGGGGATAACCTTTTCGTTCCACTGCCACTCTAAGATGTCTATAAAGTCATTAGGCCACGAACAGGTTACCCAGTTTGGATACTTCGAATTTTCACTATCTCCAGGGCATCCAGAAAATGTACAGATGGTATCAATACCGAGTTTCTCTGCTAGTCTCACAGCATTGCGCCAGTCATCATGGAACGCTTTGGCAATCTCTTTGTTGGGATGGAGAGCGTTACCGTGCACACTTAAGGCACTGATCATTACACCCTCGTCTTCAAAAGCCTGTTTAAACTCTTTTAGTTTAGCTTCATCATTGAGAAGGACTTCAGGATCACAGTGAGCTTTGCCCGGGAATCCACCACAGCCAATTTCCACTGTAGATAGACCAAAGCTCTTGACCTTCTTCAGCATTTCTCTTAAGGGAAGGCCACCATATAAAACAGCAAATACTCCGATTTTCACTGTACATCCCTCATTTCCGATTTATATTACAGTTATTTAGTTGGACAGTTTTACCTAAACTCCTTCAAAACCGGCTGTGTCCGAAATTGGGCATAATAAAAGCCCAACAGTAAACCTGTTGGACATCTAATCCTATAGTCATATAAAAGAAATGGCGCGCCTAGCAGGACTCGAACCTGCGCTCCTGGCTCCGGAGGCCAGTGCTCTATCCTCTGAGCTATAGGCGCACGCTTGGTACATCCGTTATTATAGCAGTTGCTTGCATAAAATGCAATACGAATTTTGACTGGCGAATTGACAAACACCGTGAGTTCCAGTACAATTTAAGCAAATACACCCCACCGGGGTATAGTGAGGAGAGTTCGTATGAAGAAAGTAATGCAGCTCAGTGGGCTCACCTGTGCACACTGCCAGAAACGGGTCGAAAACGCTCTAAACGCAATCGATGGTGTCAGTGCACAAATTAATCTTGAAAAGCAGCAGGCTGTGGTCAAGTTGAGCAAAGCTGTAGATGATCAGGTTCTGCGCACAGCTGTCGAAGAGGCGGGTTATGAAGTATTATCCATTAGCGAGAAAAAGGGCCTCTTTGGTCTTTGAGGAACGCAGAAGTGAAATCTGATAAAGCCAAGATTACCCGCCTGCTGAAAACCGCTCGGGGTCAGATTGACGGGCTGCTGCGGATGGTGGAGGAAGACCGGTACTGCATCGATATTTCAAACCAGCTATTGGCTACGCAGGCGATTCTGCGGGCAGTAAATCGCGAAATCCTCCACGATCATCTAAACAGCTGTGTAAAAGATGCTTTTAACTCACCAGACGGACAGCATAAGATTGAAGAGATCATGGATATCATCGATAAGCTCACCAAGTGAAAAGTCGTTCACAGCCCTTCTTTGAACCGAATTGGGTCTTGATCTGTGTTAGTTTTCGCTCTATAATAAGATCAGCGCAAGCGGATGTAGCTCAGTTGGTAGAGCATCGGCTTCCCAAGCCGAGGGTCGCGAGTTCGAGTCTCGTCATCCGCTCCATTTTTTTGCGCTGAGTCGTCTGTGCTGGCGTGGCTCAGGGGTAGAGCAGTCGATTCGTAATCGACAGGTCGAGGGTTCGAATCCCTCCGCCAGCTCCATTAAAAACTGCGGGAGTTAAGCTCAAGCTTAACTCCCTTTTTTGTCATCTATTTTTGCTCTGCCTCTTTTAAGGCTGCGGTTGCCGCCTCTTTAAACTTATTCCAAGTTGACGTCGCACCGCTGACATTGTCCACCGCTTCTGGATCCTGAGTCTCAATCAACCGCTCCTCGAGGGTGGATTGGGCTTCGATCGCCTTCTGATAAGGGTAACTAGCCCCTTTGGGATTCCCCTGGCTGTCGTACTCTTCATAGTCAACTTGTGTGATGCGGCCGTCTTTAATCATGAGGTCAACTTTGCCATACTGATTGTTGTCATCGCGGGCCGATTCCCCAGTGTATGTCCCATCGTTCCAGGTCGGGCCCATCTGCCGCTGGGCATTCATGTACAGAGCCAACCCCAGCACGGCAAGCACGATTATGGCAATGCCGATAGTCCTGTTCACCCTATTCCCTCCTCTGCAACTGCTCGTACAGATACTATGAGTAAAACAGGCGGTGATTATACAAAAAAATCCCTCGAGTCGTTCACTCGAGGGATATGATTTCGATGGTACCCCCAACCGGATTTGAACCGGTGCCTTCGCCGTGAAAGGGCGGTGTC
>ERZ773359.1583-NODE-1583-length-30932-cov-8.543479_pt1 | contig 30932 bp, 32 predicted proteins | sample MGYA00374955_ERZ773359 | MGnify/ENA primary metagenome ERZ773359 (study PRJEB29098, sample SAMN04486028) | biogas fermenter metagenome | study: EMG produced TPA metagenomics assembly of the Biogas fermentation microbial communities from Germany - Plant 4 DNA1...
AGAAGCACTCCGTCATCAAAACAGTCTTCATCTTCTCCTGAAAACTCCCTGATAATAACTATCTCAGGATTATCAGAGCCCCATTTGATTTTCTCCTTAAAAGCCATACCATTTGAAATCAGCCTGAGAGGAATTACATCTCCGCGAAATGAGCTTATCTTTTCGTTTGATAAACGATATTTCATAAAGAAAGCACTTCCTTAAATTAATCTCTGATTTCTCTTTTAAAATAATGCCAGACTGACCATGCAGCTACCAGTTCCCAGCCCTGCTGCCCATATTGATTCAGTATTCTGGTGGTTTTTTCACCGCCGCCCCATATGTAGACACATTTGTACTCGTATTTTTTCACCGAAGACACCTCCCATAATTCTTAAAAGTGGACTTATTTAGTTTATTATAATACATTTAACAGGTGTGGAAAACACTTATATATGGCAGAAGCTTTTATACTTTTATACTTTACAACACTGTATAAGTTTGTTATTCTATATACAATCATTTAAAAATGAAATGCATTGACAGGGAAGCCGCCATAAAGTACGCAGCTTCAGAAAGCTGTTGGCTGATGCGAAACAGTGCGCGGAATATGTGTGTACTCCCCCTTGAGCAGTCACCCGAAAGCCGATTTCTCCGGTGAGTAAGCGTGAACGGGCAGCCCGCCGTTATCATGGGCAGGCATTACATTCCTGATGCTGGAAGTTGGATGTTGGAAGATCCGGGTATTAAAAGCCTGGAAATATACTGCCAGTTATCAGAATGCGATGTTTGTTGAAGAGGGCATAATATATACCATGTATATCCATGTACATATGCCAATTAGAGTGGTACCGCGGAAGTATAAGCTTTCGTCTCTGTATAAAAAGAGACGAAAGCTTTTTTGCTTATTCTCTACATTTTTTATATGCAAAGGAGTTGTTTATACCCATGAAATTTGCATTTTCCACCCTTGGTTGTCCTGATTTCAGCTGGCCTGACATCTATTCCATGGCAAAGGATCTGGGGTATTCAGGCATTGAAATCCGGGGACTGGGCCGGGACATTTTTGCTGTTCAGGCTCAGCCCTTCACCGGAGAACAGTTAAACATAACCATTGAAAAACTTAAATCCCTGCGACTGGAAATTCCCTGCCTGTCCTCCGGCTGCTGCCTGAAAGTTTCAGCCCAATCACCTGAAAAAGCTGACAGTAATTATTCGGAAATCCTCCGGTATATTCAACTGGCACATAAGCTGGGCACCCCCTATGTTCGTATACTGGCAGATCTTGAGCCCCATGCAACAGGTGAAGTGGATGATGATGCGATTTTAAAAGAACTTAAAAGGTTGATTCCGGCTGCTGAAGAATACGGTATTACCCTCCTTATTGAAACCAACGGTGTTTATGCGGACACCCAAAGGCTTAGAGAACTGCTGGACAGGGCAGCCAGCGACAATGTCGCTGCTTTATGGGATATGCATCATCCTTACCGCTTTGCCGGGGAATCCCCGGCTCAGACAGTGCAAAATCTTGGTGCCTACATTAAATATGTACATATTAAGGATTCCATTGAGGAAAAGGGTCTGATCCGCTACCGCCTTATGGGCGAGGGTGATCTGCCCGTTGAAGATATGATGAAGGCTCTCCATTCCATCAATTACAGCGGGTACGTTTCCCTTGAATGGGTAAAGCGCTGGTCAAGGGATCTGGAAGATGCCGGCATAGTATTCCCCCATTTTATTGAATATATGAAGAGGTTCCGGCAGGACAGGTCTGCAAGCAGACATCTTTACAGCAATGCAAGAAATACGGGCAAGTATATATGGGAAAAGGACATCCTCATTGACCTTACATTCCCTCAGGTGCTGGACCGTGTAGTTGAAGAATTTCCTGACCAGTATGCCTTCCGCTATACCACCCTGGATTATACCCGGACATATTCAGAATTTCGGGAAGATGTTCACACCTTTGCCCGCTCCCTTATTGCCCTGGGTGTTAAACCCGGCGATCACGTGGCCATATGGGCAACCAATGTTCCCCAGTGGTTTATAACCTTCTGGGCAACGGTGACCATCGGCGCAGTACTGGTAACCGTGAATACAGCTTATAAAATCCACGAAGCTGAATACCTGCTCAGACAGTCTGACAGCCACACCCTTGTAATGACAGACGGCTATAAGGATTCAGATTATATCAGCATAATCAAAGAAATCTGTCCTGAACTGGAAGCCTGTTCGGACAATGATTGCTATAAACCCCTGCATTCCAGAAGGCTTCCTTTCCTAAGAAATATCATCACTATTGAATCTAAACAGAAGGGCTGCCTTACATGGGATGAGGCCATAGCCTTATCAGAGAAAGTTCCTGAGGAAATGGTATACCGCCGTGCCATGGCCGTAAACAAACATGATGTCTGCAACATCCAGTATACATCCGGCACAACAGGTTTTCCCAAAGGGGTTATGCTTACCCATTACAATGTTGTCAATAACGGAAAATGCATTGGAGACTGCATGGATCTGTCCACAGCCGACCGGATGCTGATACAGGTTCCCATGTTCCATTGTTTTGGTATGGTATTATCCATGACTGCAGCTGTGACTCACGGCGCCGTCATGTGTCCCATACCTGCATTTTCTCCCCGAAAGTCTCTGGAATGCATAAATAAAGAAAAAATAACCTGCTGCAACGGCGTGCCTACCATGTTTATAGCCATGCTGGAACATGAGGATTTTGCCAAAACAGATTTCTCCCACATGCGTACAGGCATCATGGCCGGCAGTCCATGTCCCGTCAAGGTAATGGAGGATGTAATAAACAAGATGAATATGTCTGAAATTACCATTGTTTTCGGACAGACAGAAGCCTCTCCCGGATGTACTCAAAGCCGCGCAGATGATCCAATTGATATCAGGGTGCACACAGTAGGCCGCCCCCTGCCGGGAATTGAATGCAAAATAGTTGATCCGGAAACCAATGAAGAGCTGCCGGACGGAACGGATGGAGAATTCGTTACCCGGGGTTACCATATAATGAAGGGTTATTACAAAATGCCTGAGGCAACCGCAGCAGCAATTGATGAAGACGGCTGGCTTCATACCGGCGATCTTGCAAGAAGGGATCCAAACGGCTGCTTTCGTATTACAGGAAGGATCAGGGATATGATAATTCGAGGCGGCGAAAACATATACCCCAAGGAAATTGAGGACTTCATCTATACCCATCCCAAGGTAAGCGACGTGCAGGTCATAGGGGTGCCCGACGAACAGTACGGGGAAGAGATTATGGCATGTGTTATATTAAAGGAAGGTGAACAAATGACCGAATCTGAATTGCAGGAATATGTCAGATCCCATATGGCCAAACACAAAACCCCCAAATATGTCAGGTTTATGACAAAGTTCCCTGTTAATACCGCAGGAAAGATTCTTAAGTACAAGATGAGGGAAGAAGCTGCAGAATTGCTGGGGCTTCAATCAAAGAATCAAAAAATAACTACCTGACAGACCGACCTTAACCGGCAGCATAAACGACAGATAAGCCCCGCAAAGCCGGCGTCTGTATTGCAACTGAAGGGACAATGTGATATTGTTTATTTATAAATTACCGAGATATGTTGTGATAGGAGATATGCATGAGTAGTGCTGACTTTAAGGAACTGGGGCTGTCCGAACCTCTGCTTAAGGCGCTGAAAGATATGGGTTTTGAGCATCCTACTGAGGTTCAGATCAGGGCTATTCCCCATGTGCTAAACGGAAATGATGTTATTGTTAAATCCAAAACAGGCACCGGAAAAACAGCCGTTTTTGGGATTTCCCTGCTGCAGTTGACTGATCCGAAAGAAGCAGGCCCTCAGTGTCTTATACTGGAACCTACCAGGGAGCTGGCAGTTCAGGTGGACAAGGATCTGAAGCAGATGGCCAGGTATGTTGAGCATACTTCCACTGCCGTATACGGCCAGCATAATATGGACACGGAAATACGGGCCCTGGAGAACAATATTACCATTGTAATCGGAACTCCGGGACGAATATATGATCATATACAGCAGGATACATTAAAAACCGGGAATATAAGATACCTGGTTTTGGACGAAGTAGACCGTATGATGGATATGGGGTTTATCGATCAGGTGCGAAGAATTATCCGCACCCTGCCGGTGCCGGAAGACAGAATAACTCTGCTCTTTTCTGCTACCATTCCCGAGGAAATAGCCGGATTATGCAGGCAGTATATGAAAGACCCTGTAAGCGTTGATATTGAATCCGACACATTAACAGTGGATTCCATTGAACAGATATATTACCGTGTGGAACCTGACGAAAAGCGTACGCAGTTAAACCGCATCCTGCTTATGGAACGCCCTAAGAACTGCCTGATTTTTGCAAATACAAAGAGAGCGGTAAATCAGATTCAAAACTTTTTCACAAGAAAGGGTTACGCTTCCCTGGCCCTCCACGGCGATATTCCCCAAAACAGGAGATTGAAGAACATCGAACAGTTCAAAAAAGGTGAATGCAATATCCTTGTAGCTACCGATGTCGCAGCCAGAGGGATTCATGTGGATGACCTGGCCCTGGTAATCAATTATGACGTTCCCCTTGATCCTGACAGCTATATTCACCGTGTAGGCCGTACCGGACGGGCCGGCAATGACGGCCGGGCCATCACCTTAGTGACCAGCGAAGACATTATGACCCTGTATGCTATTGAAGAGCATGTGGGAAGGTTAATTCCTGAGGCTGAGCTCCCTGCCGATGAGGAACTGGAGGAAATAAAAGCAGAAGCTGATGCATGGATAAAGGCTAACAGCATTAAAATTCAGCCGCCCAAAAACAAAAAACCATCCGGTTCCCGGGTAAGCAGCAATAAAAAGAAGACTTATTCAAAGCCTGTACAAGCAGGAAAAGAGGCTGCTCAAATGCCGGATAAGGCTGCGCCTGCTGCACAAAGGGCCTGGAAAACTGTCGAGAGACAAGATGCCGACGATAATGAAATACCTGTTTACAGTGCGGAAGATATTTTAAAAGCAAAGGGCCTGTCAAAAAAGCCTTCCCTGTTTACCCGCATTTTTGGAAAGTTTGTGAAAAAAATAGAATAAAAAAATTAGAATAAACATACAAGGCCCGGGCTGCATCTGCCCGGGCTTTGTCAGTCTATTTCATTTTATTGATGGCGCTGGTCAGAGACTGAATGGATTCCGTAAGAGATTCCATTTTATTTTCAATTCTTACCAACAAATAAACGGAAACAACTATGGGAAAACCTATATTTCCAATCATGCCAAGCACCTGTTCCAAAATGTCCCTGCTCACTCCCTTCTCCTTCAGACTGATAAATCAAGGGCGATAATCCACTGTTCCATGTTTAAATTTAGTCAAATAAGATTGGTTCAGCCTGAGTAGTTATAATCTGTGCGCTGTTAATCTCTGTTACTCCCCCGTCTACATCAAATATGTCTGCATTTATAACCTGCTCCATGGCTGCCTGAACTTCAGCGGGAGTAAGGTTCGGTCTGGGGTTGTCCAAAGTTATGCGGAAGCGCCTGCCTGTACCGGTGTTAAAAACCATCTCCAGCATAGTTTCCACTATATACTCACCTCCTTCCCCCATAAGGGCTGATAAGCTTTTTGATCTTAACGTTGATCCAAACGCCCGAAATTAATCCTGAACGTCTACAAGATCAGTTTGGGTAACCTTACGATACACAATTACCGGGTTCGACTGCAGTGCAGTCAGGCCGATGGCTGTGTCGTAAATCTCCTGGTCAGAGCTCTCCGCTCTGATATTGCTGAAGGATTTTGATGCAGTCAGCCTCCTGCCGTCTTCATCCAGGCCCAGATCAAACTGAATCTGTAATCTGGTGCTGTAATGCCTGCTTTCAAGTGCCATTATCTTCACCTCCTGTTTATTTGTCAGGCGCTTAGGCGCCCGCCTTTTTTCGCCTTACACCCTATATAATTCAGGCAGCTCAAAAAAGAGGACAGGAGGTGAAAAACTGCCGGAAAAAGAATAGATGCAAAAAACAATAAAGGCACTGGCTATATTGGCCGGTGCCTATTTATATCATGTAATATTTAGTTTTATTTAATTTAGTTTAATTTACCGGGCCATGAAGAGTTCAATATCATCCTCTACAGTACCGATTCCTGCAATTCCAAACTTCTCAACCAGCACTTTGGCAACATTGGGAGACAAGAAGCCCGGCAGAGTAGGACCTAAGTAGATGTTCTTCACACCCAGATACAGGAGCGCCAGCAGCACGATAACTGCCTTTTGTTCATACCATGCTATGTTAAAGGCAATGGGAAGATCGTTAATATCCTCCAGTCCGAATACCTCTTTAAGTTTTAAAGCGATAACCGCCAGAGAGTAGGAGTCATTGCACTGCCCTGCATCCAGTACTCTCGGAATGCCGTCGATGTCGCCTAAAGGAAGCTTATTATAACGATATTTTGCACAGCCGGCTGTCATGATTACTGTATCCTTAGGGAGACTGTTTGCAAACTCTGTATAATACTCCCTGGACTTCATTCTGCCGTCGCAGCCTGCCATTACAAAGAATTTCTTAATGGCTCCGGATTTCACAGCTTCCACAACCTTATCAGCCAAAGCCATAACCTGATTATGGGCAAAACCGCCTACTATAGTTCCGGATTCAATCTCTTCCGGCGGAGGAAGAGTCTTTGCCAGTTCTATAATTTCTGAGAAATCCTTTTTCCCGTTTTCATCTGCATGAATGTGTTTGCATCCGGGGTATCCGGCAGAACCGGTAGTAAAGATTCTTTTCCGTATTTCTTCTTTTCTTGGAGGCACCAAACAATTGGTAGTAAACAAGATAGGACCTCTGAAGGTTTCGAATTCAGTTGTTTGTTTCCACCATGCATTTCCGTAATTGCCCACAAAATGATCATATTTCTTGAAGGCAGGATAGTAGTGTGCAGGAAGCATTTCACTGTGAGTATACACGTCCACCCCGGTTCCGGCCGTTTGTTCAAGCAGCTGTTCCAGGTCTTTCAGATCATGACCGGAAATCAGTATGGCAGGGTTGTTCCGCACACCGATATTTACTTCCGTTATTTCAGGATTGCCATATTGGGAAGTATTGGCTTCATCAAGAAGAGCCATTACTTTCACGCCATGTTCTCCTGTCCTTAAGGTCAGGGCTGTAAGATCGTCAACTGAAAGAGAATCATCCAGGGTGGCTGCCAGTGCTTCATATATAAAGCTGTATATTTCCATACTTTCTTTTCCGATATTATAAGCATGTTCTGCGTAGGCGGCCATGCCTTTCAGTCCATAGGTGATCATTTCCCTGAGAGAACGGACGTCCTCATTTTCTGTCGCCAAAATTCCGACTGTCGAAGCCTTTTCCAGCATAGACTCTCTGGAGTCCACTGTGAATACGGCAGCATCGTGCAGCTTGCCAGCCGGTGCTGATCCCCTGAGATCATCGCGCAGCTTCAGCATCTTTTTGATCTGTCTTTCTATGGCATCGTCATCAAAATTTGCGTTGGTTATAGTCATGAACAAACTGTTTAGCATTTCAAAATTGATTTCCTTAATGCTTGACACATCCACTTTATTTTCCACTACTATATTGGATATGCCTTTTAAGGTATAGATTAATAAGTCCTGAAGATTTGACACCTTTTCGTCTTTACCGCAGACGCCTCTCACTGTGCATCCGGTATTTTTGGCTGTTTCCTGGCATTGGTAACAAAACATCATATTAAACCAATCCTCCCCCTAATTGCTTTTTATTTTATTTTGATTTACTCTTTCTGCCTGTCATTCTAGCAATGGACATGGACCTTGTCCGTGATTTCTATCACAAAGGAAAATATTTTTTCACCTTTTTAGTAACCGGCTGTTTTATCCACAACACTTTCCATTTCCTGTCCTGTTAAGAATGCCTTTAAATTGCGGGCAGCAATTCTTAATATTTTATTATATATGTCATCCAGGCTGTAGCCTCCGGTTACATGAGGAGTAATGATAACATTTTTTATTTTCCAAAGCCGATGTTCAGCCGGAAGGGGTTCCGGATCAGTTACATCCAGGGCGGCGCCCAATAAATGGCCAGCTTCCAGTGCATCGCATAAAGCCTCTGTATCAATGGCAGTGCCCCTTCCTACATTGATTAATACCGCATCTTTCTTCATTAATCCGATTGTTCTTCTGTTAATAACATGATAGGTGGAAGGTGTGGAAGGAAGACTTAATGCCACAATGTCCGCTTTTGGCAGAAGAGCCTCCAGCTGGTCCATAAAATGCAGCTCGTCAACATAATCAGGTTTATCAGGATTCTTTCTGCGTATACCTATTGTATAGGCTCCCAGTGTTTTCAGTCTCCGGGCAAATTCCCTGCCTATATCCCCAAGCCCTACGATTAAGGCTACAGAGTCCTGGACGGACTTAACTTTTCCTTCATTTTTCCACAGAGCCTTTGCCTGATTATCTCTGTATAAATGCAGCTTCTTGTATATAGACAAAAGGAAAGCCAGCATGCATTCAGATATGGCCAGGCCAAAAGCACCGGAAGCATTGGTAAGTATAACGTCCTCCCGCAGCACGCCTTCGTTTATGTATTCTCCTACCCCGGCACTGTTCAGCTGCAGCCACTCCAGGTTTGGAGAAGCTCTGACCATGTCTATGGGCGGGTTGCCGATTATTATATTGGCTTTCTGCACCATATCAAAAGTCAGCTGTTTTCGGTCGGCATAGAAAAAACTGCAATCAGGCCCGCTTTCTTCAAGGATTGCCTTATCTTTCTCACTAACGGGAAGCAGAACAAGAACATTCTTATTCATATAGACCTTATCACTCCTTATAAAGGCAGATTTTATGAATCCTCCGATTTTACCTTTTTATCTTTTTCGAAAAATGACAGTATAAAAGCAGCTGATGCAAATATAATTGTAATAATGATTAAGGTACGATTGTCTTCTATTGGGCACGCACCAGGCGGAAGAGATTTTCTCATAAGAAGGGTATTTATTAAAATATAGCTGCTAAGCACAAGGGTTAAGGCAAAAAAGACATTACAGAGTATGGAAATCAATCTTCGAAGCATATGTCAACTCCTTTGTGAAATCACATATTTCTTAGCAACCAAAGTCAATAATTAATAAACAGATAATAATTAATAAACAAAATGACAAGCTGTAAACAAATACTTTGTCATTTTTTCAAAAAAACACCATTTATTAGCTGTGCTTGTCCTAATTGTCAGAACCCAGGATAAGGTATTTGAGCGCCTCTGAAACGCCCGCTTCTTCCACGGTTTTAGTAATATAATTACATACTTTCTTGATATATTCAGGGGCATTGCCCATGGCAACGCTGATTCCCGCATATTCCAGCATATCCAGATCATTTAAACTGTCGCCTATTGCAATGGCATCCTCCGGTTTCAATCCCAAGTGATCCAGAATTATTTTTACCCCCAGGGCCTTGCTGCTGCCTTTAAGTGTAAATTCATAATAGGTTTCATGTTCAAGGCAGAAAAAAGAACTGAAAATTTTTTTTGCTTCATCCGGCATTCTGCCTCTGCCGCATGCAATGGAAACCATGCCGTTTGGAAATTTCTTTTCAAAATCATCAGGAGAAGTAATTTGGTTTATACCTTCCATACCCTTCGGATTAATATAAAAGCTTTCCTCAGGTCCCTCAAGTATACAGAATTCACCGGTGCGCAGATAGTATTCAGTGATCATTCTTAATTCTTTCCGGCTGAAAGTAATATTTCTCAGTATTTTATCGTGATAACGCACATAAGCCCCAAGGGCTGCTATGGCCCCATCCGTGGGTACTTCCATAACCTCATCAGGTATATGCCCATGGGCCCGGCCGGTATTAAGTATAACCGAATGGCCCCTTTGGCGGACCTGCTGAATCGTATCTATATTCTCCTGCGGTATGCCTGAGCTGCTCAGTAATGTTCCGTCAATGTCCAGAAATATTGCGTACTTTCTGCTCATCTATCCGTTTTCGTCCTTCCTGTGCATGCCGTTCTCTATAATTATCTATATATAGTGTATACGCAATCATTATTTCATATTTTGATCAGATAAACAAGTAAGGTGTCTCCTTTTTGATGCTGCCTCAATTATATTTGACAAAGGTTAAAATCACTTGCTATAATCATAAGGCGAACATATGTTCGTATATTTTTACATATATTTACTTTTACAGGCCGGAATTATGGAGGTGGGGTGATTTGTATGATGAAATCAATGAATTAGTGCGAAAGGCGAAAAAGGGTGACAGCACAGCATCGGCAGAACTGATGTCCCGTATGAAACCGCTGCTGCTGGCCACCATAAGAAGACATAATATAAGGCACAGCCGGGAAGATTTGCTGCAGGAGGCTTCCCTTTCACTGCTTGAGGGCATTCAGGCCTACGATGAAAAAACAGGCATTCCATTTCCGGCTTACATAAAAACCAAATTAAATTTTGATATCTACAATATCTGCCGAAAAGAAAGGAAATATGAATTCAGAACCGCGAAAGCTGATACAGAAGAAAAAAGTCCGCTGGAATGGATCATGGATGAAAAAGCCGATACAGAAGCGCAGGTCATAAAAAAGGAAGAAACATATGCTGTGAAAGAAGCTTTAGGCAAACTGGAACCTAAATACAGACAGGTTCTTGTTTTGCATTTTTTTGAAAAACTTTCCTTAAAGCATATAGCGCTGATAACAGGTGTAAGCTATAAAACAGTTCAGAGGTACAAATCCAGGGGATTAAGTGAGATGGCTGCCCGGCTGAACCCCTATCGCGGCCGTCAGCCAAAGACTTAATCAAACCTTTTCGGCAGTCTTAAGGGACAAAATATGAATGGTCACTCCAATTGCAATCAGGAGCAGCAAAATTTTTATTATCAGAGAATCCACCAGGAACAGGGCTGATGATCCAATGAAGAGCCACAGCAAAATCAGGGCGTATATCTTAGAATGCAAAGGGACACCTTTTCCATCCAGATAGCTGCGTATATATGCACCAAGAACACGGTGATTCAATAGTTTTTTATAAAACCTGTCTGAACTTTTTCCATAGCAAAAAGCAGCAAGAAGCAAAAACGGGGTCGTAGGCAGTATGGGAACAAATATCCCAACAGTGCCCAAAGCCGTAAAAACTGAGCCCAATATAATTAATGCAATTCTGGTTTTGTTCAAGCAAATACTCCTTGCCAGTTTATAATGTTATAATTATGTACTTTCCTATTATAAACCCTGAGAACCTGTCCGTAAACTTATTTATTTTTTCGTATATTTTCTAATTTTTTTCAAATGGATAACGAATTGAATAATTAGTCATAGTCTGATACAATTATGCAGTAATTGCAACCTTTTTAAGACGCATCAAATACATAAGAATTAAGGGGGAAAATAAATGTACGGGGATCAGATACAAGTCATAATTGCAATGTGTATTTACATAAGCGCCGTAATTGCCATAGGTTTGTACTATGCAAAGCGGGCCAGTTCCAGCAGTGAAAACTACTTGATAGGCGGCAGATCCTTAGGGCCCTGGGTCACAGCCATGGGTGCCGAAGCCTCTGACATGAGCGGATGGCTCCTGATGGGGCTTCCGGGAGTAGCTTACTGGTTTGGTCTCAGCGATGCCATCTGGACTGCAATGGGTTTGCTGATCGGAACCTATCTGAACTGGTTATTTGTTGCCAAAAGGTTGAGAAACTATTCCAAAACCTCTTCAAATTCCATTACCATACCGGATTTTTTCAGTAACAGGTTTAAGGAAAATAAAAAAGTAATTTCAACCATTGCCTCATTATTTATTTTAATATTCTTCACTGTTTATGCGGCCAGCTGTTTTGTAACAGTGGGCAAACTTTTCAGCACACTATTTGCAGCCAAATATCTGTACATGATGATTGCCGGAGCCTTATTCGTTGTCCTGTATACCTTTGTTGGAGGGTTCCTTGCAGAAAGCGCCTCTGACTTTATGCAGGGAATCGTTATGATAATTTCTCTGGTTGTTGTACTGTCCGTAGGTATTTCCACTGCAGGAGGAATTTCAAAGGTTATAAGCAATGCAAAGGAAATCCCCGGATTTTTGGAGTTTTTCGGAATCGCACAACCGATAGCGGCCGACGGCGTTCAAAAGGTGGAAGCAGGAAGACCTGTATTTGGAGAAGCAGGCAAATACGGATTTTTAACCATAATTTCCACGCTTTCCTGGGGGCTGGGCTATTTTGGGATGCCACATGTCCTGCTTAAATTTATGGCAATAAAAAACCCGGACGAACTGAAGCTGTCACGGAGGGTTGCAACTGTCTGGTGCTTGATTTCACTTATTGCTGCAGTTTCAATTGGTATTATAGGCAGATTGGTTTTCCCGACTGCACTGCTGACCCAAAGTGAAGCAGAAAATATTTTTATTCTTATGTCCCTGGATTTCTTTATACCTGTATTTGCAGGGTTTGTTATGGCCGGTATTCTGGCTGCAACTATCAGCTCCTCAGACTCTTACCTGCTGATAGCTGCTTCAGCCTTTTCCAAGAGCATCTATCACGGAATCCTTAAAAAAGATGCAAGCGACAAACAGGTTCTGTTCATGACCAGGCTTACACTAATCATAATTGCAATTATTGCCATGATTATAGCCATTGATGAAAACAGCATTATTTTTAAAGTTGTATCCTTCGCATGGGCCGGCTTCGGAGCTACCTTCGGACCTATTATGCTCTTCTCCCTGTTCTGGAAGCGTGTTACCAGGGAAGGCGCAATTGCAGGGATGCTGACCGGCGGAACCATGGTATTCGCATGGAAGCTGCTGGTAAGGCCTCTTGGGGGAATTTGGGACATATACGAGCTCCTGCCTGCATTTGTTTTTTCCTGTATAGCCATAGTTATAGTGTCTCTGCTGTCTGACGAACCGTCAGCTGATATACTGCAGGAATTTGAAACTGTAAGGAATGCATGATAAGGTAAAAATCCACGGAAAGATAATATGAATAAATAGGACAAAAGCTCCATTTAAGCTCCATTTCAATTAAGCCACTAATTGAATGGAGTTTTTTTATGCCAACCCGGAATTTGTAATTTTGCGAAACATAATAATATTGTGTTTAGTTTGAGAACTGCTTGTGAAATCATTTAATATATGTTAATATTAAAAAATGAATACATAATGATGAAAAAGGCATCCTGTGCGAAAGTGCAGAGCGCAAAGTCGTGAGTCTAAAGCATGTATACATTGTATACATGCCATGATCGTCAGACCGCCATCTATGTACAAAGGTAGTTTTTATATATAAACTTCCTATAGTATGTGTATTTTAAAATTACACAGGGGGTCTGAAAATGCTTGATGTCAATGATCTGATCATTAGCCCTAATATGAAAAGGCCTGTAGTAGAAGCATATAAAACCTTAAGAACCAATTTGCAATTTTCAGGTCTTAATCAGGAATTGAGAGTAATTCTGACTACCAGTGCAAAAACAGCTGAAGGAAAGAGCACAACCACAAGCAATCTGGCGATTTCCATTGCGCAAAACGGCCAACGGGTGCTTCTGATGGACTGTGATTTAAGAAAACCTTCGCTCCATCGTGCATTCGGGATTGTGAACGAAAAAGGCATTACCAACATTTTGGCAGAAAATCTTGATTTTCGAAGCATTGTTCAAAAACCGGGAATACCAAATCTTGAAATCCTTACAAGCGGACCGGTTCCGCCCAATCCGCCGGAACTTCTGGGCTCTCATAAGATGGAAAACCTTATTGCAGACACACTTAATGAATATCAAGTTGTTCTTATTGATGCTCCTCCTATTTTACCCGTTACTGATGCTGCTGTGCTGTCCCGTTATGTAAATGGGGTGATACTGGTAATCGATCACGGAAGAACATCCATTAAGGATGCAAGCATGGCTAAAGAAGCATTGGTAAAGGTAGGAGCAAACATAATAGGTACCGTAATTAATAATATGCCGTCTAACTATCCGGGCTATTACAGCTATTATTACAATAATTACTATAGTGATTATACCGAAGATAATTACCTAAAAAGAAAAAAAGGAATAAAAAGGCGGAAATCAGCAAAAGCTAAGGTATAGTCCAAACCGGCCCAAGCTTATGATTTATGCACCAGCTCAGCTCCTATATCCACCTTTTTAACCTGTCCCAAAATTTCCAGCCGGATCTTCAGTCGTTTTTTGCGGTGGTCATAGGAATCAATAATGCCTTCCAATCCCACCATTGGTCCTTTACATACTTTTATCCGATCACCCTTTTTATAAATCTCGGAAAATTCAATAACATCGCTGTTTGTGGTCAAAGCCAGTATAACAGCGATTTCATGTTCCGGAATAGGAACGGGTTCCTTCTCATCTTTTAATATGCGGAGAAGACCGGGGATACTTTTAAGCTGGTAATATAAATCGTTATCCATATCGGCCTTTATAAGCACATAGCCGGGAAGCAGAGTCCTTATGCATTCGACAATTTGTCCCCTGCGACGTTCTTTCAGCTTCCTTTTTGGTATTAAAATTTTCATATTAGCATGAGGAAGAATGGTTTCGAGATATTTTCTCGTTAACTCTTCTTCCCCTGTCTTAACAAACAAAGCATACCAATTCATCGGATAGGTTGTCTCCTTCAGATTATCAGCATTTATCGTCTGGTCACTTCCGGGAGCCCTGGCCTCGTTTCGAAAAGAAAAAGAGCATATGTTTCTTATACGGCAGGGGGCTGTCCACCTCCAAGAATCGATCATTAATAACAGCCTCAGGTGTCCTGTTGAGCATCATATCAATATTCGAAGGACCAGTCCATTTTCCCAGTTTCCTTACGGTTTCTTTTATCCTGGGTGACCTCCTCCCGATTGAATGGGCATCAGTGCTTATTATATGTGCCATATTATGCGTTAACAGTATTTTTGCGCATTTTTCCGCTTTTCTTCCGAAAAGGCCTGCTACGCTGCCTGCATTTATCTGGATCAAGGCGCCAAGCTCTGCCAAAGGACGAAGCAAATCAGGTTTTTCCATAATTCTTACATTTCGTTCCGGATGAGCTATTATGGGAACAAAACCTTTTAATCTAAGCCTGTATATTAATTCTTCAGTGTAGAAGGGAATATCATATGGAGACAGCTCCAATAAAAAATACCGGCTGCCGTTGATGCATAGTTTTCTAAGGCCTTTCATTTCAGGAAGCAAAGGACTGATACTTACTTCAGCCCCTTTTACTATCCTTATATTCTTATATTCATTTTCTGCCGCTGACTGAAGTTCCTGGAATTTTTCATGCCATAACTTATCATAGTCATCTACGGACATATCTTCGCTGTTAAAATGATGAGTAGCAGCAACAGTATTAAACCCTTCATCAGCATATATCGACAGCATCTGAAGGCTTTTTTGCACGGAATCAGAGCCGTCGTCCATTCCGGGCAGTATATGGCTGTGTAAATCAATCATCAGCTTATTTGAATACCTTTCTTAATTTTACAGCAAACTTAGACGCCTGTTCGCTTTCGTTGTCGTAATAGTAATAATAACCCTGACTGCCCAGGCTGTCTATGGGCACCTTGTTCAATACAACACCAAGGATTTTTGCTCCCACATTCTTCAGGCTGTTTATGGCCGTCTTAGCGGCATCGTATTCAATCTCTCCATGCTTCAGCACAAAGACTATCCCGTGAGTCACATGTGCCAGCACCAGTGCATCACTTACCGGCAGTACAGGAGGTGCATCCAGAATTATATAATCATATTCATCATGTATTTTTTCAAGGAAGGTTTTCATTTTTTCTGAACCTAACTGTTCAGACGGATTGGGGGGTTTAGGCCCGCCGGTCAGAACCTTTAAATTAGGAACATTAACCGTATTGCAAAATTCTTTATAATCAGCATCTTCTACCAGTACGTTTGTTAAACCCTTAGAATTCAGAATATGAAATATCCGGTGAAGAGAAGACCGCCTTAAATCACAGTCAATTAATAATACCTTTTTCCCGGATTGCGCCATTGAAATAGCCAGATTGGCCGATGTGGCACTTTTCCCTTCACCCTGCACTGTACTGGTGACCATGATCACTTTAATATTGTCATCGATATTTGAAAACTGGATATTGGTTCTAAGAGTTTTATATGCCTCAATAACCGGCGCCTTCATGGACTGGTTTACTATCAGCCTTGTGGTTTTGCTCATGATCAGGAATCACCTCTGCGAAAATTGTTGTCAAACCCTGGAATAACTCCAAGCACAGGCAGATCCAGATACTTTTGCACATCTTCCGCGGTTTTTATGGTATTGTCAAGAAACTCTATCAAAAATATAATTCCAACGCCAAGCATCATACCCAGTACCACTGCAATAGCTATATTGGTTGCTAAATTGGGCCGCACAGGGGTGTAGGAGACCCTGGCCGTATCTATAATCTGAACATTGTCTATGCCCATAAGAACCTGAACTTCATCTTTGAAAATATTGGACACGGAATTGGCAATATCCCTTGCGCGTTCAGGTATGGTATCTTCCACAGTAACCCTTATAATTTGTGTATTGCCTTCAGCTGTAACATTAATTTTCGATTTTAGTGCGTCAAGACTCATGTTAAGACCTAAGTCATCTATAACTTTATCCAAAACCCGGTTGCTTCTTACAATAACGCTGTATGTGCCAACCAGGTTGCGGGCAAGATTAACATCACTTAAATCAATTTCAGAACCTGTATCTTCTCTGTTTGGATTGTTCTGTTTATTTACAATTAGTGTTGTTGAAGATGAATATATTTCGCTTAAAAAGAAATGGCTGACTATGCCTGAAATAAGTGCAGCCAAGATAGTTATTATTACAACTATCCATTTGCGCTTCCAAATAATGCTGAAAAGCTCTCTGATATCGATTTCTTCCATTGTCTTCCCCCAGAACGATGCGTTATTATGCAGACTATAATATACCTCAAACTGTAAATAAGTCTGCCATACTAATCTTACAGGATATGCAATAAATAGTCAATCGAAAATTGCCTGTTTTGTGTATTTATTTGTAAATATTTGAATGTTTTTTAGCAACTGTATAAAAAAAACGGCCATCCTGCCGGGACAGGATGGTCGTTAAATACAGCATTAGGCTTAACTTACACCGGATCACTGGTAACTTCATCAGAAGGAGTCAGCCATTCAGTATGGAAGGTCCCTTCCTTGTCAGTTCTGTTATAGGTGTGAGCGCCGAAGTAGTCCCTCTGAGCCTGAATCATATTTGCAGATAGTGAAGCTCTTCTGTAACTATCAAAATATGACAGGGCAGAGCTGAATGCAGGCACAGGTATTCCCATATTAACAGCTGTGCTTACCACCAGGCGCCAATTGGCCTGAGCTTTTTCGACAGCTTCTCTGAAGTAGGGTGCCAGTAAGAGGTTGGGCAGTTCAGGATCATTATCAAAGGCATCCTTAATTGTATCCAGGAACTGGGCTCTGATGATGCATCCGCTTCTCCACATAAGGGCAATATCGCCGAAATTCAGGTTCCAGCCGTATTCTATGGATGCTTGCTTCATCATTGCAAAGCCTTGTGCATAGGAGCAGATCTTGGATGCAAAGAGGGCCTGACGTATGGCTTCCAGAAATGCTTCCTTATCTCCTTCAAATTTAGCTTCGGGGCCTTTAATCACTTTGGAAGCTGCAACCCTTTCATCTTTAATGGCTGAAATATAGCGGGCAAATACTGCCTCTGTAATGGTGGGTGTAGCGATGCCCAGATCAAGCGCTGCCTGACTGGTCCATTTGCCGGTACCCTTCTGGCCTGCTGTATCCAAAATCATTTCTACCATAGGATTGCCGGTTTCCTTGTCAACCTTGGAAAGAATATCCCTGGTGATTTCAATAAGATAACTGTTAAGTTCGCCCTTATTCCATCCTGCGAAAACATCATGCATTTCTTTAGCAGACATGCCAAGAGTATGTTTCATAATGAAATAGGCTTCGCTGATCAGCTGCATATCGCCATATTCGATTCCATTGTGAACCATCTTGACAAAGTGACCGGCGCCGTCGCTGCCTACCCATTGACAGCAGGGACTGCCGTCATCAACCTTGGCTGCAATCTTCTGAAGGATGGGGGCAACATATTCCCATGCTTCCCTGGATCCGCCGGGCATAATGCTGGGGCCTTTAAGAGCGCCTTCTTCACCGCCGGAAACACCGGTTCCAATAAAGTAAAGGCCTTTTTCCTCAATTTCTTTGGTTCTTCTTATTGTGTCAGGGAAATGGGAATTTCCGCCGTCAATTATGATATCGCCTTCTTCCAGCAGGGGTACCAGCTTTTCAATAAAGCTGTCCACAGGCTGTCCGGCTTTAACCATCAGCATAACCTTGCGGGGCTTTTCTAGTTTGCTTACCAGTTCCTCAAGAGAATAGGTGCCAATAATATTCTTTCCCTTGGCCCTTCCTTCGATAAAATCCGTGACCTTCTGAGTGGTACGGTTATATACAGCTACTGTAAAACCTTTGCTCTCCATATTAAGCACCAGGTTTTCGCCCATGACGGCCAGGCCAATAAGGCCAATATCTGCTTTTTTCATTTTCATTCCTCCATTTATGTATTTTCATATAATTAGTTATCAATAAGTATCTACAAAAATCCGGATTTCTCCCCTTGATTCCTCTCCGGGTTCCAGATATAGTGTACCGGTATCCTGAATGCCTTTCTCCGCCATGTTAAAGCCATTATTGCAATTAGTGACAGGTTCTATGGCAAAATAAGGTTTTCCCAATGGGGTGTAGAAAATAAGGTTTTCGTATACTTCATCTGCTTCCACGGTCATAAGGACACGACTGCCGGGCCATTTTACAACTGAACTACCATTATATGCCCGGAAACAGTTATCAACAAAGAGGTCTTCATCCAGGGTGCGGGGCGAGGAAAAGTCCAGCTCTTCAGGCAGCTCTACCCACGAACCCGTTGGAATAGGAGTGTCGCCCGGGTATAAGCCTTTTAAAGGAAGCTGTACAATTGGGTTCTCATCCTTATCTGTAAGTCTGCGTGAGAAATAGGGATGGGAACCGTAGCCTGCCGGCATTGTATCTTCTCCTTCATTTCTTACGCTGATATCCATGACAAAACAGTTGCCCTTAACAGAAAAGGTTATTGTGCTGGAAAAGGGAAAGGGCCAGTTGACCTCTTCCAAATTCCGGCTGTCCAGACTGACTTTTAATTCTTCGGGGCTATGACTATCAACCTTCCAGGGATGATCCCGGCCTACGCCATGAATGGTATGCCCGTCGGTATGATTGATTTTAAGCTGAAACTCTTTCCCTCTGAATCTGAGCTTCCCATGTTCTATGCGGTTGGAATAGGGTACCAGATGAAAAGAGGAAAACTCGCCGGGCAGACGATTCTCCACAGCGGATTCGGGAGTGGGTCTCATGATATCCACCCACTGTCCGTTAAGGTTATAGCGCAGGGCTTCTATGGAAGCGCCTACCTCCGGATTGATTACCGCTTCCAGTAAATCGTTTCCAATTACCAAACTACCTTTATTATTAGCAGATGTTTTTTTCATGGCAATTTAACCCCTTTTCTAAAACTTGCTTTTAAGTGCCCATAAACCTATAGCCGGATTGCTGATATAATAGATAGTTTCTCCATCCTCCAATGTGTTAAAGCCGTCTTTAAGTTTTTCAGGATTGTACTTTTTAACAGCTTCTTCATATGACATATAATTGAAATGTACTCCTTCCACTTCCTCCCTGGTCAGCTTTTCTACCGCATAAGTGATTCTGAAACGTCCGTCGGATGAACCATGGATCAAGTGGGCTGCCACTGAAAGATTGTTCTGCAAATCCTCATTGGTTTTATACAGTTCCAGTATCCTGTCCCTACCCTGATAACCGTATTTTCGTATGAACTCATCATTCCCCGCATCTTCGCCAAACTGGCGGACACCGGGAGCCAACACAATGAGATCGCCGTCATCGGCTATAGCCATTCGGGTGCGGTATACGGACTTATTGCCCAGCCAGGTGCTCTTGAACTCTACCGGATCAAGGTATACTACCACCTTTTTAAATGGCTCGTCCACAAAATTCAGGTTCTTCTCCTGACTCAAAGCTACTGCTTCTTCAAAGACTTTACGCTGACGTCCGATAAAGAGGCCGTTGACACAGGTGCTTCCTTCTACCTGAGTGGTAACAGTTAAGACATAAAGCAGGGGTATGTCCTTTAAGAAGTTTTCCTCGGCATAATCAAAGACCTTCCGCACCGGAGTATTGTCGCGGCCCATCATGCGTTCCATGCCATAAACAGCTCCGAGCATATGGCTCTTGTTGATTATGTTGAATCCTCCGCAGCCTACTACTATGTTCTTGGTGTAATTGGCCATGCCCACTACTTCATGAGGCACAACCTGACCAATGGAAATAACCAGATCATAGGAAGGATCAAGCAGATGTTTATTTATCTCAACATCTATTGAATAATCGATCAGGCCGTCGGATACCTCTTTTACAAAATCTCCCGGCACCTGCCCTACCTTTACTACATCATTGCGCCAGTTGTGAACCAGGAAACGGTCCTTAGGGATATCGGCACCGAACATTTCAGTGATTTCTTCATCCGTCATGGGCATATGAGTGCCCAAAGCAGGCATTATATCCACCTGACAGGTATCAGAAAGCAATCTGTAATAAATATTTGTCAGTTTTCCTGCATAAGAGTGAAGCCGGGTCATATCCGGAGGTATTAAAAGCACCTTATTCAGGGTTCCTCCTGCTTCTTTGAAAGATTCGATGGACTGGGCAAGGGATGCCTCCATTACAGCATCATTCAGCCCGGTATCGCTTTTTTTAATTATTGCCGGTATGGCTGATACGGCCTTGGCATTTGCCATTCTGCTAACCACCTTTCTGCCTGTTCAGGCTTTACTTTGATTTTCAGCATAATGATAGTTTCGCCTTCAGTTTTCTGTCTGTCCGTTATGTTTACAGTCCGTTCACTTATAGGCTCAAGCAGTTTGCATTATACTCCGGAATAGGCCGAGAAACCGCCGTCAATAGGCACAACTACACCGTTTACAAAGGAAGAAGCATCGGAACACAGCCAGATAATGGTTCCCAGAAGATCTTCCGGTACGCCGTAGCGATTCATGGGAGTATGACTTAAGATTTGTTTTGCCCGGGGTGTAGGTTCTCCGGTCTTTTCATCCACTAAAAGAAAACGGTTCTGATTAGTAAGGAAAAATCCGGGTGCTATGGCATTGACGCGGATATCAGCAGAATAATTCTGGTTAAAATGCACTGCCATCCATTGGGTGAAATTATTAATCCCGGCTTTGGCAGCTGAATAAGCTACAATATTTGTTAACGGCCGATAGGAGTTCATAGAAGAAATGTTAATGACAGAGCCCTTGCCCTGCTTGGCCATAACTTCTCCAAACACCTGAGTTGACAGGATAGTGCCCAGTATGTTGAGGTTGAACACCCATTCAAGGGCATCTGCAGGAATATCAAAGAAACTCAGGTTGGGAGATACGGTTGCATCTTTTTTGTTTCCGCCGGCACCGTTTATTAGTATATCGATTCGTCCAAATGCCTCCATAACGGCATCTCTGGCCTTAATCAGACTGTCTTTATCCAGTACGTTGCAAACTGCGCCTATTGCTGTGCCGCCTTCCTCCTTGATTTCATTCGCAATCTGCTCGGTCAGGTCATCTTCCAGACCTAAAACTGCTACCTTTGCCCCTCTTCTTCCAAGTTCTCTTGCCATTTCGCTGCAGAGAACTCCGGTTGCTCCGGTAATGACTGCTGCCTTTCCACTGACATCAAATAATTTATCCATTATGCTTCCTCCTTTAATTGGTAACCAGGGTTATTGCTCTTTTCTTATTATTTAACTGTTTTCTTATTCCTATTTTAATGCAATTTCTGGATTCTTGCAATGAATGTAAGCGCTTACATTCCACATTATAGCATACCCTTTAAGGCAGGTCAAAGAAAAAGAGACATTTATTCTCTTGTAAAGCCTTCCCCCATGGCTTCCCTCACATCGGCAATGAGTACAAAGGCATAAGGGTCTATCTCATTTATCAGACCTTTTAATTTAGTTATTTCAGTCCGGCGTACCACACAGAGAAGTACATTTTTATCGAAGCCGGTGTAGGCTCCTTTTCCGTTTAGTATGGTAACACCCCTGTCCATCTCTTTCATAATAAGCCTGGACAAGGCAATTGATTGATCAGATATGATTAAGAATGCTTTTGCAGAATTAAGACCTTCCTGCACCAGATCCATAACCCTGGCGCTCAAGGCCAGAGCTACTATGGCATAAAGGCCCTGACTGGGTCCAAGGAGAATTGCGGCAGCAAAAACAACCAGAAAGTCCACCGCAAACAAAACCCATGCCACTGAAATCGAGGGGAAATATTTATGAATAAGTTTGGCCAACAAATCTGTACCGCCTGTTGTGGCATTCATGCGCAATACAATTCCCAGACCAATGCCCATTAAAAAACCGCCGTAAATAGACGCCAGCAGACTGTCATGGGTTAAGGTGGGAGCCGGTATTAAGTCAATAAAAACAGATAATAAAACAGTGGCCAAAAGGGTGCGTATTCCAAAATGTCCTCCCAGCTGCCGAATTCCCATTAAAAATAAGGGAATGTTCAGAATCAAAGCTGTGATACCCACAGGAATGTCAAAAAGAAAATGCAATACTGTGGCAACACCGCTTAATCCTCCAGGCGCAATTTCATTGGGAATGAAAAAAAAGCTGAATGACAAAGCCGTCAGCAGACAGCCAACAATAATCAGCAGATACTCTCTTATTATCTTATTCCTTATCATTCGTGCTTCCTTCACCTTCAGGAAATTTAAATTTTTATATAACTCAATCCTTACAGATCTATCAGTCCGAAACTAATCTGGATGGCTTCGTCCACCTGCTTCATGACTTCAGGGGAAAGATAGCCTATTTTTTCTTTAAGACGCTTTTTGTCAATAGTGCGTATCTGTTCCAGCAGAATTACCGAATCCTTAGGAAGGCCGTATTCTTCCGCACTGATTTCCACATGAGTGGGAAGCTTCCCTTTGTTGATCTTGGAGGTTATAGCGGCAATAATAACCGTTGGACTGTACTTATTTCCTATTTCATTCTGAACTATCAGCACCGGTCGCACCCCGCCCTGTTCGGAACCAACCACGGGACTTAAGTCCGCATAATATATTTCCCCTCTTCTAATCATAAATCATTCACACTCCGACAGGATGGTCTCGTACACTTCCAAAGAAATAATATCTGTGTTCAATCCTTCTTCTGTCAGCGCTGCATTTATTCTGGCCATTTCTTTGTAGCCTTTTTTCATTCTCTCCCTTATTTCCAGTCTATGCCGCTCACGGATATAAAGTTTCATAGCCTCTCGTATAAATTCGCTTCTGTTTTTCTTCTCAATGGCTACAATTTCATCCACTTCCCGCAGCAGACTGTCCGGAAGACTAACCAGAATTTTCTTTAACTCGGCCACAAGAGCACCTCCTGTATTCTATTCCCTAATAAATAATGGGTATTCTACATGAAAGAGATGAAAACCTTTAGGCAATAACTGTAATCCTGCTAACTTTTATTTTCAGCCGCAAGGTCCTTGAATACACCAGGAAGAGCATCTATAATATCGCTCGGCAGCATGCCTGTTTCTCCCAGACGAAGAGCGGCTTTATCGCCTGCCCTGCCATGGATATAGCATCCAAGAACTGCAGCTTCAAAGGCACAATACCCCTGGGCAGCCAGGGCAGCAATTATTCCGGTCAGCACATCGCCTGAGCCGCCCTTAGCCATGCCTGAATTTCCGGAAGTATTAATATATACCCTTCCTTTAGGCTCTGCCACAACTGATGCAGCACCTTTCAGCACAACAATGCATCCCCACTGTGACGCGGCCTCGCATGCCGCCTGTACGGGATACCTTGAAATATGCTCTGTTTCCAATCCTGTCATACGAGACATTTCCCCCGGATGGGGGGTAAGTATCACAGGCGCGCTGCAGGATTTCACCAGATTCATATCCCTGGATATATGATTTAATCCATCTGCATCTATTACTATTGGTATATCAATCCTGCCTAAAATATTCCTTAAAATATCAAACACCCCTGCATTCTTTCCGCAGCCAGGGCCAAAGGCCAGTACATCCTTGTCTTCCAGCAGGGACAGGACATCCTCCAGCGATTCAGGTATAAGATGCCCCATATTATTGTCCTTAAGGGGAAGAGTCATTACTTCTGTAAGCTTTTCCTCCATTATGGGGTTCAAAGAGGCAGGAATTCCAAGGGTTACCAGACCTGCTCCGCAGCGCTGGGCTGCTAGGGATGCCAGATGAGCAGCGCCGGTCATGCCGGTTGACCCTGCTATGATGGCTGCTTTCCCAAAGCTGCCCTTATGACCGGCAGGATCTCTGGGTTTGAGCATTGAGGCCGCTTCCCTGTCAGTCAGAGTAAACATATTTGCCTCTGCAGCCTGAGGGCTGTCATCCGGAAGGCTGATAGGAACCACATGAACCCGTCCGGAATGCATCCTTCCCGGATACAGCAAATGCCCCGGCTTTAGGTATCCATAAGAAACGGTATGTGCTGCCTTAATGGCAGCGCCCATTATAATACCGGTTTCACCATGGATGCCGGAAGGAATATCCACGGATACTACATTTTCATCTGCCTCTCTGTTAATCTGATTTATTATGCTTTGGCAAAGATTCGAAACCGGCCTGTCCAATCCGGTGCCGAACAAGGCATCGACAATCAGGTCTGCTTCACGAATCAGCTGAAATGCCTGAATCAGATCTCTTTCCTCTTCGACCTGGAAGATAAAAAGGGTATTGGGATAGCTCTGCTTTTCACACAAGGCATTAAGTGCATTTAAGTTGATTTCAGCATCACCCCTGGGTCTTCTGCCGCCCTCGCTTAAGAGCAGCACCCGGACATTACAGCCTGCCAGATAAAGATGCCTGGCAACAGCCAGCCCATCGCCGCCGTTGTTGCCGGTGCCGGCTAATATCAGCACAGTTTCAACAGGTTTTATTTCGGCCTGTGTTTTTATCCCCCTTTTTTTCAAGGGGAAATACCTCTCTATGATTTCAACTGTTCTAAGCGCGGCATTTTCCATGAGAACAATACCGGGTATCTTAAATTCTTCAATAGCCCGCTGATCTATTTTTCTCATCTGAGAGGGGGTAACTACAAACATCAATATCACCTCAGACTAATCAAGGTCCAGCTTCTCATCCCGGTAGGCCTGAAGAAAATTCATGCAGTACTCATCCCTGCCCTGAATAAGTTCTGCTGAAAAAACCAGGCCCATAAGCTTTTTGTCCAGAGGGTCTAAAATGGCACTGTCGAGCCCGGCTGCAATTGCAGAAACAAGAAAAGTCCGGTTTATCAGTTTACGGGCTGGAAGGCCGAAAGAAATATTGCTCAGTCCGCAGATGGTATGCACTCCCGGAAACTCATCCATTACCCGCCGGATGGTTTCCAGTGCAAGAACCCCGTAATGGGTGCCGGTAGAAATGGGGCGTACCATGGGATCAATAAATATGCGGCTGATATCAAGGCCTTCCCTTACCATGGCATTTATAAGCCGGTCTGCAATCTTCAGCCTTTCATCAGCAGTCTCCGGCATTCCCTTGTCATCCATGCACAGGGCAATAATCGAAGTGTTAAATTCTTTAACTAAAGGAAATACGGTCTCAAATCTTTTCTTTTCCGCTGTTACAGAGTTGATCATAGGATTTCTGCCCTTATATGCCTTAAGGGCAGGCTCCAGAGCCTCGGGATTGGGACTGTCAATACACAAGGGCAAGTCAACAACTTCCTGCACTTTATTAACCAGCCATACCAGAAGTTCCGGCTCCCGTTGGGAAAAGGTGCCGCAGTTCACGTCTATATAATGGGCACCTGCCTCTGCCTGCCTTAATGCCATGTCCTGAATGACTTCGGCATCCTTCGCCTTTACGGCCCGCTCCATGGATTTTATGCTGGTATTTATCTTTTCACCAATGATTATCATATTATCCTGCCCACCTTCATTGTGCATTCATTGTGCATTTGCCTGACAGCTCTCAATCGGAACAACACTAAAGATGTGAAGTTATTTATTGATTTAATAATAACACTATTTAACTATGGGTGCAATTTGCACGCATTCTTTTCCAAAAAGAATTTTAAATATACTAATAGCGGTATACCAGAAATTTATCGTATTTATCATCAGATTCCGGAATCACTACTTCTTTTATCAGTTTAAAAGGAGTGCTTTTTTTAAGAAAATACTGATAATCCGGCAGGGGATAGAATAGGATAATATCCACCGAACGCCTGTATTCTTCAACAGAATCAAGAATATTCCCAACTACCTTTTTAAAAATATGAACTGAAAAGGGATTGAAAAAGTAGAATCGGTTATAGGCCCTATCCACTTTAAAATCCTCAGCAGGGCCAAGGTGAAAGTGAATAGGAACGTCTTTTTCCTTCTTCCTTTGAATGTAGGAGTTTTTGTTCCTTATTGCTTCATTATATGTTTCTTCATTTACTTCAACCCCGGTTACCGTTACATTGAATCGATCATGCAGATAAAACGCCACCCTGCCCTTACCGCAGCCAAAATCTATAACCTTGTCAGTCTCCCTGAGACTGTATTCATCAAAAAATAGATCAAGGGCTTTATAAGGGGTAGCTTCATAACGATTATAATGAATCGAATAATACAGCCAGTCTCCTATACCTGAAGTAACAATACGAAGTAAGTTATCCTTGATTTTTTCACCCACTGTCTATCACCTTCCCCGGTCAGTTATATCTGCAATTTCAGCAGCAATCCTTCTCCATTCCTGTATCAAGTTAAATAATATCATAGAAAGCCGCTTTGGGCAGCAGTTTAAAGCAATATAAAAAAGACGCCGCTGATGACGACGTCACTTTAGTACAATATTACTTTTTTCGGAACAAGCTATTTCATAACTACGGAATATTTTTCACGCAGCCGTTTGCTTTCTTCCACATATTTTTTATTTTGCTTGCTGCCCATCAGGATATTGCGGATTTCTCCCTCTACCTCTTCAAAATCCTTAAAGCCCGGCGCCTTTCTGTCTACCAGCTTTATTATATGATAACCAAACTGGGTTTTAACCGGGCGGCTGACATCATTTACCTTAAGAGCAAAAGCCGCTTCTTCAAACTCAGGCACCATCTGGCCGCGGCTGAAGTAACCCAAATCGCCGCCGACGGATGCAGAAGGACAGGTGGAATACTTCTTTGCAGCCTCTTCAAAGAACAGGCCCTTCTTCACATCCCAGCATATCTGCTCTGCCTTTGCCGCATCTTCAACCAGAATATGCTTGGCCCTGATGGATTCACGGGATCTGAAGTTATGCTTATGAGCATTGTAATAGTTAAGGGCTTCCTCTCTGGTTACCTCAATGTCTTCCATCATCTTCCGCAGCCCGTATTGTTTTAAAAGCTCTGCCTTCATGATCTCCAGTTCAGTCAGGTATCCCGGATCCTGATCCAGGTTATTATCTTTTGCGTCCAAGTAAATCAATTCCTGGGTGATTACCTCGTTCAACAAGGTTCTTCTGCCCTGAGGATTATTGAATTGTTCCACTCTTTGCGGCCCTAAGCCGGCAAGTAAACGGTCTATGTGCTCTTCAGTAATCTCTCTGCCGTCAACCGTTGCTAATACTTTCTTATTTGACATATTAAAGCTCCTCTGCAATATTATGCTCTTAATCATAACAAAAACTCGCCGGCTTGTCTAAGGTTTTAAGCAATTATTTTAAAAATCATTTGAATTTTATGAAAATCGAGTCAGTTGTTTTTTAAACCTATACTGCTCATGGCAGGAAGTATTTTTGCGCTGGTTGCAGAAACAATGATAACTTTTATCATATCAAACAGGATAAAAGGCGCAACACCCCAGGCAAGGGCTGTTTTAAATGTTATTTCACTGCCCGGCACAGCTAAATAATTGGTAATAAGATAAAGATACACAGTCCCTGTTATATAAGTAGACAATAATCCCAGAGATACAGCTGTAAATATTCTGATAAATCCGCGTTTGGATGACTTTTCCACAATATATCCGATGATGGCTGCACATGCCACAAAACCCAATAAAAAGCCAAAGCTGGGCTGCAGCACATAGCCGAGCCCCCCGCCTTTGGCAAATACGGGCAGCCCGCTGAGACCGACAGCCAGATAAAGGGCTTGCGATATCATGCCTTTTTTCCATCCCAGCAAAACACCTGCGTAAGCGCAAAAAAGGAATTGCAGGGAAAAGGGAACCGTTGGAGTGGGTATGTTCAAAAAACCTCCTATAGCCGTTAATGCCGCAAAAAGTGCAATTAATACCAAATCCTTTGTCTTCATTTCAGTGCTCCTTTATTTTCTATTCACTCTTTATGCATTTCCATAAATTCTGCCGGATCAGGCAAAACAAGCTTTTTAATTTTAAAACAGGACTGAGATATTGTCAACTTTTATTATTTTCTAGTTGACAATCAGGCGGCCATTGGAATGAACTAAGATATGTTCATGAAATAAAATTGCGAAAGAAGAGAATTAATTTTCTAACGCAATTGACAGCCCATTTTCGGATTGTTATTGTATAAATAACGGTTTCTTCAGATGAATTTACTAAGTCATTTGGCTGAAGCTGCAGAAATAAAAAGATTGAAGGTTTTCAAATGAACAAAGGCATATTGAATTCTGTCAGCTATCTGGGGTATTTTTTTGTGGGTCTGGTAACAATAATCCTGTCTCCCACCCTTCCCTTTATGATCCAGGATTTTAACATAAGCCTGGCTATAGCAGGCGCGGTTTTTACTTTCAGATCGATCGGATCCTTTTTTGGCGTTCTGCTGGGCGGAATTCTTTCTGATGTTTTAGGAAGAAAACCCCTTATTGTTCTGGGCTGCCTTATTCAGGGAATTACCCTGGCCGCAACAGCTTTAACCAAAAGCTGGTCTTTTGTATTATTGTTTCTCTTTATAAACGGGATGGCAGGAGGTTCCCTGAGCACATCCCTGAATGCTCTTATTGCAGAATTGAATGCTGAGCGGCGGGGTGCAGCCCTGAACGCCCTTCACGGAATTTACGGACTGGGTTCTTTGATCGGCCCCTTGCTTATAGGCCTTATCTTAACCTGGCAGTTTGGATGGCGGGCTGTATATTACGGAGCCGCCGCTTTATGGATTTTGTTTATGATTCTCATTCTGGCTTCCCCCTTCCCCAAAACTAAGAAGGAAGCCGAGACAAGCGGAAGGAGCAAGATAGAACTCAGGGCATTTCTGCTTAATCCTGTTTTCCTTCTGCTGTTTTTTGTAAGTTTCATATATAACGGTTCCGCCCACAGCCTGGTAGGATGGATCAATACCTATATGAATCAGCTGGAATACTCAGCCTTCCTGGGATCCGGCATGCTTACGATTTTTTATCTGGGCCTTACTATAGGCCGGTTTCTGTGCAGTGCCTGGTCTGACAGAATCGGCTATTCACGCATAATCCTGTATTGCACAGTCGGCAGTCTTGCTTTCTATCCTGCAGCCATTTACTCCGGCCATCCTCTCCTGATTGCCATAGGCGTATTCCTATCCGGTTTATTTCTCTCCGGGCTGCATCCTACAGGACTGGCCTATGCCAATAAGCTCTTTCCTGATTCCGCAGGAACCGCAACGGGAATACTTTCTGCCGCCATGTCGCTGGGAGCCGGAATTGTGCCCTGGCTGGCAGGAATAATAGCAGACAAATCCGGATTCCGGGCAGGTCTCGGCCTGGGTCTTGCATTGCTGATAGTTCTCATGGTTGTGGCAGTTTCCCTTAAGCGCATGGATGAAAGCCGGAAGGAAATATAACTTGCATTTTTGCATTTGTTTCTGATACAATGAAGTATGATAAAAAAACTACATACTGACTAACAAATACCAACTAATGTTAAAATAAACAAAGGAGTGATTCTATAATGCCTCTCGTAACATCTACGGAAATGTTCAAAAAAGCTTATGAGGGCGGTTATGCCATCGGAGCATTCAACGTCAATAATATGGAAATTATCCAGGGAATCACAGAAGCTGCAAAGGAAGAAAATGCACCCTTGATTCTGCAGGTTTCTGCCGGAGCCAGAAAATACGCAAGCCATACATATCTGATGAAATTGGTGGAAGCAGCCGAAATAGAAACAGGGCTCCCCATAGTACTTCACCTGGACCATGGTGAAGACTTTGAGATTTGTAAAGCATGTATAGATGGCGGCTTCACCTCTGTTATGATAGATGGTTCCAAATATCCTTTCGAAGAAAACATCAGACTTACCAAGCAGGTAGTAGATTATGCCCATGATAGAGGAGTAGTTGTAGAAGGTGAATTAGGACGTCTGGCAGGCATTGAAGATAATATCAACGTAAGCGAAGAAGATGCCATGTTTACAAGACCGGAAGAAGTACAGGAATTTGTGGAAAGGACCGGCGTTGATTCCCTTGCCATAGCTATCGGAACCAGCCACGGTGCTTACAAATTCAAGGGCGAACCAAGGCTGCGCTTTGACATTCTTGAAGAAATCGGAAAGCTCCTGCCCGGCTTCCCCATTGTTCTTCATGGTGCCTCTTCTGTAGTTCCGGAATTTGTAGAAACAATTAATAAGTACGGCGGTGACATGCCCGGTGCACAGGGCGTTCCGGAAGAAATGCTGAGAAAAGCTGCTTCAATGGCTGTATGCAAAATCAATATCGACTCCGATATCCGTCTTGCAATGACCGCAAGCATCAGAAAGCACTTTGCTGAAAACCCCGGAGACTTCGACCCCAGAAAGTATCTCGGACCTGCAAGAGCAGCCATTAAAGAATTGGTACGGCATAAGATAGTTAACGTATTAGGATGCAACAACAAAGCATAAAATTAATTGTTATTTGATTTAACTCAGAGAATCTTAAATAAAAGACGTTTGTT
>ERZ773359.1584-NODE-1584-length-30922-cov-20.697152_pt1 | contig 30922 bp, 29 predicted proteins | sample MGYA00374955_ERZ773359 | MGnify/ENA primary metagenome ERZ773359 (study PRJEB29098, sample SAMN04486028) | biogas fermenter metagenome | study: EMG produced TPA metagenomics assembly of the Biogas fermentation microbial communities from Germany - Plant 4 DNA1...
AAGCCTTTGATGGTTTCTATGATAAGCCACAATATACCAATCATGTATATCCCTTAAGGTAAAATACTTTGGTTTTGGGCCTTATGAATGCTATGTAGATAAGCACAACCTATCTAAACTGGGGGTCTATAGCTCCACTGTGGACAAAATGTACGAAAGATATATTTATCCTCAGGAAAATGGCAGCCATTTAAACACTAAGTGGATGTGCATATACAATGAACGAGGGTACGGAGTGCTGGCAAAAGGAGAGTATTCCTTCAATGTATCGCCTTATAAGGCCACTGATTTAGAAAAGGCTAAGTATCAGAAGGAATTGAGAAGGCCTACAGAGAACTGGGTATATATAGACTATATGATGAGTGGAGTTGGCTCCAACAGCTGTGGTCCCGAGCTTATGGAGAAATATAGACTCAATCATAAAGAGATTAAGTTTAGGGTGAACTTAAGCCCAATCAATATAAATGCTACTAAATACAGGGCTTAAATATATTTTGAGGGGGAGATACAGACATGAAGATAGAGAAACTGGAACTATTTACAGTCCCGCCAAGATGGGTTTTCTTAAAGGTAACTACAGAATCAGGTATTGTTGGATGGGGAGAGCCCATCGTGGAGGGACGGGCTAGCACTGTAAAAGCTGCTGTTCTTGAACTGGAAGACTATATTTTAGGAAGAAGCGCCAATGATATAGAGGACATTTGGCAGGTACTCTATAGGGGTGGATTCTATAGAGGAGGCCCTATACTAACCAGTGCTATATCTGGTATAGAGCAGGCCCTGTGGGATATAAAAGGAAAGTACCACAATATGCCTATCTACGATATGCTGGGAGGCCCAGTCAGGCACAAGATGAGGGTGTATGGTTGGATAGGGGGAGATAAGCCCAGCGATGTCCTAGAACAAGCTAGAGAAAGATACAACCAAGGCTATACTGCCATCAAGATGAATGCCACAGCAGAACTAGGGTGGATTGACAGTTATGAAAAGGTTGACTCTGTCCTAGAGCGAGTGTATGCAATAAAGAGTGAGTTTGGTAACAAGCTTGATGTTGCTATAGACTTCCATGGACGGGTACATAAGCCCATGGCCAAGATACTATTAAAAGAGCTGGATAAATATAATATTATGTTTATCGAAGAACCTGTACTTGTGGAAAATGAAGAGGTATTCCAAGAACTAAAATACTATACATCCATCCCTATAGCTACTGGGGAAAGAAATTATACTAGATGGGGCTTTAAAAACCTTATAACCAAGGGATATGTAGACATAATCCAGCCTGATTTAAGTCATGCAGGGGGAATACTAGAGACCAAAAAAATTGCGGCTATGGCAGAGGCTTTTGATATTGCTGTAGCTCCCCACTGTCCTCTAGGACCTATTGCCTTGGCTGCTTGCCTACAGCTAGATTTCTGCACCCCCAACGCCTTTATACAGGAGCAAAGCCTAGGCATACATTACAACCAAGGCAACGATGTACTGGATTACTTGGTGGATAAAGGCAACTTTGAATATGAGAATGGCCATGTAAAGATACTAAAGAAACCTGGTCTTGGAATAGAGATAAACGAGGAATATGTCCGTGAAATGGATAAGGTAGGCCACGACTGGAAGAATCCTATATGGAGGCTAGAGGACGGCTCCCTATCCGAATGGTAAACAATTAATCTAAATCTCAAAATGATATAATGTGTTAGTATAACGACTATAGCATTAGAATTAACTTAGGGCGATAGGTAATTATAGAATTATCTATCGCCCATTTTTTTTGGAGATAATTAAAAATAATCCTATAGCGCTTTTCATAAATCTAAATAGTGATATAATATCAATATGCTTGTTTAAATGAATGGAGGTTTTCCATGAGTAAAAAATCTTTCGTAAAAGGTGCGGGGATTTTAGCTATATCCGGTTTAATAGTAAAAGTAATCGGAGCAGTGTTTAGAATCCCTCTTATGAATATTATAGGCTCAGAGGGGATAGGCCTATATCAGATGGCCTATCCAATATACGCTTTTTTATTGGTTGCCTCAACTTCCGGCCTTCCGGTAGCCATATCAAAAATGGTATCTGAGGAACTGGCTGTAGGCAATCACTTTGGCGGCTATAAGATATTTAGAATTTCGCGAAGGCTTTTAGTGCTGCTAGGGATAGTAACTTCCATTATTCTGCTTCTTAGCAGTGGCTTAATATCTAGAATTCAGGGCAATCCCAAGTCCATATATGCCCTAATGGCCATTTCTCCGGCCTTGTTCTTTGTATCTGTTATGTCAGCATACAGAGGATATTTTCAGGGAATGCATGTAATGCATCCAACTGCTCTTTCTCAGATTGTAGAGCAACTGGGAAAACTAATAATGGGTCTAACCTTAGCTGCCCTGTGGCTGCCTAAGGGGCCAGAGTTTGCTGCTGCTGGTGCCATAATAGGTGTAACCCTAAGTGAGGTGGCTGCCCTGGTTTTGCTTTTAGGAATTTACCGCAGAGAAAGAAATACCATAATTCGCAATGCTAGGCTTACATATAGAAAATATCAGCAGACATCATCTCGCAGTATAATTTATAGGCTTATAGAAATAGCTGTCCCTGTGACCATTGGTGCTTCAATAATGCCGCTAGTCAACATGAGCGACCAGGTCATAGTGGTTAATCGTTTGGTACCAATAATAGATAAAATACCCAACATCCCTTACAGCCTGGAATCATTTATGGAATTTGCTATAGAAAAAGGAGCACAGATTCCTGCAGGCCTTACCCTGGAAAATATGGCTGCATTGATGCCAGAAGTCTATACTGAGTATGTAAAGATGATAGCCACCCAGCTATACGGAATATTAACAGGAGGAGTAAATACCCTTATTAATTTCCCAGCAGTTCTTACTATAGCACTGGCCATGAGTCTAGTGCCGGCTATATCTGAATCCTATGCTTTAAAGGACATGAGAGGCGTGGCCAATACCACCACTTTAGGGATTCGCCTTACATTGCTGGTTGGTGTGCCCGCAGCTGTAGGTTTAGGAGTCTTGGCGGAACCCATCCTAAGAGCTCTTTATAACCTAGAGGAATGGGAATATCTCTACGGAAGTCAGCTGCTAATGACCCTTTGTGTGGGAGTTGTTTTTCTTACTCTAGTGCAGAGCTTGACTGCAATGCTTCAGGGTGTTGGTAAGCAGGGAATACCGGTTCGAAACTTGTTTATAGGCGCCCTATTCAAAGTTGTAATAACCTTTGTGCTGGTAGCAATTCCTAGATGGAATATTGAAGGCGCGGCTATAGGTACCGTGGTATGCTATGGTGTGGCTGCTTTGCTAAACTTTTTGTCTGTTATGAAATACACAGGCGTCAGAGTTTCTGTTAGAGAATTTTTTGTAAAACCTATTATTTCTGTAACGGTAATGGGAATAGCGGTTCACTACGCTTATAGAATTCTTTTTGCTCAAACAAGCAGCAATATAATTAGTTTGGCCCTTTCTATTGTGATAGGCGTAGTAGTCTATGGGATAATGCTTCTTGTTACCAAAGCTATTACTGCTGAGGATTTGGAAAACATACCCAAAGGAAGATCTATGGCAAGAGTACTTAAGCGATTGGGCCTGATGAAATAAAATTAGACTATTAATGGTTCATTTTAGCAATGATTTGGAGCTATAGCTTATTACAATATTTAAGAAGCAAGAAAAAGGACGGAGGTCAAGATGAAAAAAAGGATAACAATAGTAGGCCTAGGACCAGGGGATGAGGATCAACTAACTCTTGGAGCTATTAAAGCCTTGAAGCGGGGATATGTAATACTAAGAACAGGCCATCATGGAGTGGTATCCTTTTTAGAGCAGGAGGGCATACCTTTCATCACCTTAGATCATATTTATGAAAGCTCCCAAACCTTTGAAGAGGCCTATGCTGCTATGATAGATATAATATTGGAAAAAGCAAAGGACCAAGAGGTGGTACTGGGTGTACCAGGACACTCTATGATAGGCGAAAGGTTAGTATTTGAGCTTTTATCTCAGATAGATTTAGACTTTGATATAGATATAGTGCCAGGGATTGGCAGGGCTGAAGCTGCCATTGCTGCAGTGGCCAAATACCCTGATGCACAGGGCATTAAAATTGTAACCGCCCTGGATTTAGATATAAGTAATATAGATACCAATATGACCACTATTGTGCTGGATATTGTTAACCCCCTAATAGCTTCTGATGTAAAAATAACTCTTCTTAGGGCTTATCCTTCTGAGTCTGAAATCTACCTATGCAAAAATGACCAAAATGGCAGACTAAAATGTCGTAAAATACCTCTTTATGAGTTGGACAGGCTTAAAGAATATGACCCTACTACCTGCCTTTATATTCCTCCTGTAGAGCTTGTTAAACTGGAGGAGTTTGGCTTTGAACATCTAGTTAAGATAATGGAAATACTTCGATCCCCAGAGGGATGTCCTTGGGATAGGGAGCAGACCCATGAAAGCCTAAAACAAAACCTTATTGAAGAAACCTATGAAGTATTGGAAGCTATCGAAATGAAGGACTATGACAAGATCATCGAAGAGCTAGGAGATGTGCTGCTTCAAATAGTATTTCATAGCCAGATTGGGAAGGAGCATGGGGAGTTCGATATAAGGGATGTTACAACAGGCATATGCCGTAAAATGATAGACAGGCATCCCCATATCTTTGGAGATATTACCGTAAAAGATGCTGAGCAGGTATTGGAAAATTGGGAGGCAATAAAGAAAAAGGAAAAAAGGCATACAAGCCATACCCAAGTCTTAAGGGACATACCAGCAATACTGCCTTCCTTAATGCGGGCATACAAAGTTCAAAAAAAGGCTGCCCTGGTAGGTTTTGACTGGGATTCTATAGAGGATGTGGTAAAAAAGGTGGAAGAAGAGCTATGTGAGCTCAAAGATGCATATAAGGAAGGCAAACAAGAGAAAATAAATGAAGAGCTAGGCGATCTATTGTTTTCAGTGGTCAATTTAGCGAGATTTTTAAAGGTAGAGCCGGAACTATCCCTAAAAGCTACTACTGAGAAGTTTATAGCCCGATTTGAATATATTGAAAAGATGGCACCAAGACCTTTAGAAGAAATGACCCTGGAAGAGATGGACAAGCTCTGGAATGACGCAAAAATAGCATTTTCAAAGGGTTTTGATGTATAACTTAAGAAAAAACTGGTAAAGATATGAATGCCCCTCTTAATTTCGAAAAATTTATTTATGGAAACGTAAAAATTTATTGGAATTAAGAAGGAATTTGAGGAAAAATAGCGAATAAGCTATAAGACAACTATTCAAGGAGGTTATGTTATGAACAAAGCTGAATTAATTGCTGCTGTTGCAGAGAAAAGTGAATTGACAAAAAAAGATGCTGAGAAAGCTGTAAATTCTATTATTAGTGTTATTACTGAAGCTTTAAGCAAAGGAGAAAAAGTACAGCTGGTAGGATTCGGTACTTTTGAGGTAAGGGATAGAGCCGAAAGAAAGGGAAGAAATCCTCAGACCAAGGAAGAGATTATTATCCCTGCTTCCAAGGCTCCAGTTTTCAAAGCAGGTAAAGCTTTGAAAGATGCTGTACAAGAATAATTTGTCACAAAGACCGAGATTTCCTTAACCAGGAGTTCTCGGTTTTTATCTTTTTGGGTGTTATAAAAAAATTGTATCAGGAAAATGGGTAAAAAATAGATCGAATATTTATAGCAAAACTATTATAGTAATAATTACAGTAAGGGGTGAAAAAATGCGGATAGATAAATTTTTAAAGGTATCAAGAATAATAAAAAGGCGGACCATGGCCAATCAGGCCTGTACTCAAGGTCGGGTTACTATAAATGGCAAGATAGCCAAGCCTGGCAGCGAAGTCAAGGTAGGAGACAAAATAGAGATTGTTTTTGGCGATGAGGTAAGAGCCTATGAAGTTTTAGATTTATCCGAGCACGTTGCCAAAAAGGACGCATCTAGTATGTATCGAATTCTTTAATCTTTGTGTATTTCCCCTAATCTATGTAAATAATAAATATAATCCATTATCATAGTTTAGGAGGGAATACCATGGTAAATAAAAAAATTACCTCTATAAAAATAATATGCTTATTGCTAGCAATTACCTTAGTAGCAGGCTGTACAGCAATAACAAGGCGGGATAGTGACCCTGCGCCCCAGGATGATACCCAGCAGCAGGGACAGTCCTTGGGTACAAAAAAGCCCTTTCCTCGCCAAGAATCTACTCAGCAAGAAGCTAAAAAACCCTCCCTACCTAAAGCCTTGCAGGCTAGTGAGGGACAGGAGCCCAGCTTGAAGGTATTTATTCAGGAAGAAAATCGTGTTGAAGAAATGAAGTTGGAAGATTATATAAAAAATGTTGTGGCTGGAGAGATAAAAAACGATTGGCCCCATGAGGCAATAAAGGCCCAGGCCATTATAGCTAGAACTTTTGTACTGAACTTTATCGATGAAAAAGGGCAATCTAAATACGGCAATGCCCATATATCTACTGATATTGAAGAGGCCCAGGCCTGGAATCCTGAAGCAGTCAATGAGAGAATAGAAAAGGCAGTACAGGACACTCGGGGGCAGGTCATGGTATATGACGGAAAGTATGCCCAGGCCTGGTTCCATTCCAATGCAGCCGGCAAAACAGCCACAGCCAAAGAGGGCTTAAACTACAAAAAGGAAAACCCACCCTATATCAAAATGGTAGACTCCCCCGATGATTCACCAGAAATACCCGATGATGAAGTCAATTGGGAATATAGTGTTTCCAAAGCCAAAGTACTTGAAGCTCTAAATACCATGGGCAAATCTTTAAAGGATTTCGGCAGCGTATCCATTGGTCAAAAGGGTGAATCAGGAAGGGCAGTCACTCTCTCCTTTGACGGAACAGAGGTATCTGCGCCAGATTTTAGGATAGCCATAGGCAGTACAGAAATGAAGTCCACGCTGCTGGATTCAGTACAACTGCAGGGAGATCAGGTGGTGTTTAAGGGGCGAGGCTATGGCCACGGGGTAGGCATGTCCCAATGGGGAGCATATAAAATGGCCAAGGAAGGCAAGAAAGCAGAGGATATAATAACCCACTATTTTCAGGGAGTAAATGTTGTGAAAATGTGGGATTGAAGATATAAAAACAGAATACTCACCTAATGTCCATCATATACTGTCTTAGGAGGGGATAGTATGATTCGGGATTTGGATGATAAAAAGACCACTAGAGGCCGCAGTCACAGTATATTGATGGAAAATCGTCAAAAGGTGAGTATTACAGGAGTTCAAGATGTAGATAGTTTTGATGAGGCTACGGTACTGTTGGTAACGGATATGGGCTATATAACCCTACACGGAGTGGACCTCCATATAAGTAAACTAAACCTGGAAGAAGGTCAGCTAATTGTAGAGGGAGAAATCATAGCCCTTCAATACAGTGATGCTGACTATGCCGGTGGAAAAGGCTCGGGGCTCTTAAGCAGGTTATTTAGGTAGGGAGGCGTGCCTATGACCTTAACTACCACCAATCAAGCCTATATTTTTCTAGCCACAGTATATGTAGGATTGCTCTTGGGTCTAATATATGACATATATAGGGCCTTTAGGATGATTACAAAGCCTGGCAGGTTGCTGCTGGCTGTTTTTGACCTTTTATTTTGGATCCTTGCGGCCCTTTTTTCTTTTACCATGCTCTTTAAGGTCAATGGCGGAGAGATAAGGCTATATGCCTTTATTGGACTGGCATTGGGATGGGGTCTTTATACTTTGGCAGTAGGCAGTATTGTAGTAAAGTTTTTGGTTAAGGTTTATGAAATTATTTCAAATATTATCCTTTGGCCCATAAGAATGATAGGAAGAGGGATAAAATGGATAGCTAAAAAGATTCCCATGAAAAAGTTTACAAAAAGTGAAGAAAGTAAAAATGTTTAAATTATTCTTAAAGCAAAAAAGGACTTTTAATTTCACTGTCGAATAGTATATAATATACCTATATCTAGGGCGTGCTATGCATTGCTAGTCCCATTTATATTAGTCTGTCGGGAGAGGTAATAGTCCAATGAAGAAGAAAAGATACACTTTAAGACTTAGAACAAAAATATTTTTGGCATTGCTCTTTCTAGGCTATTTTGGTATCACTATACTCAAACAGGAAATTAAACTGAATGAGCAAAAAGCGGAGATACTGCACCTACAGGAACAGATAGCTGAGACAGAGGAAGTAAATGCGGAACTAGAGCGGCTAATTGAGTACACCGAGAGTGAGGAGTTCATCGAAAAAGTCGCTAGGGAACGCCTAGGTTGGGTAAAAAAAGGTGAAATTATTTTCATCGAAAAGAAAAAAGATTAGAGGAGGAGCCCTTGTTTTATGCCAGTTAAGGTAGGACGAATTCTGGAAGGAACTGTTTCAGGAATAACTAATTTTGGTGCTTTTATTGATCTCCCGAACGGTGAGAGAGGCATGGTACACATCTCAGAGGTAGCGGATGCTTATGTTAAAGACATAAATGACTACCTCAAGCAAAATGACAAAGTGAAAGTGAAGGTGTTAGCGATCGATGATGAAGGAAGGATAAGTCTTTCTATCCGCAAAGCAGAAGCCCAAAACCAAATATCCTTTGAAGAGCAATTAGCTCAATTTTTAAAAGACAGCGAGGAGAGATTATCAGATCTTAGAAATCGAGATAATAAACGGGGGAGAGGATCCTGGAGAGGTAGATAGTATCTAAATAATGAAAAATAATATGAGAATAATATAGGATATTAAACGCATCCGCAGCAAAAAGGATGCGTTTGTTGTTATAAAAAAAGCTTTCTAAAAAACTTTAAAAAAAAACCCTTGACTTTTTTATAAATTTATTATACAATAAAATTCGCCGCCGAGAGAGAGCTAATTAACGACGCGGAGTGGAGCAGCCAGGTAGCTCGTCGGGCTCATAACCCGGAGGTCGAGGGTTCAAATCCCTCCTCCGCAACCATAATGTGGCGGCGTAGCTCAGTTGGCTAGAGCATTCGGTTCATACCCGAAGAGTCAGCGGTTCAAATCCGTTCGCCGCTACCAACTGTGGGCGCATAGCTCAGCTGGGAGAGCACTTGCCTTACAAGCAAGGGGTCACAGGTTCGAGCCCTGTTGCGCCCACCACTTTCAAAGAGTAGGATGAAGATCCTACTCTTTTTTTTGTTTCTCTATCTATCCTCTGCTATAGTAATTCAACATTTTTCTTTAGTTTCCAATAAGTCACTACAGCACAACATAAAAAACTTATAGGTAATTGTTTTTTTACTTTGTTAAGCCAGGATTTTTTGTCGCAATGTTTTTTGGACAAGTCTTTCAATATTGACAAAATATTCAAGTTGTCTTTGTTATAATATGCTCACCTATATAATATAATGTTAATTTGGCGGTGAGATGAATGGAAAAGCAAAGTTATACCTACTACGGAACCATAGCGGCAAGGGACAGTATTACTCCTGGATTTAACAAAAGGACTATGCCTGGGGCCAGGAGTACTCGGGCAAAAAAGAGGCACAGTTATATTTTAAATACACTTCTTATTATGATATCCTGTTTCTTTATGGGACGGGCCTTTATATTTGAAAATATGGCCCCCTTTGGCTTTGCCTTCTTTACTGTGATGTTATCCAGGGAAAGGGGTAAATTGGCTGCCTTTGTTTCGGTACTAGCCGGAATGCTTAGCGTACAGGTGGGAGCATTTATATTTAAATATGTAGCAGCCATGGGACTTTTGTTTCTTATCTATAATATGCTGGAAAAGACCAGAGCTGCAAGAAGTAAATTCTTTTTAGCATTTATGACAGCAACTGCCTTAAGCTTGGCTAATTTAGCATACAAAGCAATGTCCCCTGGTGGGATTCTATTTTATGACTACCTTTTAACAGCTTTTGAAGGTGCAATGGTCTTTGCCCTGGTCTATGTATTCGATAATGTCTTATGGGTTATTTTGGATATGAAAAAGCGCAGGATACTCTCTAACGAGGAGCTCATATCCTTGGGGATATTCGCTGCTATTATAATAGTGGGTATGTGGGAAGTGGTTATATTTGATCTTTCTCTTAGAACCATCCTTTCAGTTCTCTTTATTATAATAGCTGCCCATATTGGTGGAGTTGGACTGGGAGCGGCAATGGGTATCCTTATGGGTCTAGTATTATCCATGGCCTCAGAGCCTGATCCTATTCTAATTGCAGGCTTAGGGGTGTGTGGCCTAATAGCCGGTACTTTTAGAGAAATGGGTAAGGTCTTTACAGGCTTGACCTTTTTGCTGGCCAATGCCTTTATGTCCTTTTACATTAGTAACTCTACCTTAACCATAGTATCCTTTCGGGAGATACTAGCCAGCACCGCACTATTGATACTAATCCCCCAAAAAGCCCTAAATCACTTGCGCCAGTTCTTGGACTACAGCCTTATGAGATTTCGGGAGCAAAATTTTTATATAAACAGAATGCAGGAGCTGACTGTTGGAAGACTTGGAGAGTTTTCAAGAGTGTTTAAGGAATTATCAGCAGCCTTTGGACAGATATCCCAAAAGACCAGAACAGGGCAGGATGATATAGCAAAGCTTTTTGATATTATATCCAGTCAAGTATGCCACAATTGTGCCTTGTATGGGAGTTGTTGGGAAAGGGACTTTTGTGTGACATACAACGAAATGTTTGATATGATTGCTATTTTAGAGTCTAAGGGTGTACTGGAAAAGAAGGATATAAGGGGGCAATTGGCTAAGAAATGCATAAACTTGGATAAGCTTTTAGAATCCATTCATCAGGTATATGGTATATATAAGTCCAACCTAAAGTGGAAGGCCAAAATTGAAGAATGCAGGCAATTGGTGGCCCAGCAGCTAGAAGGAGTATCGGGAGTAGTAGAGCAGCTGGCTAGGGAGCTAGATATTAGCATTGAGTTTAAAAAGGACTTGGAGGACGCCATAACCATAGAGCTAGATAAGGCAGGGATTAGAGTCAAAGAAGTTTTAGTAATCCAAAAGTCCAACGGCAGCATGGAGGTTAATATCCGCAAAAATTCCTGCAGTGGCCGACGTGACTGTACACGCAGAATCCAGAGTATTGTTTCTAAGGTAATAGGCAGGAGGATGGCTCCTAGCGAATCACCTTGTATTGCCCTAAGCAAAGGAGAATGCATACTAAGCTTTGTAGAAGCTATAGAGTTTCAGGTAAGCACTGGCATAGCTAGAAAAGCTGGTCAATCTAGCGGCATATGCGGTGACAGCTATTCCTTTAATGGTCTGGCAGATGGGAAATATATGCTGGCCCTTAGCGATGGCATGGGGGTAGGCAGTAAAGCTGCGGATGAAAGCAGGGCTGTTATATCCTTACTTGAGAACTTTTTAGAAGCAGGGTTTGATATGGATACCACCATCAGCAGCATAAACTCTACCCTTCTGTTAAGATCTCAAGATGAAATATTTGCTACAGTTGATCTATGTCTATTGGACCTTGTAACAGGGGATGCTGATTTCGTAAAAATAGGAGCAGTATCCACCTTTATAAAGCGCAGGGATTATGTAGAAGTGATAAAAGCCTCCAGTCTACCCATAGGAATACTGGACAATGTCCAGCCAGAAGCTGCTTCTCTAAAGCTTAGAGATGAAGATATGATAATTATGATAACCGATGGTGTACTGGATAATACCAATAAAGGAAAAGAAGCAGAAAAGTGGCTGGTAGATGTTATAAACTCCATAGACACCCGAAATCCCCAAGAGATGGCAGATCATATCATGGAATCTGTTATAAAACTGGAAACAGGTGATAAGGACAAGCCTTTTGGAGATGATATGACTATCATGGTTACCAGGGTATGGAAGCCAGTGATATAATTCTTTGAGTAAAATATTATAATATTTAAATGACTATTGAAATATAATTTACAATATCATTGGTTTTTAAATGGCTATTGAAAAGTGAATGATTTACACTAATTTAGCTAAGAAAACTTGGCTTACGGAACTCAGAAAAGCCGTAGCCGAGGCAGGATGCTGAGGCAGCTTCCGCCGGCAGGGTGCTGGTTTGGAAGGGTAGGCTTTTCAAGGGTCGTAAGCCTTAGTTTTCTCTAAAATTGTGTGGGAATGAACCTTCAATAGCCACTGTATTACACATTATCCTTTAGTGTATTTTCTGAGTATTTTGCAAAACCCCTTGAAAAAGGAGCTGAAAGATAATAGAATAAGATAGATTATATCAGGATTGATGTTAAATGGTAGAGAGAGTTTATGAGTATATCAAAAAACATAATATGTTAGAACCTGGCCATAAGGTAGTGGTGGGAGTGTCGGGAGGGGCAGACTCCTTGGCTCTCATTCATATTTTAGGCCAGATTAGCAAATACATGTCCCTAACCTTATACGTTGCCCACGTAAATCATGGGTTAAGGGGCCAAGCTGCTCGTGAGGATGCCAACTTTGTTGAAGCTATGGCCAGAGAATGGGGCTATGAGTTCTTTTTAAGAGAAGCCAATGTTTCAAAGCTGGCTAGGGAATGGGGATTATCTGAGGAAGAGGCTGGCCGAAAGGTAAGGTACGATTTTTTTAAGGAAGTGCTGGATAAGGTGGGAGGCCACAGAATAGCCCTAGCCCACCACAGGGATGACCAAGCCGAAACTATTCTCCACAATATCATTAGGGGAACAGGCCTTGCTGGATTATCCGGTATAAAACCTGTAAGGGATGAAATTTTCATAAGGCCACTGCTGGAAATATCCCGCAAGGAGATAGAGGAATACTGCCACCAAAATGATTTAAGGTATAGGATTGATCATACCAATGAAGAGATCATATATACTAGAAACCGGATTCGGCATATGGTAATTCCCATGATAGAAGAGCATTTTAATCCTAACTTCTCTAGTAGTTTGGTTAGAATGGGGGATATACTAAGGGAGGAAGAGGATTTTTTAGCTCATTATACTAATCAAGTTTTTAATAAAATAGCCAAACATAAAGATAATGAAGTGAAAATTTCATTATCAGACTTTATTAAATGTCACAAGGCTATCCAGGCAAGGATTCTTCGCCAGGGTCTTGAACTTTTAAAGAAGGATCTTGTTGGCATCGAGCAAGTGCATATAGAGGGAGTATTAAATCTAGCCCTAAACTCAAATGTAGGGGCTACCTTAAACCTTCCTGCTGATATTAAGGCTAGGAAGGATTATGATTATCTGGTGCTATCCATAGGTAAAACCACTGAAGGAAAAGACTTTGTGCCGGTACCAGAATTTTTATATGAACTGCCCATCCCAGGCAGGGTTTTTATACCAGAATTAGGTGTGGAGATCTCTGCACAGCTTCAGGACAAATCCACCGTTTTAAACAAGGGCAATAAGTGTATTTATATTGATGCAGAAGCTGTACAAGGAGATAGACTATTTGTTCGCAATAGAAGAAATGGAGATAGGTTTAAACCCTTGGGTATGAAAGGTACAAAGAAACTAAAAGATTTTTTCATAGATAACAAGATTTCCCGGTACAAAAGAGATAGCATACCTTTAGTGGTGGACAAAGATAATATTATATGGGTAATAGGGCATCAGATAAGCCAAGACTATAGAGTAACCAAGGATACTAAGAGGTTGCTCAGACTAGAAATCAAATAAAAAGATTAATAAAAACAAAGGAGTAAGGCGGTATAGAAATGGAACAAATAGGAAAGATATTAATTGATGAAGAAAAGATTATGAAAAGAGTTGCAGAAATGGGAGCTGAAATAACCAGGGATTATGAGGGAAAAGAACTGGTAGTAATCTGTATTTTAAGAGGCGGAGTAATCTTTATGTCAGATCTAGTTAAGCAGATAAAACTCCCCCTGTATATGGATTTTATGGCTGTATCCAGCTATGGTATGTCCACCAAGTCTTCAGGCGTAGTTAGGATTTTGAAAGATCTGAACGAAGATATCGAAGGTAAGGATGTACTAATAGTGGAGGATATAGTGGATACCGGGTTAACTCTCCATTATCTAGTAGATTATATTAAGTCAAGAAACCCCAGAAGCGTAAAGGTTTGCTGCTTTTTGGATAAGCCCAGCAGACGAAAGGTTGAAGTTAAGGTAGACTATGTGGGTTTCGAAATCCCCGATAAGTTTGTAGTAGGATACGGATTAGATTATGCTCAAAAATACAGAAATCTTCCTTACCTATCAGTATTGGACGAGGAAGATTTATAAATCCATTAATTGCTTTTGAGCAATGACTATGGTAAAATTATAAAATGCAGTGTATAGTGACTAAAGGAGGGTTGATTTTGAAAAAATTCTTGCGGGGGCCAGGGTTTTATCTAATTTTATTACTTGTAATAATTTTTATAGTATCAAACCTTGACGATATGACCGCTACAAGAGAAGAAATCTCCTATCCAGAGCTGTTAAAAGCTATAGAAGAGGATAGAGTAGAAAGAATACAAACCATAGAAATGACCGTTTATGGTCTATATAAGGGTTCACATATTAGCGAAAGAGAGTTTACCTCCGGTGGAAAATATGACTTTAAATCAAGGATCATTACTGGAGAATCATTTTATGAAGATGTAAAGAGGATAGAATCCAAGAAAACAGGAATTCCTCTTGATGAGATAACTGCAAATGACTTTTCCTTCCAAATTGATATCCAACCACCCCCAGAAGCTCCTTGGTGGTTAAGTTTTGTTCCCTTTATCATTATCTTAGTGCTCTTTGGCCTTTTTTGGTTTTTCTTTATGCAGCAGGCCCAGGGAGGAGGCGGTGGCAACCGCGTCATGACCTTTGGAAAAAGCAGGGCAAAGATGCATACTGATGATAAGAGGAAAACTACCTTTAAGGATGTAGCAGGAGCAGATGAGGAAAAAGAAGAACTTAAGGAAATAGTAGACTTTTTGAAAAATCCTAAGAAGTATCTAGAACTAGGTGCTAGAATTCCTAAGGGAGTCTTATTAGTTGGACCTCCAGGAACAGGAAAGACCCTGCTGGCCAGAGCTGTGGCAGGAGAAGCAGGAGTACCGTTTTTTAGTATTAGTGGTTCTGATTTCGTGGAGATGTTTGTAGGTGTTGGAGCATCCAGAGTTCGCGACCTATTTGACCAAGCCAAAAAGAATGCTCCCTGTATAGTGTTCATAGATGAGATTGATGCTGTTGGTAGGCACAGAGGCGCAGGCCTTGGTGGAGGACACGACGAGAGAGAGCAAACCTTGAACCAGCTACTAGTAGAGATGGACGGTTTTTCAGACAATGAAGGAATTATTATCATTGCTGCTACCAATAGACCTGATATATTGGATCCAGCCCTACTAAGACCTGGAAGATTCGATAGGCGAATAGTTGTAGGCATACCTGATGTTAAGGGAAGAGAAGAGATTATAAAGGTACACTCAAGAGGTAAGCCTTTAGCCCCCGATGTGGATATAAAAGTACTAGCTAAACGTACCCCTGGATTCACAGGAGCAGATTTGGAGAATATGATGAACGAATCTGCTATATTAGTAGCCAGAAGATCTGGAAAATATATAGAGATGCGTGACATAGAAGAAGCTATTACTAGAGTTATAGCTGGTCCTGAAAAGCGCAGCAGGGTAATCACTGAAAAGGATAAGCGGTTGGTGGCTTATCATGAAGCCGGCCATGCAGTAGTGGCAAAGCTATTGCCCAATGCAGATCCTGTTCATGAGATATCCATAATTCCTCGAGGCATGGCAGGTGGATATACTCTAACCCTTCCAGATGATGATAAGTATTATGTTTCCAAGTCTGAAATGATGGATGAGATAACCCAGCTGCTAGGAGGAAGGGTAGCTGAAGCTTTGGTATTAGAAGATATTAGTACCGGAGCCTCTAATGATATCGAAAGAGCTAGCCAGATTGCAAGAAAGATGGTTACTGAATATGGTATGAGCGAAAGCTTAGGGCCTATAACCTATGGCGGTAAGCATGAAGAAGTTTTCCTAGGCAGAGATTTTGGTACCTATAGAAACTATAGTGAGCATGTAGCCTCAGCAATAGATGAAGAGGTTAAAAAGATCATACAAGCTGCCTACAATAAAGCAGAAGAACTTCTAAAAAGCCATATGGACGGCCTCCATAGAGTAGCCGAAGCTCTGTTGGATAGAGAGAAATTGGATATGGAAGAATTCGAGCAAGTATTTGCAGGTGCGTAATATAAAAGACATAAAAGGGACAGCTAAGCTGTCCCTTTTTCAAATCTATGAGACAATTTTCTAATAATTAAATTGATACATAGAGGTGCCCCATGAAAAGAATTGTGGATATTCAAAGACAAAAGCGTAATAAGAGAAGATATACCATCCACTTTGAAGACGGAGAATGGATAGGTCTTTTTGATGAGCTGGTGGTAAAGTATGGCCTTAAGACAGGTATGGAAGTGGACTCTAATAAAATTTCAGAGCTGGCCAGGGAAGATGATGCAAAAAAGGCCATGGATATGAGCCTTAGATATCTCCAATACCGCAGCCGCAGTCAAAAAGAGATGGAGGATTATCTTGAGGGAAAAGGGTTTGATAGGGATATCATAGATGAAGTAATAGAAAAATTAAGAGGCTACGGCTATATAGATGACTTGGCTTTTGCTAGGGATTGGGTTAGCAATAGGATGACAGCCAAGCCCATGGGCAAGGCCATGATAAAAAGGGAGCTTTATTACAAAGGAATTGACAGCCATATTATAGATAAATCTTTAGATCAGATCACCGATGACAAGGAGGAAGAGCAGGCCTACAAGCTAGCTTTAAAATACATAAAGCGGTATCGAAATCTAGATACAAGGGAACAATTTTATAAGATAGGTCAGGCCTTGGCTAGAAGGGGATTTAGCTGGGAGATAGCCAAAAGGGCCTTAAGAAGGCTGGAGTTGGAGGATGATGGTGAAAACTTGTGATTTTTTTAGGTTAAATAAAATATCCTGCAATAATAACCTAAATCCTATAAATTTGCCAGATAAAAATTTAATTTTCACTTTATAAATTAATATAAAAAGTGTATAATATATTATAAAGGTCAAAGATGGTCAAAATAAAAACAATATATACTACTATTGAAAAAAGAGGGAGTGACGAAGATGGCTAGGCTTAGTGATATAATAGAGGATTTTATTAAGACCTTGCTCAAACAGAGTGAAGGTGAGCTAGAACTGCAAAGAAACGAGCTGGCTGAATACTTTGAGTGCGCCCCCTCTCAGATAAACTATGTACTTGCAACTAGATTCTCTTTAGATAGAGGATACTATATAGAGAGCCGAAGAGGCGGTGGAGGTTTTATCCGTATTGTTCAATTAGATTTGGACAAGGACGATTATCTGTTATATTTAATCAATGAACGCATTGGAAGGTCCATATCCGAAAATGAAACAAATGATATTGTTACAAATATAATGGAGAAGGGTATTATTACAGAGAGGGAAGCATCAATTATAAAATCAGCTCTTGTTGATAAAGTCATTGCTATACCCGCAAATCTTAGGGGAGTTATTAGAGCAAATATTCTAAAGGCTATGCTGGTGGCTATTCTAAGGTCACGGGTGTGACGCCTTTGTTGGGAGGGAAGAATATGCTATGTGAAAGGTGTAAGAAAAATCCTGCTACTGTTCATATAACAAAGATAGTAAACAATAACAAAACAGAGCTGCACCTATGTGAGGACTGTGCAGAGGAAAGAGAGGATTTTGATTGGTTTTCTCCCTTTTCTGTAAGTGATCTATTAACTAGTTTCCTAGATCCTATTAGCCCCACCAGGTCTTCTCCCAATATACCTGTTTTAAGATGTGATAAGTGCGGAATGGACTATCAAAAGTTTAAAAAGATTGGAAGATTTGGCTGTTCCAATTGCTATAAAGTATTCAAAGATGAAATATATCCAATCATAAAAAGGGTACAAGGTGGTGCTACCCGGCATACAGGTAAAACACCTCACGCAGAAAATGCAAGAATGCGCACCAACAAAGAAATAGAAGAGCTAAAGCAACAGCTGGAGAATGCTATAAAGGTGGAAGCCTTTGAAGAAGCTGCAAGGCTTAGAGATCGAATACGAGAACTGGAAAGCAAGCACAGGCGGGAGGGATAGCGGATGAGTTGGATTAATGAAAAAGGGCCTATATCCGATGTGGTACTTAGCAGTAGGGTTAGGCTTGCTAGAAATCTTGCTGATACTCCTTTTCCTACCGTCATGGACAAAGCTGCTAGGGATACAGTAGTACACCGAGTCCGCAGGAGCGTATTAGGCCAAGATTCACCAATACAGGATTATTATCAGTTTTTGACCATAGAAGATCTATCTCCAGACGACAGGCAGATATTAGTGGAAAAGCATTTAGCCAGCCCAGATCTTATGGAACACGCTCAAGGAGCTGCAATTTTGGTAAACCAACGGGAGATATGCAGCATTATGGTAAACGAAGAGGATCATATTAGGCTTCAGTGCATATTCCCAGGCTACCAGCTAAATGCGGCCTTGGATTATATAAATAGAATAGATGATGTTATAGAGGGACAATTGCCCTATGCATTTGACGAAAATTTAGGATATCTTACCTGCTGTCCTACCAATATAGGTACTGGTATGCGGGCTTCAGTAATGATGCATCTGCCTGCTTTAGCAGCTACAGGGCAGATGAAGCTGATACTTCAGACCCTAGCCAAAATCGGCATTGCAGTAAGGGGACTATATGGTGAAGGCAGCGAGGCTGTGGGAGATATTTTCCAGATATCCAACCAAATAACCCTAGGAGCGTCAGAAGAAGAGATTATAAACAACCTGGATGTAGTTGCTAAGCAGATAGTGGAAAGGGAAAGAGAGACAAGACAGGCACTATTACAAAAAGACAGAATACAATTTGAAGATGATATCTGGCGGGCCTATGGAACTTTGACCCACGCTAAAATCATGAATTTAAAGGAATTTATGAACCTGTTATCAAAGGTTAGGTTAGGCGTAGAAATGGGAATAATACCTAATATTGATATTCAGCGTATAAATGAGCTAATGATTATGGGGCAGCCCGCCCATCTCAAAAAGTATAGTGCTAGGGATTTAAATATAAAGAATTTGGATATTATAAGGGCCAGGGTTACGGCCCAAAAACTAAAGCATAACTAAAAACCAAGCTTTCTTAACCCTACTGATAAAGTAATATGTGTAAAAAAGATAGTAAATTAGTAAACAATTAGGATAGAGATAGAATGGAGGGAAAGCAATGGCGTTCTTTGGAAGATTTACTGAAAGAGCACAAAAAGCATTGCTATATGCTCAGGAAGAAGCTCGGAATATGGGTCATAACTATGTAGGTACTGAGCATCTATTATTAGGTTTGTTGAGAGAAAAAGATGGAGCAGCTGCTAAGGTTCTTACCGATATGGGTATGGAACTGGATAAGATGAGAAACTATATTGTGCAGCTGGTAGGCAAAGGCAATTACAACTTCAATGAAGGTTTTGGATATACCCCCAGAACAAAAAGGGTCATGGAGCTTAGCTTCTATGAAGCTAGAAATCTAGGCCACAATTATGTAGGTACTGAGCATCTATTGCTAGCCCTAATAAGGGAGGGTGAAGGAGTAGCCGCTAGGATACTTAAAGACGCCAATATTGATTTGGAAAAAATTAGGACACAGATTATGCAGATGGTACAAGAAGAAGGCGGTGAAACCCAAAGTACTCCAAAGGGCAAAAGCAATACTCCTAACCTAGACCAGTTTGGTACAGACCTGACAGAACTTGCTAGAGAAGGAAAGCTAGACCCTGTTATAGGCAGGGATAAAGAGATAGAAAGAGTTGTTCAGATTCTTAGCCGTAGAACCAAGAACAATCCCGTACTGATTGGAGAGCCAGGTGTAGGTAAGACTGCTGTAGCCGAGGGCTTAGCCCAGAGGATTGTAGAAGGTAATATTCCAGAACTGTTAAAAGGCAAGAGGGTAGTAACACTGGACCTTTCAGGAATGATAGCTGGTGCTAAGTACAGAGGGGAATTTGAAGAGAGGCTAAAATCCGTTATGGAAGAGATTAAGCAGTCCAAGGATATAATCCTATTTATTGACGAGATGCACACCATAATCGGTGCAGGCGCTGCTGAAGGAGCTATTGACGCTTCTAATATCCTAAAGCCAGCCTTGGCCAGGGGAGAGATTCAGGCAATAGGTGCTACCACCCTAGATGAGTATCAAAAGCATGTAGAAAAGGATGCTGCACTAGAGCGGCGTTTCCTACCTGTTATGGTGGGAGAACCCACCGTTGAGGAAACCATCCAGATCCTTCATGGCCTAAGGGACCGCTATGAGGCCCATCACAAGGTAAGGATTACCGATGAAGCTATAAAGGCGGCTGCTACCTTATCAGATAGATATATAACTGATAGATTCTTACCTGACAAGGCCATAGACCTAATAGATGAAGCCGCATCTAGGGTAAGGCTTCAATCTTATACTGCCCCACCAGATGTGAAAAACCTAGAAAAGAAGCTGGAAGATCTGCGTAAGGAAAAGGAAGAAGCGGTAGCCAACCAAAACTTTGAGAAGGCTGCCCAGCTAAGGGATGAAGAGAGAAGGGTAAGAGATGAGATAGAGGCGGAAAAGGAAAAATGGAAGAAAAGTCAAGCCACTGGCAATCAAATGGTGGGAGAACATGAAATAGCCGAAATCATATCCAGCTGGACTGGTATCCCCGTTGTAAAGCTTACTCAAGAAGAATCAGAGAGGCTCCTAAATATGGAGGAGATTCTTCACAGGAGGGTAATAGGCCAGGATGAGGCCATCCATGCAGTGTCTAGAGCCATAAGAAGGGCAAGAGTGGGCCTTAAGGATCCAAAACGACCTGTGGGTTCATTTATGTTCCTTGGTCCTACAGGAGTAGGTAAGACAGAGCTGTGTAAGGCCTTGGCAGAGGTTCTATTTGGTGACGAAGATGCCATGATCAGAATTGACATGTCAGAGTATATGGAAAGACATGCTGTATCCAGGCTAATTGGTTCACCTCCAGGATATGTAGGCTATGAAGAGGGTGGACAGCTGACAGAAAAGGTTCGCAGGCGTCCCTACTCCGTGATACTTTTAGATGAGATTGAAAAAGCTCACCCAGATGTGTTCAATATTTTGCTACAGATATTGGAGGATGGAAGGCTAACCGACGGTAAGGGCAGAGTAGTAGACTTTAGAAATACTGTAGTAGTTATGACATCTAATGTTGGAGCTCATACCATCCGCAAGCAAAAGACCTTGGGCTTTGCCCCCGTAAAGGATAGTGTGGACAGCGAATACGAAAAGATGAAAGAAAATATAATGGAAGAGCTTAAGAAAACCTTTAGGCCTGAATTTATCAACCGTGTGGATGAAATCATTGTATTCCATGCACTAGAGGACGAACACCTAAGAAAGATTGTCCCCCTAATGCTGGAAAATGCCATAAAGAGGCTGGCCCAGAAGGATATTCATCTCACCATAAGCGACGCAGCCAAGGACTTTATGGTAAAGGAAGGCTTCGACCCGGTATATGGAGCCAGACCTTTAAGAAGAGCTATCCAGCGAGCTGTGGAGGATAACCTGTCTGAAGAGATTTTGGCAGGCAGAATAAAGGTAGGGGACAAAGTACTAATCGATGTAGAAAACGATAAACTAGTATTCAAAAAACAATAAAAATAAGGCCGAGCCAAGCTCGGTCTTATTTTTAATATACTCCCTTCTGTATATTTTTGCTTAATAATGTGATATAATTTAGAGGGACAATTTTTCCCAAGTGTCATTTTTTTACGGGGAGTGTACAAGCTGTGAATATGAATAAGTTACAAGAGATGATAGACAAAATAAAGAGAAACAAATCTAAGATAAAGATCACCTATACCAAACCCATAAAACAAAGCCTGACCAATAAACGTACCTTACGCTATATAACCTTAGGACTGGTAGTAGCTTTTACTATAGGCTTTGGCATCTATTCCATTACACATAAGGGTACTGAAAAAGACAGTAAAGACTTGGAAGAGAGCATTGCTGCTGATGAGTCACAACTTGATAAATTCCCATCTGTAGATGAGGCTGAACAAGAGGTTGAAGAGGAAGTAGAGCTGCCTATCATTGACCTATCAGATAACAGTATAGCCCTGGAAACAGAACTCATGCGAATAAATGAACCCATTCCTTATGAAAATGAAGTTCTCTATTCTGCCGGCAATAGCGAAAGTATAGATGAACCAGTATTCCAGGATTTATATGTGAAGAATCTGGATACAGGTGAGGAGACTGTTATTGCCCATACTGAAATCAAGTTTGGGGAGATCTATGAAGGCAGGCTTAATAAGGATTGGATTGCTTGGCTGGACACCAACCAAAGTGGTGAAAATCAGCTATATGTTATGAATAGAGCAACTGGAGAAATCTCAAAAATAAAGAACTGCGAATATAACAAGCCTCAACTAAGGCTGGCAGGAGATAACCTGGTATGGGTAGAGCAGAAGGATATAAACCAGGATAGGCTTTATCTATATAATTTCAAGTCTGGCGAGCCAGTGGTCTTGGAGGTGTTTGATAACCCTACCTACGGCACTTGTCCTCCGTCTATCTCTGAGGAGCTGCTGGTATGGGTAGTTCCCAATGGGGAGGATCCAGACAACAAAAGCCTTATAAAGGTATTAGATCTATCCAAAGCCCTATCTGCAGATCTAGGAGCCAGCAGCCAGGGGGAAGACCCTGCTAACCAAGAGGCTGAGGCACAAAGCAGCCTTCAAGAAGAAGGTATAGATCCGGAGATCCTGGATCCTAAAGGTTTTGCTATATATCCTGTTACCGATGGCAAGGCCATAGCCTGGCTGGACAACCTAAATCCATCTGAGGCACATTTAAAGCTGACTTTGGATAATGGGAAAACCATCATAGACGTAGATGAAAACGTTGCCCGTCCCTATGGAATAGGAGATGGATTTATTGCCTATATGAAGGATGATAGTGTCATGGTTTATTTCTGGGAGCTGGAACGCTATGCCCAGCTAAATAAGCCTGGCACCAAAGCTAGGCTCACTCAAGGCGGGGTATATGGCAATAAAGTGGTATGGTATTGTGCTGAAAACCCCAATGACAAAAAGGATCAGTTATATATAAGCACAGTGGAAAAACCTACAGAGCAAATTCTAGGGAGTAATTAAAGATTATGGCAAAGCTAAAAAAGATATTTGTATGCCAGGAATGCGGGCATGAATCCATAAGATGGCTGGGCAAATGTCCTTCCTGTAATGAATGGAACACCATGGTGGAGGAGATAAAGCAAGAAAGCCCTGCAAACCCTGTAACAGCAAAGGGGTTAGTTGGCTCTAGCCGCCCCGTCACTTTGGATGAGGTTTCCATTAAGGAGGAGGCCCGCCAGAGCACAGGCCTTAAGGAGCTGGACAGGGTGCTAGGGGGAGGGGTGGTAAATGGCTCTCTTATTCTAATAGGAGGAGATCCAGGCATTGGCAAATCCACCCTGATACTACAGATATGCGAAGCTTTGGGTAGGGACAATAATAAGGTCCTATACGCATCAGGGGAAGAGTCTGTCCAGCAGATAAAGATGAGGGCCAACAGGCTGGGAGTGGTAACGGCTAATCTTCATTTGGTAGCGGAAACCAGCCTAGATATGATACTGGCCCATGTTGAAGCCATCAAGCCAGAGTTTTTGATGATAGATTCTATTCAGACCATGTTTAACCCTGAATTAAGCTCAGCACCAGGCAGTGTCAGCCAGGTTAGGGAAGTGACCTCTGCCCTTTTAAGACTGGCTAAAAGAAGCAATATGACCATTTTTATAGTTGGCCATGTCACCAAGGAAGGTGCCATCGCCGGACCCAGGGTGCTGGAGCATATGGTAGATACAGTTTTATACTTTGAGGGAGATCGCCACCATATCTATAGGATTCTAAGAAGTGTAAAGAATAGGTTTGGTTCCACCAACGAGATAGGGATCTTTGAAATGGGAGAAGAAGGTTTAGTAGAGATCATGAACCCTTCGGAGCATCTGCTGTCTGAAAGAACTCGAGGCATGTCTGGCTCGGCAGTGCTATGCAGCCTAGAAGGCACAAGGCCTATGCTGGTGGAGGTTCAGGCCTTAGTTAGCACTACGGCTTTTGGTATGCCTAGAAGAATGTCCACCGGTATAGATCATAATAGGATGGTGCTTTTGATGGCAGTGCTGGAAAAAAAGGTGGGGATGAGATTATACGACCAGGATGCCTACGTAAATGTAGCTGGCGGCATCAAAATAGATGAGCCGGCAGCGGATTTGGCAGTAGTTTGTGCTATTGCCTCTAGTTTTAGGAATATTCCTATAGATCATCACCTATGTATAATGGGGGAGGTGGGACTGACAGGAGAGGTTAGAGGCATCAGCCAGATGGAAAAAAGGATTTTGGAGTGTAAGAAGCTAGGTTTTAATACCTGTGTAATCCCCAAAGCCAATTTAAGGGGGCTGGACAGGATAAGGGACATAGAGATTATTGCAGTGGATACAGTGGCAGAAGCTTTAAATGCCGTGCTGTAGGACTGTATAATTTTTTAGAAAGTAAGAGGGGTGGAAATGGGAAAGACGCAAAATGTACTAATTTGTGTGACTCGACAAAGGTCTTGTGAAAGACTTATTAGAGTAGGTTATGAGAGGTCAAAGACAAGTGGAGGAAAGCCTTATGTAATACATGTAGCACCTTTGGGGGAGAATTTTTTAGGCAACCCCAAAGAAGGGGAAGCGTTGGACTATTTATTCGATATTTCAAAACAGGTAGGGGCTGAGATGACGGTATTGCGGTCAAACCAAGTTGTTGAAGTATTATCAAACTTCTCTGAGAAACACAATATTGGGATAATAGTTTTAGGTGCACCACCAAGTTCCCAAGGCAAAAGTGATATTATAAAAAGGCTAAAAGAAAAACTAACTGACATGGAATTTATTGTAGTTTCTGCATGACACAGGAAAAATAAAAAAAATAAAAAATCATATTGACAAAAGGATAGTATCATGCTAAAATATCTAGTTTATTGACAAACTGCCTTCTTTATGTTATAATTATAAATGTTAATAATATAAGGGAGGCATCGTTCATGTTTGAGATAGGGGATAAGGTGGTATATCCTATGCACGGTGCTGGCATAATCGAAGGTATTGAAGAACGCGAGATCTTAGGCGAAAAGCAGAGCTACTACATTCTAAGGTTTCCAGTTGGGGATATGAAGGTCATGATACCTATAGACAGCGTAGAACAGGTTGGTATTCGGGAGGTCATTCCTGTTGAAGAAGTAGATAAAGTAGTCGAGTTTCTAAGTAGCGACCAAACCCATATGTCAAGCAATTGGAATAAAAGATACCGCCAGAATATGGAGAAGATAAAATCAGGTGACATATACGAAGTTGCAGAAGTGGTTCGTAATCTGATGCTGCGAGATCGTGAGAAGGGGTTATCCACCGCAGAGAGGAAAATGTTGACTAATGCAAGGCAAATCTTGATTAGTGAAATAGTCCTATCTAAAGATGCTGACGAAGAAGAAGTTACAGCATTAATTGATGGAATTATTGAGGGAGAGAGCGTCTAATAGGACGCTCCTTTTTTATACATAAAATACAGAATTAAATATAAAAATCGGTTAATTTTCCCATTTTTTCCTTATAAAAATCTGGTATAATGTTAATAATAAGACAAGGAGGTGATCAAATGCTAAGAAGGATTGTCAGATTTATCCTTACTATAGTAGGTGTTGTCTTAGGAATTACGTTAGCATGGATGACAGTACCCATATTAGCTGAAAGAGGAATTGTACTTATTGAATATCAGGATATAATACTTTACTTCTTATTCGCAATATCATTTGGATTATTGTTTTTTATTTTGTCAAAGAAAATAATTCACTACACCGTTGAGTTTGTTAGGCTAATTGAGTACAGGCTACAAGAGATGCCAGCCAACGACATTTTATTTGGGGTTTCAGGTCTTATTGTCGGTCTTTTAATTTCATATTTAGTAACCTATCCCATAAGGCAGCTAAATATAGGTTGGTTATCCCTTATACCCACTACCTTGATTTATTTATTTTTTAGTTATTTAGGCATTAGCATCGCTGTGAAAAGATGGAATGAGTTTGATTGGACAGACCTATTAAGAAGAATTCAAAAGGAGCGGCATGGTCAGGAGATAGTCACTAGCAAGCCCAAGATACTAGACACCAGCGTTATTATTGATGGGAGGATATTTGATATATGCAAGACTGGATTTGTAGAAGGTCCTCTTGTTATCCCGGCATTTGTTTTAGAGGAGCTTAGGCATATTGCTGATTCTTCCGATACCCTAAAGAGAAATCGAGGCAGACGGGGACTGGATATTCTAAATAAAATCCAAAAGGAACTCGATATTCCAGTGGAGATATATGAAAAGGATATTGAGGATATCCAAGAGGTGGATAGTAAGCTTCTTAAGCTAGGCCAGCTTTTAAATGGTGCGGTACTAACCAATGACTATAACCTAAACAAGATAGCAGAATTTCAGGGAGTACCAGTACTTAATATAAATGAGCTAGCCAACGCTGTAAAGCCGGTAGTATTGCCAGGAGAAGAAATGCTGGTCCAGGTTATCAAGGATGGAAAGGAAATGGGTCAGGGCATTGGTTATTTAGATGATGGCACTATGATTGTGGTAGATGGCGGCAAAAAACATGTTGGAGAGACTATTGATGTACTGGTAACCAGTGTACTCCAGACTGCTGCCGGCCGCATGATATTTGCTAAACCAAAGGCTGTTGACAAAGTAGTGTAACTTTTGTTAAAATTTAGTTTCTTATTAGACATATTTGTTATAGATCTGTTAAAAGTTTCAAACAAAATACTGCGGCGGGTTGTACCTCGCCGCTTTATTTTATATAATACTAGTGATTATTGAACCTTCTTAGCAAAATCAATGAAGATGCTCACTTGTCAATAGTCCAATTGTACGGTTAAAGTGATAGCTGTTAAGCAGCATAATAGGTTAAATATATAAATTGATTAAATATAAAGTAAAATGACTTGCAATAAGAAAGGATTGAAAAGGAGTAGAAATTGGAAAATAGAAATTTTGCAATAATCCTAGCTGCTGGTAGAGGCACTAGAATGAATCAGACTATAAATAAGATGTACTTACCCCTAAAGGGTAAACCTATTATTGCCCATACCCTGGAGGCCTTTTACAGCCTGGATATAGTTCAAGGCATAACCTTGGTGGTATCTCCAGGGGAAGAAGAACTGATGAGAGAAAAAGTGCTAGATATTTATCCGCCTAAAAAGCCTATAAAGCTTGTTCAAGGTGGAGCAGAAAGGCAGCATTCGGTATACAATGGGCTAAAAGAATTGCCTAGTGATACTCAGCTTGTAGCTATCCATGATGGTGCAAGACCCCTTATAACCCCCCAGGTAATTGAAAGAAGCTTTGAAGTAGCTAAAAGGTGGGGGGCAGCTGTGGCCGGCATGCCGGTAAAGGATACCATTAAGGTGGTGGATTCTAATGGCAGAGTAAAAGATACGCCAGACAGAAGTTATCTATGGCTGGTACAAACTCCTCAGACCTTTAGGTACTCCCTGATCATGGAAGCCCATAAAAGGGCTATAGAGGACAATTTTTTAGCTACCGATGATTCTGCCTTAGTAGAACGTTTAGGCAAAGAGGTATATATGATAGAAGGAGGCTATGAAAACTTAAAGGTAACCACTCCTGAGGACATAGCCATAGCCGAAGAAATTCTTACTACAAGAGAAAGGAATAAAATATGAGAGTAGGAATAGGATATGATGTACATAAATTGGTAGAAAATCGCCCCTTGATACTGGGAGGGGTAAAGATCCCCTTTGATAGAGGACTTTTGGGACATTCCGATGCCGATGTCCTAGTCCATGCCATAATGGACGCTATTCTTGGAGCTTTGGGCATGGGTGATATAGGCCGGCATTTTCCTGATACTGATGAGAAATTTAAGGACATATCCAGCATTAGCCTTCTTGAGCAAGTAGGAGATATGATGAAAAAAGCAGGCTATAGTGTAGGAAATATAGACAGTGTAATAATGGCCGAGAAACCTAAGATGGCACCCTATCTTGAGAATATGAAAACAAATATATCAAAAGCTCTTGGGATAGAGCCATCTATGGTTAATATAAAAGCAACTACTACCGAAGGCCTAGGCTTTGTAGGCACAGGCCAAGGTATAGCTGCAAAAGCAGTAGTGCTTTTAAAGCTTGAAAGTTAGCCTATGTTTGGTTATTTAAGGAGGTTATTGAAAATGAAAAGGATTTTTTGTTGGACTATAGTGCTGGTACTTACATTAGTATTCCCCTTATCTGCCCTGGCAGATGCTATTGATCCTCCGGAAGAAGAGATTGTGGTCAGCCTGGGAGCAGACCTAAATGAGAGCCAGCAAAAGCAAATGCTGGAGCTTTTCGGGGTAAAAGAGGATGAAGTCAAGATACTTAAAGTGACCAATCAGGAGGAAAGGGACTATCTACTAGGATTGATTGGAGAGGACAAGATAGGCACCAGGGCCATTTCTTCAGCCTATGTGGAGCTTCTAGGAGAAGGAGAAGGCATTGAGGTAGAAACCCACAATATTAGCTGGGTTACCCGAGAAATCTATGCCAACGCCTTGGTAACAGCAGGGATAGAAAATGCCAAGGTAATAGCTGCTGCCCCCTTTAAGGTATCGGGTACGGCTGCCCTAACAGGAATAATGAAAGCCTTTGAAGAAGCAACTGGGATAGAGCTAGATGAAGAGGCCAAGGAGATTGCCAACGAAGAGCTGGTCACTACCGGAGAGCTGGCAGAGGAAATCGGTAAGGATGAGGCTGCTGCTCTTATAAAGGCAATCAAGGAAGAAATAGCAAAGCTTAAGACCAAGGACGAGGGTGAGATTCGAAATATTGTTATTAATATAGCCGGTAACTTAAATATAAATCTTACCCAAGAGCAGATTGATCAGATTGTTGAGCTAATGAAAAAGATCAGCAATCTGGATCTAAACGTAGAAAAAATCGCAGGCCAAATCGAAAAGATTGCCGGCAGCCTGGATGATGTAAAGAGAGTTGTAGAGGAGAACAAAGGTTTTATAAAGAAAATACTAGAGGCTATTGAGAGCTTCTTTGCATGGCTAAGAAGTCTTCTAGGCTAAGATGCTAAGGATAAGGCTCTGGTCTGACTTTAGACCAGGGCTTATTTTTTGCTTTTCATTCACCATATTTCTAGATATAATAAATGGTGTTCAGTTGTTTATGAACCACATAAACTGTTTAACAATATTATGGATTATGTTAAAATTATTGATGGTTAATGGTTCCTAATTTTTTAGGAGGTGTTTTTTTGTTTAGATGGATTCGAGATGAGATTCAAGGCATAATGGACAGAGATCCAGCAGCTAGAACCCCTTTGGAAGTTATCTTGTGCTATCCAGGTTTTCATGCTATTATTTTTCATAGGATTGCTCATTGGCTTCACAACCACAGACTAAAGCTTCTGGCCAGGATAATATCTCAAATATCTAGATTTTTAACGGGTATAGAGATTCATCCTGCGGCAAAGATAGGAAAAAGGTTGTTTATCGACCATGGTATGGGCGTGGTAATAGGAGAGACTGCCGAGATAGGCGATAATGTTACCATATACCAAGGCGCTACTTTGGGAGGCACTGGCAAGGAAAAAGGTAAAAGACACCCTACCATTGGCAATGGGGTGGTCATAAGTGCAGGAGCTAAAGTATTAGGCCCCTTTAAGGTGGGAGATAATAGTAAGATAGGAGCGGGGGCTGTGGTACTAAAGGAGGTTCCTCCCAATTGTACTGTGGTGGGAGTGCCTGGTAGAATTGTGCGTAAGGACAATGTCCGTGTAAGAGAAGAAAAGCAAGTAATAAAGCTTGACTGCGGTGAAGTGGATCTGGATCAGGTAAAACTACCTGACCCTATAGATGACGCCTTTTCTTGCATTGTCAAAAGGCTTTCAAAAGTAGAAGCACAGCTTAAAGAACTGGAGGAAGTTATGAAAAATGAAGTTGTATAATACTATGACAAGAAAAAAAGAAGAATTTCAACCTCTTCACGAGAATGAGGTAAGGATGTACTGCTGCGGACCGACGGTATACAATTACTTTCATATAGGTAACGCCAGGCCCTTTATCATCTTTGATACCTTCAGACGCTATATGGAGTATAAGGGCTATAAGGTTACCTTTGTCCAAAACTTTACCGACATAGACGACAAAATGATACAGAAAGCCAACGAGGAAGGCATTACTGTATCGGAACTAGCAGAAAGGTTTATAGAGGAATACTATAAAGATGCTGATGGCCTAGGAATAAAAAGGGCTACTTACCATCCAAGAGCTACAGAACATATAAGTGAAATCATAGAATTTATTGAAAAGCTAATTGAAAAGGGATATGCCTATGAAGTAGACGGAGATGTCTACTTTGATACCACAGCATATGAGGACTACGGCAAGCTTGCAAAGCAGGACTTAGAGGAGCTGGAGGCAGGTGCCAGGATTCAGCCCGGTGAGAAGAAAAGAAATCCCATGGATTTTGCCCTGTGGAAGGCTCAAAAACCCGGTGAGCCGGCCTGGGATAGCCCTTGGGGAAAGGGTAGGCCAGGTTGGCATATAGAATGCTCGGTGATGGCTACCAAATATCTTGGGGAAACTATAGACATACACGCAGGCGGTCAGGACCTAACCTTCCCCCATCATGAAAATGAGATTGCCCAAACCGAGGCCCTTACAGGCAAACCCTTTGCAAGGTACTGGCTCCATAATGGATATATAAATGTAGATAACAGGAAAATGTCGAAGTCCTTGGGTAATTTCTTCACTGTTCGTGATATTTCCCGGGAATATGACCTGGAAATTGTAAGACTGTTTATGTTATCGGCGCATTATAGAAATCCTGTAAACTTTAGTCATGAGCTATTAGATCAGGCAA